>Ga0209344_10000247_pt1 | contig 107094 bp, 95 predicted proteins | sample Cruoilmetagenom6_FD_187293 | JGI IMG/M metagenome (GOLD analysis project Ga0209344, IMG submission 187293) | Oil polluted marine microbial communities from Coal Oil Point, Santa Barbara, California, USA - Santa Barbara Oil Seep Sample 6 (SPAdes)... | ecosystem: Environmental > Aquatic > Marine...
CAAAAATTTTATATGAAAAAGGAAAGTTTTTAAAAACAAAAGCTACTGTAAATCAATATATTGCATTATCTTATAGTTATAAATTTTATAAATATCTTTATTAAAGCTATTTAAATATTACTTTACCATACGAATTCAAAATGATGAAATTGATACTTTCTTCAAAACCCCTCACCTACCTCATCGCTCTAGTATGGCTTGCCAACGGCCTCTTTTGCAAGGTCCTTAACCTAGTCCCTCGTCACCAAGAAATAGTGGAAACCATATTGCAAGTGCAAAATGGCCGCCTGTTAACCATAGCCATTGGTCTTGCAGAAACAGGTATGGCCCTGTGGATAATCAGCGGGTATAGACGGAAACTTAATGCAATCACCCAGATTGTTGTAATAGCCAGTATGAACATTTTGGAGGCCATTTATGCGCCCCACCTCCTACTTTGGGGGAAATGGAATGGGGTGTTTGCGTTCCTTTTTATTTTAGTAATTTACGCCAACCAATTCCTTCTAAAAAAACGGGCGTATTGATATGTTTTCCTTTTTAAAAGACCATCCCTTCGCCGTGGAGGCTTTTTTTGAAAGCTCGCTGGTGCTTACCTATGCTTTGCCAAAAGCGCAGTTGGAGCATTTGGTGCCGGAATGTTTGGAGGTAGAGACTTTTGACGATACCTGGGGTTTTGTGGCCTTGGCCATGGTGCAGACCAAAAACTTACGGCCAAAAGGATTCCCGGAGTATTTGGGCAATGATTTTTTCCTGACGGGTTATAGGGTCTTTGTAAAGTACACTAGCGCAACGGGCAAGAAATATCGCGGACTTTACATATTGAAATCTGAAACCAATAAACGGAAGATGGAATTTTTTGGTAATATTTTTACGCATTACAATTATGCCACTACCGATATATCTTTAATCGAAAAAGGGGAACAGTTGCAAATTGAATCCAAAAAGTCTGGGCTGCACATAAGGGTTGAGATACCAACGGAAGAAGTGCCATTACCCGAAAACTCTCCTTTTGAAAACTGGAAGGAGGCACGCAAGTTTGCCGGCCCGTTGCCATTTACGTTTACTTATACTCCCGAGACAAAGGAGGTGCTTATTATTGAAGGGGTACGGAAAGATTGGAAGCCGCAGCCCGTAAGCGTGCTAAAGCAGCACAGTGATTTTTTGGAATCCCTACAACTGAAAGGCATGGTGCTTGCCAATGCCTTTATCATTAAAAACATTCCGTATTGGTGGAAAAAAGGACGAAAGGAAGTATGGCAGCCCTAAGAAAACCTTTGCAAGGCGTAACGAATATTGTTCGGTTTAACTGGCATTTTTATTTGTTGGCGCTTGCCGCAGTGGGGGTATTATTTTTTTTGGGATTCTTTTTACAAAATTCCTTTGCTTGGATGGCTTTCGCCATAGCGATAGTGATTGCTGTAGTGACATTGGTTTCTTTGAGCGCATCCTGCTACATTTATGATTTTTCTGGTCTATACGACTTTAAATGGATAGAACGATTTACCGTGGAAAAGGAAAGCCAGGTGGTAAACATTCACGCTGGGTTTGATGAAACCAGTGCAATTTTACACCGAAAATTTCCACAAAGCGAATTGACCATTCTGGATTTTTACGATCCTCGAAAACATACCGAGGTTTCCATAAAGAGAGCCCGAAAAGCCTATCCGCCCTATCCTGGCACCCAACAAATCACCACTACCCCTATTCCCTTTGAAGACCAAGCTGCTGATTTTGTTTTTCTAATTTTTGCCGCCCACGAAATTCGCGACACTAAGGAGCGGGAGGCATTTTTTAAGGAGTTACACAGGATTGTTTCCCCCAACGGAAAGGTTTTAGTTATGGAACACCTTCGGGATCTGCCCAATTTTATGGCCTATACTGTTGGGTTTTTCCATTTTTACGGCAAGGCTTCTTGGAAGCAGCTATTTAAAACTTCTGGTTTTAGGGTTTCTTCTGTATTTAAATGCACCCCTTTTATATCAACTTATATACTTGAACCTGATGGAACTACATCTTAAAATAACTGGAGCTATTTTAATAGTCCTTTCCATAATTCACGTTCGCTTTCCGAAGTATTTTAACTGGGCGAAGGAACTGGGCGGAATGAGCCTTATCAATAGGCAGATGATGTATGTGCATACCTTTTTTGTGGCCTTGGTGGTTTTTTTGATGGGCGCGCTTTGTTTGAGCTCGGCAGATTTATTGGTTTCTTCGGAATTGGGCCATACAATCTGTTTAGGCCTAGGGGTGTTTTGGGGGTTACGTTTGTTTTTTCAATTCTTTGTTTATTCAAAAGAACTTTGGAAGGGGAAACGTTTTGAGAGTGTTGTGCACATTGTATTTTCGCTGTTATGGATTTATTTTACTGTGATTTTTTTGATAGTTGGATTATTAGATTGTTAGATGGTTGGAATTTACCCCTTCCGTCTTTCTAAAAATGCTTTAGGCATTTTTAGAAATCCACCTTCCCCTTTGTTATGATTTTGCTTTTTATTTGAGTTTTTTACTAAGGAGAAGGAACTGATGATGAGGTTGCTTCACTACACTCGCAATGATGCTTCTGCTGCGTTCGGGTAAGTTGGATTAGGGCAGCTTTTTTTTATTTTTCATTAATTATCAAAACGCCTATAACGAGTAAGCAAGACAAAAAATGCCCCATAGGAAATAAAACCTATAGCGGTAATAGCCATTAAAACTCTCCCCAAAGTAGATTGGTCCAAAAACAAAAAAGCATCCTGTATGCCTTTAACCTCATGATTGCCGGTATATATACCCGCCCGGAAAAAGAAATAGGCAATAATGGCCACTACAAAGGCACGGGCATAAAAACCAAACTGCCCCACTGTCCTGATAATTGCAGAACCTTTACGCCCTTCCAGATTAAATTGGTCCAAAAGGCCACCCTTAACCACTCCCAAAGTTAGCACTACCGACTGAACAGCAAGGATAACACCTATGCAAATAAAGGTATAACTAAGGGTTGTGGGACCCAAAAAGTCTAAGTAGCGCGAATTAACCTCATCATTTATGGAATAGGTAAAGAGATGATAAAAGCAAAGAACCGCCACTACCACATATACCAAACCCGTTGTGAAAAGTCCGAACCGCTGCATTTTTGCCTTTCGGTCTGTACCAATATTTTCGGGATCCTTAAATGTTTGTACAAACATCCAAAAGGAATAACAGAGCAACCCCACACCCAATAGCATCACCAATACTTGACCGAAGGGTTGTTTTTTTAAGAAAACAAGCGCTTGATTGGTGCCCGAACTTTCACCCCCCATATTGAGTGCAGCCAATAGCGAGAGGGTACCTATTACCAAATAGATAAGTCCTTTGGAAACAAAGCCAATAATAGCAGCAGTTTTATAGGATTTTTTCAAATATAATATCTGTTTATCGGGAAATGCCGACAAAGATACGATTACCAAGTGATTTTATGGATGGGAAAAGTTTTGGTGCTTCGACTGCGCTCAGCATGACATTTGCTTCGACAAACATCGCATAACATTTGCTTCGACTGCGCTCAGCATGACATTACTCCAAATGATCTATCAATTTCTCAAAGCCAAGAATATCATCACCCATTCCAATTTTTCTGCGGAGGTTTGCTGTTTTTGAATCAACTTGGTGGTTGCTAATCCCCATCAGGGAGGCAATTTCCTTGGTGGAAAGCTGGAGCTTTAGCATGCAACAGAAAGCCACGTCGTTTTCTGATAAACTAGGGAACATTTCAGAAAGTTGGGAGGCAAAAACGGGATGCACCTCTACAAATTTGCCTTTAAAATATTTCCAATAATTATTTTGCCCCAAAAGCTCTTCCAATTTTGTGGCCATTACCTGCGAGCTCTCCGGATTTTCCCGATGGGCTATCAATTCCACTATTTTGTTCTGCAGGTCAGACATTTCCATGGTAACCTCTACCAATTCCTTTTCCTTATTGGCTAAAATCCGTTCCCGTTCCAGACGCAGTTCGCTCTCCAGGGTGTTCTTCTCTTCTAAAACCTTTTTGGAGGTTTCTAAACTGGCCACCAGTTCCTGCTGTAGCTTCAATTTATTTCTGTTGGACCTGAACAATACAAACCCAATGGCAAGTATAAGAATCAAACTAAGGATACCAAGCATCAGGATGTTGTCCTTTTTATTGTTATTCTCTACCAAAAGCTCGTTGTTTTTTTTCAGGACGAGGTTCTTCTCGCGCTGTAAGTCATTTTGATAGGCTTGCTGAAGTTCCAAGGACTTAGCCTGATTGATGGCGGTGTTAAGGGAGTCCTTTAAAAAATCCATTCGCTCAAAAGATTGCAAGGAGTTTTCTACCATCCCTTTTTGGCTATAAGTAGAGACGGCCTGTACTAAGAAGGCTATTTCATTTTCGGTGTTCATCTTTAGCCTTGGGGTTTTGGCTGTGGCTTTCACGCGGTCTATTACGCTCAGGGCCTTAGTGTATTGTTTCTGGCTATTTAAAAAATCGAGATAGCGCACGCTCGTCTCCATAAAACGAGGCGAATTTAACTGTAGCAATCCCTCATAAGCATTTTGGAAAGCTTCTTGGGCTTCTCGTGTTTTGCCGGTAGCCACATAAACTTGGGCAAGATTGCTCACGGCTATCCACATGTATTCCTTTTGGTTCATCTCCCGAAAGGCATTTTCCGCTTCTTTTAGGGCTTCTTCCGCGCCCTTATAATTTTCCTCCAATTTAAGCAGACAATCGGCATAACTCAAAAGGGTAACGAAATAATTGGTTCCCTTTTCCTTGGCAAAAACCGGCAAAACCTCTTCGTACAGATCTCTGGCAAAGGCAAAATTGCTATTGTTATAATACAGGTTCGCCAGTTTTTGTTTTACGATACTCAGCTCTCTTTCGTTGTTTCCCTTACTTAAAATGGCTATGGATTTCTTAAGATATTCCAGTGCTTTTTCACTGTTCATCATATAATTATAGTTGGAACCCATTTCGCCATATACCTTACCAACTCCTTGCTGGTTACCAGCTTTGTTATACTGCTCAATGGCCTTTTCACTTGCCTCCAAAGACTCCTTATAGCGGGAGCCAATCCGGTAATTGATGGCCAGATTAAGATACATTTTGGCGTGTTCCAAAGGATATTTTTCAGTGTAGTCCAATGCTTTTTTCATATAGAATTCCGCAGAATCGGGAACTGCCAATTTATTGTACTGGATGCCTATGGTACTATACGTTTTGCCAATAACAGTATCGTGGAGTTCTGAAGCATGCTCCAAAAGTCGGAACAAATAGACTTTGGTAGAATCGGGATTTGAACGATTGTTTTCTATCTGCTTGTTGAGCTTTTCTATCTCAGGAGTTTGTGCTTGTATGCTTAAAAAAAGGCAAAGGAATAGTAGTGTGGGAATTAACTTTTTCATAAGTAGGTTTGGGGGGATAAATATAAAATATTTCCTACAAATACTATAAGGAACTCAGGACTTGTAAAGAATATTTAAGCATTTCCTAAAAAGGAGTTGCTATTACCGGAACTCAATTTTCAAGGTAGGAATTTTAATTTTTTGGAAAGCAGTGACTTAAAAGAATATTTACCGATTAAACGCAAAAACATTTTGAAACCATCAATACTTATTGGATTATTTCCATTTAACGGGAAATAATCCAAATAATTAAATATCTTTCCCTACATTTGTTTTCCCAGCAAAAGATAGATGCATTCACAACTTTTCGCAATCATAGACGTAGAGACCACTGGCGGTGGTATTTCCGGTAATCGGATTACTGAAATTTGCATTGCACTGATAAAAAACGGCGAAGTAGTTGATAAATATACTACCCTCGTAAATCCAGAACGGGATATTCCACACTACATTACAACGCTCACAGGCATTGATAACGAAATGGTTGCCAATGCACCACTTTTTTCTGAAGTAGCTGAAAAAATTGAGGAGTTTACACAGGACGCCATTTTTGTGGCGCACAACGTTAGCTTTGATTATAACGTAATCCGTGGTGAGTTTCGGCTTTTGGGGCAACATTACAACCGAAAAAAACTCTGTACCGTTCGGCTTTCGCGCAAGTTGATTCCCGGATTGCTTTCGTATAGTTTGGGAAGGCTTTGCAGCACTATAAATATTCCCCATCTGAACCGTCACCGCGCGGAGGGTGATGTGGATGCTACCGTTATTCTCTTTCAACGCTTGCTTTCGCTGGATGAAGATTTCAGCACAATGAATTCCTTTTTGAACCCACGCTCCAAACAGGCCACGCTCCCGCCCCATTTGCCTACCGAACAAATTAACGAACTGCCCGAAGAAGCTGGAATCTATCTTTTCAAAAACCAAAAACACCAAGTGATCTATGCCGGAAAGGCGAAGAATATAAAGAAACGCGTTCTCAGTCATTTCTATGATAAGAAAACGAAGGAGTACCATCTTGGGCAGGAAACGCATTTTATAGATTATGAGCTTACAGGGAATGAGCTTTTGGCGCTACTTGTGGAATCTGAACACATTCGGAAGCATTACCCCAAGTTTAATCGCGCACAAAAATGGCCTGCAACCACTTATCAAATTATAAGTTATGTGAACCAGCGTGGCATCATCCAACTCGCTTTGGGAAAAACGAAAACGTTGTACGATTCTGTTGGCACCTTTTATAATAAAACCGAAGCTATTGAAAAGCTGGAAGAAATCTGCGAGACTTTTAAACTGTGCCCTCGGTTTTGCACCTTGCAGAGCAATGTTGAAAAATGTTCGCACTACCGCATCAAAAACTGTGAAGGCATTTGTGATGGCACCGAAACCTTGGAAGACTATAATCTAAAGGTACAAATGGCCATGCAATCTTTAAAGGAAAACAAGCTTACGTTTGCCATTCAGGGAAAAGGAAGAACGGAAAGTGAAATTGCTTTTGCCTTGGTTGCGGAAGGACAATACAAAGGTTTTGGGTTTTTTGATCGCAACGAAGCCATTTGCACTATTGAAGATTATGAACCTTTTTTAAAAATGCAGCAGGCCAGTTACCATACGCACTCTATAATACGCAGTCATCTTAAGAAGTATGGGGAGCGGAATGTGGTTTATTTTGAATCCCTCCGCCTATCGGCACCTCCCCTTGAAAAAAGGGGAGGACCATTTGAATTTAAATTGGTTTATTAGCTTTTAGGTTTGAAAATAGTATTTCCTCAAAACTTGTAATTACCCTATCGGCTTTGCCATAATCCTGATTAGTTGAATGCAGACTTTTGAAACCTACGAAGTCCCATTTCATCTTCCTTTTCAATTTTTCCATACAATCAATCTATCAGTTGTATATATTAAATCTGATCGCGCATGTTTTTCATTACAATTCCTATGAACGGTTGCTATAATAATTTCCACATATGATTGTTTGTAATTCTTCGTTATTGATTATTAGAAGTTTAAATTTTTTACTTAATTTAAACTGTTTCTTAAACCCTAACAATAAACATCTTGAAAAAATCTGTCCATATGTTATATATAGGTACTATGGTATCTATTGTTGTGCTAATAACAATTTATCTTATCTATAACGGTTACAGTTATTACATTACTCCGCTGGAAGAACGTTTTTATCACCCGCAGCACGACTGGCTAAAGGCTAGTGGTCTCTTTGGCCAAGGTTTGGGAGTAATTGGCACTTTCCTAATATTATTTGGGGTTTTTATTTACATATTGCATAAACGGTACAACATATTGGGAAAGTGGGTACGGTTAAAATATTTATTGGAATTCCACATTTTTCTTTGCACTCTTGGGCCCATTTTGGTGTTGTTTCACACTACCTTCAAATTTGGGGGTATTGTATCCATTGCTTTTTGGTCTATGGTGGCTGTGGTTGCCAGTGGTGTAGTGGGTCGGTTTATTTACATTCAAATCCCGCGAACAATCGAGGGCAGGGCATTAAGCCTTAGCGAGGTTCAAAATATGAAAACCGATATTGCCGAAGTTTTGGAGAAAAAATACAGTCTCAATCCACAAACCATACAATTGTTTATCAATTTCACCAGCACTGAAAATGTTTCGAAAAAACCCTCCCTAATCCTGCTTAAAAATGCACTGAAAGAAAATAATGTATCTATTGTGGAACGGCAATCCATCATAAAAAAAGTCAAGGAAGAGCGATCGCTTTCCGGGAAGATTGCACGATTGGAAACCATGAAAAAGTGGTTTGAATATTGGCATGTAATTCACTTGCCTTTCGCTTTAATAATGCTTTTTATTGTGATTATTCATGTGATTGTCGCATTCACCTTCGGGTATAAATGGATATTTTGATGGACGAACAATTATTAGAGGAAATCCTTATCTATGGAACTGTATTTATGCTTTGTGCAGGAATCATCTTCTTTTATCTTCGGAAAAAAAGCAAGGTTTCCAAAAAAAACTTTCAAAAGGTTGAACTCGCCAAAGAAGAAGGTCTCCACGAACCGGTTTCATTGCACCCCTATATCGATCCCAACGTTTGTATAGGCAGTGGCGCCTGTGTCGCCGCTTGCCCTGAAACGGACATTTTGGGGATTGTAAACGGCAAGGCCACAGTAATAAATGCCTCAAACTGCGTAGGCCATGGGGCGTGTTTTCACGCCTGCCCAGTGGAAGCCATTTCCTTGCGAATAGGCACTGAAAAACGTGGGGTCGATCTACCACATGTAAACCAAAACTTCGAAACCAATATGAAAGGCATATATATTGCCGGAGAATTGGGTGGGATGGGCCTCATAAAAAATAGTGTGGAACAAGGGCAGCAGGCCGTAGACAGTATTGTGAAAAGCAAAAAAGCGAAAAAAGACTGTCTCGATTTAGTTATTGTTGGCGCGGGGCCCGCCGGGATTTCTGCTTCATTGGCAGCAAAAAAAGAAGGGCTTTCCTCAATAACTTTAGAACAGGATTCTTTGGGAGGAACCGTATTTACTTTCCCCCGTTCAAAAATTGTAATGACCTCGCCTATGAACCTTCCCCTCTACGGAAAGGTGAAATTGTTCAACACCTCCAAAGACGAATTATTACAACTTTGGAAAAAAGTAATCCAGGAGTACAACTTGCAAATAATTGAAAACACCAAGGTTGAAAATATAATCCTGCAAAAAGATGAAACTTTTAAAATTTTAACCAATACGGGTAGGGAATATGTGGCCAATCATGTTCTATTATCAATTGGGCGTCGTGGAAGTCCGAGAAAACTTGGCGTGCCCGGTGAAGACACCCAAAAGGTCGCCTACCGTTTGCTTGAGCCTGAAGCCATCTCGGGGAAAAAGATAATGGTTGTGGGCGGGGGTGATTCAGCAATTGAATCTGCTTTGTTGTTGCGCGAGGAAAACGAAGTGGTTTTATCATACAGGAGCGATAAATTTTCACGCTTAAAACCGAAAAACAAAGAAAACATCCTAAAAGCCGAAGAAGATAAGTCCATAAAAATTATTCTTGAGTCTAACGTAGTGAGCATAAACGAAAAGGACGTACTTTTAATGATGAAAGATGAGACCACCCTTTCAATAGCAAACGATTTGGTCTATATTTTTGCCGGAGGAGAGCTACCGACAAACTTTTTGGAAAAGGCTGGGGTGCAAATTACCAAGCGCTTCGGTTATATAATGAAAAAATATTAATCTTTTTTGTGAAAGCAATTTCAAAACATATAATCTATTTAATTGCAATTTTTGTCTGTTCGGTGGGACAGTCGCAGATTTCCCCTGGCGATTTATCCAATGCCCACTCAAAGCTAGAGGGAATGAGCAACTGTACGCAGTGCCACGAACTTGGCGCCAAAGTTACCGATCAAAAATGTTTGGATTGCCATACTGAAATCAAAAGCCTGATAACCCAAAATAAGGGTTTTCATGCAACTTCAAAAGTGGAAAGCCAAGACTGCAGAAAATGCCATAGTGAACATCACGGCCGTAATTTCGAAATGATTCGGTTTGATACCAAAACCTTTAACCACAATGAAACCGGATATGTACTGGAAGGGGCACACAAAAAAGTGGATTGCCGCGAGTGTCACACAGCAGAAAATATTTCGGATTCAAAATTAAAAAAGAGGAAGGACACCTATTTGGGCTTGGATAATAAATGTCTATCCTGCCATGAAGATTTCCACCAGGGGGCACTGCCCAACAACTGTCTTCAGTGCCACAGTATGGAAGCTTTCACTCCTGTAAAAAAGTTTGATCACGATCAGGCAGATTTTAAGCTTCGCGGAAAACACACCACCGTAGATTGTAAGGAATGCCACAAAGTAACCGTTAAAAACGGAAAGGAATTTCAGCAGTTCACGGGCATTCCTTTTGAAGATTGTAAATCTTGCCATAAAGACCCCCACAACAATCAGCTGCCCGGAAATTGTGCCCAATGCCATACCGAAACTTCTTTTACCACCTTGGTTGGCAAAGGGAATTTTAACCATAGCCGAACCGGTTTCGATTTAAAGGGAAAGCACAAAACGGTTGATTGCTTTAGCTGCCACACCAAAACCAGCAGCCCAACCCAAGTATTTCAGGATAAAATTGCAACTGAGGAAAACAACTGTGTGCAATGTCATCAGGATCCACACGAAAATAAATACGGACAGGATTGTGCCAAATGCCACAGCGAGGAAAGTTTTTTTGCTATGAAGGATATGGATTTCTTCGATCACTCTATTACCGACTATCCCTTGGAAGGTATGCACACTCAAGTTGATTGCAGAAAATGCCATGTGGAAAGCTTTTCTGCCCCCATAGATTTTTCAGAATGTAAAACCTGCCATCAGGATTACCACAAGGGGGAATTTGCAGACAACGGCGTATCTCCAGATTGTAAGGAATGCCATACACTGGAGAAAGGGTTTGAGCACACTTCCTTTACCATTGCGGACCATCAAAAATCAAGTTTCCCATTGGAGGGAGCCCATTTGGCTACCCCCTGCTTTGCCTGTCATGTAGATGAAGCCAAGGACCAATGGACTTTTACTAATTTAGGAAATGAATGTATTGACTGCCATAGCAATATTCACGAAGGGTTTTTGAGTGAAAAGTACATGCCCAAAAATGATTGTGCTTCCTGTCATGGCAACGAATCGTGGGACTTAATAAATTTTGACCATTCCAAAACAGATTGGCCCTTAACTGGAAAACACAACCAAGTTTCCTGTAAAAAATGTCATTTTGAAATTTCATCATCTAACGAGGTTATGTCCCAGAATTTTAGTACCTTAGATACAGATTGTACTTCCTGCCATGATAATATTCATGGAGAAAATTTTGCGGTTAACGGAATTACCGAATGTTCCAGATGCCATGTAACTACCAGTTGGTTTCCGGAAAAATTTGATCATAATAAAACACGTTTTCCGTTGACTGGAAAACACGAAGAAGTAGATTGTAAAGTATGCCATGAGGTGAATAATGAAAAAGGGGCTCCTGTAGTTATATATAAACTAAATAAATTGGATTGCAAAGACTGTCATTCATAACTGCCCTTTTATTTATAATAGTCCCAGTGATGGGACAGTCTCCCCACGGCACATCTCTAAAGATAGATTGTGCCCAATGCCATAACCCCGAAGGGTGGACGGTAGATCTACAGACCATTAAGTTTGACCATAGCACTACCGATTTTAATTTGGAGGGCACCCACCAAATTGCCGACTGCAAATCCTGCCATACTTCCTTGGTTTTTGACAAAGCCCCTTCAGATTGTATTTCCTGTCATACCGATGTACACAGCCAATCCGTTGGCAATGATTGCGTGCGTTGCCATACTTCCGAAAATTGGTTGGTATTTAATATTCCGGAAATACATGAAGAAAATGGATTTCCACTTATAGGTTCCCATTCCAATTTAAGTTGTGTGGAATGCCATAGAACTGAAAGTACTTTAATTTTTAATCCTCTTGGCAATGAATGTATTGAATGCCATAGGGGTGATTATTTAGCTACCCAGAACCCCAATCATTTGGGGGCCGGATTTTCGCAAGACTGTATAGAGTGTCATAATCCCCTGGGTTTTGGTTGGGATGCAACAGGTATCATTCACGACTTTTTCCCCCTTACCCTTGGCCACGATATTCAGGATTGTAGCCAATGCCACGATGTAACCAATTTTTCAAATATTTCGGCAGATTGTTTTTCATGCCATAACGACGATTTTGCACAAACCACAAACCCCAATCACACCAACGCTGGATTTTCAACAGATTGTGTAGAATGCCATACCACCAATCCTGGATGGGTGCCCGCTACTATAAATCACGATTTTTTTCCCCTTACCTTGGGCCATGATATTCAAGATTGTAATTCGTGCCATATAAGTGGCAATTATAATAATACACCAACGGACTGTTTTGCCTGTCATGATGACGATTATAACCAAACAACCAATCCAAATCATATAGCGGCAAATTTTCCAACAGACTGTGCTGTGTGCCATACCACCAATCCTGGATGGATGCCGGCGACTATAAATCACGATTTCTTCCCCCTTACTTTAGGTCATGATATTCAAGATTGTAACGCTTGCCATATTAACGGAAATTATACCAATACACCAACTGACTGTTTCGCTTGTCATGAAGACGATTATAATCAAACAACCAATCCAAACCATATAGCGGCAAATTTCCCAACGGATTGTGCCTCTTGCCATACTACAAATCCTGGGTGGACACCTGCCACTTTTGATCACGACAATATGTATTTCCCTATATATAGTGGAAAACACGAAGGCGAGTGGAACAACTGTGTGGATTGCCATACAAATACAAGTGACTATTCCATTTTTTCATGTTTCCAATGTCATTCCCGAAGCGAAACGGACGATGAACATGACGGGGTAAATGGATATATCTATGAAAGCAATGCCTGTTTTGCCTGTCATCCTGATGGAGAAGGTTAATTTTTATGAAACAATTTCTCTACATATTATTGTTCTTTTTTTATGGAACTTGTCTCCTTGCACAAGATGATAAAAATTCATTGGTGGGGAAAGTAAGCTTTGTTACATCAAATAATGTGTATGTAAAATTTGAATCTACCGAAAAAATAAAGATTGGGGAATTCATACAGTTGAATAACCAAAACTGTTTGCAGGTAACCGAAAAATCATCTACTTCCGTGGTTTGTTCAATTGTAAATAATTGTGAAGTAAAAGTGGAAGATACTGTTGTTTATAATTTTACCGTTGAAGAAGTTCCTGTTATAGTTCCCGAAGACACTATAACCGACTCCATTCCCACCCAAGTAATCCAACCAAAGGAACCTTATCCCGAAAAGCAATCCCTTTACAGCGAAAATATCCGCGGAAGGGTTTCCGTTGCCAGTTACAATACCTTTTCAGACCTACGGGAGGATCAGCACAGACTACAGGGAAAATTTGCGCTAAACGCGGATCACATTAACGACGGAAAGTTTTCGATAGAATCATTTCTCGCCTATCGCAACAATATATCGGTTCCAGAAAATTACTTAGGCAGAACCTCGATTTTTAATGTGTATAATCTGAATGGAAGATTGGACGCCACCCCAACGCTCTCCTTTACACTTGGAAGAAAAATAAATCCCAAGGCCTCTACATTTGGTGCAAATGACGGGTTACAGATTGAAAAGTACTTCGGCAACTTTTATGTGGGAGCCGTAGGTGGTTTCCGTCCGGACTTTTTCGACTATGGTTTTAATTCAGATTTACTTCAGTATGGGGGTTACGTGGGGATTGAAGGCAATACAGAAAACTATTACGGTACAACCACGATAGGCGCAATTGAACAGACCAATGCGGGCAATACGGACAGGCGGTACATATTTTTCCAACACTCCAGTACCATTGCCAAGGATTTTAATCTTTTCGGGTCGGCAGAAATGGATATATTTGGCAATTCGGGCAATGAAACCCGCTTGACCAACCTTTATCTATCGGCAAGATACCGCTTTAGCAGGGCGGCCAACTTAATGGTATCTTACGATTCCAGAAAACAGATCATTTATTATGAAACCTTTCAAACTGAAATTGAACGGTTGCTCGATGACGATTTGGCCAGACAGGGAGTAAGGGCGCGGTTAAACGTGCGGCCCACAAAGATTATCTGGATGGGAGCTAGTTATAGTACCAGATTTCAGAATGGGGAGCAAAACAAATCAGACAATATTTATGGGTATATTACCCTCACAAAAATCCCTGCGGTGGGTGGAAGGTTGAACGCGGCTTATAATATGAATACTTCCAGATATTTAAAAAGCAATATATTATCGGTAAGGTATTCCAGGGATTTGGTGAAAAATAAACTCAACGCCGACTTTTATTACCGAATGGCAGATTATGATTACGAAAACCAACTTACAAAATATAAACAAAACTACTATGGTATGTCTTTATTTTACAGAATTTCCACAAGTTGGCAGTTTAATATATCGGGCGAAATGTCCCAGCTTGAAGAAGAAAACAGTTACCGTTTTTACACCCAGATTACCAAAAGATTTGATAGTAGAAAGAAAAAATAAACAAACCAAATGAAATTATATAAAACCTTAAGCTTCGGATTTATTGCCTTGTTTTTTGTGGCCTGCAACAATGGCCCAAAAGTGATTACTTCAAATGAAACCCCTTCCCAAAAATACGATAGCGGGATTTTTTCCGAAGAGGGCAAGGAAGTTGTTGATAGCCCTCAGAACTCCAGCAGTTTTAAAGAAAATCTGCACACGGTGGTGATATCCAAAATACTTCCCACTGAAAAATATATTTACCTAAACGTAAACGAAGGGGGGAAACAGTATTGGATTGCCACGGGCAAACAGCAAGTGAATGTTGGAGAAACCTATTTCTATCGTGATGGCTTGCTAAAGACCAATTTTGAAAGCAAGGAATACAATCGGGTATTTGATACAATCTATCTTGTTTCGAAATTTGTACCTAAGGAACACGGCGGCAATACCGGCAACTTAATGGCAGGATCTACAGAAGGGTTTTCCACAAAAATAGAGGAAAGCCAAAAGGAAACTATTGCTACCCATACCGAAGATATTAAGCAGCACAAAGGCTCTTTAAAAATATCGGAATTGGTTGCCAATCCGTCAGCGTATCAAGGAAAGACCGTTCAAATAACCGGGAAAGTGGTAAAAGTAAATCCAAATATTATGGAACGTAACTGGCTCCATCTTCAGGATGGCAGCAAAAATGATTTTGATCTTGTGGTCACCACAAACACTTTTGTTCCCGAAGGGCAAACAATTACCGTTCGTGCGGAAGTAGGCTTAAACCGGGATTTCGGCGCGGGATATCGTTACAATCTAATTCTGGAAAAGGGAGTAATTCTGGATCAGTAAGCTACGATAGTATTTCGAACTTGCGTTTTCTCCAAAATGCCAACACACTTATTACAATTATACAGGCTACCGCTATATATACCCAATTTGGTATTGGAACCGGATCTCCGGTAGCATAGGAATGAAGCCCGGAGAGGTAATAATTAACCCCGTAATAGGTCATAATTACCGAGGCCAATCCAAATATAGTAGCCACATTATAGGCAAACAGCCCACGCAATTTTGGTATCAGTCGCATATGCAGAATAAAAGCGTACACCAATATGGTTACCAGGGCCCAAGTTTCCTTGGCATCCCAACCCCAATAGCGGCCCCATGATTCGTTTGCCCAAACCCCGCCCAAATAGGTACCTATACTTACCATAAATAACCCGCCAATAAGAGTAAGCTCGCTTATATAGCTCATTTCCTGAATAATTCTTTTAACACGGCCCTTGTTCTTTTCAGTAGTAAAAATCATTAACACCAGGTTGATCAGACCAATAATTGCCCCCAACATCAAAAAACCATAACTGCCCGCTTCCAAGGATACGTGAATTGTTAGCCAATACGATTTCAATACAGGCACCAAAGGGGTGATTTCCGGGTCTAAAAAGCTCAATGTAGCAACAAAAAGGATGGTACCCGCCAATACCATGGTTGCCGCCATGCCCCCAAAGGATTTTCGGGTAAATAGCATACCCGCCAAGGTAGTGGTCCAGGCAATATATATCATAGATTCATACCCATTACTCCAAGGCGCCCTACCGGAAACATACCAGCGCATTCCAAGCCCAATGGTATGTAATACAAACCCAATTGCCACTAGGGAAAAAAGGATGATATACACCTTCTTTAAATGCCATCCCGGTTTAAATACCGAAACAAACAAAAAGAACAACAACGCTGCACCCAAAAGCATATAAAGGCCTGCCAAACGTGTAAACACATTCATTTTGTTAAGTAGGATTTCGGTTTTTATTTTAGATTCTGAAGGCATTACCGTACCGCCTTTGGCAACTTGATATCCCTTTAGTTCTTCCAGTAAATGGCCAGCATGGCCATAGTCCTTTGTTGCAGTTGCCTTTTGTAGTTCACTGCCGTATGAATTAAAGAAATTAGCGGCAATATTGCTATGGTTGTGCCCATCATCATGGTTATGGCTGCTGTATCCTTCCCAAGTATTATTGGGATCGTTGGGTACGGGAATAATTTTGAGCAAGCTTCCTGAAAAAACCATGCTCAATATATTAAGGCGCTCATCTATCTTCAGCATTTCCTTTGCATATACGCCCCGGTCTATTGGTTCAAGCCCGTAAATGCGCCTTACTTCCTCCTGAAGTTTATACTTGCCACTTGCATCAAAAAAATCCTTATACGATGCATATTCCCCCGTAACTCCCAAGAGTTTTTGGATATCCTCATGTTTACCCAATTTAACTAAAGGGACGTCGTACCAATTCTGTTTGTTTACAAACATACTGAGTAGCACCTGATCTGCATTTAGGCCATCCCAACTCTCCTTGCGCGATATTTTCCGAAGTACTTCGCGAGAGAGGGTGTGCATTGGTTTCATTCTTCCCTTAAAGTCCTGCACTACCACTGTGCTAAAAGCCTCCGCATGTTCTTTGGAAACAGCATTTTTAATATGGGCGTCAGTCTGGGCGTTTAATACAGAACAGAAAAAGAGCGCAATAAGAACTGAAAACGTCCCACTTTTGGCCCTGATGGCCTTTATTTTTTGGATGAGGCTATAAAAACGGGTGTTCTTGCTGAAGAGGGTCAAGATCATCCCCAAGGTTAAAAGGGCATACCCTATATACGAAATAATGGTTCCCCACCAATCGCTATTTACGCTTAAGTACGTTCCTTTTTCATCCCTGTCAAAGGACGATTGAAAAAATCGGTATCCACCATAGTCCAAAATATTGTTCATATAAATACGGTAATCCATGTTCACCTTCTCATCGGGATCCAATACGGTTACTTCGCTTGCGTAGGAAGAGGCGCTATTGGTTCCAGGATATTTATCCATAATAAAATCGTTCAGTTTTACCGAGAACGGAACTTTTATTTCTTTGGAGCCATAAGAAGTGGTGATATTTAAATCCTTAAAGGAAAGATTGGATGGGTTTCCGGGGAACCCTTTGTTCCCATATACATACGCTTCCTTGGTTTCTCCATTTATGGTAATATCCATCACCACCGCCGTAATGCTTTCGTTTTTAACCTTCTGATCTGCCGACTCAATAAATGTCTTCGCATTCGGGTTGAATTCTGGAAACACAAAATTATTTACCCCATCTGAATACAATGCCCGTAATACTAAGGGCCTATATTCCCCGCTAGGGGAAAGAGTATCTTTTTGTTGGGTGGCCATAACCGTTTGGGTAAGGGTACGATTGGTGAGGAGCAAGATTTCGCCATTTTCATATTTAATGTTGATGGCATCGGCACTGGGCTGGTCACTAAAGTTGTAAAGAAGTGCTCCAATGCGTCGCGTTTGGCCTTTTTCAAGATAGTACTCCTCCCTCCCATTGGCCCCAGCAATAACTAGCTTTATAATAGGTTTGCCATCCAGACTGCTGGGCTCCATCTGCTGCTGCGGGTTGGGGATAAACTCTTTTACCTCAACCTCTATCAAATCATTTTCTATGAGATACGATTCCCTAAAATGGTTATTGCCAAGGGAGGCGAACAAAACGGGTTCATCAAAATTATAGGTGATACCGTTTTTTTGGACTTCAAACTTTAAATAGGTATCTGATGAAAGAAAGGTATTGGCGGTATCGTTCTCACGAATATGCATCACGCCCTCAAACCCGAAATAACGGGTTACTCCTGCCCCAATCAATATTATGATTATGGAGACATGAAACATTAATACGGCCCATTTGCGCTGCTGCACCATACGGAATTTAACAATGTTTACAAGTATGGTAATGCCAAATAAAAGCAGGAGAAGTTCAAACCACCAAGACTTAAAGATTACCTTTTGGGCGGCACTGGTGCCAAAATCATTTTCTATAAAGGTGGCAATTGCTATGGTTGCGGCAAATAATATAAAATACACTCCTGCCGCACGGGTAGAGAAAAACTTGAGAAGGATTCTTTTTGGGCTCAAAGTGACATTTTTTGTATGTTAAGTTCTAAACATCAAGGTACCACAAGATATTGGTTTTTATTCAAAAATATAAAAAAACATATCCCAAATTTCATCCATCCAAACGTGTTTTTGAGTTGGAAGCAAATCAAAGGGGAGGAAGGGTATAGTTTTATAAAGAAGTTTTAAGTTTCGAAAATAAAATCTCAGTAAAACTCGTAATCACTCTATCAGCTTTAGTATAATCCTGATTGACGGAATGTGGGCTTTTAAAGCCTACACAATAAATATTTGCAGCTTTGGCAGCAGCTATTCCGTTAGTGGAATCTTCAATTACCATACAATGGTCGGTATGTTCTCCGGCAAGTTCCGCAGCTTTTATAAAAATTTCTGGATGCGGTTTTGAGGCTTTTAAATCGGCGCCGCTTATTTTGGCCTTAAAATATTTGTCGAGATCGAAACGCTCAAAAATGCGGTTGATATTTGGCATGGAAGCCGAAGAAGCCAAAACCAAGGTAAGTCCGTTTTCGTGATAATTCCTTATCAAATCGTGCACGCCATCCAAAAGCGCTAAGTCTGAATCGTTTTCAAAAAGATATTTAAAATGTTTTCTTTTTGTTGAAACTAGATGTTCGGGAGCATGGGAAAGATCAAAATGCTGGCAAAGGGTTCGGCAGATGGGCAAGGTTGCCTGCCCCGTGAAGGAATCATACAAAGCTTCGGTAACATTAATATTCACTTCCTCAAACATATTGAAGTACGCTTTTCGGTGCAAGGGTTCAGTATCAACAATAACCCCATCCATATCAAAAAGTACGGCTTTTAACATTTTTCTATTTTTTTGCGAAGGTACTATAGATTGTTGGATTATTGGATTGTTGGATTGTTGGATTGTTGGATACTAATTAAATTTCGGGTACTTTATCTGTTTGTTTAAAACGAAAAGGTTACTTGAAACTAAGTAACCTTTTTCATGTTTGCTTTATTGGATCTAAAATTAATTAAGCAATATAATTCCGAAAGGGATTTCAATGCCTAGAACTGCTCTATTAAATAATTAATTAAATCTGTAGTGGTAACGATCCCTACAAGCTCTCCATCATCGACAACCGGTAGGGCATGAAATTCTTTTTTTGCTAGAATTTCCGCGACCTTTTTTATTGTCGTAGAAGATTCAATACTAATTACGTTTTTCGCCATTACCTGTTCTAAGGTAAACATATTATATACCGTTGTATCAACAGAATCCTCATCTTCACCAATTGAATCGGCGAAACTAATGCGTAACAAATCTGTGTAACTTAACATTCCTATAATTGCAGTTCCACTTACTACTGGAATATGTCTTATTTTTTTTGACTTAAATAAATGTTCTGCCGTCTCTAAATCATCTGAGTGGTTTAAAGTAATTACATCTTTAGTCATAATTGAGGCAATCGGTGTTCTTTTTTTCATGATATCTATTGTTTTAAAATCTATTTTAAATTTCTAAAAATAGATACACTTAAAATATGACTATGCTCATAGGAGGAAATAAAACAGTGATTTTCCGAAGCTTTAGCTTTATGCCATTTAGGGTTTGTAATTCATATTTTAGCCCTTTCATACTGTAGCGGCCAAGCAACATTTACATTTAGCTCGTTGGCAGCGTGTAATGGAAAATAAGGCTGTCTTAGACTTTCGCGCGCATAAAGAATCAAATCGGCTTTTCCTGCTTTTAAAATAGCTTCAGATTGTTCGGCTGTTGTAATTTGCCCCACGGCTCCAGTTAAAATAGTTGCTTCTTTTTTAATCTGCGCAGCAAAGGGAACTTGATAACCTGGCTCGCTTGGAATAGTAGCTTTCGGGACGTTTCCTCCTGAAGAAGTATCAATTAAATCAACACCCAGTTTTTTTAGCTCTATTGAAAGTTTTACGGAATCTTCAATGTTCCAGCCGCCATCGGTCCAATCTGTTGCTGATATACGCACGAAGAGAGGTTTTTCTTCGGGCCATTCTTTCCGAACAACTTGGGTTACTTCCAGCAAAAGGCGAATACGGTTTTCAAAACTTCCGCCATATGCGTCGGTGCGTTCATTGGCCAAAGGCGAATAGAACTGATGGAACAAATACCCATGCGCAGCATGGATTTCAACCACATCATATCCTGCTTTTTCTGCACGGCGGGTTGCTGCGGCATAATCGGATTTTACTTTTTCAATTCCTTTAGCGTCCAAGGCTACAGGTGTAGGCTCACCTTCCCGAAATGGCAGCGCTGAAGCAGAAACTGTTTGCCAACCATTTTCATCTTCAGGAGCTATTTTTTTAGCGCCATCCTTAGGGTGTTGATAACTGGCTTTTCTACCGGCATGTGCCAACTGTATTCCTATTAAAGCATCTTGGGAGTGTACGAAATCTGTTATCTGTTTTAACTTTTCAATGTGGTCGTCTTTCCAAATGCCCATATCGCCGTGGGTAATTCTTCCCTCTGGCGAAACGGCAGTTGCTTCCTGAATTATCAATGCCGAACCGCCAACGGCACGGCTTCCCAAATGCACTAAGTGAAAATCGTTAGCAAAACCATCAAGGCTACTGTACATGCACATAGGCGAAACGACCATACGGTTTTTAAAGGTTGTATTTTTTATTTTTAATGGGGAAAATAGTAGGCTCATATATATTTATTATTTAATGGTCTTCGACTGCGCTCAGACTGACAAATTATTACAGGAATTTGAAAAACCCGTAAGCTTTTCTGTATTTTAAATAGTTAAAATCATTTTCATAATGGTATGCTTCCCGCTCAAAGGAAATGTTCTTATATGCTTCAAAACGATTTCCATATTTAATCCAGCGAAGTAAAAACTCAAAACTATACCACAGGTAGAAAAAAACCACCAACAGTTCTGCCTGTTGGCGAAGGTGAATGCGCTCGTGGTTCAAAAAAACGGCATCTTTCTTTAACTCTTGATATCTTAGAACGACAAAGGGCCATAGGGTAAGCCCATTGAAATTTTTTCGAAGAAGTTTTGGACGGACGATTAGAATCATTTAGTGGTTAATTGGGCACTTCGACACTTCGGCTACGCTCAGTGCAGGCAAGCTCAGTGTGACAGATTTGGGATATTTTAATTGGGGATTCGTACATCCCCATAACCCCTTCAAAGGGTTATTAATTGTTCTTAATTGTTTGAAATCGACCTATTGTTTTAAAAACTGTCGCAATACATATTGCAAAATTCCTTCGTTTTGGTAATATGCCACTTCAATAGGCGAATCCAGTCTTGCTATGGCCTTGAATTCAATTTCCTTGCCATCCTCACTTTTGGCAGTCACTGTTACTTTTTTTGAAGGGGTTAAATCGTTCTCTATGCCAGATATACTGAAAAACTCTTTCCCTGTCAAGCCGTGTGATTTTGCACTTTCGCCATCCAAATATTCCAATGGCAGTACACCCATCATAATCAAGTTACTTCTGTGGATACGCTCATAGCTTTCTGCCAAAACGGCTTTTACACCCAGAAGAATAGTTCCTTTGGCCGCCCAATCTCTGGAGGAGCCGCTACCGTATTCCTTGCCAGTTAAGACAATCAATGGTGTTTTGTCTTTTATATATTTTTGTGCCGCGTCATAAACCGACATTTCCTCTCCTGAAGGAAGATGCATAGTATAGCCACCTTCTTTGTCTGCTAATTGGTTTTTGATGCGTACGTTGGCAAAAGTACCGCGCACCATAACCTCATCATTGCCACGGCGCGAACCGTAACTATTGAAGTGTTTCTTTTCCACACCTTTGGATATCAAATATTTTCCGGCAGCGGAATCTTCGGAAAAAGCTCCCGCAGGCGAAATATGATCCGTGGTTATGCTATCGCCCAAAACCAAAAGTGCACGTGCGCCTTCAATGTTTTTCAGCGGTTTCGGATCATCGGAAAGATTGTGAAAAAATGGAACTTCTTTTATGTATGTAGAATCGTCTTCCCATTGGTATAGCTTATCGTCAGGCACTTCAAGGTTTCGCCATATTTCATTTCCATCGAAAATTTCGTCATAATTCTTTTTAAAGTCTTTTGGCGTTAGCACTTTTTTCATCACCTCGTGAATTTCATCGTCGCTGGGCCAAATATCTTTTAAATAGACTGGTTTGCCGTTACGATCACAACTCAAAGGCTCGGAAGTGAGGTCTATATCGACCCGACCTGCAATTGCAAAAGCCACCACCAACATTGGCGACATTAAGAAATTCATTTTTACTTGTGAATGGATTCTAGCTTCAAAGTTTCGGTTTCCCGAAAGTACGGAAGTAACTACTAAATCGTTCTCATCAACTGCCTTTGAAATTGCTGGCGGAAGCGGGCCCGAGTTGCCAATGCAAGAAGTACAACCATAACCAACTAAATGGAATTGCAACGCTTCAAGATCTTTAAGCAAATCGGCCTTTTCAAGATAATCCGTAACCACTTTTGACCCTGGAGCCAAGGATGTTTTCACCCAAGGTTTTACGTCTATACCGTGCTCTCTGGCCTTTTTAGCAACCAAGCCCGCGCCAATCATAACAAATGGGTTGGATGTGTTTGTACAAGACGTAATGGCAGCAATAGCTACGGCACCATCAGAAAGCATATATTTTTCATTGCCTTCCGAAATCCAGACAGTTTTTAAACCATCTTTAATCTTTGCTTCAATTTCCACATCGGGTGCGGGATTGTGCGGCTGTTTTAGGGGCTGGCTTCCGCCCTCTTCCTTCCATCGGGTAATGGCCTCTTCCCTTTCGGAATGTTTTATGTATTTTCTGCCGAAGGAAGCGTGTTCAAGCTCAATGAATTTTTCTTTTAAATCTTTCAAAAGTATTTTATCCTGTGGCCGTTTGGGTCCTGCAACACTTGGCTGCACGGTAGAAATGTCAAGCTCCAAAATATCTGTGTAGTTTATTTCGTCTTCATCTTGCCTCCACAGTAGGTTCGCTTTGCAATACTCTTCAACCAATTGGATTTGCTCTTCACTTCTGTTACTATCTCGCATATATTCCAAAGTTTTGTGGTCTATTGGGAAATAGGTAATGGTACAGCCAAACTCAGGAGACATATTACCGATAGTGGCTCTATCTGGCACAGAAAGATGGTCAACGCCGGGTCCGAAAACCTCGACAAACTTACCAACCACACCGTATTTGCGAAGTAAGTTGGCGATGGTAAGCACCAAATCTGTGGCAGTGGAACCCACTGGCAGTTTTCCGGTTAGTTTCAAGCCAATAACTTCAGGGCTGATAAAATAGATGGGCTGGCCGAGGATTGCGGCTTCCGCTTCAATTCCACCAACACCCCAAGCTACTACGCCAATTCCGTTTACCATTGGGGTATGACTGTCTGTTCCCACGAGCGTATCTGGGAAAACCATGCCGTCGCGGGCGATGGCGCCTTTGGAAAAATATTCCAAGTTCACTTGGTGGCAAATCCCCATTCCAGGAGGTACTACACTGAAATTGTCAAAAGATTTCTGCGCCCATTTTAAAAAGGTATAACGCTCCCTGTTGCGTTTGTATTCCTCTTCCATATTTTGTTGATAGGCGTATTGGGCTGCAAAATAATCTACCTGTACGCTATGGTCTATCACCAAATCTACAGGAATCAACGGGTTTATTTTTGAAGCATCGCCTCCTTTTCGGGCCATTTCAGCTCGGAGCGAGGCAATATCCACAACCGCTGGCACACCTGTAAAATCCTGCATCAAAACACGTGCAGGTTTAAAGGCAACGTCTTTCTCACTTTGTTTTGGAGTCCAATTTAGTATGGTTTCCAAATGGCCTTTAGTAACAGAAAAGTCGTCGTAGTTGCGAAGTGCATTTTCGAGAAGAATCCGGATGGAAAAAGGCATTTTTTTGATGTTGTGTCCCTGCTTTTCAAGTTCGGGGAGACTGTAGTAGGTAAGTTTTTCTTTGGAAGTATTCAGGGTTTTTTTGAGGTTGTAGATATCTTGCAGCATGATGGAAAAATTTAAATAATAAATTTAGACAATAAATACGGTCTTAGCACGCAAAGGCATTCGTTTAACAGGGCGTTAACACATTTGTTCTCAGTGTTATTACAAAACAAAAAAGCCTCCGAGTCACAACATCCCGGAAGCTTTTACCCTCATATTACTAAACCTTTAATCCTTAATAGTCAGATTATAAATACATCGATGGAGGGTTTAAAATGTCATCATTTGGATTGGGTGGAAATTTTGTAGCTTTAAACCTTTAGTACAAAAATCACCTCAATGAAAACCAAAATCACCCTATTGCTCTCCATACTTCTCACAACAATCAGTTTTTCACAAACCAATGAAACAGAAAAACCTCAAACTAACACTGCGAAAGTTACAATAACCGAACCCCAACCAATCCCATTTAAACTTGTAGAAGTTCCACCCCTTGCGCCCGACTGCAAAGCAAAATGGAAGCTAGAAAAACAACAAAAATGCACCCTCAGTTATATTTTTGGTCATGTAAATCGAAAACTTAATACAGATCTTGTTTCAGAGATAAGCCTAACAGGATTGATAAGTATAGATGTAACATTCACAATAGACAAAGAAGGAAATCCCAAAAATATAACTGCATCTGGAGGACCAGAAGTATTGAACCAGAACGCAATTGAAGTACTCCAAACACTTCCACAACTAGCCCCAGGAATGCATAATGGGGAAACAGTTGAGGTTTATCTTAAATTTCCTATTGCTTTGGATATTCGATGAGTATTTCATTTTTGTAGCATTAATCAATAACACCACATTTTATAGTGAAAAGTAAAAATCTAGACATCATCCCCAATTCCATTACCCAACAATATTTCGGCACGCTGTTTTATTATGGAAAAGGATACATGGCAGATTGGCTTTGGAACACCGCCACTGAAAAGGGAATAACCGAATTGACCATAGATATAATAAACTATAAAATTCACCCTAAAGAATTACAAATAAAACCCTTAGTCGTATTTCTTCCCACACTAAAAGAAACAATTAAAAAAACACTGGAAGTAGAAGGGTTTCCAGCAGATTTTATAAAAGAGGCAAAACTTCACATTAAACTATTTAAAGAAGAAAACCGCCTGCGCTGCACAGCCATACTTACAGATTCCGAAAATAAAAAATACATAGGTAAAGAATATACAGAGCACCCTTACGACAATAATTTTAAAGTATTCAAGGCCCGTTCAGAAAACGATATGGACTGGGCTAATGAAGCAGACAACTCCCTAAATGCCTCAGAATGGTTTGGAGCAATACTTCGGTATGCAGCACATTTTGGCAAGCGCAGGTTCAACACCTTCTACAAACAAAAACAACTAAAGAAAAACGCGTTAGTGGGAAATTTGTTTCAGATAATTTTGATTGTCCTATTATTTTATGCACTCTACCAATACGCTCGTTAGCATTAAAAGCAATAAATTCAAAATATAACAAAGGTGTTACCAAAAAAATAAAAGGGAGTTGCCTTAAAATATTTTTATCCCGCCAACTCCACCAATTTGGTAAGCGTTCGGTAGTTGCGTGTAGTAGCTGGAACTTGTAGTTTTTTCTCAAAGAAGTTGTTGTTCAACTTCTCATTGCCATACCCATTCCCAAAATAGATATAAACACAGTCTGGGGTTAACACAAATTCCTCATTCGGGTAACTGATTTCCCGCACCGCCTCCATAAGTTCCTTTTTGGGTGGCGAGGCAAGCAACATAAAATACGCTTCGGTCTTCTTGGTTTCTTCAAAAGGACAATCCTTTAAAATTTTAGCCACTTCATCGGTAGTTTTTACCAAAACTGGCACTTCCCATCCAAACCGTTTTTCAATTTCCTTTGAAATTTTATCAGAAAGACCTTTTTTTTCCTTCGCAGAAAAAACCACATTCCCGCTTTGAATATAGGTAACCACATTTTGAAACCCCAATTCTTCCATCATCAATTTTAAATCGGCCATTTTTAGCTTTTTATGGCCGCCAACGTTTATACCGCGAAGTAGTGCTATATATGTTTTCATTGTTTACTGTGTTATTGCCTGCGCAACAAGAAACCCGCCCGTCCAAGCATTCTGAAAATTAAAGCCGCCCGTAATGGCATCTATATTTAAAACTTCGCCAGCAAAGTAAAGTCCGTTAACCTTCCTGCTTTCAAAGGTTTTGAAGTTTATTTCCTTTAAATCCACACCGCCAGCGGTTACAAATTCTTCCTTAAAAGTACTTTTTCCTGTCACTTCAAATATTGCAGCAGTTAATTGATTCGCGATATTCAGAAAATTTTCGCGCGTGGCGTCTGCCCAAGTGAGGCGTTCATCAATTCCCGAAGATTTAATAATACGCTGCCAAAGCCTTTTCGGCAATTCAAACTGTGCATATTTAAAAAGAGTTTGCTTTCCCTGCAGTGATTTTAGTTCTTTCAAAGCATCCAAAACTTCTTCTTCTGAAAAGGTGTTCAGCCAATTCACTTCAATATTGAAATGATATTTTAAAGGCTCCAAAACCCGTGCGCCCCAAGCCGAGAGTTTCAGGATAGCAGGGCCACTCATCCCCCAATGGGTAATCAACAACGGACCGCTGCTTTCCAGCATTATTTTCCCCTTTGCGTCTAATACTTTCACGGAAGCGTCAGTACTCAATCCAGGCAAATCCACAATCCGCCCATCCTTAATATTAAAAGTGAAAAGTGAAGGTACGGCGGGCACTACAGTATGCCCCAAATTTTCCAGCAGTTGCCAGATCTTTGGATTACTACCCGTAGCAACCACTACCTTTGCGGTAGCAAAAGTATCGGTAGTTGTATTTATTATAAAATGATCCGTCTCCTTTTGAATCTCTTTTACAGATTGATTAAGAAGAACCTCAACACCAAGTTTTTTAACTTCGGAGAGAAAGCAATTAATAATTGTTTGTGAAGAATCCGAAACCGGAAACATGCGTCCGTCTTCTTCAATTTTCAGTTCCACGCCCCTTTTTTCAAACCATTCAATAGTACCGCCTGTCATAAAAGTGTGGAAAGGTCCCAATAGTTCCTTTTCACCTCTTGGATAGTTTTGCGTCAGTTCCTTCGGAAGAAATTCGGCGTGGGTTACGTTGCACCTTCCGCCGCCAGAAACCTTTACTTTGGTGAGCACTTCCTTCCCGCGCTCAAGAATTATGATTTTAAATTTCGGGTTCTTTTCCGCAGCATTGATTGCCGTGAAAAATCCCGCAGCGCCACCACCGATTATTATGACATCGGCCTGTTTCAAGCCAAGACTTTTTCTTCCGCAAAAGATTCGCAGAGGGCGATGGTTTCTTTTACATCATCCAGCGTAGTTCGGGGATTTATCAAACACATTCTTAAAACCACTTGTCCGTTAAGAACCGTAGTAACAAGCAAAGCCTGTTTGGAATCTACCACATTCTGTGAAATCTTCTGGTTTAATGCATCTAGCTTTTTCTCTGAAAGTTTATTGCCTATGGGATTGTATCTAAAATTGATAACCGCTAAAGTAGCTGGCGAAATTACTTCCCAATTGGAACTTTTCCGAAGAAAACTTTCGGTGGCTTCCGCCAAGTTTACGTTGTAAGTAATCGCATTCCGAAATTCGCCCAAACCAAAGGTTTTAATAGACATATAAAACTTCAAAGCTCTAAAACGACGCGTAAGCTCAATACCGTGATCGTAAAAGTTTATTTCGGAAGTATTGCCTTCAATATCGCGAAGATATTCAGGTTTTTCGGTGAAAGTTCCTTTCAACCATTTATGCTTTTTAACCAATAAGCAACCAATTTCATAAGGTTGAAAAAACCATTTGTGAGGATCTATTGTAAGTGAATCTGCTTTTTCAATTCCTTTTAAAAGTTGTTTTCCGTTTTCAGAAAGGATTGCAAAACCGCCGTAGGCTGCGTCAATATGGAACCAAATGTCTTCTTTTTTACAGATTTTCGCAATATCTGAAAGTGGATCAACTGTACCGGTATTTGTGGTTCCCGCTGTTGCAATCAAGCAAAAGGGATGTAAACCTTCTAAACGATCCTTTGCAATTGCATTCTTCAATTTATTCAAGGAAAGCTTAAACTCCCCGTCGGTTGGAATAATTCGAATCTGCTCTTTTCTAAAACCTAGCACACGAATTGCTTTAATATTTGATGAATGCGCCTGGTCTGAAAGATAGATTACCGCATTGCTGAAATCATCACCGCACTTCACTTTTCTTGCTGTAACCAAAGCAGTTAAATTTGCCATGGACCCACCGCTGGTGAAAATTCCCCCACCCTTTTTCTGTGGAAATCCAAACATTTTAAGCAGCCAATTCATTGCTGTGATTTCCATTTGCGCAGCAGCAGGCGAAGCCGCCCAACCCCCAGAAAATATATTGAAGCCAGAAGCCAAACTATCTGCCATTGCACTTATGTAGTTGCTCGGTCCTGGAACAAAGGAATAGGATTTTGGGTGTGAAACGATGTTGCTTTTGGTCATCACTTCGTCCAATACAAAATTTAATACTTTTCTTGGGTCGCTTGGTTTTTCGGGTGCATCTTCAAGGAACAAATCCTCCATTTCTTCCCTTGATCCAGAAACTACAGGTAACTTTTCGTTCTGCGTTGCAAAATGTTCTACAATAGCGTCAACTACTTCATAACCATAGGTTTTCATTTCCTCATGGCTCAATTCCAACGTTGCTTTATTCTGAATTTTCACGTGTTTGTTTTTTGAATTTTTTTGAAAGTGCAAAATTACGGTTTTAGGAAAGGAATTTGAGTCTTTCTATCAATAAAAAATGCCTTGACTTTTCGTCAAGGCATTTTAAAATTTATATGTCGGTTCGAGTTCTTCGACTACGCTTAGAATAAACTAAAGACTAGAACTTTTAGTTAATAAAAAAGGGTTCTCGACTGCGCTCGACCAGACATTCGTATTATTCTACAATCATTTTCTTAGTTACTGCTTGTGCATCGTTACTGAAATTCACAAAATACAAACCTGAAGGGAGGTTTATTGGCAACGTATTCTGTCCTTCGGAAATGGTTGAAGAAGAAATCAGATTGCCCTGAACTCCATAGATTTCAATTGTTGAAAAAGAAAAGATGTTGTTGAAATTGATTTCGTTTTTCACCGGGTTTGGATAAAAGCTGAAGTTTTCAACCGTATTATCGGTAACGCCCAAAACGCCGCAAAGGAATGGATCAAAAGTTACTTCTCCCAAAGTTGGATCGTCCACACTGTGGAAGATTACATCTTCTATCTGCTCGGGTGTACTTTCTTGGCCTTCAATCCAGCAGTTATGTTTTGCTGAAATTGAGTTTGCGGTGTTGTTATACATTGCATAGATTTCGCCACCGTTACCGTTTTCCGCAAAAACATTATTTCCAGGGTTGCTAGAATCGTCACCAAGATTTATTGAAGCTTCGCCCTGTAATGTAATTCCCCAAAGGTTTCTTCGTATTTCATTTCCAGAAACAATAACGTCTTCACTTATCGATGAACTATTAAGGTTGATGCCGCTTCCGCCAAGATTAGGATCTCCTTGAATATTGTTATCTTCAATTACATTGTTTATAATTTCAGCCGAATCTACCGTTCCAAGGATTGTAATGCCATAGCGATTGTTGCGAATAGTGTTATTTTCGATAATCACATTTACATCACCCCCCACAAAGTTGGCAATGGCAATACCTCCAGTTTGATCTGCTGCGGGGTCTCCTACGATGGTGTTCTGTATAATTTGTAGTGGATCAGCGGCCATTGTAGTGCCCAAATTTATTTGTGGGCGGTTGCCATTAGCCTGATTGTTTGCTTCAATAGTATTATTAAAAATATATGCCGAAACAGCAGCATTTGCAGCAGAGCCGATGGCCGGTAAATCATTTTGGGCAATGGTATTATTAGTTATTTGTGGCATACCTCGGGAAAGCTGAATTACCGCACTGGTAGTGGCTCCAGAAGTATTATTGATAAGCGTAGAGTTATCAATTGAAAAAGTTTCGGTCAACACACGTAGTCCGCCACCATACGAAATGGTTGTGTTTTTAATATCAATTTCCGAAAATTCCTCAAAACGGAAGCCCTCGTACGGAGCACTCTGATTGAATGCCGTAATTGCTGCTGCGTTTGCAGTTATTGTAAATTTTCCGAAAACAGTAATTAATTTATCTTCAATTACAAAAAGCGTCAAAAGTGTATCTATAATCAATTCATCATTTGCGGCAATTGTTAGATTTCCGTGTAGCGTATAACTACCTCCAGAGATAGTAATAGTTGATGGGCTTGCTGCCGCAATATCGTCCAGCGTCCAAATTACGCCTGTATTTGGGGTTGTATAGTCCTGCGCAAGGGCGATTGTGAAAGTTAAAAAGATAAATAGTGTACTGAGGATAATTTTTTTCATTTGTATATTTTTTTTTGAAGCCGTAAAATTAGGAATATGCGTTTACGCAAAAAAGATATTTCTACACTTTAGCATTTTTAAAAAAACTAACTTTGAAAAATGGTTTTATACATTCTTATAATTTTCTTTATTATCAGTCCCTTTTTCCCGGCTACTGGAAATCCGCATTGGTTTTTTAGAACTGCTGATTTTGTAAGGCTTCAATCGCTGTTTATTCAGTTTATTTTATTGGCGTTGTTTCTTTATTTCGAAGAAAATTACAATGCTTTCAGTTGGATATTACTTGTGGCTTTGGTTGCTACCATGTTGTATCAACTTTATAAGGTATTTCCGTACAGTTCCCTTTTCCCAAGAACAAGATCGGAAGCTGCGAGTGACGGCCAGGTTTCAATTTTGGCAGGAAATGTATTGCAAACTAATTCTTGCTACCCCGATTTTGTAAATGAAGTGAAGCGTTTTGACCCAGATTTGGTGCTTACGATGGAATCCAACAAAGATTGGGAAAACTGCCTTTCTGAAATTGAAGAGAAATATCCTTTTACTGTAAAAGTCCCTTTGGAAAATTTTTATGGAATGCACGTGTATTCAAAAAAAGAATTGAAAAATGTGGAAGTGAAATATCAAATTGAAGACGATAAACCTTCTATTTTTTTCGATTTCCAAATAGAAGGAAAGCAGCCCATTTTCTTTTGCTGCCTCCACCCGGCGCCACCCAGCCCAACTGAAAATGAAACCTCTAAAGAGCGTGATGCTGAGCTTATGCTTACTGGAAAAAAAATACGAAATCTAGACAAACCCACTGTAGTTTGTGGTGACATGAATGACGTGGTTTGGAGCCGAACCACAAGGCTTTTCAAAAAAATGACAGGAATGATTGACCCGCGGGTGGGCCGTGGTTTCTTTTCTACTTATCACGCAGGGTATTTCTTTTTACGGTTTCCGTTGGATCACCTTTTTCACACACGTGATTTGTATGTTGGGAAAATGGTTCGTTCCAAAAACTTTGGAAGTGACCATTTTGCGATGTATTATGAGATTTTTCATAAAAAAAAAGTCCAAACCCCAAAAAACCCAAAACTTAATGGGGATGACAAAGCGGAAATTGAAGAGTTAATTAAAAATGGCGAAGACCAGATTTAAAAAAAATTGTACGTTTTAAATTACAAAAACATATTAATTATTTTAGTAACTTGCTGACTACTAATCAATAAACCTAATTATTATGTTTACAAAAAACAACCTTTTAAGCACATTGGCCGCAGCTATCTGGGCCTATTTTGGTGGCTATCTACTATGGGGAATCCTCACTGTAGATTTTTTTAATAATCATTTAGGCTCCGCAACAGGGGTAATGAAGGATCATCCTGATATGTTTCATCTTATAATTGGATGTATTATTGTTGCCTTTGTCTTCTCAACCCTTTACGGAAAATGGGCCAGTTCTAACTATGGAGCAGGAAGCGGTTTTATGTTTGGATTCTGGATTGCCATTCTTGTAAGTTTAGGCGAAGGACTTATAAATTTTGCCACAACTAACATAGCTGATATTACTGCCACCCTGGTTAATGTATTAATTTCAATAGTGTTCTATGGAATAATGGGGCTTATTGTAGGTCTAATCTATAGCAAAACATCTTCCCAATCGATAAATGTTTAAAACACCAAAGAAAAAGCCTCTCAAATTTGAGAGGCTTTTTTTCTTAAAATACAAGCCTTTCGGCTGTGCAAAGGGTAAACTCCGAGACTCACTTTATAAAATAAAAAAAGCTTCAGTTTTCACTGAAGCTTTTCACGAGCCCGCACTGAGCGGAGTCGAAGTGTACAGGCGGAGAGACTCGAACTCTCACACCTCACGGCACTAGATCCTAAGTCTAGCGTGTCTACCAATTCCACCACGCCTGCATCAAAATCCTTTACAACACTTAGGACATATTGTAAAAGGAGTGCAAATATAAATAATACTTCCAAATGATTGCTAACTTATCTTGAAATTTTTTTAAAGCCTTATTCCCGAAGCCAAGCCTTCATCTTTGGGAATGCATGCCCGCCATCCACATCAGTCATTCCCATCCACTGAAGTAATGGGAGGCCAATGTAATTTTCGCTTTCAAATTGTTCCGCCAGCCATTTCGCTTCGCCTTTATAACCATCTTCGTGAAAAACAATCGCTGTGGGCAAGCCAATTTTTCTTGCAGCAGCGAAAGACCAAAGCAAAACTGCCATTTCCTCCCCAGCTTTTTCGTTATTATTTTCAATAATATTGTCGTTAAGACTTTCACGTTCCGCAGAAAGTGATACCGCAATATGTCCTGCTTCGTGCAGCAAATCGCCAGGATGTTTCAGTTTTTCCAAATCAATTTGCAAGATTCCATTTTTAATTTGAATGCCTGGCAAAAAGGTTTCTGTTTGAATTTCAGTAAAATTATAACGAATGGGAACTTCATTAAAAAAATGAAAAATCTTTTCCAAAATCAGGTCGCGTTCTCTTCCCTGCTCCATTATAGTTCGCTTTGCAACTGTGCAACCATCGTTCTGGAAGTTTCAGTATCCATCAATTTTAATTGTGCAATCATTTGCATCTTTGTTTCTCGGGAATATTCGAAAGCTGATTTTTCAGCGTTAAAATTATAACCACATTCCGTAAATAACTTGTCTGACCAATCATTGCGGATACAATCCATCACCAAATGGATTCTATCAGTTTTTCCTTCGTTGCGAACACTGTGCAGCAAGTTGAAATTCCCATACCAACATTCACTTGGAAGCATTTTAACTTCTTCGGAATTGATAAAGAAATGAACCCCTTCATTTGTAGCAATTGGAATGTGAATTCTGAAAACACCGTCTTCATAACCTAAATTATAATCAGTGTGCTCTTTAATAACACTGCCCGGTTTCAAGTTTAAAAGCCGGATGGATTCTTTTTCACATTCAAAAGAATCTACAATCTCTCTAAAATAAACACATTTTTCAAGCAGCACTGTGTCTTTATATTTTTTTTCACCTTGCGGAAGCGCGAAAATATTATCCATTTCGCCGTTTTGTGAACGCAATGCAATGGAAGTCCAATCGCCCGAATAATCATTTTTATTGAAGTGGGAAGTAAAATTATAGCTTTTACAAATTTCTAAATCGTTCAAAAGTTTTTCTTCCGAAAAGTGGAAAGGCAATTTAAAAAAAGCAGTTTTCATAAAATGAAAGCGTTTGTTCACCCGACAAATTACGGCATTTTTAGTACTTTTAGAAAAAATATTATATCAGAATGAAATGGCCTTTCAAAACAATAAAATTAATTATTGATAAACATGTAGGGCATTCCATTTTCCATTAATAAAATATTATATAAAAATGAAAAGTGCAAAACCTTACATTGAAAAAAACAAACAGCGTTTTCTGGACGAATTGGTTGAACTGCTTAAAATACCTTCCATAAGCGCCGATTCAGCCTATAAAAAAGACGTTTTGAAAACTGCCGAAGCCGTAAAAAAGCAACTCAAAAAAGCAGGTTGCGATTCCGTAGAGATCTGCGAAACGCCTGGTTATCCCATTGTTTATGGCGAAAAGATGATCGACAAAAAATTGCCGACCATTCTCGTTTACGGACATTACGACGTGCAACCGCCCGATCCATTGGATTTGTGGGAGAGTCCGCCATTTGAGCCCGTAATAAAAAAAACCAAATTGCATCCCGAAGGCGCCATTTTTGCCCGCGGAAGCTGTGACGACAAAGGCCAAATGTATATGCACGTAAAGGCCTTGGAATATATGACTTCAACCAACCAACTGCCCTGCAACGTGAAATTTATGATTGAAGGCGAAGAAGAAGTTGGCAGTAGTAGCTTGGGATGGTTTGTTAGCAAAAACAAAAAGAAATTGGCCAATGACGTTATTTTGATTAGCGACACTGGAATGATTGCGAAAGACGTGCCGTCAATAACCACTGGACTTCGCGGTTTGAGCTATGTGGAAGTGGAAGTTACCGGGCCCAACCGTGATCTGCACAGTGGATTGTACGGTGGTGCCGTAGCAAACCCTATAAACGTTTTGACTAAAATGATTGCTTCGCTTCACGATAAGAATAATCATATTACTATTCCAGGTTTTTATGATGATGTTCAAAATCTTTCAAAAAAGGAACGTGAGAAAATGGCTGAAGCTCCATTTAATTTAAAGAACTACGAAAAGGCTTTGGATATTGATGCGGTTTATGGGGAAAAAGGATATTCAACGAATGAGCGAAATTCCATCCGCCCAACGTTGGACGTAAATGGAATTTGGGGCGGTTACATAGGTGAAGGTGCCAAAACGGTTATTGCCAGCAAAGCGTATGCAAAAATAAGTATGCGTTTGGTGCCAAACCAAGATTGGAAAAAAATAACGGAACTGTTTACAAAACATTTTGAAAGCATTGCTCCAGCTGGTGTTCGCGTAAAAGTGAAACCCCACCACGGCGGGCAGGCTTACGTTACACCAATAGATAGCTTGGGATATAGAGCGGCTGAAAAAGCATATGAAGAAACGTTTGGGAAAATGCCAATTCCACAGCGTAGTGGTGGAAGCATTCCGATTGTAGCCTTGTTTGAAAAAGAACTGAAAAGCAAAACTATTTTGATGGGCTTTGGTTTGGACAGTGACGCCATTCACTCACCCAACGAACATTTTGGAATTTGGAACTATTTAAAGGGTATTGAAACCATTCCGCAGTTTTATCATTTCTTTACGGAGATGAGCAAGTAAGTTTCAGATTGAGCGCAGTCGAGAACTAAGAATTCTCGACTACGCTCGAACTGATATTATATTTTCTTCACAAAATCAGTAATAATAACAATCTGTTGCCCGTCCACTTTACCTTCAATGTATTTTTCATTTTCGTGGTCGAGTGAAATTCTTCGAACCGCAGTACCTTGCTTGGCTACCATACTGCTGCCTTTTACTTTTAAGTCTTTTATCAAGACTACAGAATCGCCAGCTTCCAATATAACACCGTTACTGTCGCGATGAACTAGTGCTTTGCCTGTATTTTCTGCAAGACCGGCTTTTGCCCACTCTTTTGTTTCATCTTCCAAATACATCATATCCAGCAGATCCTGCGGCCAGCCTTCGGCTTTTAAACGATTCAACATGCGCCAAGCCATTACTTGAACTGCTGGAACAGCGCTCCACATACTGTCGTTTAGGCAACGCCAATGATTGGCTTCTACTTTTTCAGGATCTTCTATTTGCTCTTTACAAGTATTGCAAATTAATATGTTCACTTCCGCCACATCTGTTGGAGAATTTGGCACTTCATAAACACTTAAATTTTCTTCAGCACCGCATAGTTCACATTTGTTAGCGCTTCGCTGTTGTAATTCTTTCTCTGAAATCATGGATGAAATTTTTTACTCCGTCGCCAAGGCTTTGGAGAATGAGGATGCAAAGGTAACTTTTTCTTATAAAGAAGAAGTTTTAAAATTAACACTTCTACGTTTGTAGAATTAAAATATTTATTCTACGTTTGTAGAGTTAATAAAAATTCACAACGATGACCCTTTCAAATGCCGAAGAACAATTGATGCAACTTCTCTGGAAACAGGAGCGCGCTTTTATGAAAGATTTAGTTGATGCATATCCTGACCCAAAGCCAGCAACAACAACAGTTGCCACGCTTTTAAAGCGAATGCAGGACAAAAATTTTGTGGATTACGAACAAATTGGGCGCTCTCGTGAATACTTTCCTTTGGTAAAAAAGAAGGATTATTTTTCCAAACATGTGAATGGATTAATCAAAAAATTCTTCAATAACAGTCCTTCACAGTTCGCGTCTTTTTTTACCGAAGAAACCAATCTTTCTAAAAAAGAGTTGGAGGAATTAAAAACTTTAATCGATTCAGAAATTAAAAAGAAGTGATTATGGAAATTTACTTATTAAAATCCGCTGCCATCCTCGCCGTACTTTTCGTTTTTTACAAACTGTTTTTGGAACAAACTTCCATTCACAATTTTAAACGTTTTTATTTATTTGGAAGTTTACTGGCTTCCTTTTTAATTCCACTTATAACCTTTACCAGTTATGTGGAAGTTTCACCAATCGTCCCTATTTATACAGAAGGAATTCCACAGCAAATCTTTATTCAAACTGAAGAAACCGTCAATTTTTGGCCGTTTGTTTTATGGACAATTTACGGGTTGGGTGTTTTGTTTTTCAGTTTAAAATTTTTCAGGAATCTTTTCAGTTTGATTCAAAAGATTCGGAGGAATCCCCAATACCGAAACAGTAATTTTATCAATATCCTTTTAAATGAAAAAGTGATTCCGCATACTTTTTTCAACTATATATTTCTGAACAAAAAACAATTTGAAAACCACGAAATTCCGCAGGAAGTTATATTTCACGAAGAAACACATGCACGCCAAAAACACAGTATAGACATCATTTTTGTTGAATTTTTGCAAATTCTTTTTTGGTTCAATCCGCTGTTCTATTTCATAAAAAGAAGTATCAAATTGAACCACGAATTTTTGGCCGATCGCGCTGTTTTAAACGCTGGTGCTGAAACCTCAGAGTATCAAAAAATATTACTGGCATTTTCATCAAATGCCCAAACGCCTTCATTGGCACATTCACTTAACTATTCATCAATCAAAAAACGATTTACCGTTATGAAAACACACACCTCAAAAAGAGCTATTTGGCTTCGAAGTCTTTTAATTTTGCCATTGCTTTCCGTATTGATTTATGGGTTTAGCACGAAGGAAATTGTAAAAAAGGAAATTCAATCAGAGATTGTTAAACAAAAAGCCACCGAAGCAGAAATAGCCGAATACAACAAATTGGCAAAAAAGTACAACGCAGTGGATATTGAAAAGCGAATCATTAAAAAGAATGATTTGGAACGTTTGGAAACCATTTACCGAAAAATGACCGATGAACAAAAGGTAAATGCAGCACCTTTTCCAGAGTGTATTCCACCACCACCAGCTCCAAAAGTTTCTAAAATACCTTCGGCAGAAAATGGAAATTTATATATGGTTGCTGAGGCACCTCCTGCCCCAAATTCAGATCCTGTGGAATACGTAAAGGAATTAGGAAAGCGTGGAGCCACTTTTTATATAGGCCCACATAAATACAGCATAGACGAAGCCATTAAAATGGTAGAAAAAAGCACGAATGATGTTACTATTGACGTAAGCCAATATCCCATAGTACACTTAGGAGGATGTTAAGTTATATGTCTGATCGAGCCCTACGACAGCGCTCAGGATAAACGGAAGTCTAGACCTTAAAACTAATTAGTAAATAAGATTTCTAGACTGCGCTCGAACGGACATTAAAGTTTATTCCATGTATCGTTCAAAACATTTACGTCTGGCAACATTTTATTTGGGTCCAAAACTATGCGCTGTACCTGTTTGGTAGTTCTCAAAAGATGGCTCCAGCTATTGCCGCGTTGCCAAATTTCTACCGGAAGGTTTATATTCTCGGTTGTGTTGTCTGAATATGTAACTTGAAGTTGCACTGGCATTGGGATCTGTCCGACGTTTTCAACAGTAATTAAATAATTGCCTGAATAAGGTCTTACTTCCGAAATACCTAAATCTATGTTGCCATTGCCGTAAAACCAGCCTTTCCAGAACCAAGAAAGGTCTTCGCCAGCAACATTTTCAATATGGTTAAAAAAGTCGTTTGGTTGCGGATGTTTGTATGCCCAAGTGTGAATGTAGCTTTTGAAAGCATTGTCAAAACGCTCCCCTCCCAGAATGTATTCGCGAAGCAGGTAAAGGCCAACTGCAGGTTTGTAGTAGGCGGTATAGGCTAAATTCATTGCATTGGCCATGTCTGGATAGGTATCTATACCCTCACGGTTTTCGTAAGTTAAATAGCGCACCAAATTTTTTGGATTATCTGTAGTTGTTGGGAATTCACCATTATTAAATGCCACAGTGCTGTAGTGGTTTATAAAAGTATTAAAACCTTCGTCCATCCACGGATAACGACGTTCGTTACTTCCCACTATCATCGGGAACCAATTGTGGCCAAATTCGTGGTCTGTAACGTCCCAAAGATCTGCGCTCTTGCTTTGGTAATGACAAAAACTAACACCAGGATATTCCATTCCGCCCACACTGGCCGCAACATTAATAGCATTATAATAAGGATAAGGAAAATATGTTTTGGAATAAAACTCGACAGAACCTTTTGTGAATTCCGTTGAGCGCGACCAAGCGGTTTTGCCATCGCTTTCTTTTGGATAAACAGACTGCGCCATTCCTGTTTTTCCTTCGCCAAGATTCATACGAGCCGCATCCCAAATAAATGCTTTTGAAGCAGCCCAAGCCACATCGCGGGTGTTCTCCATTTTAAAATGCCACGTTAGCGTGCCACCTGTTTTGGCATGGGACACTGGCTTTCCAACCTCATCGGGTTTTATAATATAAACTGTTTTGTCACTTTTTTCAGCTTCCGCCCAACGGTCTAGTTGTTCTTTAGTAAGTACCTCTTTTGGGTTTTGTAATGTCCCGGAACAAATCACGGTTTGGTCTGCTGAGGCAGTAATTTTCACATCATAATTTCCGTATTCGCAATAAAATTCACCTGCACCCAAATAAGGGTCGGTGTTCCAACCTACCACATCATCAAAAACTGCCACACGTGGATACCACTGCGCAATGGCGTAAATAGTTCCTTCCTTCACTTCCAAACGCCCCATGCGATCCATGCCTTCTACTGGAACTTTAAATTTAAAATCCATTTTTATTTCCACTTCTCCTCCTTTTGCAGCCAAGGGTTTATCCAGCCAAAGCTGCATACGCGTATCGGTAATGATATATTTTGAAGAAGTTCCTGTCTTAGTTTTTGCTGAAACATTCTTCAATTCAAAACCGCCTTCCACATCACCATCATAACGACTGCCCTGAAAGGGAGTGGTTAACGTTCCTCGTGAATTTTCAGTAAAACGGTCTTGCTCCAAATAAAGCCAAATAAAATCCAAGCTTTCGGGACTGTTGTTTGTGTAATGAATAGTTACATTTCCTGAAATGCTGTGGGTTTTATCGTCCAGGGTTGCTTCCAAATTATAATTGGCAGAATTCTGCCAATATTCTTCACCGGGTTTACCTGAAGCCGTACGATACACATTGCCTTGCCTGTAACTGATGTTATCAAAAAGATTTTGATTATTTGGTGTTACTTCCTGTGCTGTAATTACAAACGAGAAAGTGAAAAGGAGCAGTGAAAAAAGAAAACTGCTTTTTGAATATGCCATTTTTTAAATGATTAAGAAGAGTTTGCGAAGGTAATAAACCAGATGTAAAAATCTTGTTAAAACAATCAGGTTTGCTCAGAGTTAAAGAAAGTGATTGAAAAAATTTATTCTATTTTCAGGACTTCAAAAATTAGCTTTTAGGTGTATAATTCTTTTTTTCAAAAAACCGCTTGTACCAAGTTTTTGAAATAGCATTTTCGCTATAACCATACCCATAACCATAATTATAACCGTTCAGCTTATCAATTTTTACATCATTTATTACAAATGCCATATTTTTCAACCTATGGTTTTTGTTTAACCCTTTAATAAATTCGAATAAGCGTTTATCAGTAAATTCTGCTCTTACAACATATAAGGTGGCATCTGCATATTCCGATATTAAAAGAGTATCGGTAACTAATAACGTTGGGGCACAATCCACAATAATGTAATCAAATTCTTTTTTTGAAGCGTTTATAAATTCCTCAAAAGCCAAACTGGATAGAAGTTCTGGAGCGTTTGGTGGGATTGCTCCGGAAAAACAAACTTTATGAAAATCATTTAAACCAAAACCTTTATGAATACAATCTTTCCAATCTATTTTTGGATCATGTAGATAATTTGAAAGCCCCATGCTATTTTTATCAATATCAAAATAGGAGTGTAACTGTGGGTTTCTTAAATCTGCTCCAACCAATAGAACTTTCTTTTTTATACTCGCATAGGCTAAAGACAGATTAAGCGCGACCAATGTTTTTCCTTCTTCTTTTACGGAAGAGGTTACGAAAACAACCCTGCCTTCTTTCCCTTTTTTGCCCAAAATATAGTTAACATTGGTACTCAAAATTCTAAATGATTCCGCAAGAATAGAACGATCATTTGCTTGGGTAAAGCTTTTAATATTTTCAAAATATGGAATCTCTGCCGCTATGGGAATATCTGAATGAAGTCTTTCAACATCTGCACGTTCGTGAATTTTTGTGTCTAAGGTGAATTTCATATAAAGAGCCCCAAACGGAACTAAAAGACCGATAAGGAGCGAAATAGCGTAAGTTATTTTTTTCTTGGGAGATACCGGCCTGCTATCGCTCAATCCGTAATCTACTACTTTAACGGAAGGAGCTGTTACTGCATAGTTAATTGCTGCTTCCTCTCTTTTTTGCAGAAGTAGAAGATAAAGGCTTTCTTTTATACTTTGTTGCCTTTCAATGGAACGCAATATATTCTGTTTTTCCGGAATTCTTGAAAATTGGGCACCAGCCCTATTTTTTTGTTGGTAAAGTTGAGTAAGTGAAATGTTTTGTTGTTTTTGGTATACGTTTACCGTATTTACAATATTCTGCTTCACACGACTCAATTGGTTAGACAATTCCTGTAGTGTAGGGTTGTTTTCACCAGCGCTGGCAGCTAATTTTTGTCGTTCCAGTGCTATTTTGTTATAACTCGACACTAAAGAATTGATGCCACTGCTTTCCAGGCCTATATCTGCCGGCAATAATCCATAATCACCTTGATCTGAAAGTGACTCATTCAATAGTTTTGAAAGTTCAATTTGCGTTTCCAGTTTGTTAACTTCATCCTCGGCAATAGACTTTTTCTGTATGCTCATTCCAGCGTCCGCCTCTATATAGGAAAGATTATTGTTTCTCTGAAAAGATTCCTTTTTGCCCTCTATTGAGCTCAGTTCACCCGAAAGGCTTACAATTCTTTCATCCGTAAAATCAACAGTGCGCTTTGAAACCAATTGCCTATCTAAAATACCATCTTCATTAAAAGTTTCTATTATTTTGTTTAAAATGCGTTCATTCCTTTCAGGGTTTTCCCCTCGCAGAGATAGGGTGAGTATTTCACTTGTTTTATTTGTTGCTTCTACCTCCAACTCATCAACCAGGTTCATCACCACTTCTTTAACAGGGCTTATGTCTATTTGATAGTTCGTATTATTGTAATCTTCCAGATTGACATCATTCAAAAGCGTTATACTTATAGGAAAATCTTTTGTTGGAATACTTGGTTGGTTGGGCTCAACGATTAATTCATGATCCTCTTTATCTACGAATGTTATTCCGGATGCATCAATAGTTGCGATATAGGAAAGAGGGGTTTTTAAACTATCTTTAGTAAATTCTTTGGTAACAATAAATGGAGCATCCCAAATTTGCGTAGTCTTAAGTTTCCCAACTACTGCATAGGTAACATCCAAATCCATTTCTTTAACAACATGGCTTAAGATTCGGTAAGACTTTAGGACTTCTATTTCATTATCCAAGTTAATCTTGGAGCTTCCGTTTAAAATTGACATAGGGTCCATGGAAATATTCATTTGTTTGGAATCGTCCAATACTTTTATTTTGGCCACCGATTCAAAAACAACGGGCGCATAGCGCAGGTAGAAATATCCTATTACCAGACTAATGAAAACAGCAACTAGGAACCAGGGCCAATACCGAATATATTTGGACAAGGCTTTCTTGATATCAAATTGTTCTTCGTTTTCTTGAATATCCAGTGAATATGGAGGTGATCCTTTCATTTTTTATTTTACTATTAATACAACTGCTGTAAGGGCAATGGATACAATTGTCAATACTATACCAGCATCACCAATAATACCAGCACTTTTCACTTTAGCATTGTTAGGGTTTACCACAATAAAATCATTGGGCTTTATATAATAATGTGGGGTGTTGAACCAGTCTGCACTTGTTAAATCAATATGTACCACTTTACGGACTCCATTTTCTTCGGTTATTAAAAGAACGTCATCTCTTTTTCCATTAATGGTTAAATCTCCTGCATAGCCCAATGCTTGGGGCAGGGTAATGTTCTGTTCTGTAAATGTATAGGTCCCTGGGTTTTTTACTTCTCCCAAGATAGTAACTTTGGCATTCAATAAACGAACGCTCACTATGGGTTCTTTGAGGTGTCCTCCGTCTTCCAATATCTTTTCAATAGCCTTTCCCACTTGTGCGGTTGTATTTCCCCCGACGGTAATTTTACCTAAAACGGGAAAAATAATAGTTCCTTCCTTAGAAACCAAGTAGCCTTGAAGTTTTATAATATCTAGACTGGTACTTGACGCGGAAGATCCAGTTTGTATATTGTATGGTATCGCTGTTTCTGGCACCAAGGCACTTACGGTGATACTCAAAATATCATTGGGTTGAATTTTTGAAGATTCATATTCTATGTTTTGATAATCATAGAGGTCTGCGTCCTGTAGGTATAAAATCTCCTTTTTGCTAACGCACGATTGTAATACCAAAGTCAAGATTAGTATTATTTGGATTTTATTTTTCATTCTATTTCTATGAAATTTACAAAGGTTAGTTGGTTGTTTATTAATTTTTTAATACAACGAATTTACTTAATATATTTGATATAAAACCAGTTCTATAGCTAGGAGCCGTTTAAATAGTTATTGATTCATGCCTTTCTTTGAAGCCCTAAATTTGGGGCTTATTTGCTTCACTATACCGGAGCAAGCACCAACAATAAAGGGCAAAGGGTCAATTAGCTCTCCATCCTGCAAAAAATGTCTATTTGAAAACAACTGTTTCTTCCATTCCTTAAAACCTTTCCACTTATTTTTTTGAGAGATTAGCCAAAGCATATCCATGCTAAAATAACGCAAATACTTATCAGGCTTATAGGAGTAAGTTTTAACGGGATTATTTAATGATAAATTGACAATTGCATTTGGGAAATCCACTCCAGATATTACCGATGCTTTTATACAGGCTGGGGCACGAGGATTAATTTCCATAATTTTTATAATCCCGTCGCGTGGATCTTCTATTAAATCGAAATCTGCAAAGCCCTCCCACCCTATTATCTGTAAGACTTCAGTACACATTTTTACCAATTCGTCATTTACAACTGTGTGGTTAAAACAACTACTTCCTCCCTTTATTGGATAATATCTATGTTTTTCAATTACAGTGCTATTGATGACTTTTTTGGCCTTTATCAAAAGCTGTACTTTGTATTGCATGCCACCATCCGGAATTAATTCTTGAAGATGGCAATCCCCGAATTCGTTATAAATAGGTTTATAAACCTGCCATAATTCATCAAAACTTTCTACTTTACGGAAGCCTCGCGCACCAGTGGTTTCGTTGGGCTTTATCAATGCAGGAAACTTAAAGTTAGCCTCAGCCCCTTTTTCCAAAGTAGCAATATCTATTGTTTTAGGATGCGGTATGCCATTTTCTTCGCAGACCTTCATCAATTGGTTTTTATCGTATCCTTTCATAAAAACCGATAAATCTGGAATTACAAATTTTACTTTATGCTGAAGTATTTGCTTGTATTCGCTTAAATATTTTGCCGAATAATCGTTCATAGGAATTACGACATCCAACTTTTCATTTTTTAAGTAATTCAGTAAAAAATCATGAAACTTTGACGTTTCTTTTTGTGTTGAAGGGCATAACACTTTCTTATGTGCATATTTGGTGTGATAGCCATAGGAAAGTTTGGAATCGCAAAACATAACGACATTATATCCCGCTTTTTTCAACTGCTTCGCGAAGATAAGCGCCTGTACACTCTGGCCATCCAATATTCCTACATTAACCATTTTGCTTTTATATTTTTCTCAATCGATTTTCAGTTTAAAAAAAGATTTTGTTACCGGAATCATTATATTAAACAATCTTTTCATTGAATGATAGGTGATTCTATCCGGTTGCTTGTATAATCTATACGTCCATTCCAACCCGTTTTTTTGCATCCATACTGGTGCCCGTTTTACGGTCTCAGCGTAATATTCAAAGGCTAAACCTACTCCTATTGAAATTGTGTCGGTGAGATGCGGTTGTAACATCGCCATCAATCGCTCCTGTTTTGGGCAACCCAAACCACACCAGAAAAATGTGGGTTTCAGAGCATTTACTTCAGCTGCCAAAGCGGGTATATCAAAATTTTCCAAAGGTTGAAATGGGGGCGAAACCAATCCTTTTATTTCTATACCTGAATATCTTTTTTGAAGGTTTTTTTCAAGTAATGCCAAGGTTTCTTCAGAACAGCCATAAAAGTAATGGGAATATCCTTTTTCAACTGAAATTTTAAAAATGGAATCCATCAAATCCTGTCCGGAAACTTTGCTCATTTCTTGCAAGCCTTTGTTGTGAGCAATCCAGACCAATGGCATTCCGTCCGGCACCGTAAGCAACGACCCGTTTTGGACTTTCAAATAATCGGGTTCGTGATTGGCTATGTATGTTGCACGTGAATTGGTAACACATACATATCCATAATTTCGATTAGCGACAGATTCATTCAAAAAGTGCGTGGCCGTTTTTAAATTCACTTTTGAAATACCTATTTTCCCTATAAAAAAACGATCCATAACAAATGATGATTGGTTGTTTTATCTATTAAAAATTTCTTCTATAATCTGTTTTGTCTCTTTAATATGGCTGGGCGTTGAGGCACCAAAAAGCACCGCGTCAACTCCTTTTATCGAAGCGATATAATCTGCGGCTTCTTTTGGCCGAAGTGCGCCGGAAGCCAAAAAAGACATCGCAATATTGTAGCTATCCTCTTTAGCCAAAATACTTTCAACTTCTACTTTTGAAGGGTTCATCCTAAAACCTATTTTGTTGATATTGCTCACAATTATGGGATCTTTCAAGCCCAATTTATTCACTAAAACGTCGTGTAGCTTAGCGTAATTCATGGTAAAAAAACCTGCTTTTACATTGTACTTTTTCTCAGTATATTGTGCAAATTCATACAGTATATCGTGCATTTCTAGACCAAGCAACAAATCTGTCACTATGTTTAGCAGAAATATTCCCTGTACGTTCATGCCTTTCAGTAATTTCATTTCTGAATCTACCAACAATTTCATAATCGGTACCGGATTGGCACTTAATACCGAACCCACTCCCTTCAATCCCGAAACCAATTTATTGCCAGGTGTGAATTTATTGATCATTTCAAAAGGACCCAATTCTACAAGTGCATCTGCATATTTATGTGCATAGGGCATGCTTGGATATAGTTTGAAATCATGAAATTTCGGGTTTTTTTTTATCTTTTCAAAAACCTCTTCCAATTGGCTGTGCGTTGTAAACATGAAGCTTTTAATACCAATATCATTCACGTATTCCAAGGTTTTATAGATATCATCAGCCGTTCTGAATTTCTGCGCCTGTTTTATTGCGGTCTGTTCAGACATATGGTTTACACCAAAAAACTGGTTATCCCCAAAAATAACTTTGTCCATCATAATAATTCCTTGTTTAAGCTTTTGGTTTCTTCCAACAATCTATCTGTAATACTAGCGCTGTAAAGTGATGAGATTGATTCTTCAATTTTTCCATTTAGAAGGTCTGAAAATTCAATAAGTTGCCTTGAGAAATCCTCACCTCTCAAATAATACGGCACGTCCATATTTTCATCGGTCACGTACATTTGGTTCCACCCTTTTTCAAGGTTAAGCTCCTTATTTGCCTCAGTTAAAAAAATACTCAACTCCTGTTTGCTTGCCAAAATCTTTCCTTTGCTGCCTGTAATTTCTATGTTGTTGGTAGCTTTCCGAACAGAACCGTCTGACCAATTGATATAATTGAAGCCCACAATTTTATTGTTGTGAAGTAAGGTTGCATAAACCATATCATCCACCGCTGTTGAAAAAACCTTCTTCAAAACCGAAGATTGCACTTCTACATCGGTACCAAAAAAATAAGAAGATAAATCGAAACAATGCGGCCCATAATCAAAAAGGCAGCCTCCTCCCTTTTTGTAATCGTTGCGCCAGCCTTTGCTGCTTTCCTTTAGAATTACACCACCAGTCATTCTATTTACGTAATTACTTACTTCGCCAATTATGTTATGATCCAAAAGTTTTTTAACACGTTGAAAAACAGGATTGAATCTATTTACATAGCCCACTTGCCCTTTCACATTGTTCAATTTCGCTAAATCGACCAAATATTTACTGTCTTTATAGCTTAAGGTGAATGGTTTTTCAACAAATACGTGAATGCCTTTTTCTATGCAATATTTCACCAAATCAAAGTGATATGCGTTTGGAACCAAAATCATCACACCGTCCAAAGGCACTTCTTTTATCATTTTTTCGCTATCTGTATAGCAAACAAATTTTGTGTTTTTTTCAATGGCCCTAATGAGTTGTTTTGAAGTGTCGCAAATTGCTTTCACCTCAATTCCGGGGGTTTGGTTGGCAATGGCGAGATGGGAAAGTCCCATTTTACCAATTCCGATGAGTCCTACTCTTTTCATCTGTCTATAATATTTAATTTTTTAATGGACAGATGGAACATCCAAAATAGAGATTCCACTGCTTGTTTAAAAATTAAGATGGGATGTTTCATCTAAATTGCTTGTTTTGTTGTTGCGTGATCATTGTATTCTTCGGAAAGTTTAAAATGGTAATCGTCCTTTTTATCGAAGTATCTATATTTTATTCGGGTGATGAGGGAATGAAGTTCCAAACGTTTTTTGAACCAAAAGGGAATGTATTCCGACACGCCATTTTCAATCTTTTTCTCCATCAAAAAATCCAAAACTTCATTCACTGGAATATACCAACCCGTTTTTTTGGTTCCCAAATATTCAATTGCTCTTTGAAAACCTTCGTCAATTTTTCCATTTTTATGATAATATCCCAAATGGGTGTAAAGAATGCATATGCCACCATCCTTTTCCAATTGGTCAATTGTTTTTTCATTCACTCTTTGGTTGAAAATCCATTGGTTTGAAGCGAAAGTTGAGGAATACCAATAATTTGCAAATTCATCATAAACTTTATCCTTGTAAGGCATATAAGGGTTTTTGCCAAACGTGTTCAATTGGTCTATCTCGTAATTTCTACCGTACTTAATATTTTTTTTATGTAGATCGCCCCAAAAATGTTTCGAGTGTTTTACCTCACCAAAAAAAGAGTCGTATTGTGAATACATTTTTTTCACAACCCAATTTAGCGGAAAACTGAAGCGCTTGCTTCCGCAATAAATATTATCTGGATTGTATGAATGGTTTACGTGATGTTTTGGGCTTTGTCCAAAAATGGTTTCAAAAGTCTTTAAACCCTCCACTATCTCCGGCCTTTCAAAATTGCCACTCCCCACGTTGTGCATTGCAATTTCAAATCCTTTTTTTTGGAGGTCGAGAATGTGCTCTTTGTATTCAGGGCGCTGCAATGAATCGCCTTTGGAACGCTCTGGATCTCGCACCGGATAAACCCATACAGTTTTGGTTGTGCGCAGGCCATTGTTATAAAGCAAGTCATAAACCGGCTTTATGGTTTCAAGATAGGCGTCATCGGTATCATCGATGATTGTGAAAATAAATTTCTTGTTATTGGGAAACTTAATATTTTTCATAAATCAGTTAATCCAAAAAAGCGATTTCTATAAAATCGATATACTAACCTTAACAGAATTTGCAGTGTTTACATAGGTTTGTAGGTCGTGGGGAAGAGGTGCCAATTTAATTAAAATGTTGAAACTAAAAGCACACATTTATTTTAATTTATGGATTATCGTTGAAAAGCAATTTTCGAATGCTAACAAGGTAAAATGTTCTTCAAATCGCAATTTTCCAGCGTCGCCCATTTGAGATCGCAGTTCAACATTTTTTATAAGTATTTCCAATTTTTCGGCGAAAGCTTCAGCATTTCCTTTTTCAACAAGAAAGCCTGTTTCTCCTTCATCAATTACATCTGGTATTCCTCCTTCCAATGAAGAAACAACAGGTAATGAAAATTGCATAGCTTCAAGATTTACAAGTCCGAAAGTTTCATTTAAAGTGGGGAATGCGAAAATATCTGCCTCTGAAAAAGCTTTCTCTTTTTCAATACCGTACTTTTTTCCAGCATAATGGACTTTTTCTGACAAGCCAAGTTCCGTTACATTTTTCTGAAAACTTTCCGCCGTAATATCACTTTCCCCTCCAATAAAAGTGCAGTGAAATGGAAGTTGCTTTTCCTTTAAAATCTTGCAGGCTTCCAAAAGCACAAACACACCTTTTGCCTTCATTAAATTTGAAAGAAATAGAATTTGAACTTCCGCAGAATTTTCCTTTTCTCTTTTTAAAATTGGTTTTGAAAGTTTCGGAATTCCATTGGGGCAATAATGTACACGGTATTCGGGAACGTATTTTTGAATTTCGAGATATAAATACTTCGACAATAAAATAACGTCGGCATCATTGAAAAGCATTTTGCATATTACAACATCCAACCATTTGTCCTGTCGTTCCGCCATACTCCTGTTATGAAGATGGTACACAATTTTTCTTCCAAAAAGTTTCGCCAGCAAAGCTATAAAAGCATCTTTATAAAAAGCTTTCCCTTTTGCCGTTAAGGCTATATAAACCAAATCAGGTTTAAATACTATTAATTGTTTCAGCGTTTTAAATACGATTTTAAGATATACACTAATTTTCTGAAGCGGGTTTTTACCAATTTCATCCATAGACCTGGAAGTGCCTAAATTGATATATTCAGAACCAATCCCTTCATTAATTTGAAAACTGTCCTTTATGTATTTCCCAACCATAGAGGAGCCGTGAACGGGCGGGGGAAGATGAAGAATAAACAGTACTTTTTTCTTCATAACTGCTGGATTAGTGAACCTATTTTTTCCTCAAAAGAGAAAGGCATTTTATTGTCGCGAAGCTTGATTATATTAGAATCTATTGGTGCAGAATTGTCAATTGCAGTTTGAAGTTTTTCAATAAACTCCACTTCGTTTTTTGGGTCGAAAAGCTGGCCGTTATTACTGTTGATTAAGCTGGAAGCCCCGGCTGCGGTAGAACATAAGGTGTAACACCCACCAAGCAAGGCTTCGTTTACCACAGCGCCGTAACGTTCATAGGTACTGGGGAAGACAAATATTTGCGAAAACATGTACCAATTGTTAAGCGCATTACCTTCCTTTCTTCCTGTGAAAATAACTTTGTTTGAAATGTTTAATTTTTCTGAAAATTTTTGTAATTCTTCCAATAAATGCCCTTCGCCAACAATGACCAATAAACAATCCTCATTTTTCACTTTTGAAAAACATTTCAAAAGAAACGGAAGGTTTTTAACCTCAACCAATCTTCCGACGAAAAGGATGACTGTTTTACCTTTCAAATTATATTTTTCAATGTTTGCATTTGCTTTGTTTAAACTATCCAAATATCGAGCACGAAGTACTTCATCATTATGGATTATTGGCAATTCCAAGGTTTTTATCTTATTGGAAACGTTTTCTTTATGCCAATTGCAAACTGTTTCACTCGTAAAAATAACGCCATTACTGTTTTTGGAGAATATGTTTCTCAACAATTTCCGTGCACCTTTTCGTTCTATGGAATTGTCGATACTGTCGTCACTTATAGTGTAAACCCTGGTGTTTGATTTGAACATTTTCACATACGCAAAAACCAAACATGTAAGCGGACTATACTCACTGCATAAAATAATATCTGGCTTGTGTTTTTTTATTGCTGAAATGGCGCCAGTTCGAAATGATCTTCCTTTAAACTCAAAACCTTTCTGTAGATAGTTTGATGAAAATTCACTCTTGCTTTTCAAATCGTCCTGATCAAATTTTTGATCGCTAACATTCGCCAAATTAAAATAGAAATGGGCATCGAATGCTCGATGCAAAGCATTAAAAAAGTCAACCCTATAAGGCGCTAATGCGGGATGAAACACTAAAATGGTTTGCTTCTTTTTCATTTTTGCGCCAAACTTGCGTAATTGATTAAATGGTTTTGGGCTTTTTCAACAATTTCGGGATCCGTTAAAAAATCGATTTCCCCGTTTTCTTTTAAAGGATGAACCACTAATTCGATTGTTTTTTTATTTGAATTTAAAATAGTTTGAAACTTAGCTGCCATTTGGTTTGTATTACACCCAATAAGACTCGCATAACCATCCACGGTGTTATACCTTCTCGATAAATAGAATTGGTGATAAATTCTATAAATCATTTTTGGAAATGGGTTGTTTGCCGTGAATAATATTTTTTGTGGTCGGATGTAAGGGATTTTATATTTTTTTGCCACTTCAATAACAGCTTTCAAAACTGGAAAATACAGGTGAAAATGGTGGTGATGGTCCAAATGCGTGATGGTTATTCCTTCATTTTTCACCTTCTCAATCTGAAGCGAATATTCTGAAACTAACTCTTCAAAATTAAAATCGCCGTTCCTTATTTTTTTTACAGCGACTATATCTTCATAAAATTTCCCAGTTTCAGAATCGAGCAAAGTAGCATATTTCTTTCCAATATTGTTGGGTCCGTCAATAGCTAAATGTACACCTATACCGAGTTTTGGATTTTCTTTTGCCAATTGAATGGCATCGTTAAATTTTTCTCCACCAGCAAGTATTGTAGTACTGGTAACAATGCCATTTTGGTGGCATTTTACAATATTCGCGTTCACCTCTTCCGAAAATCCAAAATCGTCTGCATTGACTATAAGTTTCATAAAACAGTTATTTGTTTTTTAAATCCCATAAACTTGGGAACAAGGTTTTTATCCATAGTTTCACAAACATTTTCGGAAGCTGGTTTGGAAAATGGCTTTTCCCATAATACAGATATTCTTTGTAGGCTAGGCCCGTAGGACTTTTCAAGTATGCGATTCTGTATTTGAGTTTTTTTGAACTGCTCCAATTATTTCCGTGGTCATCTGTACAATAGCCACATATACCTGGAGTGATATATACCGGAAAACCGGCTTTAAAGGCTCGCAATGAAAAGTCATAATCTGCGAAGGCGTGGCTGAAATTTTCATCAAAAAAACCTATCTCGTCTATCACTTCTTTTTCTACATATAGCACATTTGCATTGGTGAGATGGCACGGCTGCGGTACTTCTGAAGGTTGCACTAATTTATAGGCAGGATGATCAATTCCCTTAGTAAGTACATTGCCTCCATAGGAAATTTTGCCAGATCTTTTTTCTTTGGTAGAACCAGAATACAAACCTCCTTTTTTATATTTTTTTAAACAATAATCTTGGGTTTCAATAATTTTTGAAAGAAAGTTCTTGGTTAATTCTACATCGTCATTAAGAAGTAAGTATCCTTCATAATCTTCATGTTTTCTGGCTTCATTGAAAGCGAGCCGCATTCCACCAGCCCAAAATAAATTGCCATTACCCAAAACAATATTTATTTCTGGATAAATTTCTTGTACCGCTTTGCTCGTGCCATCTGTGCAGCCATCATCAACCAGGAAAAATTCCATTTTCAGGTTTTCAGGCACATCAGCCTTAAAAAGGGTTTGAAGGCACTGCAAGGTTTTTTGTTTCCTATTGTGGCAGGTTAACAGTACGGCGATTGTTTTCATCATAAATAAATACAAAAGGTAAGCTTAGAAATAATGGGTAATTCAACAAGGGTTCTCCCTGTAGCAAAAATATTATACTAATTACGAATAAAACTGGGTGGTTTTTATTGTACCGAAAAATATAAAATAGATAAAAGAAAAAGCTTAAAATTCCCATAGATGCCAGAAAATCACTAAAACCATTACCATGTCCCAAATTTTCCTTTTGAAGGGCGGGATGGTCTGCAAACCGTGTTGTAACATGATGACCATTGCCCACCAATGGGTGTTTTCCAATATAATGGAGGTCAAAAAGTAATGCGCTCATTCGGTCTGGGGCAAATTCGCCCTCGTCTCTTTGGGAAGCTGCAGCTACTTGGTCGTTCATTTTTTCCTTCATAAAGTCAGTATTCTCATACGTAATGTACGCAATTAGCCCGAAGGCTATTAAAATGGGCAATACAAAAGCCCCGTATTTTTTTTTGTATTCAATATAAATAGTTGCTATGCCAATTATAAAAAGAACAATATAACCGGTGGTGCTATAGGTTGTAATTAGGGCGACGAGTATAATGATAACTTTCCATTTGTGATGCGTCAAAAGTGTTCTAATATTCCCAAGATAGAACAGGAAGGCTAAACAAATATAACAGGCAAAGGCTCCTGGCTCCCAGAACATGCCTGAATTTCTATGTCCATCGGAGTGTTGGTTGAATAAAATTATATTTCTTGAAGAGTTATCTGAATATTGGGCGGTAGTCTCTACAACAGAAATGGCGGGTATATCCATTCCCAAAGAATTCCAGGCAAATCCAAAGAGACTTATCAAGCAAACAATAAAAATAATTTGAAAGAAAGCATATTTAAAATTATATCCAATATGTCGAATTATTATATAACCGAAGGTAATTCTTGCCATAAAAGCGATGGCGCTAGGGATGGACAAAAAACCCAAAACCAATTTCTGGAATAGAAATATAATTGCAAAGAACACAAAAAACCTATAATAAACAATCCCTTTGTTTATGTTGAAATAGGTGTGGTGCTTTGCCACAAGCAAAAGAACGAAGGCAATGAAAAGATACTTTGAAGCATCACTCGAAATGCTGAAAAGAGGGTTTCCACTCATCGCAACGAACAAGAAAGTATAGAGATAAACTGTTATTTTTTTCTTGGGTAAATTCATCTGTTTAAAGCCCTCCTCCGATAAATCAACTGTATTTAGCTTTTTTATAAAATGCCAGCATTAAATCAACATTCGTAAACATACTGTGATTTTTATTGACGAATACGGAAGCATTATAACCTTTTTCTTTTCTTAACTCAGGCTTAGCCGAATATAAAACAATTTTATCTGCAAGTTCTTCAGGATTCGGTTCAATTAAAAATCCATTATCATCATTGGAAATAAGATCCCTTAAGCCTACTACGTTATATAAAATAACTGGAGTGGCACAGGCCATAGCTTCAAGAGCAGAATTACCCAAGCCTTCAAACTTTGAAGGCATAACGAATACATCGGAAGCTATTAAATAATCCCTCACGTCATCTCTATTTCCTTCAAACCTTACTATTTCATTAATACCAAGTTCTTCTGCAAATTGTTTTTCTTCACATTCTATTTTGCCTGTTCCTAAATGTAAATAGAGCAAATATAGTTTTCCCTTTAAGCTTGCAACGGCCTTCAAGATATCTTTATGGTTTTTTATCTCGGCGCACCCGCCCACTGATATAACTACAAACACATCGTCTGGAATATTTAATTTCCTTTTAACTTTGTTTTTTTCTGAATCGGTAAATTCATAAAATCTTTTTGGATTGTACCAATTGTTAATTTTAGTAGAGGGGTTTTTATAATATTTCAATTCGTGGTTGTGCACACTTTCACCGATGCTGTGAAAATCTGTTTTAAAGAAAGTTCTAACGATTCTCCTTCTTGCTATTGATATTGGAAGCGTAAGTTTTCTATTATAAAATATGCTGTGTTGCGTTTTTATACTTCGAATTCCTAAAAAATATGTAATTACAGCGGCAAAATAGATGTCATCTCTATGTATATGAAGCACATCAATTTTATTTCGTTTAAGGAATTTATAAAGAAACCAATAAAAAGAAAGACCCGCCATTGAAATAACGAACTTACTTCTATATGGTTTATGAACTGTATTGATTCCCTTTTCCTTAAAATTATCAATGAAATTACCGAAATTTTTGGCAGTGCCTAATGCATACATTTCCACTCCCTTTTCCCGGAAATAGTCCGCAGCATCTCTATACATTAGCTCTGCTCCCGAAAAATTTATTTCATTAAACAAATGCAAAACTCTCATTTTATCTGTTTTATAATTTATACTCAAATTAGTAATCAAAGAGTATATTTTTTGGGGAAATACAGTTTCGAATATTCCATCTTAATAGTGTCATTTAATCTGATAAGCTCTATTTATTCCAAATACCACTGGCCCGATTTCGAATTAATTTAGAATACTGCAACGGACAAATAATTGCATGAGGCATAATACAAATAATAGTAGCTATGATAACCCCTTCTACTCCCAATGGCGTATACTTAACTAAAATTATAGATAAAGGAATATTTAAAATCGCTGCTCCAACTAAAGTAAACATTTGTATCCGCACTTTACCCAGACCATTAATAAAAGCATTGTACGGGGAATAAAAAATACAGATAATAAAAAATACTGCCATGCTCAAGCTCAAATCAAAAGGAATTGAAACGAGGTCTCCAATCCAAAATTTGTAAAAATAAGACGCCAAGAGTAACATCAAGATTGTAAGAATCATACTTCCAAATGAAAATTTGCTCAAATTTTTCATTGAGCTCCTAATCCATAAAAAATCCTGCTGCGTATATGCTTCGGTAAAGCCTGACCAGTATGGCGTCAAAAGCATATTGAAGACCATCAATGAAATACTAAAATATTTTTGAGCTATGTTATATGGAACAACTTCTTGTGGGTTAAATAACTGTGTTATAATAAAATTATCAGTTGAAAACAAAATGATTACAGAACACTGAATAATAAAAAACGTTGCCCCTAACCCAAAAATATCATTGAAGTATATTTTTTTCCATAATGATATATTGGGCTTATACATTTTATATCTATTGGAAAATGCATAAATATTAAAAAGTATAAGTACCAATACCGGTAATAGAGAGAACAGTGAACCGAAAATTAATAAGGAACTATTAACTGTTTGTGTGAGTATCCAAATTAAAATTAATGAACTAGTAGAAGTGATAAAACTAATTTTTCCTTCAATTGAAGGTTTCTGATCAGCAGTATAGATGGTTGCGATTAATTTTGCTGTCAATTGTAAACTCAGGCATCCAAAGACTATAGGCATCAATATTTGCAATTGACCTTTTAAACTTGCTGAAGCATTAAAAATAGTTGTCCAATCAATAAAAAAACTCCCCAATACCGTAATACAGAATAATCCCAAACAAATAAGTCCTAAACTATAATAGGCTGTGCTTACAAATCCTTTTGCCGATTCCAAATCTCCTTTTGCCTTAGCTTCAGCGAATTTATTCCTGAGACCATTTCCTAAGCCAACATCAAAAAAAGAAAACCAAGCAATAAAGGAACTTATGGTAAGCCAGACCCCGTAATTTTCGGTATCTAAAAACCGAATAGTTAAAGGCACTAATAAAAAAGTTGCAAAAATACTTCCGCCCCTGTATAAAAAAGAAAGCAAGACATGCTTGCTTATATTTTTTGTTCGAGCACTATGGATCCCTAATTTGGATTGTATATTATTTATTAATTCTCTCAATTATTTCATATAAATTTCATTGTAATCCATCGATTCCTTTTCCAATTTATAGCTTTACTTCCTTAAAGTTTTCCTGATTCTCTAAAAACCATTGATACGTATTTTCAATTCCTTTGTCCAATACAATTCCTGCATTCCAACCCACAGCATTCATTTTAGAGCTATCCATTAATTTACGTGGCGTGCCATCTGGTTTTGAACTATCCCAAACAATTTCACCTTTATGGCCAACAGTTTTTTGTATAATTTCTGCCAAATGTTTTATAGTTACATCAGTTCCTGTACCTACATTATACAAATGTTCGGGCAATGTGTTTTTTACTGAAAATATAACTGCTTTGGCAAGATCGTCTACATGTAAAAACTCGCGCATAGGCTTACCACTACCCCATAATAATACATCTGTGTGATTATCTTTTTTGGCTTCGTGAAACTTACGGATCATTGCCGGAAGCACATGCGAAGTTTCTAAATCGAAATTATCAAAAGGTCCATAAAGATTGGTGGGCATTAAACTCACAAAGTCCTTCCCGAATTGCTTCCTAATAGCCTCACAGGCTTTTACACCGGCAATTTTGGCAATCGCGTACCATTCATTGGTTGGTTCCAATGGCCCAGTCAATAAATATTCTTCCTTTAAGGGTTGGGGAGCTAGTTTGGGATATATACACGAGCTACCCAAAAATATAAATTTTTGCACGTCATTATGGTGTGCTGCATCGATAAGGTTATTTTGAATCTGAAGGTTCTCCATCAAAAATGGATACGGAAAGTTATTGTTAGCCAAAATACCACCTACTCTGGCAGCTGCATCAATAACTACAAGAGGTTGTTCTTTTTGAAAAAAGGAACTTACAGCTTCTTGGTTTTTTAGATCGAGCTCTTTACTGTTTTTTCCTATAAGATTATTAAAACCTTCCGCCAATAACGCACGCCATACGGCAGCGCCTACCATGCCACGATGTCCAGCTACATATATTTTTGAATTTTTCTGCATGCTATTCGTAATAATTTAGCGTGGTAAAGCCTCCTTTTTTTAAGTATTGATCTTTTTTCATCAACTTTAAATCGCTTTCCATCATTTCTTTTATTAGCATAGGAAGGTCGTAAGTTGCTTCCCATCCCAATTTTGTTTTGGCTTTCGTGGGGTCTCCAATAAGCAGGTCCACTTCTGTGGGTCTAAAGTATTTGGGATCCACTTCCAGCACTTGTTTCCCGATTTGCAATTGATAATCTGGATGCTTACATTCTTTAATGAAGGCTTTTTCATTTTTGCCTTCCCCTTTAAATTCCAGTTCAATTTCAATTTCGGAAAAAGCCATACGTACAAAATCCCGTACCGCAGTAGTCTTACCGGTTGCAATTACCCAATCTTCAGGTTCGTCTGTTTGAAGTATCATCCACATCATTTTTACGTAATCCTTAGCATGGCCCCAATCTCGTTGTGCGTCAAGATTCCCTAAGTAGAGAATGTCTTGTAATCCCAAAGCAATTCGGGAGACAGCCCTGGTAATTTTTCGGGTTACAAATGTTTCTCCTCGAATAGGAGATTCGTGATTGAATAATATTCCGTTACAAGCAAACATTCCATAGGCTTCGCGATAGTTTACAGTAATCCAATATGCATACATTTTTGCAACGGCATATGGGCTACGAGGATAGAAAGGAGTGGTTTCAGACTGTGGCACCTCCTGTACCTTTCCATATAATTCTGAAGTAGAAGCCTGATAGATTCGCGTTTTCTTCTCCAATCCAAGCAATCTTACCGCATCTAAAATTCGCAGGGTACCAATGCCATCCGCATTTGCAGTATATTCAGGCACCTCAAAAGATACCTGAACGTGACTCATGGCAGCCAGATTGTATATTTCGTCTGGTTTAATTAATTGAATTAGGCGTATAAGGTTTGTACTGTCCGTCATATCGCCATAATGTAAAATAAAATTACGGTGCTCAATGTGCGGATCTTGATATAAATGATCCACCCTATCGGTATTCAGCAGTGATGATCGTCGTTTTAAACCGTGAACGATATATCCTTTTTTCAATAGAAGTTCACTTAAATAAGCCCCATCCTGTCCCGTTACGCCAGTAATAAATGCTACTTTATCTTTCAAAATGTTTTTTTATGAATTAATCTATAAATGTAGAGACTAAAATTAACTTATAAAAATAGCCGAATGTAATCTAACAATTAAATTTAGTGGTTTAATAATATGAACCGCAGGGAAATCTGGTCCATAATTGTCTTGATGAATATTATGCTCTGCTTAATTTTGGTACGTGCAGTTTTATTCTGCCTTGTTCACGCTCCAGTAAACATGGCACCAGACCCAATGTAGATATCACTATAGCAATTATTAAAAATTGTATGTTGATGTTAAAATCTTTAATTAAGAAAGCTACAGTTATTACAAGCACATTTGCCAAACCTAATATAAGGGTACCCTGTTTGTGAGAAATTCCCAAACCCATTAAACGGTGATGTATATGGTTTCTGTCTGCACTAAAAGGATTGCGCTTTTGTCTAATTCTAATTATAAAAACACGAAGTGTATCCAAAATTGGAAATGATAAAATTGCCAATATTAATACAGGTTTGTTTGGTATAGTGAACCATAGTGATTCGACTGAATTCATTCCCAAGAAACTAATACTTTGATAGGTCAATAAAAAGCCTATAAATAAAGAGCCAGAATCACCCATAAATAACTTGTTCTCTTCAGAAAAATTAAATCTCAGAAATGCCAATAAGGCACCAACCAAAATAAAAGAAACCAACATTAAAAGGAGATTTCCTTGAAACATAAAGAAAAAACCAAATACCGTGCTCGCTAAAATTCCGATAGTACCTGCCAAACCATCAATACCGTCTATAAGATTGAAAGCATTAATAATAAAAACAAAAACGAGTAATGAAATTAATATTGAGATTATAAGGGGAAGTTCCCAAATTCCAAATAGTCCATCCAAGTTATTTATTCTCACATCTGTAACTAAAATAACAAGAGCTGCGGCAATAGCCTGTCCTATAAATTTTTTTCTTGGTGATATTCCTATTAAATCATCTTTTACACCTAAAAAAAACATAATGGTAACAGCCGCCAATAAAAGCAATAGCTCCCCAATTTGAAAATGCTCAAAGCTCTTTAAACCTCCCAATATCATTATTGATAAGGAAAATGCGATAAAAATTCCTACACCTCCAAGGTTAGGTGTTTTTTTGCTATGCATGCTCCTTGTGTCAGGAACAGCCATAAGGTTCTTTTCATTTGCCAGACAAATAATTGCAGGAAACATTTTCATTGCCAAAATGAATGAAATTGTTAATGCAAAAACCCCCAGGACATAAATGTCAGAAAACAAATAAGATAAATAATCCATAAGATTAAGTGTTTAAAACCATTATGAATTAGAAAATAAATTTAATCAGTATTGGGTTTGTTGTTGTTCTTTTTTAATTTAATCTGTAGGGATAAAATTGAAATTTTTCATTGCGAGGGGAAGCAATGTTTTTATTTAGGAGGGGATAAATAAAAAATGAACTAATTTGGGGAGGAACTGTCTTTTATTGTTACTAAATCATAATAACACTACTTGACACCCCAAAGGTAGAAAAAAGAAAGAAAGGTGGTTTCTCTAAAAACGAAAAGAAATGTACTATTAGCCAAACGGATATAATTTATCGGTCAACTACACATTTTTCCCTCTTTTTTTTTATTATCTGTAAGAATTTTCATAAATTTTATAATAAAATTCTTTCTTTAACAAAGCAAATTTTATAAAAAACAACCCAATTTAAGAGGCTTTTAAACTAAGCTAGAGGGTTTTCGCAAAAAAAAGTAGAGACTTATGTTTGAAGAAAAAATATAACTTTAATAAAAAAGGCCAACTTTTAAAAGTCGGCCTTTTTGAGAAAATTTAGTAGCGGGAACTGGACTCGAACCAGTGACCTTCGGGTTATGAGCTCTCGATTAATTCAATTTTTATGAATTGTGGAGCGCTTAGGAACCTATATATTATGGGTTGTGTTCAAAAACGTGTTCAGTTTCGTGTTCACTCGATTAATACTAATTTATACTGCAATATAAAAAATATTTGCCAATTGCAACGCCCTCATTGAATTGTTGCAATGGCTCCGTTGAATTGTTGCAATGGCCTCTTTGAAACTTCGGCTGTAAAGTTAGTTGTAATCCTATAATAAGTTTTGTTTCTATACTGTTTATAGTGTTTTAAGTATGGTATATACATCCAATGGCTCCATTGAATTATTGCAATGGGGCCATTGAATTGTTGCAATGGGGCCGTTGAATTGTTGCAATAGCCTCGTTGAAATTGCGGCTGTAAAGTTAGCCTTAAACCTATAATAAGTTTTGTTTTTTACTGTTAATCAGCGCCTTACAGTGTAGTATATCCACCCAATGGCTCCATTGATTTATTGCAATGGCTCCATTGATTTATTGCAATGGGGCCGTTGAATTGTTGCAATGGTGCCGTTGCAGTATAAATCACAAATATCAAAAGGTTATGAATAATATGGCAGCAATAATCCTAACTATCTCAAATTACTTTGAAAAAAGGTTTATACCTACAATACGCACGAACGAAAAAATTGCTCCAGTATAAGAGCCATATTTACACATAGCGAATTTTATAATTTAGGTTTTTAATACTTTATCTTTTCCTTACAATCAAAATTTCATCATCCGAAAATTCCATCCAGGCAATGTCATAGAGGTAATGGAACATCTTATTATGTGAATTGATATGAAAATGGGTATGGTATTTAAACCTAAACCTTTTCTTTTCGAGTACATTTCTGTACACCTTAACCTGGGCTTTATTTTCACCCAGCAATTCTGAAAGGATGGAATAGTTGCGTTTTAGATAGCTGTTAATTTCAATTGCTGCCTTTTTCGCCTCATAGCGCAGGTGTTTGTGGTAGTGGTTTTTACAGTCTGTGGAACAGAATATCTTATCGGCCCTTCCTTTAAGGGGGCTGGAACATATTTTGCATTTTCGTTCCATGATTTAAGCTTTTGTAACTGTAAAGATAGGCTATCCGTTCTTAACGGTTATACCTGCTTATTGTCGTTTGTCAACGGATAATGGGCTTTTCTTTGATTATTTTTGGGTAAACCATAAGCGCCATGCCCGAAAACCTTGTTATAATACTATTTCGTCCCGTTGCCAATGCGGGCCGTATTAAATTTCGTATTCCCTACCAAATGAAAGCGGAACGGGAGGCGTTCAAAAAGTTGGATGGGGCCTTTTACCACTACAACCAGAGATTATGGAGCCTACCCAATACCCCTGCTAATATGGCACAGGCAGTTGCGCTTTTTGGAAAAAAAATGATTGTAGAGGAAACCGTACTTCCTTCCGTAATACCACAATTTAAGGTTTCTGAAAAAATGCAGAAGGAATTGGATCGCAACCACCAAAAGATGCATTTAAAGGGTTTTAGTGAAGCTACCATACGCAATTACCAGAGCAACCTAACGCAGTTCTTTAAATATTTTGAGGGCGCGGAGTATCGGGAAATCACCAAGGAGCAAATTGAGGGGTTTGTGTATTATTTAATCAGTAAATACAAGATTAGTGAGCAAAAGCAGAACCAGCTCATAAATGCCATTAAGTGCTATTATGAGCACAGCTTGGGTATGCCACGGGAATATTATAATATAACGCGCCCCACCAAGAGCAAAGACCTGCCCAACATACTGAGTGAGGGTGAGGTTAGGGCAATCATCAATTTTCCAACGAATACAAAGCACCGTGCCATACTACATGCCATATACGGGGCAGGCTTGCGGGTAGGTGAGTTAATAAGGTTGCGGGTAAAAGATATTCGCAGTGCGGACGGCTATATTTTTATAAAAGATGCCAAAGGCAAGAGGGACCGCCATACTGTTTTGAGCCCCTTTCTATTAGAACTATTGCGATCTTATTTTAAGGAATACAAACCGAGCTATTGGCTTTTCGAGGGCCAAGATGGCGGACAGTATACCGCCCAGAGCGTGCAGCGCATATACCGCCAGGCCGTTAATGGAACCAACAGCAATCCATGGAGTACGCCCCATACCTTGCGGCACAGTTTTGCTACCCACCTGATGGAACACGGGGTAAACATACGTTATATTCAGAGTGCCCTTGGCCATGCAAGCACCAAGACCACGGAAGTTTACACCAGAGTAATAGGGATTAGCAACAAAACATTGAAGAGCCCATTGGATAGCTTGTATGAAACGGCTATATTTGAAAAAGATAAACAAAAATGACATGGGGTACATGTGCGATATATACGTCACTCCTATGTTGTATATACACATGTTGTAAGCAAGCTGAATCCAGCCGCACAAGCAGCACATTTGGTTTTTGCCTACACTAAAACCCAACGCTGAAAAACCAAAAGAGCTGTTTTATTCCAACGCTCGAAAAAATACAATCTGAATACTTGCCTTAAAAAATTTTATCTATATTTGACACATACTGTCAAGTTATAAATTTCAAATGGAAACAATCGGACAAATATTAAGGAACAAAAGACAAGAGTTAGGACTACTTTTAAGACAAGTTTCTGCTTATGTTGATATTGACCAAGCAATATTGAGTAAAATTGAAAGAAACGAGCGAAAACCAACGAAGGAAATTTTGGAACGACTTGCGGAAATCCTAAAACTCGATAAAGATGAATTAATGATTCAATTTATAAGTGACAAAATCGCTTACGAAATTGTAAATGAAGATTGCGCAAACAAAGCTTTAAAAGTGGCAGAAAGAAAAATAAAATATTTAAAATCTCATCCTGTAAAAAATTAACTATGCGAACATTGACAACTGATATGGAAAACACAAGCGTAGTTGAAGAACCACAATTAGCTGTAAAATTCAACTCAAAAGTTGAATTGCAAAAAGAAGAAGAAGAAGGTAAATCAACTTTAAATATGCTCTCTTTATTTTCAGGCTGTGGAGGAATGGATTTAGGTTTTGAGGGCGATTTTTCTGTTTTAAAATCTTCTGTAAACGAAATTTTAAATCCTGATTTTATAGAAAAAAAGCTTGAAAATAATTTCATAAAACTTAAAAAGACTCGATTCAAAACAGTTTTTGCAAACGACATTTTAAAAGACGCTAGAAATGCTTGGGTACATTATTTTTCCAAAAGAGGACACGATATAGAAGATTATCAAACCGACAGTATCGTTGATTTAGTAAAACTGCATCAAAGCGGAACTAAAGTATTTCCTGAAAATATTGACATTGTTACAGGCGGTTTTCCTTGCCAAGATTTTAGTATTGCAGGAAAAAGAAACGGTTTCAATTCTCATAAAAATCACAAAGGCGAACTAAATACTGAAACTTGTGCTACAGAAGAAACCCGTGGAAAGCTTTATATGTGGATGAAACAAGTGATTGAAATTACTCAACCCAAAATTTTCATTGCAGAAAATGTAAAAGGCTTGGTAAACCTCTCAAACGTAAAAGACATTATTCAAAGTGATTTTTCATCTTCAGGAGATAACGGATATTTAGTTTTAAAGCCAAGAGTTTTACACGCAGCTGATTATGGAGTTCCACAATCCAGAGAAAGAGTTTTCTTTATTGGAATCAAGAAATCAGCACTAAAAAAATCGGTACTAGATGAATTGGAAAAGGAAATTATATCAGATAAATTCAACCCGTATCCAAAACCAACTCACGCTTATACAACGGATGGAGATAATTTAAAACGTCACGTAGATTTAAAAGAACTTTTTGAGAATTTAGAAGAACCCGAAAAATCTAATGATTTATCCCAAAAATTTTACTCAAAAGCAAAGTTTATGGGTAAACATTGTCAAGGACAAATAGAAATAAAACCTGATGGCATTAGTCCAACAATCCGAGCTGAACATCACGGGAATATTGAGTTCAGACGATTATCCAAAAAAAATGGAGGAATATTAACCGAGGAACTTTCAAAAGGACTAAAAGAAAGACGTTTAACACCAAGAGAATGTGCTTTAATCCAGACTTTTCCGCCCGATTATGAATTTGTAATTGAGAATAAACAAGGTCGTAAAGGCTCATATTTGGTAAGTCCATCAAAAGCATATAAAATAATTGGAAATGCCGTTCCACCTCTACTCGCTTACAATTTAGCAAAGAGAATAGAAGATGTTTGGGACTTATATTTTAAAAAATAATGGTAGTATCAGTAAATTCAGAACCGCATAAAAACGAGTTCAACACTTTGCTTAATTCAACAATTATTGAATTAAATGCACACGCTAAAAAATCGCCAAAAAAGATAGAACAACTAAAAGGCAACAAACTTGAACCTTACGTTGGAGACGTAATGACTGAATTAGCGGTGGGAACTGCTTTTGAAAATTCAATTGAAGTTATTGGCGGGCAAAAATTCCCTGACATTATCGCAAATAAATTTTATGGAATTGAAGTAAAAACGACTACTCAAAATCATTGGAAAACAACAGGAAATAGCGTTTTGGAATCTACAAGAGTTGAAGATGTTGAGAGAATATTTATGCTATTTGGCAAACTCGGCAAACCAATTGAGTTTAAATGCAGAGCATATGAAGAATGTTTGTCAGAGGTTGTTGTAACTCATTCGCCAAGGTATTTAATAGATATGAACTTGGAGAAAGGCAAAACAATATTTGACAAAATAAACACACCTTACGACACATTGCGACAAAAGCAAAACCCGATTAAGCCAATTACAGATTACTATAAAAGTAAATTGAAACCCGGACAGGATTTGTGGTGGATTCAAGACACAGAGCAAGCAAGTAACCTTGTCATCAACATTTGGAACAATCTAACTCAAAAAGAAAAGCAAGAAATAAAAAATAGAGCAATGGTTTACTTTCCAGAGGTTTTTAGTAATCGAGGAGACAAGTTTGCTCGACTAGCGATTTGGTTAGTAACAAAGGAATCCGTTGTTTGCCCTAATATTAGAGATTTATTTACAGCAGGCGGAAAAGACGATTATCTTATCAATAATAAGACATACAAAAATATTCCAAGAATCTATATTAAGCTGTTTGAGAATATAGACACCGTTTTAGAGGTTTTGATTAATACATCATCAATTGAGTTAACCGAATATTGGAACGAAAAAACGAGCGAAAAGAAAAAAATAATGGATTGGATTGAGTTGGTTTCAATGAACTCAAAAACTGTTAGTGGAGCAAAACATCTGAACATAAAACAAATGCTGAACGAAATAATATTGTGATGGAAAAGCCAACGCTTAAAGCCATACACATTGGCAAGTCGCACCAGCCGACACACAAGCCAAAACTTGCCAAAGAGTATGTCTTTGCCAACGCTAACAGACGGACGAAAAAATAAAGCCAGCTTACAACAATGTATAAGCGTAATGCGGGCTAAAGTGCTTAATTTAAACGAATTGAATATAAATAAACATAGTGGTAAACCGAAAGTGAAGTGCATTTAATCCCGCACTACGCTTATACTTGACCGTTGTGCTACATTTGGCTGATCATTTTAACTTATGAAAAAATTAATTCTTATTGTTGGATTTTCTATTAGTGCATTTGCCTTTTCTCAAAATTTGTCTGACTATCAAAATATTGTTTCAGAATTAGGCAATCCTGAAAATTCCCTTAATGTAGAATTGAGAGTTCCTGACTCTGATTTCTACATTTTAATTCGGAATCATTTGTCTTCACCTAGAAATTACTATGGGAGCAAAGAGCCTTGTTTGGAATTAGAATCTAATTTAGTCTCAAATAAAAAAATTCAAGAAGTCCTAAGTAAATATAACCTTTTAGAAAATTTATATGTAGCTTATGATGACACATTGACCAAGTTAACTCCAAGTGATGTTGATAACAGTACACTCTTTTTATGGATTTCAATAACTTATGAGACTGAAAATAATTCAAGAATCATTGCTATCCCAATAGTAGAAAAAAGCGTTTCTAAAAAATTTATAAATGATTTTCAAGAAATATTTCCTAACGAAAATTGTTTTTCCAAATTAGAAAGTAGATTAAAAACGTAGCACAACAACAGCTATAGTTCATTGCGGCGGGATTTTCTGCCGAAAATTCTTGCCGTTTTGCTATCTTTCGGCTACAGCGGAAAGAATCCTGCGGATTTTTCCGCAACAAACCATAGCCCAAACGTTACCAAACATTTGAGATTAACAACAGAACATATAAAAGAAAACTATCTAATTTTAATAATTAAGTTATTAATAATTTGCCTGTTTATCTATACTCTAATTTCTGGAATATCAAATATAATTGACCACTATAATTATTTCGCAAATTATAATGCAAATAAATTTACTGAATACGTTTATATTGTAATAAATAACTATTTCTTAAGACCTTCTTTAATCTTATTAATTCCAGTTATTGGAATTTTTATTAATAAAAAATTTGGTTGGGTTTTAATTCAATCTTATTTCTATTTTCTGATTTCAAACTTGGTTTTTCCAGCAAAATATGCTGACTTAACTGACAAGACTTTCTTAGCAGCGTATGTTATCGGATTTTCACTCTTGCTTCTGATTATTATACTCATGAATAAAAAGAAAATTAGTAATCTGACCTATGGAATTGTGAAAACGGAATTGATTAAAATGAATATTATTGCTTCTATTATAGGAATTTCAATAACAATAATTTTAGCTATGATTAAAGGTAACGGAATTTGAAAAAAAACGTTTGGTAACACTGTATAAAAAAAATAGGGCAAGTAAGTACTAAACCCAATGTTTCAGGCGTATTTGCGAGGTCGCCAAATCTTTTGATTTGGCTTTTAGAACAAAAATATAAAACAAAATGCAAAAGATTTGGCTTGTGGATAAACCGAAAGTTAATTGCTTATTTACAGCCCTACTTCTTTTATACTAACCGTTGGCAGTAATTAACAAAGAAAATGATTGATAATAAATTTAATTTAGGATTTTTCCCTACACCATTACAAGAATTAAAAAAAATATCTAAAAAGTATCCTGATTACACTATTTTCATTAAAAGAGATGATAATACTGGACTAGCCTCTGGTGGGAATAAAACTAGAAAATTAGAATACCTAATTAAGCAAGCTCTTGATGAAGGTTGTGATACAATTATTACAGCCGGAGCACAGCAATCAAATCATTGTAGGCAAACCGCTGCTGCTTGTTCAATAGCTGGTCTAAAATGTCATTTGCTTTTAGGGGGTGTTAAACCTGAAACATATGATGGAAACTTATTGCTTTCGTCAATACTTGGAGCAGATATACATTTTACAGGTAAGAACAGAAAAGGAGAGGACAGAGAAATATTAAAAAACAAACTTGAAAACCAAGGGAATAAATGTTTTGTAATTCCATATGGAGGGTCAAATTTTTCTGGAGCTTTGGGATTTGTTAATGCTGTTAAAGAATTAAAGGAGCAATTGAATGAACAAAAAATAAATATTGATTATATCTTTTTTGCTTCTAGTTCAGGTGGTATGCAAGCAGGACTAACGCTTGGAAAAGAAATTTATAAATTAGATTCCGAATTGATTCCTATAAGTATTGATAAAGATGAAACAAATGGTCTTTCTCTTGAAGAAGTTGTTTTTAACATAATAAGCGAGGGAATTCAAAAATTGAATATTAACAAAAAAATTCGATTTTCAGATATTCAATTGAATAGAGATTATGATAATGATGGCTATGGTATTGTCACTAACAATGAAATTGATGCTATTAAAGAACTGGCAAAAAATGAAGGTATTTTATTAGACCCCGTTTATACTGGAAGAGCTTTTTATGGAATGTTAGATTTTCTAAAAGAAAAAAAAATCCCTATTAATTCTAATGTAATGTTTTGGCATACAGGTGGATTACCTGCTATTTTTAAATATTCAACTGAATTAAAATAACTACTGCCAACACCGTATATAATTTATTGCTAGTTCTAGCCTACTTACGAAAATCCTCGAAGATTTTCTGTTCAGTTTGTATTTGCTAAATTAGGTGCTTAAAATACGCAACAAACCATATACAAACAAGTTGTAGGTAATATAAAAAACACTGCATTTTGAAACATTTTGACAGAATTGGAGTTTACGAATTTCCTGATAAATATGTTATTGTGACAATAGACACTTTGGAACAAGGTGGAGGAATCCATACTGACCAAATTTCTTCTATTCCAAAATCCGTTGATAATCTAGAATTATCGGAATTGATTTTAAAACATTTGGAATTATCAAAAAGCGGAATTAAAAATGTTGACCGAGAAAAAGCCAAAAAGGAATTAATAAAAGCAACTGGACTGAAAACATTGAAAGCCCAAATGAAAGACTCTAAATATGTTTCATTAAACCGAAATAACGGAATTTACTCAATCGGACCTACTATAAATGGAGGAACATCTGGACCAAAAAAAGGTTATCACTTTAAAAAAGAAAAAATTGAATTTAACGAACCAGAAATAATATCTGAAATCGGAATTAATATTAAAAAGGGATTTAAATTATCTGAATAAAAATACTACCTACAACACCGGCTATAGTTCATTGCTTCTGGCTTTCCTCGCGGAAAGTCCTCGCAAATTTGCTATCTTCGGTTTACGGCGGAAAATCCTTGCGGATTTTCACGCAACGAAACCATAGCCAAACACGTTACCCAACATTTGAACGAAACGCATAATGTTCTGGAAAAAGAAGAAAAATAAAGCATCTGAATTTAAATGCTCTGAATGTGGACAAATCCATTCGGATTGGCCAGCGTTGACCTTTAAATCACCTGCGAATTATGACTTTCTTTCCGACCAAGAAAAAGCCGAATTAGGAGAATTGGATTCTGACTTTTGCGAAATTCACTACGAAGACCAAACTGACCGATTTATAAGAGTAACACTAACGCAAAAAGTTAATGATACTTGTGAAAATTTGGATTATGGACTTTGGGTTTCGCTGAGTGAAAAAAGCTATTCGGATTACAAATCAAACTTTAACAATGAAAATCACGAAACTGTATATTTTGGCTGGATATGTAGCAATATTCAAGAATATGAAAATACGATGTCAATACCTTGTGATGTGAAAACAAAATCTGGTAACATCAGACCTGAAATTTTTCCTCATAAAGAATTTGAACATCCATTTGTTAAAGATTATTACGGCGGAATTTCAAAAGAAGAAGCTGAAAATAGAATAAACAGAATGATAAAAAACGTTGGGTAACATCGGCTATAGTTCACTGCTATGTAATTTTACTTTCGGAAAAACTACGCATCCGTGAATGGTTGGTGTTTATTTATTAACTTTATTGCTTAACCAACGCAGCAAACCATAGCCGAGAAACGTTACCCAACATTTGACAAAAATTGAGAAATAGAACAAAATATATACTTCTGATTTTAGCTGTTGCTGGATTTGCTTTGTCGTATTACAACCATTTTAATGCATTAAACGAAACGAGTTTTGAGCCTATTGAATTGACCTATGCAAAAAGATTTTTCGGAATAGGAATTTTATGTGCTGGAATATATCTTTTTAAGAAAAATTGGAGAAATATATTAACTAAATTTATGTTAGGAGCATTTGGAATTTGTTTTGCAATAAACTTATTCTTGTTCATAGAAATATATCCATATGTTCAAATTGGAAAATTATACGCTGAATACTCTGTAATAGAAACTTGCGGAGAAATGGAAAAACGATTTGCAACTGACTTGAAAAACGAAGAAATAGTTTATTTTCAGTTTGGAATTGGTTACGATATTGAATTAGCAGAGACGCTTAAGGAAAAATATAAAATTCAATCTATTGGTATGGGCTGTACGCTTCAGTCTGAAAAGGAATGTTATAATAAACTCGTCAATGAATATCTGAAAGAAAAACACAACGACGGAATAATTGACTATTGAAAATAAAAAACGTTGGGTAACATCGGCTATAGTTCACTGCTACGTAGTTTAACTTTCGGAAAAACTACGCATCCGTGAATGGTTGGTGTTTATTTATTAACTTTAATGCTTAACCAACGCAGCGAGCTATAGCCGAGGAACGTTGTGCGCAAGCTAAAAAAAATATGAGAACATTTTTAACATCATTGATTTTAATGGGATTTGTTGGAATTTCTTTCGGACAGATAACTGTGGATGGTGGAATTTATTCAGATTCAACTCTAACTAAACCAATGTCAAGAGTAAAACTGATTTTAAAAACTGAAAATGGAAATAAAACTTATCGGACAGATAAAAATGGAAAATTTAAAATCACGACCGACAAAAATATTACTGAATTTGCATTGGAAATTAAAAAGAGAAAATATGTTACAATCGTGATTCAAGGAATTTCTGACGATAAAAGTTTTGATGTAATTTTAAGAAAGGCACTTTCTATTCACGATAAAGGTTATGAAGGCTCGTCTGAATTAATAACAAGAAATTGATTAAATTAGAGATTACGTTATGAATAAATTTTCGCCCAAAATAATTAAAGAAATTGCACAAGAATTGGATTGCGGAAATGACTGTTATTACAATCCCCGAACTGACGAAATTGTAACGATTCCAAATTTTGGGCAAATATCAGACGAAGATGAATTTCGTGAAGCTTTTAGTTCGGAATTGAAAAAAGTAAAGAAAAACAAAGCGGAATTTATAAAAATTGAAGTTTTAGAAAGCTTTGAATCCTTTAAAGTAATCGAAAGTTTCGTTTCCCAAATTACGGACAAACACTTTCAAGCGGAATTGGAAAATATTTTAGAACGGAAAAAACCATTTCAGAATTTTAAAAACAGAATTGACAATTCGGATTATCGACAAAACTGGTTTGACTTTAAACAAAATGAATTGGAAAAAATAGTAGAAACGCAATTAAACCGAGGAAAAGCCAGCGCACAACACGGTATATAAGCTATGGCTTGGTCAGTCCTCACTTGGAAAATCCTGTGGATTTTCCAAAGCCAGTTTTTATTTGGAGAGGTTCGTGGCGAGACACGCCACAGCTCATATACATAAACGTTGTAGCCAATGCAAAAAAACGAGAACGTGAATGGAAAAAACAACATTTGAAATTACCAAGATGGACTGTCCTTCGGAAGAAAACCTAATCCGAATGAAATTGGATGGAATTTCAAGTATCAAAAATTTAGACTTTGACATTTCCAACAGAAGACTGACCATTTTCCACAGCGGACAAATTGACCAAATCGAAAAATCAATTCTCGAACTGAATTTAGGCGGACAAAAACTAACAACTGAGAAAACTGACCAAACAGAGTTTAAAGAGAATTCAAATCAGAAAAAACTTCTTTGGACAGTTCTTGTCATCAACTTTGCTTTTTTCGTAATCGAAATGACGACTGGACTTATTTCCAAATCAATGGGACTGGTTGCCGACAGCTTGGATATGCTTGCCGACTCGTTCGTTTATGGAATTAGCCTTTTTGCAGTTGGAGGAACCCTAATAAGAAAAAAACGGATTGCAAAAATTGCGGGATATTTTCAGATAATACTTGCGATTATTGGATTTGTAGAAGTCTTGAGAAGATTTTTCGGAAACGAGAAACTTCCCGATTTTTCAACAATGATTATAGTTTCGATTTTTGCACTTATTGCAAACGGAATTTGTCTTTATATTTTGCAAAAGTCAAAGAGCAAAGAAGAAGCACATATGAAAGCGAGTATGATTTTCACTTCGAATGACGTGATTATCAATTTGGGAGTAATTATTGCAGGAATTTTAGTGCATTATTTGAGTTCTAATAAACCTGATTTGATTATCGGAACAATAGTTTTCGTTTTGGTAATTCAAGGAGCGGTACGAATATTAAAACTTGGAAAATAAAGAAAGCACTGGCTACAACATCGGCTATAGCCAATGTGGGCTGAATCGTTAAAAATGAGTATTTTGCAACTTAATAAACATCCGTAACGGTTGACAAAACCCGTGTCCCAAAACCCACACTGGCCATAGCCACAACCGTTGTTGTGCTTCATTATAACCAACCACTAACAAATGATAAAATTTTTTAGAAAAATCAGACAAAATTTACTTTCAGAAGGTAAAACTGGAAAATATCTGAAATATGCTTTTGGAGAAATAATATTGGTGGTAATTGGAATTCTTATTGCACTTCAAATTAATAATTGGAATGAAAACAAAAGTAATATCAAGCAAGCTAAAGAGCATTTAGAAACAATTAAATTAAATCTTCAAGATGACATAAAGCAAGCAGATAATTTACTATCAGAAACACAAACTACGATTGATTATGCAAATGATTTTTTAGAACAATTTAAAACTCTAAAACAAGTAGACAACAATGTCCAAATGTATCTGATTTATATGATGTTTGAGAGGAACATGGAAATAAATGAAAGCGGTATTAATTCTCTTGTGAATTCAAATGGGATGTCATTTATTGATAAAGAACTTCAAACAAAAATATTGAATTATTATAGATATATCGAACAGTTAAAAAGTAGAGAACTTAATGCTAATACAGAAATCAAAACAATGTATGAGCCTTATATAAAAGAAAATTATTATTGGATATATAATAAAACAAATCCCTGGCCTCGACAATCGGAATTTTATAAAGATGACCCGAGGAAACTAGAGAATATTGATTTAAAAAGTGTATTAGATGATAAAAAATTGGAAATAATGATTATGAATAGACGATATCAATCAAACCTTCTTTCTGAATTTTATACAAATGCTATCAAAGACGCAAAAGAAATAATCGCAGCAATTGAGAAATAACGAAAGCACAACACCGGCTATAGTCCATTGCTTCTGACTTTCCTATCGGAAAGTCCTCGCAAATTTGCTATCTTCGGTTTACGGCGGAAAATCCTCGCGGATTTTCACGCAACGAAACCATAGCCAAAACCGTTGCCACACATTTGAGAAAAACCCGATGAACATTAAATTTCTACTAACTTTTTTCACACTTATTTCTGGACTTTCTGTCTTCGGACAATTTAGTCGTGAAAATATTTCAACGGATTCATCTGAAATTGAAATTATCAGAAATTCGGTTTATCATATTTACGAAGAAAGCTATAAAAACAAGGATTCTGTTTGGTATAGTGTTCATTTCATAAAAGACACGACGAGATTAAACACAGAAGGTTGGAAAAGAAAAAGCGGAAAACAACTTGGAATTTGGAAAGAATATAACTTCGATAAGCAATTATTATATACTCGTGATTATGACAATGCAATTTGCGAAGTGAACAGAAAATTATTTCCGCATCACGAAATACTTGAACGAATGAAAAAAAAAGCTGACAGCTTAATTATTTCTAATTATAGTAAGGAGTTTTTTGACAAGCAAGTGCGTTTCAATTTCAATTGTTATGCTTACGATAAAGATGGTTATGTAGGTAGTTGGACAGAACCTATGAAAAGAAAACCGACTGAATTTCTTTTACGTTATCAAGTCAGATTAAAAAACTCTGACTGGCAAAGTTCAATGATTGGAATTAGTCTTGACGAAAATGGCAACTACATTCCGAGTCACGACAGATTCAACAACAACGGATTTGAAGAATTAAACTCTGAAAATAGAACTTTTGAGATTGATAAAACAAAAGCTATTTCAATTGCACAAAAACACGGATTAAAAGGAGAAAATGTTTCCGAATTTTTAAAATGGGAAAGATTTAATAAAGCAACTTTTTATGATGGACAGTTCAAATATTATATTGCGGAATTGACAGACCAAATAGACGAAATAAAAAAAGAAGGTCGTTCGAGAATAACTTATAAGTTCAATGTTTATTCATTTAATCCCTGGACAGGAGAATTCTTGGAAACAAAGAAAATGAAACAAATTAAAGAATGGGGAAAAGACAGTGGATTTACATCTGACTTATTACCTGATGAATAAAAAAACGTGTGGCAACACCGTGTATAATTCATTGCTAGTACTCGCCTACTTACGAAAATCCTCGCGGATTTTCTATTCGGTTTGTATTTGCTAAATTAGTTGCTTAAACACGCAACGAAATCATACACAAGACCGTTACCCAACATTTGAGAAAAATCATATTCATATCAATTTTCCTTATAAGTACAATCTGTACTGCTCAAAACAATGATTCTATTCCTGAATCTGAAAATGTGTATCTGGAATTATTAAACTATACGCCAAAGAATTTTAAAATTGATTTAGAAAATAAACCTTCGAGCGAATTTCTAAAAACTGACCTGAATTCAATTTGGAAACTAAAGTTTGCGTATGAATTGAAAGACAAACTAAACGATAACGAAATTAAATGGTTGGAAGACCAAATTAATCAATTAACAGTTGCTTATTTTCTGGAAAAAAAGCCAATAATTATCGAAAGTGTTGGAGGATATTCTGGATGTCCTGAACAATTAGTTACGAGCGTATTAAAAAATAAAACGAAAGTTACAGTCTTGAACTTTTGCTCTGGAAGCTGTATTGTGAATAACAAAACGGAGGATTTTATTCGGATTTTTAATAATCGAACGGAAAAACTACTGTTGAACTGAAAATAAAAAAACGTTGGGTAACAATGTATAACCGCAATTACGGCGGATTCGACTGCGTCCGAATCCACGCGTAATTGCTACCGTTGGTGCTTATCTGAAAAACATTAAATTTAACCCCGTAACTGCGGTTATACTAAACGTTGGGGGTAATTTGAAAAGAACAGTATGGAAATAGAAATTTATAAGACAGAGGTTCCGAAGAAAATAAAACAAGCGTCAATCTTAGTTTACGTTTCGCTTCTAATTGGATTGATAAAGTCTGTTCTTTATGAAACTATGACAGATCAGAAAATGCTTTCTGACCCCAAATCCTTAACGATAGGAATATTAACGATATTAATAATCGGGTTCTTCGGATATAAAATTGGAAAAGGAAAAAATTGGGCTAGGATTACTTTATTAGTTCTTTTTATTATTGGAATGTTAGGTTTTCCATTTATCATTATGACTGAATTTCAAATGAATCCAATAATTGGGATTTTATCCATCGTTCAAATACTGATTCAATTATACGTTCTAATTATTCTATTTAGTGGAGAATCTAAGAATTGGTTTAAAGAACAGAGAATGAAAACTACCCCCAACAATGCATAACCGCAATTACGGCGGATTCGACTGCGTCCGAATCCACGCGTAATTGCTACCGTAGGTGCTTAGCCGAAAAACATTAAATTTATCCCGTAACTGCGGTTATACTAAACGTTGTGCACAAGCTAAGAATGATTAATAAGGCAATTCAAAATACTATAATCTTCACTTTAATTCCGCTTTTTGGGTTATTAACTTTTTACTTATGGTTCAGGTTCGATTACTCATTGACTACTCTAAATAAAATGGATTTTGCCTTAATAGCAATATTGCCTTTTGCTGTGACACTTTACATTGATAAAATTCAAATTCACAAGAAAGTAAATTATCATAATTCATTATTGCAGGAGAGAGAACTGTCAAGCATTGATCAGTCTCATCACCCGAATAAAAGAGAGATTATAGGAAACAATAAAATGCACTTAGATATCAATTCAATTGACATTTTTAATCAAGAGAATCAATGTATTTTTCACTTTAACGCTAAAAAAAGCATTATTGAAATAAAGAAAAGGTTTTCAAAATTAAATATTCTGACTTCTGACATTGAATTCTTAATACTCGAATATGATAAAACTTATAGAAACACCTTAAAAGGTTGGTTAACCAGAGGGGAATTGGATAAAACTCAAGCTATCAGTATAATTTCAGCTAAACTTTTCTCGGGAAAAATAATCCCTTTAGTTGAAATAATTTTTGATAAAACAATCTTTTCGGACAGGTTGAATAATCTATCTGAAAATAAGGACGATGAATTTAATTTTTTCCCTTTAGGACTTAAAGCAACAAGAATTTTGAGTAATAAATTCAAAAAAAAGTATCTTGTAATAAACTATAGGGATGAAAAGCCTGTGCACAACAATGTATAACCGCAATTACGGCGGATTCGACTACGTCCGAATCCACGCGTAATTGCTACCGTCGGTGCTTATCCGAAAAACATTAAATTTAACCCGTAACTGCGTTTATACTAAACGTTGTACCACATACGATGAAACAAAAACTAAAATACATATTTGGGATTTTCATTCTAATTCTGACTTTTGAGTTAAATGCTCAAAAAGCAGAAATGGTTATCAACGATAACACGATTGATCGAGATTTTATTGCCACATCCGATTTTAAGGAAAAATTTTTAAAACAAAGCAAAACCGAGAATGAAATCAATCTGATTTTAGAAAAAAACACAGACTCTTTATATGCAATTTACTTAGTAAATAAAACATCAGACTCGATCTTGATCTCAACGCAAGATTGGCATTTATTTTTAATTCAAGAAGCCAAAGACCAGAATGGAGATTGGAAACCTATAGAATATTGGGAATACTCCACTTGTGGAAATAGCTATTTGACTGAAAAGCTCAAACCCGAAGGAATTTTAAAAACAGAATCTTTAGTGTACACAGGAAATTTCGAGACTGAAATTAGGTTTAAGCTATTAAATAAAAATCAAATTTATTATTCAAATTCTATAAACGGATTTATAAATAAATCGCAATTTTCTATTCCAAAAAATATAACGGACAATAGAAGATATGTAATTGCTAATAACATTGGTGGTTCTGAACTCGCTAATAAGATACTTTTTCTTGAGCCTAATGGAACAAAGGAATTTTCAGAAAAGCAAGAGGCCTATTTGAAAAGAATGGCTGAATTGAGAGAGAAAAATAGAAATTAAAAAATACGTGGTACAACAACGGCTATAGTTCATTGCGGCGGAATTTTCTGCCGAAAATTCTCGCCGTTTTGCTATCTTTCCGCTACAGCGGAAAAGTCCTTCGTACATTTTCCGCAACGAAACCATAGCCTAAACGTTGGGCAACATTAAACAACTCACTTCGATAATTAATATTTTAAGCATATACTTAATTTAGCATCACTCTTATTTAATTTTTTTGGAATATTCTTAAATAGAAAGTACTTTTGTTTAAGTTTATACTTAAATTAAAAATGAAAACATTCAAATCTGGTAATTACATTAATCAAGGAACTTATAAAAGTTTCCAACCAACCAAAATAAATCAAAAATGGACAATTGACGATATGGAGGTATTAAACCTTTTAAGTCAAGCAGACAGACAACTTGGAAGACTCGATATGTATTCAGAGTATATTCCAAACATTGATTTATTTATCAGTATGCACGTTTTAAAAGAAGCAACTCAATCAAGTAAAATTGAAGGAACAAAAACAAATATAGAAGATGCCTTATTAGACAAAGAAGATGTAAATGATGAAAAAAGAGATGATTGGGAAGAAGTACAAAATTATATAGAAGCACTAAATTCCGCTATTAAAAAATTAGAAAAATTACCTTTATCTTCAAGATTAATAAGAGAAACTCATAATATATTACTGCAAGGAGTAAGAGGAAAACATAAACTTCCTGGAGACTTCAGAAGTAGTCAAAACTGGATAGGTGGAGCGAGTATTAATGATGCTACATTTATTCCACCAATTCACACAAGTGTCAACGAATATATGGGTGATTTAGAGAATTTCGCCCACAATACAGAATCATTTTTCCCAGACTTACTCAAAATTGCATTAATACATTATCAATTTGAAACAATTCATCCCTTTCTTGATGGTAATGGAAGAGTCGGTCGATTAATGATTACATTGTATTTGGTTGAAAAAGGTATATTAAAAAAACCTATACTTTATCTTTCAGATTTCTTTGAAAGAAACAGGATGCTATATTATGATAACCTTACAAGAGTTAGAGAAAAAAGTGATTTAAGTCAATGGTTCAAATTCTTTTTAGTGGGAGTAATAGAAACTGCGAAAAATGGAATTAATACATTTGATAGTATTTTAAAATTACAAAAAGAAGTTGAAGTTAAATTACAAACATTAGGAAGTCGTTCATACAATGCACAATTAATTTTAAATCATCTTTATCAAAAACCCATTGTAGATGCTCAAAAAGTTAAAGAATTGACAGGTTTGTCATCACCTTCTGTTTATAAACTAATAGAAGAACTTGAAAAGCTCGAAATATTGACTGAAATAACTGGTGCGAAAAGAGGAAAGATTTATTTATTTAGAGAATACACAAAACTATTCAAATAAAAACGTTGCCCAACAATGGCTATAAGTAATTGCTTGTTCACGCTTACTTCTGAAAATCCTAGAGGATTTTCAGTTTGGTGTGTACTTGCAAAGTTAATCGTTAAACCACACAACTACTCATAGCCAAGACCGTTGTACGTAATTTGACTAAACCAATGAAAAAAATTTTACCATTAATATTTATAATGAGTTTTAGTTCTTTATTTTCTCAATCAAAAGAGAATAAATTGGAATTGAATGACACTTGGTTTGGTGGTGAAACGGAAAATAATGAAAAACCTGTCATTATTCGTGGAAGACAGCATTTAAAGAGCTTTATCGACTCAAAACAATACGTTGAACACGTTGAATTCGTTTGGACTTTTGAATCAAAAACTGAAAACGGAATTCCAACACCTGAAGAAAACATCTTTATGCAAAAAGTAGAGGATGCTCTGATTGAAAACTTGGAATCTGACTTACAATCTGTATTAACTATTGTTTATACTCACGATGGAATTCGCTCTTCCATTTTTTACACTAAATCTGTACCCGAATTTCTAAAACGGATTAACAAAGCTTTATCGGAATTTAAAAAACTGCCAATTGAAATAACATACGAAAAAGATATTGAGTGGGAATTATACACTGGAATTTTAAAGAGCTATGAACTTGAACCGAAATAAAAAACTACGTACAACATCGCATAAAAATAATGCGTAGATTAGTACTTAAACAAAGAACAGTGCACTTTTGTTCCTTCTGATTTTCCTACGGAAAATCCTCGTACACAAAACCGCACTATTCTTATACGTAACCGTTGTGCGTAAGTTAAAGAATGAACTCTAAAACAATATTTAAATACGGAATTGGAATCCTCATTCTTGAAATTATTCTTCTCGGATTATGGATTTATGCAATGGAACCAGACCCTAGTATTTCTATTGCAATTGTACTAATCGTTCCAATTCTTTTCGGAATAAATCTGATTGTTGGACTAATCCTCTTCTTTCTCAAAAAGCCTTTTTCAAAAATATTTTTTGTGAACTCTATTATTTGTCCATTGATTTTTTATGCGTTTTGGAGTTTGTGGTTTATGAATTGGACAGAAAGAAATTATGAGGAATTCTCTTTCGGAATTGGCAATCGAAAACTTGAAGTGAGTTTATCTAAAACATCTGATTACTTCTCTATTTCGGATTTAACAAACAAATCGAATGGTTCTACTACTGGACTTTATTTCGGCAGATACGAAAGAAAAAGTGACAGCATAAAATTGACTGACGGAGAAACTAAAATGTATATTGTAGAAAATAAATTAATAGGGTTTCCAGAAAAACCGACTGAAATAAAACTAACCAAAACTGAATAAAAAACCTACGCACAACAACGGCTATAGTTCATTGCGGCGGAATTTTCTGCCGAAAATTCTCGCCGTTTTGCTATCTTTCGGCTACAGCGGAAAAGTCCTTCGGACATTTTCCGCAACAAACCATAGCCTAAACGTTGTGAGTAATTTTAAAATACAATCATTATGAAACAAGTTTTTCTTTACTTATTATTGATTTTTACCTGTAATTTATCCTTCGGACAAGGAACTGTCGAAGCTGAATTTGATACAATCTTTCATTATAAGTTTGAATCCCTAAAAAATACTCACCACAAAAAAATTCTAATAGACCAATCACACAATACTATCTATTCACTTTCGTACGGAAAGGAAACAGCACGCGAGATGTTAAGAATTATGGAAGAAGATGGATTTAATGTCCAATTTACAAACCAAATTCTTGATTCAACAAATCTCACCTCATCCAAGCCAGATATGCTTGTTTTACATGGTATGCCAAATGATAAAATTATATTAAGTAGTGGAGAAAAAGAAGAAGTAATTTATAAATCTCCTTTAAGCAATACAGAGGTAATGAGTATTACTAAGTATGTTTATAATGGAGGAAGTCTCTTTTTATTTTTAAGCCATTTCCCAGGAGGCAGTGGGGCTTTACCACTTTTAGAAGCATTTAGCATTAAATTTAGAGATGGGTATGCTTATCATCCTAATTTTCCAGGGCATAATTGTGGTTTATGTAGTCACTTTTTAATGACACCTAAAAATGGAATGATTAACGTTAATCATCCTGTTTTAGTATCACGACTTTCAAACGACATCATACCAGACACTATAAAATTTTTATGCGGAGCAGCTATATTTAGAAATCCTGAAGACAACATCCTTCCCTTCCCGAATAATACAATCAATTTCACTCCTACTCATGATGGAAGTATAGATATTGAAGAAACTTCTGACTCATATGCGGGAATGATTGGTTTTAATTTTGGAGAAGGTAGAGTTATCGTTTGTACGGATCAAGGCATTTTCAGAAGTTTAGATTTGCTTATTGATGGTGAGAAGATTCCGGTGACTATTCATGACCCTGATTGTGATAATGCAGATTTATTTTTAAACTCAATAAGATGGTTGGCAAAATTACAATAAAAACTATTCACAACACGCGGTATAAAACATTGGGGTTTAAGTGGTTATTCAAACCTTCTATTACGCATTAAGTTTGGTGTAACTGGGCAGGAAAGTTGCCCGCAATCCCCAACGATTTCATACCGCAAACCGTTGGCAACAATATGAAAACCGAAAACATTGAGATATAAAATAACATATTCCCTTCTATTCTTCTTTTGCATTTTTTCTGCATTTGGACAACGGACTTTGAATGGAAGAGTTGTTGATGAATATTTGGAAAGTGCTATTGGCATCACAATATTTGACAAAGACACAACCGAAATTGGAAAATCTGACTTTAATGGATATTTCAAAATTAACTTACCCAAAGAAACAGATAAATTAATTTTCGCTGGAGTTGGCTATGAATGGGCGACAATAACAATTCCAAAGGAATGTAAAAATCCAGAGATAATTCTATTTTTAGCTGGTTCATTTGATTTTATGTCACCTAAAAAAGTTGACAGACTTCGTAAAAAGGAATTTGAAAAATTACCTAAATTGCACTTTCAGGCCTTCCAAAAAGGACTTTTTAAAACCGAAAAACCTTGTGTTATCCGAAAGTTTGAACAAGATAAACCAGAACTTGATAAAATAGCTAAACGCTCAAAAAAACTAACAAAAGAAAACAAAAAGAACTTTGAATTACTAAAAATTGGAGATACGATTACAATTCCATTTAGTGGTTCATACAAATCTGACGGAACAGAAAGGACGAGTTTGACTGTTTACTCATACCTTGTAGAAGGAGAAAATTTCGACTGTAAAATTAAAGGTGTTATAATCGAGAAACTAAAAAACACAAAAGGATATTTTTTGACCTACAAAGTAACTGACACAAATAACTGTGAATATAAGTCAATAGTTTATAATGACAAAGCAGTTAAAGTCGGACAAATATTTGAGCAGAATATGAAATATTTTAAAGTAATAACAAAATAAAATACTGTTGCCAACACCGTATAAAAAAAATTGCTAGTTTTAGCTAAACCAATGTCAGTTGCTCGTTTGCTAGCTTCTGATTTTCCTTCGGAAAATCCTCGCACACAAACACGCAACTTTCCTTATACATCAACGTTTGCATTCATTGAAAAAACGCAATGGAACCAGAAAAGACATTTAAGACCAAAACGGGATTTTGCCATATCCTTCCTGACAAAATTGTCTTGACAAGAGACGGGGTTGTTGGAAATGTGGCTAAAGTGACTGTTGGAAACAACATTGCAAGAATCCTTCTAATTTACGGAGCAATAACAGTTGGACTGTTCTATTTTGGTTATGAAGTATATAAAAACGGACAGACCTTACAGCCAATTTTCTTTGGACTAATCGGACTAATTCTGATTTACGGAATTGTAAGTAGTCTAAATAATTCAGCGACACCAATTATCGATCGAGAAAAAATTAAAGATGTAAAACTGAAAAAAGCTGTTAAAGGACTGACTCGTTCGAGATTTGAAGTGCTGTTCGAAGATGAGAACGGAAAAATCAAAAAACGACTGATTATGCTTCCAGGCTCATTGACTGACGGACAGAATGAAACAGAAAAGGCTGTTGAAATAATGAAAGGAGAACAACTATTGAAATAAAAAAACAACGAAATGCCAACAATGCATATAGCTTATGGCGGGTGAACGGCTGCCAGCAAGGTTTTCGCTCCTTAACCAGCTTGGTTTCAGTGGACAGGAAAGTGCTTCGAAACCGCCACAAGCCATATGCAAAACGTTGTACACAATACCCAAGCACCTGAAATGAAAATCGAAAAACTAATAATCGGAATAATATTAATTAGCTTATTTGCTTGTAATAATTCAAAAAAGACTGAAGACAAAACTAATCCGCCAAAAGTTGAATTTGACTTTTCTGATATGCCAGAAAATTATGAGGTTAAACCTGATACTTACGTGAATGATTTGGAAAAAATATTTACGAAAGAACAAAATGAGGAATTAGAAAAGCTTTTAGTTAAACTTCAAAAAGAAAGCGGAAAAAAAATTCTGATTTTAACAGTTCCTTCAAAAGAGAAATTGGACAAAGATTGGAGTATTGATAATGGATTTACAAACAGCGGAATTATAATAACTGTTAGTGAGTCTTTAAAAAATATCGGAATTGGAATAGCCAAAGACACGAAAGATATTTTGTCGGAAAGTACTCGTGAAAAGATTATTGAAAACACTATGATTCCTGAATTTGAAAACGGAAATTATTATAACGGAATTAATAAAGGAATTGAGGAAATTTTAAACAGTTGGAAATAAAAGTACTGTGTACAACACAGTATATAAAAAATTGCTAGCTTTAGCTAAACCAATGTTAGTTGCTCGTTTGCTAGCTTCTGATTTTCCTTCGGAAAATCCTCGCACGTAAACCCGCAACTATTTTTATACCAGCCGTTGGCAGTAATTATAAAATCCCGAAAATGAAGAAATTTACGTTTTTAATATTTATTATTTTTAATCTTAACGCATTTTGTCAGAACAATCTAAAAATAGAAATTGACAATCCAGAACCAAGAGTTGGAGAAAGTGTTCTGTTTTCAATAAATATTGATTTTTTAAAATACAACATACGAGAAAAATTAGGTCCCGAAATAGAATTGACACGTTCGACTTCTGTTCACGGTATGCAATCTGATGATTTTGAAAGAGTAATAGTATTTAACAAAGTTGGTTTAAATAAAGTTGGTCCATTTGAATTTGAATTTGATGGAAAAAAATATGTGACAAACCAAATTGAGATTAATGTTCAGCCTAAAATTGTACTTGAGGAAAGCTTAATGGTAAGAATTGCAGAGCTTAATGGTCAAAAATATATTGTTTTAGAACAATTAGTTAAAAATATAGCAAAAACTGAACGAAATGAATTTGGCGAAATGACAACTTATTTAGGAGGTTTAGCACCTGATAATTTTGAATTTGCAAAGCTGAATGAAGAAATTAAAAGAAGTATCGAACTTGACGATTTGAATACGTCAAGTGAAACCTTAACACCCGAAAATTCAAAATATGGAGAAATTGGATTTTCATATTCAAGAATTAGATATAGAATAAATTTTAGTGAGGATTTTAAAGATGAATACATATTAACTGAAAAAGACTTTATAAACTTGCCGAAAAATTACAAACTAAAACCAATAATAATAAAAAAATAACTACTGCCAACAGCAGTTACACAAGATGCAAGGATTTAGTGGAATTACCGTTACGCATTGAACTTTTTACTTAAATAGAAAATATGCAGTCACGAAGCCTTGCACCTCGTGTAGTTGCGGAACGTTGCAACACATTTGAGAAATGATAAACACATTAAAATATTTAGGACTAATTATAGTATTTACGATTATAGGATTTTTAATTCGTGACTTTTTTTTCGACTTATCGTTATCTCAAATAGCGAACAAAAATGTTCAAGTTGTTAGCCGAAATATAAGCGGACAATTTTATTCCCATATTACCTTCGCTTTATCAATTGGAATTATTCCGATACTCTATCTGATTATAAAAAAAGTGACTAAATTTAGTTTTATTAAGCAAGGTTTAATCGCTTGCGGAATTATAATCGGGTGCGGAATTTTACTCTGGCAATTCAGAATTTATCAACTGAATAATCAGGCACTAGAACTATCTGGATTTAATATCGGGGACGAAATTAAAATGCAAATGGATTACGACCACCTGTATTTCGGGCGATTTTTATTTTTTGGGTTTATAATTGGAACGGTATTAAGTATTTTGATTTTTAAAAACAGATTTAAAACAGTAACGGTATAAAAAAACGTGTGGCAACTCCGGCTATAGTTCATTGCGGCGGAATTTTCTGCCGAAAATTCTCGCCGTTTTGCTATCTTTCGGCTACAGCGGAAAAGTCCTTCGGACATTTTCAGCAACGAAACCATAGCCTAAACGTTACCTGTAATTATGAAAAAAATCATACTCACTTTATGTTTTACAATTTCATTTACCATTTCTATTTTCGGACAAACTGAGGTAGATGAATATGTGTCAATCAATATTCCTGGAAATGTCATAAAGCTAGATACTATTGCACAAAGGTTACATGTTTTAAATTTCCATTCAGAAAATGAAACAGAAACATACTTGATTCAAAGAATAGAAATTGACTCAAAAGAAAGTGAATTAAATGGCTTGCCTTATGACCTTAATAGTCTAAAAAAAACCTATCAGGATATTATACGCGGACAACTGAAAGGTATGGAGAAAACAGATTTTAGTTTCAAAGATTCAACTGAAATTAAAATTGACAAATTTATTGGTTATAAAATAAGGTATAATAATTCCGACACTGGTATGCAAAATGCCGAATCAAATATTTTGATTTTAAATGAATATGCATATGTTGCGATTTATGTAAATGGAACTGATTTTAATGATATCAATAAAAATAAATTCTTGAATTCCTTAAAGGTTAATGAGGCAAATAACCCAAGACAAATGATTGGAAATCCTTCTGGATTTAAAGTTGGTTATATTCTTGGTAAACTGTTCTTTTATGGACTTCTGATTTTTGGAGTGATATTTTTGATTAAAAAATTAAGAAAGAAATAACTACAGGTAACAAAGAACTGAGGTAAAAAACAATACACTCCCCTTAAGATGTATATAGCTCATCGTTTCTGAATTTCCTCTATCGGAATCGAGAAAACACTTTCCAGTAAAAATTCCTGCGCCTGCTCATCTGAAATCAATGCAAAGCCATCGGTTGGTTGCAGATGCAACGCGGTCGGTTGCAATTCCGTTTCATGCAATGACAGCATCTCCTTAAACGCAGGATTCTGCATCAAACTCATCTGCAGGAAATCGTCCAATGAAGACGGTTGGTTGTTCGCAATGTTCAACTTTGAAATTAATTCTTTTCTATGTTCATGTAATGTATTTTGCTGAACAAGGAAGGTATTATAAACCACTAACTTCTCATTTGGAAATCGTTCCTTGATATTATCATATAGCACTTTAGATCCGTAACAAGCAAGATTGACCTGAGCCATATATTTTTCAAGTAAATACGAAAAACTTCCATCATCTAATATGCTCTTTTGCTTAATCAAATAAGAAACCGTCTTGTCCAACTGGAAACGTTTTTTTAAAATATTTTCAAATGATTCAGGATTTTCAAGGGGTTTGGTTCTTCTGTTTTTCGCTAGATATAAAAGCCGATCGGTATAATCATCAATTGTAATACTGATCATATCCTGTATGCCTGCTACAACAAATTCACTGGGGAGGTAGAAAACTGACTGTGACATCAGTCTTCTTAATAACTTTATAAATACTTTATGTGTGTTCATCGTTATAACATATCTGAATAATCCTTAGGCAATTCCGCATCAATGGTTCGAAGGTATTTCTCCAATGCGGTCATTGTTGTATGACCTGTGATTAACATCAATTCACTTTTAGCAGAAAAGGGTGTCTGCGTTGTTACTAGCTCATTGTATAACTTGGTTATATAAGTATGCCTAAAACTGTAAAGGCCATAATTCTCATTAAACCCAAAGTGATCTTTGATAACTTCTTTGAACCGCTTTGAAAAATAATCGCGCCTACTATCCAGTTTGGATTCCCAAATGCATCCTATACCTTCTGGTGAGAACAAAAGATTTTCTTGTGGTAGCACTGAAAGATCTGGCAATACATCTATTAATAACTGAGGCAATATCTTCGTTTTGAAAGGACTGTTCTTGGCTTGAAAGCGTATTCTCTTATTGATTACATCAACATCCTTTACTTTTATCCTGCACACTTCGATAGGTCTCAAAAATACGTATGAGACAAATTTTATATACAATAGCAATAGTGGATCTCGTTTTTCCAGATATGAAAATATTGCCTCCTGCTCTTTTAAGGAAAAGCCTCTATTTCTTTTCGGTATTGAACGAAGGGGTGGGATCTTTTTAAAATAGTTTTCACCTATTAGATCATTGTCCTTCAATGTCTGAAAAAGACTGCTAAGATCTATTCTAAAATTATTCCTATTTCTTGGGCTAGTCTTGCTCAAAACATCGTTAAGATATTCATTGAGATGTTGTTTTGTAATCTGATGAATTGAAACAACGGTTGGTTCATTCTCTTCTATCCATTTTACCAGATGTTTCTTTTTGTTAGTATAATCAGAAAGAGTACGATCACTAACAACCTGTTTTTTTATGTTTAGTGCATATTCCAATGCGGATGCAACCGTAACGGTTGCAACGGTCCCGTTGCTATTGTTTTGCAATGCAAGTTCTGAAACAATACCCTGATTATCAGTGTTATTTAATAGAAAAGAAGCTGTTTCAACAGTACTGTTGCTATTTTGCAACTGTTCTGTTGCAACGGTTCTGTTGCTATTTTGCAACTGTACAGTTGCAACGTTAACATTGGTCTGTTCAGATCTTTCGTTTCGCTGATTTAGGCTTTGATGAAGTGCTTTATTGTCACTATATGGACTGTACCCCTGTTCCAATAATTTTTTAAGATTTCTCGCATAGCAGGAAAGCACGAACATCCTTTCCTCAAAAGTTGAAAAGGTGTTTGTTATGCCATATACGTTTTTCTGCCTTTCCAGTTTGCCATTATCTGGATTTCGGAAAGAATAATAGACATACCAACGCTTGTTTAGGTCGCCGTTGGCATTGTAGATTTTTGGTGCAGAAAACTGTTTTTTGTGTTCCAAATCGTGTTCAATTCTGTGTTCGAAGGTAATAAATTCAAGAATAGATTGCATAAAAAAAACGGTTAGGAATGAACCTAACCGTTTGTTTCTGGCACTTTGACCTTAGTAGCGGGAACTGGACTCGAACCAGTGACCTTCGGGTTATGAGTTCGATAACATAATCCGACAAAAAGTTTAAAAACTGTTTTTCAACAGGTTATATAATTTAATATTGTATTATTTTTATGTTTTTAGGTACTCTTTTGGGAACGCTTTTGGTTCATTCTTTTTACAATTTTACCACTATTTAAAAGGTCTACCCGTTAAAAATGTGATTTCAAAAACTCTAAATGATTTGAACGATATGCTAAATAATTTTTTAATCCCCATTGTTTTTTAATTTCTCACGATTTTGCTTGGCAAGATAACTAAAACTTTAAAATTCCCTGAAAAGTATTTTTAATTTTTTTACTTTTTAATTTTTCCCCTTAACCCCTTTTTTTATATTTCTTTTCTTTTTCTATTTCATCTTCAACTTCATCTTCTAAAGGGTTTTTTTGGGTTATGGTTTGGGTTATGGTTTGGGTTTAATTTGGGTTTAATTTTTTTAAAACTACTGAGAAACAACTCAATGTTTATAAGGCTTTTGGCGGCAATAACTGGAAAATAAAAAATCCTTTTTTTATGGCTCTATCGGTTTTTAATATGCAATTTTCACTTTTTTCGAGTCATTTTTGGCTCTTTTTAAGCATTTTTTTATCTATTTTAATGTGAAATTGAACACCTTTTGACAAGTGTTTTTTCATAATTCAGCAATTGTGCAATCCCAATCATAACCCAAAAAAAGCCAACCCTTTTTATTTGAATATTTTTATTCTTTTTTTTGATAGTGAGATTGCTATAAATATATCGGCAACTATTACTCCGAGAAAATTACAAACATTCATTAAAATTGTAAGAATAAGATATTCGATGAATAAAAATAGTAACCATAACAAAAAGGGGATTGGCTTTTCCTAAGAATTATAAAAAAGTAAATAATGTTTAAGAATTAATATCTACTTATATACTTCCCATCTTTTAAAAAAGACCCTGATACATTAATATATTCGGGGCTTTTTAATTATGAAAGATGTTGAAGTGTCTCCTGAGTTTTTTGTTCTTCAGTAAATCTAGGGTCTGGTAGTCTTTGAACTTTTATAATCTGCTCTGTTGTAATTGCAAAATACCCTAGGTCTTCACTTACCGTACCTTTAATCCAATAAATTCCAATTCCAACCAATGGGTATTTTGACATAATCTTTGGAAATTGCACCGTGTCAAAACACTCTCCTTCTGTATCAAGAAATGTGGAGAAGGCCATATAATCCCCTTTTGATGTCTTTGTTGTTTTGGAGGTTACCAATTTTCCGATAATTGTAACTGTATTATTTACAGAATCCTTTAGATGACTTGCTTTCGTTGTAGGGTACTTGCCTAGTTTTATAAAATTGAAATCATTGTGTAGGGTAAACCCCAAAAGTTCCAGATTGTCGTAGGCGTCAATGATTTGCTCGCTTTTCAAGGTGGGTAGTTTATAGTTGTTCCTTTTGGGTTTAAATAATTGTGGTTGATTGTATGGGCTTTTATTCGAATTGTTGTTTAGATGGGCAAACCACATTAATCTGTGTTTATTAGGTTCTAAAGCTCTAAAAGCATTTAGACGGATTAGCAATAGTAGTTGTTCCAAACCCAATTTACATCTATCCAAAAAATCATTAAAGCTATTGAAAGTGCCAAAAAGTTGTCTTTGATTAAGTATTTTTTGAATACTGCGATAGTCCAGATCCTTTATCATCCCAAAGCCCAAGAACACTGTTTTGCCTTTTATACAATTACAGTGATCGCTATTATTGACACAGGGATTTTCCACTATGCCACCACATTTAAAAATTTCATTTATGTAGGTATCCAAATTATAAAAGCCCCCTCCATTGTTAAGGACTGCGGTCATAAATTCAAGGGGAAAATACTTTTTTAGGTAAAGGCTTTGATAGCTCTCTACTGCATAGGAAGCGGAATGCCCTTTGGCAAAGGCATAACCTGCAAAGGCTTTGATTTGATCCCATACCTCCTCAATTACTTTTACAGTGTAGCCTTTCTCTGAGCAATTGGAATAAAATTTTTTTTCCAGGGCATCAAATTGCTCCTTGCTCCTGCCCTTGCCGCTCATACCCCTTCTAAGTACATCGGCTTCTGCTAGTGTTAAGCCTGCAAAGAAATGGGCTACTTTAAGTACATCTTCTTGATATACCATTACCCCGTAAGTATCGGGCATTATTTCCAGTAGCACAGGATGTGCTTCTGTTCTTTTTTCGGGAAAGCGATGCCGTTCTATATAGGCATTTTTCATGCCTCCATTGGTGACGCCCGGGCGTATAATGGAACTTGCGGCAACCAGGCCTAAATAATCCTGTGTTTGTAAGCGGGTCATTAAGGTTCGCATTGCGGGAGATTCTACATAGAAAACCCCCATACAATCCCCTACTTTTAGTAAGTCATTAATTGCTGGATCATTTTTAAAAGGGGTGGTGTTATCAATATCACGAATATTTGCATTTGGTTGATTCTCTTTGATTAATGCAATGGCATCCTTTATTTTTGAAAGCCCACGTTGGGCAAGAATGTCGAATTTAAAAATGCCCACAGCTTCTGCAATGTGCATATCTATCTGTAGTGTCTGAAAACCTTTAGGGGGCATAAAAGTGGCGCAATATGCTTGGACTGGATTTTTTGTAATGACTATACCCCCAGAATGGACACTCAAGTAATTTGGGAAGCCGTGAATTAGTTTGCCGTATTTCGTTACCAGTTTAAAATAGCGGTCATTTTTTTGTTGCTGGTTGTTGCCCTTTATAAAATCGTCTATCTCTGCCTTTGGGAGTCCGAATACTTTTGCAAGTTCGCGGACAACGGCACGAAACTGAAAAGTAACATAAGTGCCCATTAACGCAGTATGTGGGAAACGTTCAAAAATATAACGGGTTACATCATCACGGTCTTTCCAGGAAAAGTCAATATCAAAATCTGGAGGAGAAGAACGGTAGAGGTTAATAAAACGTTCAAAATAAAGATCGAGCTCTATTGGATCCACATTGGTAATTCCCAATATATAGGCTACAACACTATTGGCACCACTACCCCTTCCAATATAGGGATAGTCATTTTTTACTGCATATTGAACAATATCATAGTTAATAAGAAAGTAAGACACAAAATCCATTTGTTGAATGGCGTTAAGCTCTTTTTCTATCCGTTCTTTTATTTTGGTGTTTACTGTTTTATAACGGGAGGTTATTTTTTGATTTACCAAGGAAACCAAATAATCATAATCCTCTTGGGTATTTTTTAGATAGGTTGTTTGATTTTGATTCTCGCGGGTATCATCAAATTTAAAATCAATGCTACAGGAATTTAAAAGCGCTTGGGTGTTTGATAGTATGTGTTCAAAATCCTGAAATATGGTTTCAAGTTCCGTAATGGAATACATTTTATCTTTTCTACTGCCTTGTTCCGATTCGGGCAATTTGCTTAGGACAATATTGAGGTCTATACAACGCAATAAACGATGCATGTTAATATGGGTCTGATTGCTGAAGGTTACTGGTTGAAGCAGCACCAATTTATCTGTATATTCTTTTAAATGGGAGAATTTTAATTTGTTTAGGTCTGCTACCGAAATTCCGATGAACCAATTAGGCGCAAATGTCTCCAGCTCATATTCAAGTACTTTTTCAAAAGGGATAATAGTAATCACATTTGACAAAGAGGGGGGGATTTCAGGAAATTCCTTTTTAGCATGTATGTATTTGGTCAAGAATTGGTTGATTTCCAAAAACCCCTTGTTGTTTTTAGCCAAACAAACATAGCATCTGTTGTTGCCGTTACGAATATCGGCACCCACTATAGGTTTAATATGCTCTTTAGGTGCTTCCCTACAAAATTCCAAACAGGCCGAAGTACTATTTATATCTGTAATCGCCAATAGTTGAATTGAATTTTGCTTAGCCAAGCTTAATAATTGGGGTACTGAGAGCACCCCGTACCGCAACGAGTAATATGTGTGGCAATTGCTATACATTATTGATTTCTATGAGCCAATAAAATGGGTGGTTCGCCATCAAAGGGGTTACGTCCAGAAATAACGGAGCGCACATCAAGAGTTGATGCCTTCATAACACTAGCCGCGCCGAAACGATTTCGGATATGGTCTAAGGACTTATAAAGGTTTAAGGTTTTTTCGTTATCATCAAAAAGGTTAATTTGGTAATGCCCTCCAACCAAATGGGAAAACTTTACCCCTATTAACCTTACTAATATTCTTCGTTCATAAAGTTTATTGAAAAGTTCCATAACGGCAGGAACCAAAATATGGTCTGCACTTGTATAGGGAATACGGAGCTGCTTGTTATATGTTTGAAAATCGGAATATCTAATTTTAACGGAAACGCAGCCTGTCATTTTATTGCCCAGTCTAAGTTGATAACAAAGTGTATCTGCCATAGCGGTAAGGGTGTCACGGAGTTTTTGCACATCTATGGTATCCATATTAAAAGTGCGTTCGTTGGAAATGGATTTGCGTTCACAATAGGGTATTACGGGCGTATTGTCAATGCCATTGGCACGGTTCCAAATAGTCTGTCCGTTTTTGCCCATTACTGAAGTTAGCATTTGCACTGGCATTTCCTGAATGAGTTTTACGCGGTCAATTCCCAAATGGATTAAGGTTTGGGCAGAAGCCTTTCCGATCATAGGTATTTTTCGAATAGGTAGTGGCGCTAAAAAAGCCTTTTCAAAACCGTAATCAATTTTAAGTTGGTTGTTGGGTTTTGCTTCACCTGTTGCTACTTTGCTAACTATTTTATTTTGGGAAAGACCGAATGAGATGGGTAATCCCGATTCTTTAATAATACGTTTTCTAAGTTCCGTTGCAAACTTGTAATTACCAAAAAAGCGATCCATGCCGGTTAGGTCTACATAAAATTCATCCACACTGGTCTTTTCAAAAAGTGGGACGGAATCACGGATAACATCTGTGATTAGATTTGAGTATTTCATATAGGTGCCCGCGTTGCCTCGAATTACAATTGCTTGGGGACAAAGCTGTTTTGCAATCTTCATAGACATTCCCGAACGAACACCGTACTTCCGCGTTTCATAGCTACAGGCAGCAACCACTCCCCGACTCCCCGTACCACCTACCAATACAGGTTTTTTGAGCAGTTCGCTATTTAGCAAACGCTCTACGGAAACAAAAAATGTATCCAAATCGAGATGTAGAATTGATTTTTTCATCAATACAAAACTATGGATTATTTCCAATTATATGGAATTATTCCATATATAATTTTATCACTCTTATTCAATAAGTTTCTATATTTACTTTATGTGTATTGAAGTCTCCCTAAATAAAACAGATTTAGAGATTGAGGATTTTTTTGACGCCAATTTTAGGGTGATGTGTGAATATGAGCCCTATAAATATAGAGCTGCGCTCGGTTTTCCAAATCTCTATATCATACCACAGCACGATCCCGATGGAATATGGCCTGCCCATTGGGGATTTATTCCTGCAAATGAAAGTGATAATATCCTTTCCTTTCGTCAACAATATAACCTGTATGCAATATCTATCGACAAGTTTTTAAATTTAAAATATAATAAGCCTTCCCTAAATTATGGTAGGTGTTTAATTTTGGCAGATGGATTTTATTTAAGTGAGGTAAGTGACGAAAATAAATATAGAGAAATTTGGAAGGTTACAAATGGTGATGGGGTAAAGGGCAAACTGTTTGCATTTGCGGGTATTTATTCATTAATTGACGAAGGATTTTTTTCCTGCTGTATAATTAAAAACCCGGCAGATAAAAATGTGATTCCCATAGAAACAGAGATTCCATTTTTACTTGATGATACTTTTAGAAACGAATGGTTAAGGGAAGACCTTACCCGGGTAGCACTTAAATCCCTACTACAATTTGGATTTACAAAAGACCGATTAAAAGTAACTTCCTATAAGGGAACAGAAATGTACCGCGAGGAAATTTATTCCTATAAAAAGATAGTTGCGACCCAATTAAAACGCAAAATGTAAATGGTTATATAGCCTTAGCGGTTAATGTAATTTCGTATGGAAATTGAAAATTTTCCAGTGCATCGCCTTTAAGCCAATCGTTTCTATTTTCTTTTTTTAGGATGATAGGCATTCGCTTTTTGTTGTTATGTATTTCGGCCATAAGTTCATTTGCCTCTGTGGTAGCAATGGTATAGGTAGTCATATTTTCCCCACTACTGGGGTTATTCCACTCGCTATAAAAACCAGCGAAGCCAAAAATTTCCTGATCGGTGGGTTTGATGATGTATTTCTGCTTTTCCTTTCCTTTTGCATCCAACCATTGCCATTCATAAAAAGCATCTGCAATTATCAAACATCGGTTTTTTATGGAATTACGAAAGGCGGGTTTTGAAGCAGCAGTTTCAATTCGGGAATTGAGGGTCATTTTTTTTATAGTATCGTTTTTTGCCCAAAATGGAATGAGCCCCCAATTGGCCATTGTTATGTTACCCCTACTTTCATCTAAAATGATTGGATTTTTAGCAAATGCAAATCCATTAATTGCCTCTTTAGGCGTGTATAGTTCCGGTTCATAAAAAGTAGCATGAAACTCCTTTTCAATAGCGTTTTTATCGGCTGTTAATTTTGTGTGATAGCACATTTTCTAAATTTATAAAATTAATACCTAATTCCAAAGTTACTTTATTTCACTAAAAATTTTCCAATGTATCTATTGATTAGGTCGTAACATACATTAATGAGAATCTTCAACTAATGGTTTTTCAATGGCTTTTCAATGGCTTTTCAATGGCTCTTTCAATGCCTTTCAATGGCTTTTCAATGGCTTTCAATGGCTTTCAATGGCTTTCAATGGTTTTTCAATGGCTATTAAAATGGCTAACGCATTGCCTTTCAATGTTTTTAATGATTTTTCAATGGTTCTTTCAATGGTTCTTGCAACAGTATTTCAATGGCTTTTCAATGGCTTTTCAATGGCTTTCAATGGCTTTTCAATGGCTTTTCAATGGCTCTTTCAATGGCTTTTCAATGGTTTTTCAATGGCTTTTCAATGGTTCTTGCAGAGTGAACGATAATTTAATGGCATAGAATTATTATTTTTTGTTTAATAGATTGACAATTAGGAAAACAGTCAAGATTATATTCTTCTGTCATAATAAAAATAACACTTCTTGCCTGAAAGATTTTTTTTAAATTAAGATATTGCTATTTTTAACCTCTCCCCTTTTAATGATTATTTAAATAACCCAAATTTAATGTCCGAAGACCACAAAAAACAACTGGAACAACAACTCTGGAACATAGCCAACACCCTTAGGGGAAAAATGAATGCCGATGAGTTCCGCGATTATATATTAGGCTTTATTTTCTACAAATATTTATCTGAAAGAATGGAAATCTATGCCGATTCCATTTTGAAACCGGATGGTATTGAGTTTTCAGATATAAATGAAACCTCTAAAGATGGCCAAGAATATATTGCTGCCATTCGTGAAGAAGCCCTTGAAAAACTGGGCTACTTTTTAAAACCTTCCGAACTCTTTAGTGCAGTTGCCAAACGAGGCAATCATAATGAGGAAATTTCATTGGATCAAGCCGCCGAGGATATGCATAGCTACAATACCAAGCACAACTTTATCCTCGAAGATTTACAGAAAATCCTAAACAACGTACAGAACAGTACGATGGGTACCGAAAGCGAGGAAGATTTTGATAATCTCTTTGAGGATATGGATCTCAATTCTACCAAATTGGGGAAAACACCTGAAAAGCGTAATGAAATTATTGCCAAAGTACTCGCCCATTTGGATAAAATTGATTTTAAATTGGAGCAAACCGAACTTGATGTTTTAGGCGATGCCTATGAATATCTCATTGGCAAATTTGCCAGTGGCGCCGGCAAAAAAGCGGGTGAATTTTACACCCCACAAGAAGTAAGTATCGTATTATCAAAATTGGTAACTACGGGTAAAACCAAACTAAAATCTGTATATGATCCTACCTGTGGGAGTGGCTCTTTGCTTTTGCGGGTGTCCAAGGAAGTGGAAGAAGTAAATAACTTTTACGGACAGGAATTAAACCGAACCACTTACAATTTGGCGCGAATGAATATGATCCTACACGGCGTACATTACCGCAAATTTGATATTAAACAGGAAGATACTTTAGAGCATCCGCAACACTTAGAACACCGCTTTGAAGCTATTGTTGCCAATCCTCCTTTTTCTGCCAATTGGAGTGCCAGCCAGCTTTTTATGAGCGACGATAGGTTTAGCCAATACGGAAAATTAGCACCTGGCAGTAAAGCCGATTTTGCCTTCGTACAACACATGGTTCATCATTTAGCCGAAAATGGACAAATGGCTGTTGTATTGCCTCACGGCGCATTGTTTAGAGGTGGTGCAGAAGCCCATATTCGTGAATATCTGATAAAAGAAAAAAACTATTTAGATGCGGTGATTGGTTTACCAGCCAACATATTTTACGGCACCAGCATTCCTACCTGTATTTTGGTATTTAAACGATGCCGCGAACGCCCGGACGATATTTTATTTATTGATGCCAGCGAAAATTTTGATAAGGTAAAAACCCAAAATGTGCTAAGAGATGAGGATATTGAAAAAATAGTAAGCACCTACCGCAACCGTATTACAGAAGATAAATATAGTTATGTAGCCACTTTGGAAGAGATTGCTGAAAACGACTACAACCTAAATATCCCGCGTTATGTAGATACTTTCGAAGAAGAAGAAACGGTAGATATTACCTCCGTTGCAAAAGAGATACAAAATTTGGATATTGATTTAAAAGAAACCGATGCGCTGATTGCTTCATTTTGCAAGGAATTGAATATTGAAACCCCGTTTTAAGATGCAGAAAGAAAAACGATTTATACCAAAAATACGATTTCCCCATTTTGAAGGAGAATGGCAATTAAAGAAGTTGGGTAAAATTGCTGAAAAAGTAGGAAGTGGGAGCACTCCAAAAGGCGGAATAGAAGTATATAAAGATTTTGGTATTCCTTTTATTAGAAGTCAAAATGTATTTGATGAACAGTTGCATTTAGATGAAACCCATATTCCAGAGACAATTCATAGAAAAATGTTAGGCAGCAAGGTATTGCCAAATGATATTTTATTGAATATCACTGGTGGTTCAATAGGCAGAAGTTGTGTGGTCCCTTCAACTTTTAAAGTGGGTAATGTTAACCAACATGTTTCTATTATAAGATTAACTAAACATAATCCACATTTTTTGCAAGCAATTTTATCATCTGAGCGAGGTCAAAAACTTGTCTATCAAGGAATGACAGGTAGCGGAAGAGAAGGATTGAATTTTCAGAGTATTAGAAATTTTAAAATAATTCTTCCACAATCAAATGAACAACAAAAAATAGCCAATTTCCTAACCAACATAGACACCCGCAGGCAAAGTCTAGAAAAAAAGAAAAACCTTTTGGAGCAATATAAAAAAGGGGTGATGCAGCAAATTTTCAAACAAGAGATTCGGTTTAAGGATGAGAGTGGTCATGCATTTCCAAAATGGGAAAAACGTAAATTTTCAGAAGTGTTATTTGAGCACAAATTAAAAAGTACCGGAAATGAAGAAGTACATTCTGTATCTGTTCATAAAGGAGTAATAAATCAAATAGAGCATTTAGGAAGAAGTTTTTCAGCTAAAAATACAGATCACTATAGCCGTGTTTTAGCAAATGATATCATATATACTAAAAGCCCAACAGGAGATTTTCCATTAGGAATTATAAAGCAAAGCCATATAAATGAGGATGTAATTGTTTCTCCACTATATGGAGTTTTTACACCAGAAACAAAAGAATTAGGCTATATACTTCATGTTTATTTTGAATCACCTATAAACACCTCAAATTATTTGAGTTCTATAATTCAAAAAGGAGCCAAGAATACAATCAATATAACTAATAATACATTTTTATCTAAAAGAATGCTGTTGCCTGTATCTAAGGAAGAACAATCCAAAATCGCCAATTTTTTATCTGCAATCGATAAAAAAATTGAATTGGTTAATGAACAGATAGAAAAAACAAAAACCTATAAAAAAGGGCTATTGCAGCAGATGTTTGTTTAAAAAAACTATAAATATAAATTTCGAAATGAAAGATAAAAAAATCATTGATTATATTATTCTGGATGGCTCTTTGCCACCATATAAATTATTTAACCGTATAGATCTTCCTAAAAAGGAAATAGTAAAAGAGATTGACACGCTCAAAGTATCTTTAGAGAGAAGTATTGAAAGATTAGATCGCTTTAAATTTTTAAATGATGAATATGGAAAATATGAAGTTGGAAAAGAATATAAGGTTTTAACAAGAGATGAATTGAAAGAATGGAGCAGTAAAGCTAATAATGGAGTTTCACATAATGAATCCAGTTATCCACATCCTCTTCAAAGTATAATACCTCAAGATTTAGAAGTTACAGTTGAGAAATATGATTACAACAATAATAGTCGTGAAATTAAAAATGCATTAAACAAAGCAGAAAAGACTGTTGCCGAAAAGCGAAATAAAATAATTCAACTCGAAAAAGAATTGAAAGAATTTGAAAGCGACCCAGACCCAATTTCCAATACACATACAAGAACCACGCTTGAAATTCAAGTTATTGAACTTGTAAATAGAGGTTATCTACCTTTAGGAGGTATAAGTGTTAGTGAAGGAAATTCATATCAAACGATGGTTAAATACGAAGAATAGTGGCTACCCAACCGGAACAAGTATTAGAAAATCAATTAGTAGCGCAGCTAATAACTATTGGGTACGCTAAAGTTAGCATTCAGGACGAAACGGCACTATTAGCTAATTTAAAAACCCAATTAGAAAAGCATAATAATATTACTTTTACTGTTAAAGAGTTTGAACGCGTACTCAATATTCTTAGCAAAGGTTCTGTGTTTGAAAAGGCTAAAACCCTTCGCCAAAAACAGCATATAATTCGGGATAATGGAGACAATCTTTATTTCGAGTTTTTAAACACTGAGCATTGGTGCCAAAATGAATACCAAGTAACACAACAGGTTACTATGGAGGGCAGCTACAAAAACCGTTACGATGTAACCTTATTGATAAATGGCTTGCCATTGGTTCAAATAGAACTAAAGCGTCGTGGCTTGGAAATGAAGGAAGCCTTTAATCAGGTAAACCGTTATCAACGCCATTCCTTTGGCGCAAAATCTGCCTTGTTTCAGTATGTGCAAATCTTCATAATTAGCAATGGCGTAAATACCAAATATTACGCAAACAACCGGAATCAATCCTTTAAGCAGACGTTTTATTGGGCGGATAAGGATAACAAGCGTTTAACGAATATTCTCAACGGTTTCACCAGTGAATTTTTAGAACCCTGCCATATTTCTAAAATGATTTGCAAGTATATAGTGCTAAACGAAGCCCATAAAATATTGATGGTGCTGCGTCCATATCAATTTTTTGCAGTAGAAAGTATTATTGATAAGGTTCAGAACAGCACTCACAACGGCTATATATGGCATACCACTGGTTCGGGAAAAACACTGACCTCGTTTAAAGCCAGTCAAATTATTATGCAATTGCCACAAGTTAAAAAAGTGGTGTTTGTGGTAGATAGAAAAGATTTGGACTACCAAACTACAAAAGAGTTCAATAGCTTCTCAAAAGGCAGCGTAGATGGCACAGACAACACTAAAGCATTGGTAAAACAATTCAGTGATGATACGCGGCTTATTGTAACCACCATTCAAAAATTGAATACCGCCATTAGTAAAAAGAAGTATTTAGCGAAGATGGAAAAAATGAAAGATGAGCGCATCGTCTTTATTTTTGATGAATGCCATCGAAGTCAATTTGGCGAAACCCACAACCGTATAAAAGCGTTTTTCAACAATTACCAAATGTTCGGTTTTACCGGTACGCCAATCTTTGCGGATAATGCTGTAAAGAATGAATTGGGAAAACGCACCACCAAAGAATTGTTTGGAGATTGCCTTCACAAATATGTAATAACAGATGCCATAAAAGATGAAAACGTTTTAAAGTTTTCCGTGGAGTATGTTGGCAAATACAAAAAAAAAGAAAGTGCTACTGAAATAGATATAGAGGTAGAAGATATTGACCGCAAAGAGTTGATGGAATCACCAAAACGGTTAGAAAAGATTGTAGATTACATTATTGCCAATCACGATAGGAAAACCCATAGCAGAGAATTTACAGGAATGTTTTGCGTAGGCAGTACCGATCTATTGGTGAATTACTATGATATATTCCAACGTAAAAAAGAGGAAGGCCAGCACAATCTTAAAATAGCAACCATATTTAGCTATGTGGCAAATGAAGATGATGCAGATGCCAATGGTTATATTCCGGACGAAATGGCAACTGCCGCGGAACCGGATGCGATGTATGATCTAAATCCGCACAAAAGAGATAAACTGGAAAGCTATATTGGGCATTATAACCAAATGTTCGGTTCCAATTTTACAACGAAGGACAGTCAATCCTTTTACAATTATTACAATGACATCTCAAAGAAAGTAAAAGAACGCAAAATTGATATTCTACTTGTTGTCAATATGTTTCTCACAGGTTTTGACAGTCCAACATTAAGCACCTTATACGTTGACAAAAACCTAAAGTATCACGGTTTAATTCAAGCTTACTCGCGTACAAACAGAATTATCAACGAGCAGAAATCCCAAGGAAACATTGTGGTTTTTCGAAATCTCAAACAAGTTACCGACCAGGCCATCACACTTTATAGCAATAAAGAAGCCATAGACGTGATTATAATGGAGCCGTACGAGGATTATGCCGAAAAGTTTAATGAAGCTTATACAGCTCTGCTTAAAATCACTCCCACGGTGAACAGCGTCAACGATCTTGTGAGCGAAGAGGACGAATTGGAATTTATCAAGGCTTTTAGAGAGTTAATGCGTCTAAAAAATACCATGACAACCTTCGCAAATTTTGATTGGGAAGACTTGGATATGGAAGAGCAGTTGTTCAATGATTTCCGAAGCAAGTATTTGGATTTATGGCAGAAGGTGAAGCAAGATCATAGCAAGGAAAAAGTCTCCATTCTTGAAGATGTAGATTTTGAATTGGAGTTGATCCACCGCGACGATATAAATGTTTCATATATTCTGAAATTGTTGGCAGATATGAAAGGCGCCAACAAAGCAGAACAAGAAGCTAAGAAAAAGGAAGTTGTCGACTTATTAACCGGAGAAGCTAACTTACGTAGCAAAAGAGAATTGATTGAAAAGTTCATTCAAGAAAATCTTCCAGTCATAGAAGATTCCGAAACTATTCCCCAGGAATTTGATAAGTTCTGGACAGAAGAACAACAGAAAGCATTTGAAGCTTTTGTGAAGGAAGAACAACTTTCTTCCGAAAAAACCCAAAAATTAATTGAAGATTACCTCTATGCTGAACGCGAACCGTTACGCGATCAGTTGCTTGATTTAATTGAAGGTGACAAGCCATCGGTATTGAAACGAAAGTCTATTGGCGATAGGCTTTTAAGCAAGGTTGTGGAGTTTGTGGAGACTTTTATTAATGGGATGGATGGGAGAGGTTAGTGGTGCAGAAAGTCCATGGAATAATAATTGAAACTTAGCCCAAAGGAGGTATTATTTTTAAAAGGCAATTTAAATAATATATTGTTACTGAAGAACTGGACTAGGGCTTTTCATAGGAGCCGTTGTTTGCAAACGTTATTTAATCATTTAGATTTGGAAATATTTTTCATAGGAAAAAGCTTTTTCTATTAATAAATTTTAAGAATTAATTTTTCTAAAACCTATTCACTTTTAGACTTGATTAGCACTATTTAATAATTTTCACTAGATCTCTGTGATACACTCTTTGAGTGTCGCCTCCTTTCAGAGGTTTTATTGTTACATCTGTCAAACAATCTACATGAATTTTAATAATTTCATAAACATCAAATTCCGTTTGATTAGCTCTTAAATGAGTATAACCCATATATAAAATATGGTCGCCATTTTTGAATTTAATGGCTTCAGGTTTCTTATGCATAATGTAATATAACTGGTCCTCATCAACATTATGGTTTTGAAATAACTCTTTTAGAAGCTGAAATTGAGCTGAACTTAATCCTTGCTCGATTATGTGCTCAAAATCCTCTCTAAAATTAAATTTTACATGTGGCATAACTTAGTATTTAATATGATTTTTTAAGTGTTTGCTAACGTTTATGTATATGAGCTGTGGCGTGTTTTAGCATAAACCTCTCCAAATAAAAACTGGCTTTGGAAAATCCATTAGCAAAAGCCGAAACTTCAAAGTAGGTTTTAGGATTTTCCAAGTGGGCACATTAAAAGCCATGGCTTTTAAAACGTGTTTTTAACTGGTTTTAAACGTAATGATAATCTAAATCTCTCAAATATTGTAAATCTAAAATCTGACTATTTATTCCATGACTGATTATTCTATTCATCCATTCTTTTGTGCTAACAAATACCTTGTTTTCTATAGTATTAAATTTATCTGTTTGGTCAAAAACTATAACCGTTGGTTTCTGGTGATTTGTTTTAATTTTTTCATTAACAATATCAAGAGTTTGCATATTACTCGATAATAAAATGAAAACCATGTTATCTATATTTTCTAATTTGAGAATATATTGGGAAAAAATATTTATGTCAAAATTCTGAGTGTGGTAATTTTCTATTGCCAATTCAAGTAGAGCATCCCTTTGGTAATTGACTTTTATCATTCTTTCGAGTGTTTCTATAGCTATCCGATTATCTGTAAAATTGTCCACAAAACTTTTCATACTATTCTAGAATTTCTTTGAGTTTATTTGTAAAATGAGTTCGTTTGTCATTTGAAAAATCTCTTCCTCTGCTATAACCTACTATATGGGTATTGTTTTCTTCGTCAAAAAAGTAGCCAAAACCCTCAATATTCCAAACTTGTTTTTCATAGCATTGTTCAACTATATTTTCAAAAACAGATTTTCCTTCTAAAATTACAATTTTAGGTTTTAGAATGTTGATTAGTTGAATAGAAAATTCTGCACTTTTTTTAAAATATTGGTTATTATAGTTAATATCATTTATTACCTTTTTAAGGTCAGCAATATTTTCCGTGGCTAAATGGAAAAAATTGGTTTTTATAACTTGTTTTCTAAAAATACTTTTGATTTTACTTTCGTCCCAACCTACTAATTTGAAAAATTTGATTGTTTTTTCAGCTAAATGATATGTATTTGGATAATCGTCACGATAATTTTCATCGTAAATATCGAGGTAAGAAATTTGTTCGGTTTCAAAAGTATCTCTCGAAAACTGACCATTTCCTCGGCCGGGATTTATACCGATGAATAAAATATCGGGGTTATTAATTGGCTTACCGTCAAAAACCTCAAAACCAAAATATAAATTTTTATGGTTAGAGTTTTTAGTAAGTAAATTATTCAATTCAAAGTTATATTCTTTGACTTGTTTTTTCCAATCGATAAGGTTTTCAATCATAGCTTCTGTTTTTTACTCACACATAACGTTTTTGGAACTGAAAGCTACGAAGGCTTTTTATTTGTTAGTAACATCCATGTGTATTGGGAATCTTCAACTTTAGATTTTAGTCGTTTTGAAAATTATACGCTGTTGGGCTTTCATTATTTATATAAGATCATTCTCCTACTAATATACTCAGTCTGATTTTAATCACATCTCTATATCTTTCAATGAATGTAGTACTTGATAAATTCCATGAATGTATTTTATCCTCTTTTACGTTTTTAAAAGTAATATAGTCTCCATCAACAAACATATCGTCTAACCATTCTTTATTGTATTGAAAATACTTATTGACACCAACAATATATATATGATTAATTTCATTATTTTTAATTAATTCAATTAAATAGTCAGTATTAGATTGTTCCGCTTTTCTTGCTTGGCCAATTGAAAGATTTGTAAAGAGCAAAAAAAGAATGATAGTAAAGATTTGCTTCATAATCCGATGGGTTTTTATAATTATTGCTAAATCTTGTTGTAACACGTTTTTTAAAGATAGCCTTCTAAATCCTCTCGAATATCTTTCAGATATTTCTTGTGAATTTTGAAGTGTTCTTCGTAATTGTTTTTAAGTTCAGTCGCTTTATTCTTTATTTCACGCACTTTCCTGTCAATTTCTTGAAAAGAGTCGCCTTCTTTTGGTTGTAAAACCATTAATTCCCTATTTATGTCAAATGTTCTTTTAATAATTTCCATTGAGCGTTCTTCATCAAAATCATAAAATATATTGATGTGATGGTGTTCGAAATGCGGGAAAGCTTTTAATTTATTCGAATAAAAATCCACCTCTTTTTGAATGTTATCATATAGTTCTTGATGCTCAATTTCCCCTTCTTCAAATATTTCGAACTGGTGTCTTAATAGATTGAGATAATTCATATGCTCTAAATAAAATTCAGAAGCTTTTTTCGCAGATTTCACTTTTTCTTTCCAGAAGAAAGTTTTTAGTTCCTTGTTATATTTTGATTTGTCAACAAAAAACTGAACTAAATTCCGAATAAACCATCCTAAAGCTCCTGAAACAATTGCTATTCCAGCTCCTCCAATTCCAGGATAATCTTTTAAAAAATTTAAAAAGTTCATAGTTTACTGAAATTTATTACAACGTCTCGTATAAACGCAGTAGCGTCATTGACGCACTAACTTTTCGATTTATACCAGGCCTTAAATATTTAAAATTACTTTTGGGTTAAGCACTACCTCCGCTATTGCGTTTATACAATGTTGTAAACAGGTGTATTTGCACAATGCTTATCGCAAGCTATTTCCCCAAATATAATTTCCGCCAGTATGTCTATTAAATTCGTGAATATCTTTTGCCACTAACTCCATTACTCCAACATTTTCATTATGATGCCAAACATAGCCAAATACTCTGCTTTGACTTCCTCCACTTGGCTTCATAATATCCACTATCTGCTTTTCAATTATCTCATCTTGGTTAAATATCTTCATCGGTTTTCCATTGTAGGTGCGGATAAATGTTATGTCCTTTGTCCGCTTTCTTAATTCTTTCAACCATATATTTTGTAATTCCAAATCTCCAGCTTTCGTAGCTTCGAGCATTTTACTCTCTGCTTCGTATATACCTTTTTTATTAGCTGTTAGAATTTCGGCATCTCTTTTAAGTATTATTGAGTTTTTTGTACGAAATTGTTTTAAAATTATTTCTTTATTTGAAATCAAATTATTGCGAAGAGATTGAAGACTATTTGAAAATTGTAATTTGTCACTCGCTATTAATAAATTATCTGGCAATTTTGTTTTAAAAACAGAATGTTTACTGAAATCTGCAACCTTGATTGTTTCTTCTACACCATTTCGTATAAAAGTAAAATCAAAATATTTAACCGACAATCTATTCTTAACGACTTCCTTTGCAGTAGTTCTAACCAATTTAACTCCATCGTCTGCTACATTAGGAGATTTCTTTATGACTTTAGTTATGACTTCATCCGTTTGCTTAATAACTTTGGTGTCAATAGTTTTCCATACGGCAACTGAACCTGCTATAACGACTGCTCCAACAACTGTAAATACTTTTTTCAAACTATCTATAATTTTTCTTCTATTTGCATAAAAATCTCGCTTTTAATATCGCTTTTGATTTTTTCGGCTAATGCTTGATTAGAGTAATCCCCACCATAAAAGCCTAAAATAATTGTTACAATTATCGCAACGAAGGAAGCTATTTTTAAGGTTTTGCTAATCAAATTCATTGCTCTATTTTCTCGTTTAGGGCTCCAGTTTTTCCATCCGCCATATGAAAACATATACGTTACAAATACAAATCCCACAACTGCGACAAATGTATATCCAAGAAAAAGAGACAATAGTAATTCAAAAAGACCCTCAAAAATTAAAACCACAAATGACAAACTTATTTTATGTATATATTGACCTATGTACTGTTCAGATTTATCTAATTCAATATCCACAGGAATTTGAGTAACGAGATTATTTTCAAGCTTTTGTTCTAATTTTTCGTTATCATAAACGTTGTACCAAGTTCTTAAAGTTCTTTCTCTAAAATTTTCATCGCCCAAGCCTACATAATCCCTAATGTTCCGCCAGCCCAAAAAACCTTTTTTAGAATCCATTGAATCTTGAAAGATTTGTATTGTATTCGTTAAATGTTCATCTGTAATTTTGTCTATTTCTTCTTTGTTGTATTTTTTTTCAAGAATAGGTTTTTCAGATTGTGAGCAACTAACTGTCAGCAAAATAACAGTAATTATTAGGTAGATTTTCTTTTTCAATATGTAATCAATTTGGTTAGTTAATTATGCGTAATGTTTGTTATCACTTGTTTACAACGTTTAGTATATGAAAAGTAGGCGATTTAGAAGCACCAAACTTTCGGTTAAACACAAAGTTTGATACGAGCCAAAACCCTTGATTTTATTATTGTTTCGCCTATATTTTATATACATTGTTAGCAAATCGCCTTTCTTTTAGTTATTGAAAATATTTCTTGCCATAGTTTTTATAGTCTCGTTTTCCAATTTTAGTCCGAGTGGTTGAGAAACATCTTGTCCTTCATTTAAATGTAGTGAAGTATTGTAAATTATACCCAACAAAAAATAGGTTTCTGGAATTTCAATTCCAATACTTTGAGCAAAGTTCAGTTTGTTTTTAGTTCCGTTTGTTTCATCAATAAAAATCCTTTTATTCTCGGCATCAGGTATTTTAACATAAACAAGTTTCTCGATTTGATGTCTGATTCCGAAACAGATTGCTAATGGGTCAATTTTTTCATCTTGATATACATAACGCCTTACCTCTCTAAAAATCTTTTTAAAAAATTTCTCGGGACTTGACCAATCTTGATTTAATTTAAGTATGTGAAATTCTGCCGATAAATCAACAGAATCACTATTTGGGTTAAAGTGAAAGTAATGAGCATCAACAATGCTTTTTATTAATGCATCTTCTCTATTATAAATTAATTTTAAAAGGTTCTGATTTGCTTTTACATTTATATCCTTAATGTAGTTTACTTTTATTTTAGCATCATTAAAGCAGAAATGGTTGAAAAATAATGGGTCTAAATGCGTTAAAAGAACAGGGAATATTCTCCTCTTTTTTCTTTTCATTTCATCTATAAAAGTTGAAATGTAATATTGAAATGAAATTAGATTTGCATCATCCATATAGTCAAATATTTCATCTATAATCAGTATGCAATCGTTCTTTTTAAAATCTCTTCTTGATTTTAAAAGTAAAGCGATAAACGTTAGTATATCTCGTTGACCATTCGAAATTTCGTGAGCTTTGGGCCAATGAACTATTAGACTGTTTTTTTCTTCTTTGGGTTTTATGTCAAACCTTTCCTTTACTGGATTAAAGGACGAAATTGTTTGAGTGTAATGTTCTTTTTCGGCTGTATAAAAACTGTATTTACAAGCTTTTTTATAATTAGGCCCTAAATCACTTTTAACTTTTAAAATTTGCCAAGTGGTTAAAAATAAATCCGCCTCATCTTGAATTTCTGAAAACCCAAAAGAACTAATAATATTCGATAATTTGTTAAACTCGGGTAGTTCTTCCATTGAAGATAGCAGATTG
>Ga0209344_10000249_pt1 | contig 106382 bp, 103 predicted proteins | sample Cruoilmetagenom6_FD_187293 | JGI IMG/M metagenome (GOLD analysis project Ga0209344, IMG submission 187293) | Oil polluted marine microbial communities from Coal Oil Point, Santa Barbara, California, USA - Santa Barbara Oil Seep Sample 6 (SPAdes)... | ecosystem: Environmental > Aquatic >...
AGACACTTTCGAGTGTCTTCTTTTATGGGGTGGCAAAGCTTTTTAGCTTTGTCGTATGGCGCCCCTAAAGAACAAGTTCAAATCTTGTCATCCCGACTTAATTAAAGAAGACACTTTCGAGTGTCTTCTTTTATGGGGTGGCAAAGCTTTTTAGCTTTGTCGTATGGCGCCCCTAAAGAACAAGTTCAAATCTTGTCATCCCGACTTAATTAAAGAAGACACTTTCGAGTGTCTTTTTTTATGGGGTGGCAAAGCTTTTTAGCTTTGCCGTATTGCGCCCCTAAAGAACAAGTTCAAAATCTTGTCATCCCGACTTAATGGAAAATGATCTGGCTGGTCCAGGTCATTTTTTATATTCGGGAACGTTGTGAGCGTTCATTTTCAATAATAATGAAGTTTTTTAAAGCGAAACAATTGCCAACAAAGCACTTATAGAAATAAATATCCAAAGCGAAACCCCAAGGATCATTGGTTTCCATCCAGCAGATTTTATTTTGTCAAGCGAAAGTCCGGCTCCAATTAAAAAGAGCGTCAAAATCAATAATGATTTTGAAATATTGGTAATGCTTCCGGTAATAACTTCAGGAATAGCAAGGTAGCTATTCAGAAGGATTGCCAAAATAAAAAGGAAGATGAAATAGGGGATTTTTACACTTTTCCCTTTTCCTTTAAACAGAAATACAGAAAGCAATGAAAGCGGAATTATCCATAGTGCTCTCGCCAACTTGACCGTGGTTGCAACTTTTAAAGCTTCTTCCCCAAATGTATATGCTGCACCAACTACTGAACTGGTATCGTGAATGGCGATGGCGCACCATAGTCCAAACTCGTGCTGGCTTAGCCCAAAAAAATGCCCAAGCGGTGGAAAAACAATTAAAGCGATGGAATTCAACAGAAAGATTACCCCCAGAGAAATTGAAATATCTTTTTCCGAAGCATCAATAACCGGTGCAACGGCAGCAATGGCGCTTCCACCACAAATAGCGGTTCCGGAACTGATAAGGTGGCTACCTTTTCGGTTCATCTTTAAAAGTTTTCCTAAGAAATAACCAAGAATTAAGGTTGCGAAAATTGAAAACACAGTCAACATAAATCCATCTTTACCCGCCGCCATAGTTTCTCTTAAATTCATACCAAAACCCAGACCCACCACTGCTACTTTTAAAAGCCAGTTTACGGATTTACTGTTAAGGGTTAAGAATGGGTGTCCTAAAAAATAAGAAAAGAGAAATCCGCCCACCAAAGCCACCGGGCTGCTAACGTAACCCAAAATACAAAGCACCATACACAATATGAAAAGTACTTTTACAAGTGTTTCTTTCCTATTGGCTTTTTCATTCATTTTTTATCCTCTTCTTTTTCAAATGGTTCTTTTTTATTGTATTGCGGTTCTTGACTTTCTTTACCCTTTTTCATCACGATTGTGCGGTAGGGAAATGGAATCTCAATCCCTTCCTTATCAAAACGTTTCTTTATACTTTCATATAGGTCGCATCGCATGTTGAAGGAGTCGGTATAATTAGAGGCCCAAGCCCAAGCACGAATAGTTATCGAGGAATCATTTAAAGAAATAAGCGCTGTACGCACCACTGGTTTTCCATCTAAAATATCGGTAGCAGAACGGTTGTCCATTATTAAAGGATGTTTTTCACATTCCTCTTGCATTATCTTTTTGGCCAAATCAATATCACTGTCATAGGAAATGCCAATTTCTATCCTTTCACAAATCTTAAGCTCTCCCAAATCGTAATTTATCAATTTTTCCTTGTTGATGATGGCATTGGGAATAACGATCATTTTATTTTCAAAATTACGGATTACGGTATGTCGAAGGGTAATATCTGTAACCGTGCCCACCATGGTATCTGTAACTTTTATAACATCACCTATTCTAAAGGGCTTAAATGAAATGATAAAAACACCGCCAACCAAATTAGCCAACGCCTCCTGCGAAGCAACCCCAGCTATAATAGCAATAACCCCTGCCCCGCCAAGAGCGGTCTGCGCTATACCTTTAAGAGAGGGAAATGCTAACAGTGCAAAAAGAACTCCTGTGGCATATATACCTATGATAGCTACATACCGCAAAAACTTAAAACTTGTGGGATCTTCGAGGTTTTCAGTCTTTCTTTTAATACTCACACGGAACCAAATATTTGTGGAAGCTGCACCAACGATGGTTACAACGGACACGATTCCCAAATAAAGGATTAAATTAAAATTGTGCTTAAGCACATCGTATTTTTCTTCGTTTACAAAAAGAAAGCTAAGTAATATCAACCCTAATACTAGCCAAAGTGTATTAAGGATTCGCTTTACCCAATTCAGGGCTTTTGGCTGTTCATTTGGATACTTTTTTTTCTCTTGATTAAGCAACCACTTGTGGAGCAAATTGGTAAGAAACCGCAATAAAAAAAAAGAGCAAACTACAACTATTGCATAAATTATGTCTGATTTGTATGTCTCAAAAAAATCTGTCATTAAACTTCTAATAATTTTTTTTACTGGAAAGAAACAAAAGTACTAAATGCCTATTCCTTAATTTCATAAATTCCTTTAAAAGAAATATTGAAGGTGCTATTTATTCAGAGAAACAATCAATAAAACTTAAAGACTTTGATGGGTTTAGTTTTTTTGACTGACAATTATCATTTTGTAATTTACAAAGCAACTTTAATTTTGACGATGAAAAAAAACCCCATGCAAAACAGTTTAGTTTCAAAATACAACGTCCCTGGTCCACGATATACTAGTTATCCCACAGTTCCTTATTGGAATAACGAAGGATTTTCACTGAGCGAATGGAAAAAAAACGTCATTCAAAGTTTTTCCGAAAGTAATTCTGAAGAAGGAATAAGCCTTTACATTCACCTTCCGTTTTGCGAAAGTCTTTGTACTTTTTGTGGTTGTAACAAACGTATAACCAAAAATCATAGTGTTGAAATTCCCTATTTGGAATCTGTTTTAAAAGAATGGCGACTTTATACTGAAATATTACCGGAACGCCCCATTATAAAAGAATTGCACCTCGGCGGAGGAACACCAACGTTTTTTTCTGCCGAAAATTTACGATTCCTTTTAAAAGGAATTTTTCGAGATGCCACCTTGGCTAAAAATCCTTCATTTAGTTTTGAAGGTCATCCCAACAACACAAACAACGATCATTTACAAACGCTTTATGATTGTGGATTTACACGCGTGAGCTATGGCGTTCAGGATTACAATCCAACGGTGCAGATTGCAATCCACAGATTGCAACCATTTGTGAACGTGAAACGTGTTACTGAGAGTGCACGCGAAATCGGTTATACTTCCGTTGGCCACGACATTATTTTTGGATTACCCTTTCAGAAAAAAGAACACGTAATTTATTCCATTGAAAAGACGAAGGAATTGATGCCAGACCGCATCGCTTTTTACAGCTACGCCCACGTGCCTTGGATAAAAGGAAATGGTCAGCGCGGTTTTAAAGAGGAAGATTTACCAAGTGCCACCGAAAAGCGCGAAATGTACGAAACCGGAAAACAAATGTTGGAAGAAGCCGGTTATATTGAAATTGGGATGGATCACTTCGCCCTTAAAACCGATAGTCTTTATAAAGCTGTGGAAGACAAAAAACTGCACCGCAACTTTATGGGCTATACTGAAAGTAAAACCCAATTAATGCTAGGCCTTGGTGTTTCGGCTATTGGAGACAGCTGGTACAGTTTTGGTCAAAATGTAAAAAATGTGGAGGAATACCAAGATTTGCTTGAGCAGGGAATTCTTCCCGTTTATCGCGGCCATATGCTCAACGAGGAAGATCTAATTATTCGCAAGCATATTTTGAATATGATGTGCCGTTTGGAAACCTATTGGGAAGACATTTCGCTTCAATTTAAAGAATTGCCAGAAACCCTTCTTAAACTGAAAGAAATGGAAGATGATGGGTTGATTAATATTGATTCCAATAAACTTCAAATTACAGAAAAAGGCCGCCCTTTTGTTAGAAATGTGTGTATGGCGTTTGATGTGCTTTTACAGCGAAGCCAGCCAGAAACACAGCTTTTTTCGATGACTGTTTAATATTTCATTTATTCAAAAAAAAAATCTTAAGAAAAAAATATAAATATGACTATAATCATATTTAATACAGACCACAAATAAGACATTTGTATCTGATTTTTAAGTATCGAAATGAAGCTATCAAAAATTGCCATACAATTAATTTTAATCTTAACTATTACCAACACATATTCCCAGTTTACCGTTGATGCCGAACTCCGGCCACGGTTTGAATACAGGCACGGTTACAAAACACTCTTCCCTGATGATACAGATCCTGCCGCCTTTGTTTCACAACGCACAAGGCTGAACTTCGGTTATAAGACTGAAAAACTTCATTTCTATTTAAGTCCTCAGGATGTAAGGGTTTGGGGCGATGTGCCACAACTTAATGTAGCAGATGAAAACGGGTTTTCACTGCACCAAGCTTGGGCTGATGTTTTATTGGTTACAGAACTTTCCTTAAAAATTGGCCGTCAAGAAATCGTTTATGACGATCAGCGTTTCTTCGGAAATGTGGGCTGGGCGCAGCAAGGAAGGAGCCACGATGCAGCAATTGCAAAATATGAACCCAGCTTTATGAAACTTCATTTTGGAGCAGCCTACAATCAAGATGGAGAAACCTTAACAGGAAACATCCTTACAACCAATACCTATAAAAATCTTCAATATGTATGGCTGCACAAGGATTGGGAAAAACTTTCTGCAAGTTTTTTGTTTTTGAACAACGGTATGCAATATATTGATGAATTAGACGAAGAAAAAGACGAAACCCGCTATAGCCAAACCGTAGGAGTTCATTTAAAATCAAAAGTGAATAAATTCAATTTTTCTTCAAACCTTTATTATCAACTTGGAAAAGATGTTGCTAATAATGATTTAAACGCCTACCTTCTTTCTTTGGAAGCCAACTATTCAGCATTGGAAAACCTCAACGTTGGTTTAGGCGGTGAGCTGCAAAGCGGGAATGACTATGGAGCACCAGCCAATGGAGAAAATAAAGCCTTTAACCCACTTTATGGAACCAACCATATGTTCAATGGGCTTATGGATTATTTTTATGTGGGCAACCATATTAACAATGTGGGGCTGGTTGATCTTTATGGAAATGTAAAATATTCCTTCAATAAAAAAACAAACATCAATTTGGCACTTCATCAATTTTTTGCCGCTGCGAAAATAAATGATGAAACCTCCAAAAATTTGGGTTTTGAATTGGATTTAGTAACTTCGTATAAACTGAGTGAATTTGTGAATGTTCAAGCTGGTTATTCACAATTTTTCGCACAAGAAGGCATTGAAATCGTTAAAAATAATTTTGATGGCAATACCAATAATTGGGCTTGGATCATGTTGACTATTGATCCGGTTTTGTTCACTTGGCAAAAGCCAGAGATTGAAAATAAACAATAAATAGAATAAATTTTTAAAAAACCAACCAAATGAAATCAATTATCAAAAAAAACTTAGTTACTAAAATGCTGCTTGGTTTAGGCACAGTGGTGTTTCTTTCGGGCTGTGTTAATGACCAATCAGACAAAAAGTACAACGATACAGTAGATATTCCGGTAAATCAGGAAATGATTGCGGAGCTTACTTCGCCACCAAACGTTCCAACTCCCGTAGGAAAACGTATGGCAAAAAAGTTGATCGTTGATCTGGAAATCCAAGAACGCGAAGGCGAAATGACCAGTGGTGTAAAATATGTTTATTGGACTTTTGGCGGAACTGTTCCGGGAAGTTTTATCCGAACCCGCGTGGGTGACGAGGTTGAATTCCACTTAAAAAACCACCCAGACAATAAACTTCCACACAACATTGACCTTCACGCCGTGAACGGTCCTGGTGGAGGAGCAGAGTCTTCTTTTGTGGCTCCTGGTCACGAAAAAGTATTTTCTTTTAAAGTGCTTAACCCAGGCCTTTATGTTTACCATTGTGCTACCGCACCCGTAGGGATGCATATAGCCAACGGAATGTACGGCCTCATTTTGGTTGAACCAGAAGGTGGTTTGCCTCCCGTGGACAAAGAATATTACATTATGCAGGGTGATTTTTATACCGAAGGTAAATATGGAGATCGTGGAATGCAAGCATTTGATATGCAGAAAGCCATTGATGAAAATGCAGATTATGTAGTCTTTAACGGAAGCGTTGGAGCTATGACAGGCGACAATGCTATAACCGCGGAAGTCGGCGAAAAAGTACGTCTCTTTGTGGGTAATGGTGGGCCAAATTTGGTTTCTTCATTTCACGTTATTGGTGAAATATTTGACAAAGTTTATGTTGAAGGTGGCGATTTGATTAACGAAAATGTACAAACAACATTGATACCTGCGGGAGGTGCTGCAATTGTAGAATTCCGTGTTGATGTTCCCGGAACTTTTATACTTGTTGATCACTCTATTTTCAGAGCGTTCAATAAAGGAGCTTTAGCGATGCTAAAAGTAGGAGGGGAAGAAGATAAGCGCATTTATTCAGGTGAAATCCGCGACGGAATCTATCTCCCAGAAGGTGGTGCAATCCAATCGATGCCAAACGGAACAAAGAAAGAACCAAAAGAAGAAATGAAAGCTTTAAGCCTTGAAGAACGTATGACTTTCGGTAAGGACAAATATATAGCTACTTGTTCTGCTTGTCACCAGGCCAATGGCCAGGGAATTGAAGGTGCTTTTCCTCCTTTGGCAAAATCTGACTACTTAAATGCAGACGTTGATCGTACTATTGATATTGTATTGCACGGTAAAACCGGTGAAATAACAGTAAACGGTAAAAAGTATAACAGCGTTATGACTGCACAGGCGCTTAGTGATGAAGAAGTTTCAAACGTACTTACTTACGTTTATAACAGTTGGGGCAATTCCAAAAAAGAAGTTACTCCCGAAATGGTGCAAGCCGTTAGAAATAAATAAAAAAATTGTTTAAATTAAAGTTTTATAACACCGCCCTTTTCTTGATCCTTTTATTTTTTTGTGAGGTAACAGCCCAAAATGATAAAATGGTTATAGTAAAAGGCGGTGTTTATCTTCCATTATATGGTGCTGAGGACCAAACCGTAAAGGTTGATCCGTTTTTGATGGATGTATATCCCGTGACCAATGCTGAATATTTAAAGTTTGTGGAAGAATATCCACAATGGAAAAAAAGCAATGTAAAAACATTATTTACCGATAAAAGTTATTTAACAAACTGGAAGGATGATGAAACCTTTCAAGGACTTCCAAATGCACCCGTAACAAATGTTTCTTGGTTTGCTGCAAAAAAATATTGCGAATGTCAAGGCCAGCGGCTCCCTACTATGGATGAATGGGAATTTGCAGCTATGGCCAATGAAAAAGTGCAGGATGCAAGAAAAATAGAAACTTACAATCAGTTTATTCTTAATTGGTATGAAACCCCAAAAACCTTCAATAATCCTATTGGGGAAACTTTTAAAAATTATTGGGGAATATATGACCTTCATGGTTTAGTTTGGGAATGGACTTTAGATTTCAATTCAGTATTGATTTCAGGAGAATCCCGAAAAGATGTTGATAAAGATTCAAACCTTTTCTGCGGAAGCGCGGCAATCGGTGCTTCAGATTTAATGAACTATGCTGCCTTTATGCGCTATGCCTTTAGAGGAAGTATGAAAGCGCGCTATTCTTCGCAAAACTTAGGTTTTCGATGTGCGAAGGATGTTGAAAACTAATAAATGGAAATGATGAAAAATTTTAGATACGTTGCAATAGTGGTTGCATTGGCAGCCATGTTTTCCTGTAATAATAATTCAGAAAAAAATACAGACACCGCTGATACAGCAAAAGTAAAAAAAGCTAAAGGTGAAGCCATTCCAGAAATGTCTATCTATAACCTCCCCTCCCATTGGACTACCCAAAATGGCGAAGAAATTGAACTAAAAGACCTGCAAGGAAAGGTCGTGGTTATGGTTATGATCTACACAACCTGTAAAGCCGCCTGTCCTCGTTTGGTTGCAGATATGCGCAATATTGAAAAACAAGTGCCCGAAGAAAAAAAGGACGGCGTGCAATATGTTTTCGTGAGCATTGACCCAGAAACGGATACCTATGAAAGGCTAAAAGCTTTCAGTAAAGAGAATGAAATGGAAGATGAAAAATGGCTCTTCCTTCGTGGAACCGAAGAAGACACGCGCGAATTTGCAGCAGTGCTGGCGGTTAATTACAAAGAGATTTCACCGATGGATTTTTCACATTCAAACATTATTAGTGTTTTTGACCAGAGCGGAGAAATGGTACATCAACAAGAGGGTTTGGGTGTTGACAACAAAGAAACGGTAAAGGCCATTATTGATTTAGCGAAGTAAAAAGAAAACAAAAAAGAGAAAATACAGCTAAAATCTTAAGCCAATTTATAAGAATAAACATCTATTACTCGGAAGAGCTAGCTTCGTCATCGTTCTTCTTTTTTCCGCTAAACACAAAGTTGATTACAATAGCAGTAAGAACAACACACAATACTGCAAAGAAAATAATGATTGCGGTTCCCATACCCCAATTGGCAAGTGGTAAGATTGAATTTTTCATATTTAAAATATTTAATAGTTATTGATTGTTTTATTTTCTAAACCTGTACTGTCACAATTATAATTTGAATCTACGGTTTCTGTCATTGGTTTTGGTGAAATATATGGAATGCCAAGCCCCAAACCACGAACTATAAAAAGGCAGCCTATAATTACTACAAATACCGGAATTGCGCGACGAATGCGCTGTCGTACCTGCCCGTTTAAAAAATTCCCAAGATAAATGGCCGAAGTCATTAACGGAATTGTTCCCAATCCAAATACCGCCATATATAAACTTCCCTGCAAAGCATTTCCCGAAGCGATGGCACCAAAAACAGCCATATAGACCAAGCCACAAGGCAGAAAACCATTTAAAAAACCAATTGTCAAAAATGTATCAGGGGTTTTCTTTTTGAGCTCCTTCCCTAAGGCCGTTTTTACTTTGGAAATGATTCTATAAATAGGTTTTGAGAAATTATAATTATTTAAGGTTTTCTGCGGAATGAAAATAACCGCAAGCATCAAAACCCCTATCAAAATAGAAAGCTGTTGCTGAAAACCGAAAAGATTCAAACTTTTTCCCACCAAACCGAAAATTAGCCCGATGATACTGTAAGCCAATATTCTACCGAAATGGTATAGAGAGATCTGCCCAACTTTCTTTACATTGTTGCTTCTATCTACAGGCAACAGAAAAGCAATAGGCCCGCACATTCCCACGCAGTGGAAACTTCCCAATAATCCGAATATGAGGGCTGTGTAAAGCATTCAATCTTCAATTTCGATTAATAAAATATTTCGTTTTTATACAAATAATCCTCACCGTTATAGCTCCACTGAACTATAGTGTTCCATCGTCCAGCAACCAAAAGTTCGTCTGGTATCAACAAATTTTTGGAAGACAGTTGCAAAGGCATTTGAAAGTCTAGCATTTTATTAGAAGGTCTATAGAGAAGAACCGTACCCGTAATTTTTGAATAATCCAGATTTTCTGGAAAAGTGAGCATCCAGCCTGCTTCGGTTTTTTCACCTATAATATTTCCACTTAATGAATTTGAATTCGCTTGATCATCAATTTCTTTTTGATAGACCATTTCCTTCTTATAATATTCTTCTGTTACCAAATCATAATCATACTTTTTGTCTGTGCTGATCTTAATAACAAAAAACATGATGAAACCAATAAAAAGTACCATCCCAATCACCAATCCTGTTCCCCAATTTATTTTCATAGTTTGCTTTATTTAATTTTCACTAATTATAATTTCTCGGTCCGAGGAAAGTAACGCTAGTGGTTTCAATTAAGTCATCATTACTGTAAACTTCAATTACTGCACGGTTTTTATCACCGCTTAAGGCTGCATTATTGATTTCAATGAAAAGTGTTCCCTGGGCTAAACCTTGTGCTGGAACTATTATTTCACCCTGTTTTACACTGTGTATTGTTCCCTTCGGGGATTTCAACTTAAAGTGAATATTTTCAATATTTTTTGTGGTCTTATTAAGCAGTTTATAAGTAAAAACATTGCTAATTATGTTGTTGTCCTTATGTTCGTAAAGCTGTCCTGGGAGTCTTAAAATATTAGCTTCCACATCGCTTCTTAAAAACAACATACCTGTAAGTACACCTATTAAAATAACTAAAACTGCTGTATATCCTTTCAATCTAGGTGTAAACTTGAAAGTGGCTTTATTCTCAATATTTTCTTCACTTGCATAGCGAATCAAACCTTTTGGAAGGTTCACTGCTTCCATCATTGAATCGCAAACATCAATACAGGCTGTACAGTTAACACATTCCAGTTGTGTTCCGTTACGAATATCTATTCCTGTAGGGCAAACATGCACGCATTGAAAGCAATCAATACAATCTCCCTTTCCGGAAGCTTCGCGGTCTTCATTTTTCTTGAATTTTGCGCGGCCTTCTTCTTTCTCACCACGCTTGTGGTCATAGGCCACAATAATTGATTTGTTATCAAGCAGAACGCCTTGCAATCTTCCATAAGGACAGGCTATAATACAAACCTGCTCACGGAACCAAGCAAAAATAAAATAGAAAACCGCAGTAAATATAAAAAGAGAAATAAGGGTGCTTATATGATCTAAAGGCCCATCAATAACGTATTGTAATAAACGGTCACTACCTATTAAATAAGCCAAGAAAATATTGGCAATCAAAAATGAGATAATAAAGAAAATGAACCATTTCAGTGTTCGTTTCCTTATTTTTTCGGCATCCCACTTCTGTTTGTCCAAACGCATCTGCGCTCCTCTATCACCATCTATCCAATATTCAATTCTTCTGAAAACCATTTCTAAAAAAATAGTCTGTGGACAGATCCAACCACAAAAAATTCTTCCAAAGGCGGCAGTAAAAAATATAATAAACACCACCCCAATGATCATCATGATGACAAACAGATAAAAATCCTGTGGCCAAAACGGAAACCCGAAAATATTGAAACGGCGCTCCAAAACATTGAAGAGCAGAAATTGGTTACCGTTAATTTTTATAAACGGAGCTGCAAAGAAAAAAGCAAGCAGGATATAGCTCACATACTTTCTGTACTCATAAAATTTCCCAGAAGGTTTTTTAGGGTAAACCCAAGCTCTTTTACCTTCTTTGTTTATAGTACCAATACTATCTCTGAAACTTTCGTTTTCTTCTGGGATGCTCACTTTTGTTTATTTTTAATTAAAAAACGCGATTTTTGAGATATTAATTGGGAAAATATAATTATTTACTTTCTGATTGTAAATCTTCAACAACCGGTTCGTCGGTTATTTTAATTTCAATTTTGGTGGAATCTATCACTTTTACTTCTACATTATCAACTGGTGCGTTTTCATCAACCCAAACATCACCTTCGGGTTCCTTTCCATCTACAGGATTGGTGCCGTGAAGTGTCATAACGTAACTTGCAACTTGTGCCATTTCGCTTGGCTTAAGATCTGTTTTCCAAGCGATCATCCCTTTTCCTGCACGGCCACCTTCACTAACGGTATGGAAAATATTTTTTATTCCACCACCCAGAATCCAATAATCATCTGTAAGGTTAGGGCCTATACCCCCACCTCCAGAATCTTTGTGACAAGCCACACAGTTGGCAACATAAATACTCTTACCCGCCTCAATATCAACAGCATCCGTGAGCAATGCTACGGTATTGGCATCAATAAGGTCTTTGTTGTTCTTTTTATATTCCTCAACTTCTACCTTGGCCTGGGCTACTTCAATTTCAAATTCCTCAGTTTGATTTGTTCCGTCAAAAATTTCATATCGCACCAAATAAACCACCGCAAAAATGATAGTAGCATAGAACATATATACCCACCACGGCGGAAGGGTGTTATCCAACTCGCGAATGCCGTCATAATTATGGTCCAACACAATTTCCTGCTCTTTTTCCATAGGTTTAGAATCGAGCATATCCTCATATTTTCTTTTAAACCATTTAAAACGGTTGTTTTCACTTGCTTTTTCAGCGGTTAAATAGCGTTCTTTCGCTTCGGCACTTAGTCCTTTAAATAGAATACGCTGCAGTGCTGCAACAACAGTTTCCAGTGCTATTGCGAACATAAGCAACACTCCCAAAACGGCCCAAATAATTGGGTATTTTACAATGGCCCACTGATCGCCGGAATCAATGGTAAGTTCCAACAGAAAAAATGCGAGTATGGCAAAGCCGAAAACTCTTAAAAATGACGCTGTTGTTTTCATAATTGTTCTTCGTTTTGGTTGTTAGTATCGTTTTCCAATGGAATATTGCTCACTTCACTGATATGTTCTTTTTTAGCAGTGATTACCCAATAAAAAAGCACTACAAAAAAGACAAAGAATATCAAGAGTGAAATCATTGGATATATTTGAACATTATCTATGTTCTCAAGGTTTCCTTTTACAAATTTCAACATAACTATTCGTTTTTGGCCGAAGCATCTTCAGCGGTTTGTACTTTAATATCTGTCCCAAGTCGCTGCAAGTAGGCAATCATTGCCACAATTTCACGATTCTTCATTTCAACAAATTCTTCACCGTTTTCCTGAGCGTATTTTTTACTGGCTTCATAAGTGGTTACGAAATCTGGATCGCTGTAAAGGTTTTTCTCAATTTTGGTGCCTTGCTCATCCATCCATTGTTGGGCGTTTGCTATTTCTTCTTCCGTGTAAGGCACACCAAGAGTAACTAGCGCCTTCATTTTGGCTTCAGTATCAGATTTATCCAATTCAGAATTTATCAACCATTTATAGGATGGCATAATAGAACCTGAAGAAGTACTCTGTGGATCATACATATGGTTCAAATGCCAGTTATCGGAATATTTACCACCTATACGGTGCAAATCAGGACCTGTACGTTTACTTCCCCAAAGAAATGGGTGGTCGTAAACATATTCTCCAGATTTTGAATATTCACCATAACGCGCTACTTCACTTCTAAACGGTCTAATCATCTGTGAGTGACAGCCAACGCAGCCTTCACGGATATAGATATCCCTGCCTTCCAGCTCTAATGGCGTATATGGTTTCACACTTGAAATTTTTGGCACATAATCATCTACCATTAGTGAAGGAATAATCTGAACCATACCACCAATCAAAATGGCGATAGTAGCATAAATAGTCAATTTAACAGGACGACGCTCCAACCAAGTGTGCCAGCCTTCACCAGAAGTTTGTCTTTTTGTTACTGGCGTTAATGGTGCTGCCTCGGCTAGTTCATCGGTAACCTTACTGCCTCTTCTGGTTGTCATTACTACGTTGTAAAGCATAATGAAGGCTCCTGCTATATAAAGGGTTCCCCCAATAGCACGCATCCAGTACATTGGTATAATTTGAGTAACGGTTTCTAGGAAGTTTCCATAGGTAAGCGTTCCATCTGGATTGAACTGGTTCCACATAGAGGCCTGCATAAACCCTGCAACGTACATTGGGAGCGCATACATTATGATACCCAATGTTCCAATCCAGAAATGCGCGTTTGCCAATTTAATGGAATACAATTTTGTTTTGAAAAGACGCGGTACCAACCAATAAATCATACCAAAAGTCAAGAAACCGTTCCAAGCAAGAGCACCCACGTGAACGTGTGCAATAATCCAGTCGCTAAAGTGGGCAATAGCATTTACGTTTTTAAGTGAAAGCATTGGGCCTTCAAATGTTGCCATACCGTAACCGGTGATGGCCACTACCATAAATTTTAACACTGGGTCAACGCGTACTTTATCCCAAGCACCTCGCAAGGTCAAAAGACCATTAATCATACCTCCCCAAGACGGGGCTAAAAGCATTACTGAAAAGGCAACCCCTAAGTTCTGGGCCCACTCTGGTAATGCAGTATACAACAAATGGTGCGGTCCTGCCCAGATGTATATAAAAATTAAAGACCAAAAGTGAACAATAGAGAGTCGGTAAGAATATACGGGTCTATTCGCAGCCTTTGGTACAAAATAATACATCAATCCCAAGAAAGGGGTCGTCAAGAAAAATGCAACCGCATTGTGGCCATACCACCATTGCACCAAGGCATCCTGAACTCCTGAATAAACAGAATAACTTTTGAAAGCAGAAACAGGAAGTTCCATACTGTTCACGATATGCAAAACAGCTACCGTAACGAAGGTTGCCAGATAAAACCAAATTGCAACGTATAAGTGGCGTTGGCGTCTTTTAACCATTGTCATAATCAAGTTCAGACCAAATGCTACCCAAATTACTGCTATGGCAATATCAAAAGGCCATTCCAGTTCCGCATATTCTTTTGATGTTGAATAACCCAAAGGAAGCGTAATGGCAGCACCAACAATAATGGCTTGCCAGCCCCAAAAATTTAAATTACTTAGGAAATCATTCCACATCCGCGCTTTCAACAAACGTTGGGTGGAATAATATACCCCTGCAAAGATTGCATTCCCCACAAAAGCAAAAATAACCGCATTTGTGTGCAATGGTCTTAAACGCCCAAAACTGAGCCATGAAATGCCATCAGTCATATTTGGGAACAAAAACATAAAGGCCAGCAGCAAGCCCACGCTCATACCAATGAGTCCCCAAAATATGGTCGCATTGATGAATTTTTTGACAATCTGGTTGTCGTAGTAAAACTGTTCTGTTTGCATAGTGTTAATAGAATTATTTTTCTGGATTGGTTATAGTTTTTTTTGAAGTATTCGCCTTATTTGAAGCACCTTCCTTAACCAATTCATCCTCAAAAAGCATGCGGACGGAAGGAGTATAGGTATCATCATATTGACCTTTTTTTACTGAAAAAATAAACAGTGCAAAAAAAATGAGCGCTACAAAAACGCTGATTGCCAAGAGCATATAAATTATGGTCATACCTGAAAATTATTAATCAAAATTATTATTGTAAACATCCTTAAAATATGATATTTGTCAATTTTACTTATTTATATCCGTTCTTAATTTCTTTCCCACAAATTGGGTCGCTACAGTTGTAAAAACAACAATACTTATAGAGCTTAAAGGCATCAATATTGCCGCCACTACCGGTTGTAAATGTCCCGTAACTGCGAACGACAATCCTATTAAGTTATAAAATAAAGAAAATAAAAATGCCCACTTAATAATGTTTACCCCTCTTTTTGAGAAGTTTAAATAATCCCCGATTTTATTAAACTGGGAAGCACCCAAGATACCATCGCAAGCAGGAGAAAAAACATTTGTATTTTCTGAAATTACAAAACCAACATTACTTTGTTTCAAAGCTCCAGCATCATTAAGTCCATCGCCTATCATCAATACCTGTTTTCCACTTTGCTGAAGTGTTTTTATGAAGTTAAGCTTGTCGTCCGGTTTTTGATTGAAATAGAGTTTAGTTCCTTCAGGAAGGAGCATTTCTAAACGTTCGCGCTCTCCTTCGTTATCGCCTGAAAGAACAATTACATCCTTATCTGTACCCAACTGTTCAAAAACTTCAGAAATACCTTTTCTATATTCACTATTAAAAATATAACAACCCTTATAAACCTGATTCGCACTAATGTGAACGGTAGTTTTGTTTTTTACTTCAGAAGTCATTTCGTCATAAAATCCAACAAATTCATACGAACCCACTTTTATGGAATTATTGTTGAAAGTTGCAGAAATCCCCTTTCCTACTTCTTCTTCAAAATCATCCAAGGTCTGAATATTGTTTTTATCCAAAATATTGTAAAGTGAACGGCTCAACGGATGGCTAGATGCTCGTAGTGTGCTGGTGAGCAATTGTTTTTCTTCCTCAGAAAGTGCTAAACCTTCATACGTAATTAAGTTCTTCTGATTGGTGGTGAGCGTTCCTGTTTTATCAAAAACCACGGTGTCTAGCTTCGCCATTTGTTCAATCACCGAAGCTTCCTTTAAATATAATTTCTCTCTTCCAAAGATGCGAAGCACATTCCCCAAAGTAAATGGCGCCGCAAGGGCAATAGCACACGGACAGGCAACAATCAAAACCGAAGTAAAAACATTAAAAGCTTTTGAAGGATCAACCATTAACCAAAAAATAGTGGAAATAAAGGCTACCGTTAGAAGAACCAGCGTAAAGCGTTTGCTGATGCTATCGGTAATATTTTCAAATATTCCTGTCTTGTCTTTGCTGAAAACATCATTGCTCCAAAGCTGTGTTAAATAGCTTTGCGCCACGGGTTTCAATACTTCAACTTCTAAAATTCCTGCTTGTTGTTTACCTCCCGCAAAGAGTTTATCGCCGCTTTGCTTGGAAATGGGCTCGGCTTCACCAGTAACAAAACTGTAATCTATAAGTGCGTTTCCTTTGATTAAAATAGCGTCCACAGGAATTATTTCGTTGTTGCGAATTAGCAGACGATCTCCTTTTTTTACATTGTAAACCTCAGCTTGTTCCTCCACGGTTTTTCCTTCTGCATTTTTGAATAGCCTGGTAACCGCGATTGGGAAGTATGATTTGTAATCGCGTTCAAAAGATAGATAGCTATAGGTTTTTTGCTGAAAAAATTTCCCGAGAAGCAAAAAGAAAACCAGACCCGTAAGGCTGTCAAAAAAACCTGTGCCCAAATCCATCACAATATCTATGGTGCTTCGAATGAAAAGAACTGCAACACCCAATGCAATGGGAACATCGATATTTAAAATTTTTGAACGAAGTCCTTTATAAGCTGATGTGAAATATCCGCTTGCTGAATAAAATACAACCGGAAGTGAAAATGCAAACATCAACCAACGGAAAAAGGGTTTGAACTGATCCAACCAGAATTCTGAGTGTTCAAAATATTCAGGAAACGAAAGAAACATTACATTTCCGAAAGCAAAGCCGGCAATGCCTAATTTATACGTAAGGCTTCGGTTGATGTATTTTTCCTTTTTTTCGGAATCGTCTAAAGAAATATAGGGTTCGTAACCAATTCGGCTCAAAAGGATGACGAGGTTTTTTAGTGAACTTTCCTCAGCCGTAAAAGTTATGCGAACTGTTTTTTCGGGAAAATTTACTTGAGATGACTTTACGCCGGAATTAAGCTTGTTTAGGTTTTCAAGAATCCAAATACAACTGCTGCAATGGATTGAAGGAATTAAGAAGGAAACAATTTGTGTACTGCCGTCATTGAATTCAAGTAGTTTTTCAACAATGGTCTCATTGTCAAGAAAGTCATATTTACCAGCGATTTCCTTTGGAGAAATGCCAGGTGTTTTTTCAAGATCGTAATAATAGCTTAGGTCGTTGTCATGCAGGATATCAAAAACCGTTTTGCAACCATGGCAGCAGAAGGATTTCTCCTCATGCTTAATTTCAACGTCCAAACACGGATCGCCGCAATGGAAACAGTTTACCATCAATCTTAAATTTGCTCGTTATACCTTTTGCAAAGTTTAGTAATGTAAACATTTTAAAAAATGATAAATATCACTAAAGCCATGCATCGCATTATTTTAACTTTTCTTGACATTACAGGTGTTTATCCCAAAAATTGTGTACAGTGGGCAAAAACTAATAAAACTGGTTAAAACAAAAATAGCAGCAAATACTAGCAGAATAATAGCTAAAGTTCCTTGAATAATCTCAAAATAATACAAAGCAACCACAATGGCCGCTATCAGAAGTCTAATTGTACGGTCTCCACCGCCCATGTTTTTTTTCATATCTCAAAATTTAATTGGTTTATAAACATCAGTTAATGTGGTAAATAAAAGAATTCAATGTAAGCAATTTTAGCCGTTTTTGGAATATCCAAGAGAGATATTTTTAAAAAAGAGAATTCCAATCGCAATGGGAAAGGTCATGCTTAATATTGCCAATAGCATATAATAGTTTGGAATAAATGGAAGTTTCAACCAAAGGGCGAATGCATTATAAAAAATTAAAAATTCAGTAGTTGCAAAGGCAAAAATGAATGTCCAAATAAAATTTTTGGAAAGCTTTATTAATTTAAAATAGTTTAAAAAGGCGAGTAATGTTGTTATTACGATTCCCAAGAAAACCAAATGAAGATAACCGATTATGAAATCTTTAAGCTGGAAAGCCAATTTTGCAATATACGGATGTCCAGAAAAAAGTTGCATTAACAACTTTGCAATAAGTAACCCCCCTGCTATTTTTAGAAGAACAAAGGCTCTCGGGCCAAATGATTTTTTTACAAGAGGAAAATGATCTTTTAGCAGAAAAAAAAGGTCATAAAAAGCAAGCCCTTGAGCTACTGCCCCAACTAATCCAAGTACATAAAAACCAATGGGAGGAACAAACCAAAGTACCGAAAGGAATACTGTAAACAGCACGCCAAAATTTAAAAGAAGAAAAAATGATGTTATTTTTTGAGGGGTGAAATGAACTCCCCTATCTTCAAAAAAGTAAAACAAAACTCCCAAAAGCGCCAAGATAAACCAACCGTTGTACTGAAAATGAAGGTAGAAATAAATTGATGTTTTGTACCAAATAGACTCTGTGCCCAAGGTTGCCATCACGCCGCCAATAGCACACGGTCCTAGGCTGGAAATAACGAGATACCAGAGTGAAGTTTTTATGAGTTTCCAAGAAAAACGGTTTTTGAAATGCTTTGGAATGTGCTTTATAGCAAACCAAGTAAACCAATAGGAAGCAAATAAAAACAGTGTTGAAAAAATGATAGAGAACAATGCATATCCTTGAATAGGAAAGGTTAGTAACATTCCTAAAATACAAGTGTTTGTAAAGAGAAAAATACGTTTGTACAGTGTTGATTTTTCTGCCTCAGAAAGAAAAATTTTGTAAATCAAGGTAGATAATCCCAAATAGACCCAACCTAAAAGTGCGGTGTGGGAATGGGCATGTAGTAAAAATTTATAATTGAAAGGAAGCGACGTAACAACATAGAACCGCAATAAAACGCCCATTAAGGCAACGACCAAAAAATAGGCCAAGGCTATGCCAATATGTTTCTTTAAATCTATCAAGCTGTAAAATTAAAAAAACAGTCCGGAATTTGGCTGCAAACATTCATAGTTGCCAACCTTCCGAACTGTCCTAAAAACCAATCAAATAAAAATCAAGATTTGGGGATGGGGATACTCTTCTATAGAGTTAGTTTTTTTTAAGTTTCTTTTCCAAATTCAAAGCTTTTGGGAAAAGAATATTATTTTCCAAATGTATATGCTGGTGCAAATCTTGTTCAAACTCGTCAAGCTTTGCATAAAATGCACGGTAAGTATTGCAAGCTCCCTGTGGCGGGGTATAGTTATTGCTCAATCGTGAAATCTTACGCAGAATCTCGCCAGCTTCCTCGTGCTCCTCCTCCATCATTTTTATGGGGTTTTCCACAGTGCCAAAATGGATTGCAGGTACTTCGCTGTTTTCACGTTCGGCAGTTACAAGTTTTTTGATGAAAGGAAATAAAATCAATTCTTCCTTTTTCATATGTGAAGCCAACTCTTGAACCACTTGCTTTACCAGTACCTCAATCTGCCCAAGCTCTGTGTAATGGTGTCCGTGCACGTGGTTTACCCGTTGGGAATATTGAAGGAGTAATGGGCTATTTTCTTCCACGTACGTATGGTGAACGTTTATAATATGGTCAGTTAGAAAATCTAACTTCCAACTGTTATAATCGTAGGCACGATCCATTATGCTATTCATGTTTAGAAGTTCTGCTTCCAAAATAGATGGATCAATTTTCGCCTTTTCGCAAGCTTTTTTAATACTGATGCCTCCACCACAGCAAAAATCTATACCGTGTTTTTTGAATATATGTGCTGCTTTTATGTTTTCGGTAACCACATCGGCTACTGTGCGTTCTTGGAGTGTTGTCATAATTCTTAATTTTTTAATGAATAATATGTTGCAAATTTCAGTAGAAATAAATGGACTAAATATGATTTTAATCATAAAATGACATTTTTGTCAGAAATTAATTTAAGTGGATAACTCATTCATAATTATAAAAATAAAGGTTTGCTTAATAGGTGTTATTCCCAAAAGGGATCGTGATAATCAGTAGATTTTTCATTGCCGCTGTGGATTGCTTCAATTTTTTTCAGTTGTGCTTCTGTAGCAATTTTTTGGATTTCATTAAAAAGAACACGTTCCTCAAACCTGATGTGTGCGTCCAGTTCCTCTTCCAAACAGTTCAATGACTTTTCGGGATTCTCTGTATCATTAAACAGTCGTTTTAATCGTCTGTGCTCTTTCATGGCGCGTTCAACTAATTCGTTTCCTTCCTCAAGTATGGGAAAAAGATATTTTTCCTCATCACTGAAATGTGGCCTTATTTCGTGTTCAAAGAACCACTTTGCGTATTCCTGCATACGTTCAGTCTCAATATTCTTGCTGAATCCTTTTCGAAGCTTCCAACTGAAAAGCAGCCCAAAATGATGTTGCCGACTCAGCGGCTGCAATGCTTTATGACGTTTTATAGGTTTCTTCTTTTCCATAGATCATCGCTTTAAAAATGAAAGGCCTCCATCAATACCATTTGCTAACTCAATAAGACTAGTGTTTTTTAACATTAGGTATAAATTATCACGAATATCAACAAACTTGTCGTGCATTGGGCAAGGCTGCCGTGCATCGCAAGAGTCAAATCCAAGGGCACAACCCATATATATAGATTCGCCATCAATGGCTGAAACAATATTACTCAATTTAATGGCCTCTGCCCTACCCATAGGTATAACAAAACCACCTGTGGGTCCTTTCAGCGAATCAAGAATATCGTTCTTTGCCAATTGGTGCAATATTTTTGCAGTGAAAGCTTCTGGAGAATTGATATTAAAAGCTATATCCTTCAAACTAACACGATTGCCCAATGCAGACTGCGATGCAATATACACTGAAGCTTTTATCCCATACTGGCATGCTTTTGAAAACATAGTTCCTATTAGTTTTGTAAAGGTAGGGAAACTTTTATTTCTGACAAATTTATCAGAAATAATATATTACTGTTGGGCTTAAGATTATAGTTTTAAAAATGTTTCCCCATTTCGGAGTTTTTCGGAAAGTTGCATTACAGTAGTATTTTCACACATCTTTTTCAGGCCTTTCCGAACATCGTTAAACTGATCGTGAACCGGACAAGGATGTGTAGCAGAACATTCGGGAAGCCCTAAACTACAGCCTTTAAAAATTGAGTCTCCATCAATACAGGCAACTATTTCTGCGAGTGTGAGTTTGGAATTCTTTTCTAAATAAAAACCGCCATTAGGACCTTTCTTTGAAAGAATTATCCCAGCCCGTGCGAGTTGTTGGCAGATTTTTGCGGTAAATGGTTCTGGAGAATCAACAGCTTTGGCAATTTCGACAATATTAGGCCGATTATCTAGTTGAGATTGCTCCGCAATAAAGAGGACAGATCTTATTCCGTATTCGCACGCTTTTGAGAACATATTTTTTTTGTTTTCCCAAATTTAAAAAAATCCATCAATTAAAAAGTATAAAAACACCTTAAAATCTATCTATTGAGATCCTTAAGTTATTGAAAATGACTATATATTCAAAAAAAGTTAGTGAAACCGCTGTTTCGCAGCTCTTTCCAGTGCTTCTCTATGATCTGGATGTGCTATGGAAATAAGTGCTTTGGCACGTTGCTCCAAACTTTTTCCAAAAAGATTCACTACTCCATATTCGGTAACCACATAATGAACGTGGGCCCTAGTGGTAGTGACGCTGGCTCCTTCTTTTAAAAAGGGAGTAATCTTAGAAACGCCTTTATTGGTAATGGATGGCATAGCAATAATAGGCTTCCCTCCTTCTGAAAGCGAGGCACCACGAATAAAATCCATCTGCCCACCAACGCCGGAATATTGAAACATCCCAATACTGTCTGCACATACTTGACCCGTTAAATCAATTTCTATCGCACTATTGATAGCTGTTACCTTTGGGTTTTTGCGAATGATGGCGGTATCATTTGTATAACCAGCTTCCTTAAAATGCACAATGGGATTGTCATCAATAAAGTCATATAACTTTTTAGTGCCCATTGCGAAACAGGTAACTATTTTGCCCGTTTTTATTTCTTTGTCTTCGCCAGTGATAATCCCTTTTTCTACCAATGGAAGTATCCCGTCGCTGAACATTTCAGTATGGATTCCCAATCTTTTATGGTTGCCTAAATTATGAAGCACGGCATTCGGAATATTACCAATACCCATTTGCAGTGTGGCACCATCTTCAACAAGTCCAGCAACGTGTTTTCCGATAGTAGCTTCAACATCAGTGGGCGCTCCCAATACTGATGCGTGAATAGGCTCATCAATTTCTACAGCAAAGTCTATATTTTTTATGTGAATAATACCATCACCGTGGGTTCTTGGTACATTTGGATTGATTAGGGCAACAACGTGTTTCGCTGTCTGTATGGCTGGCAAGGTTACGTCAACCGAAACACCCAGCGAACAATATCCGTGCTTGTCTGGCGTAGAAACTTGAATAAAAGCTACATCCAAGGGAAGGATATTTCTTCTGAAAAGCCAATGGATTTCACTTAAAAAAACTGGAATATAATCGCCGTGAATACTATTTACTCCTTTCCGAACATTATCGCCTACAAAACAACTTGCTAGATGAAAAGCATCTGTGTACGGAGCTTGGGTATATTTTGCTTCACCGTGGGTGTGTATTTGGATTATTTCAACATTATTCAATTCTAGATAGCGTTCACACAAAGTGTCTATCAACAAATTTGGAGTCATCGCAGCTCCCTGAAAAAATACGCGATTATTAGATTTTACTATGGATACGGCCTCTTGGGCGGAAACGATTTGCATAATTTTAATTTTTATACAAAGGTTATGAATCTATTGGGTTTTAAAAATGATATTGGTCAGATATTTGGAGACAAGACTGAGAAAAAGAATCAAGAGCTAAGAGTCAAGAAAAACATTACTAAAGAGAAAAGCGATTCATTGTCAAATATTCCAATAAGTCTTGTGTCTTTTAGCGTAGCGGTCTTGATTCTTGGTTCATTTTACGCCTTAACTTCTATCGTCTCCAAAATATCATTCACAATAGAAATGCCCTTATCATTATTGTACCAAACTTGCAGTATTTCCTTAAAGGCATCGTCATTTTTTCCGTGGTAGTTTTTGTAGTCGTTAACCAATTTTGTGGCAGCTTTTGAACGTGGACCAAAAGTTTGAATCACATTGAAATTTTCATCCAGCATTATAACTACGGGAATTGATTGCGAACCATTGGTTAAAAACTGATCCATCAATTCTGGGTTTTCGTCGCGAAGCACAATTTTTAAATCGATATTTTCTGAAAGCTGCGCAATTTTATTCAGAAAAGGAAGCGTTTGCGCTGCATCACCGCACCAGGGTTCACTGATTACAAGCCAAGTCTGTTTTTCGAAAATACTTTTGAAAACCTCAATGTTTTCTTCCTGAATTTCAGCAGTTTTGTCCAATCTTTTCGTGCGACTGAAATTCAGTTTTGTATAATCAATCTTTTCCTGCGTTTGCTCGCCAGTAGTTCTACCTTCTTCAACCAATTGTTTGAAAAGCAAGTTGTACTGCGTATAATCCATTGCTTTTTTTAACGAGTCTTCTATTAAAGTTTTCATAGTGTGTTTTTTATTTTCTTTATAATCTTCATTATAATATCCGCCACGGTTTTCTTTTTGTGCTAATGACTGCTGAATAATCAAATGTGCCACATTTACCATATTCCGAAGCTGTGAAAGTATCGTGTTGAGCTTGTGTTTTTGGTAAAGAGCTTCCGTTTCAAAATACAATTTTTCAAGTTGAAGGGAAGCTTCCTTTAAGTCAGTATTATTTCGCACAACTCCCGCAAATCTTCGCATCAACCATTGCAATTCCTCAGTTTTTTGTTGAAGAATTTCAGATCCTTTCAATAAAACCGTGCCTTTATCATTCCATTCAGGAATGGCTTTGGTCGTCCGTAAAGGAAGATGTTTACAGAGATAATTAAAAATACGGTCTGCATAAACCAAAGCCTCCAGCAAGGAGTTAGATGCCAACCGATTGGCACCGTGCAAGCCTGTTTGTGAACATTCGCCACAGGCAAAAAGATTTTTTACCGAAGTTTTTCCATCCATGTCCACAACAACTCCGCCGCACAAATAATGCGATGCTGGCACCACGGGAATCCAATCTTTTGCAACGTTGATATTCTTCTGCAAACAGGTTTCATAAATATTGGGAAAGTGCATTTTGAAATCGTCAATGTTTAAATGTGTGCAATCCAAATAAACGCAGTCATCCCCAGATTTTTTTATTTCGGAGTCTATGGCCCGCGAAACAATATCCCGCGAGGCCAATTCACCCCGCTCGTCATATTGAAACATAAATCTTTTGCCATTTTTGTTCCGAAGAAACGCCCCAAAGCCTCGAACAGCTTCAGAAATTAAAAAGGAAGCTCCGTTATTTCCATCGTAAAATGCCGTGGGATGAAACTGGATAAACTCCATATTTTTGATTCTCGCTTTCGCCCTATAAGCCATCGCAATTCCATCTCCCGTTGCAACAGCGGGGTTGGTTGTGTGACCATAAACTTGCCCGATTCCACCCGATGCGAGCGTTGTACAGTCTGCTTTTATCGTAAAGATACTTCCTGAAACCTGATCCAAAACATAGGCGCCATAACAGGATAGTTCTTTCGGTTTTTCTTCTGAAAAATGATGCTCCCTTATCAAATCTATTGCAAAATGATGTGGAAAAAGCACGATATTAGAAAGCTGATTGGTGCGTTCCAAAAGAGCACGTTCAATCTCGTTTCCCGTAGTATCCTTATGATGGATTACCCTAAATTCAGAATGGCCCCCTTCCCTTCCCAGAGTTAATTCGCCATCGGCATCCTTATCAAATTTGGCGCCCCATTCCATCAATTCCATCAATCTTTTTGGACCATCTTTTATTACCATTTCCACAACGGCTTTGTCGCAAAGTCCATCGCCTGCAATCAAGGTATCTTCAATGTGTTTTTGGAAGGAATCTTCCTTTAAATCAAAAACTGCCGCTACGCCACCTTGGGCATATTTGGTGTTCGATTCTGCTTGGTGGGCTTTGGTTACCACCGTTATTTTTTTCCTAGGAAATTTCTCGGCAAGTTTCACAGCGAGGGTTAAACCCGCAGCTCCCGAACCGATAATCAAAAAATTGGTTTCCATCATTTTGATAATTCAAGCATTCGCTCAATGGGCAGAATGGCTTTTTTTCGTATTTCTTCGGAAACTTCTATCTGCGGGGATTCGTTCAGCAAACAGTCATACAATTTTTGCAAAGTGTTCATTTTCATAAACGCACATTCGCTGCAGGCACAGGTATTATCTTCTTCCGCAGGGGCGGGAATCAATACGGCTTGCGGTACTTCCTGCTGCATTTTATGGAGAATTCCAGCTTCCGTTGCAACTATAAATTTTTCCGAAGGATTTTTTTTCACATAATCAATCATTCCCGCCGTGGAACCTACGTAGGTTGCGGTTTCCAAAATATGGCTTTCGCTTTCGGGATGGGCAATAATTTTCGAACCCGGATTTTCTTTGTATAATTTTAGTAATTTATCCATTGAAAAGGCCTCGTGTACAATACACACGCCGTCCCAAAGCAGCATTTCTCTTCCAGTTTTTTTCTGAATGTATTTCCCCAAGTTTTTATCGGGTGCGAAAATAATTGGCTTGTCTTTCGGTACAGAATTCACAATTTTTTCGGCGTTGGACGAAGTACAAATAATATCACTTAACGCTTTTACTTCCGCCGAACAGTTAACATAGGTAATAACAATATGATCGGGATGGGCGTCAACCAAATTCTGGAAAGTATCTGGCGGACATGAATCTGCCAGCGAACAACCCGCCATTAAATCGGGCAGTAAAACTTTTTTTGTGGGATTCAATATTTTGGCGGTTTCGGCCATAAAATGAACGCCTGCAAAGACAATGATTTCTGCATCGGTCTCGGCTGCTTTTTGGGAAAGCCCCAAACTGTCGCCCACATAGTCCGCCACTTCCTGAATTTCGGGCACTTGGTAATAATGTGCGAGGATGACGGCGTTTTTCTGTTTTTTCAGCTCTGTTATTTTTTGATGTAAATCCATTGATTATGGTTTTATTTTTTGAAAAAATGCTTTGAATAAAGGAAAGGCAACAATTGAAAGGGAAACAAAAATTGCAATCCCAAAAATGAAAAACGAAATATAATACGGAACGAGCGAATCCTGCATTTCAGAAAAAGATCCATCTCTTGAAACGTACATCCAGTAACTTCGTTTAGCACCTGCAATTATGAGGGATACAAAAAATATAAGCAGTGAAATATTAAACGAAACAAAGCCTCTTTTTACCCACTTTTTATCTGTTTGAAATTCTGGATAAAGGTGATGAATGATAAAAAACAAGGCTGAAAAAAGGATTGTTGTATTAATGCCAATAGTAGTTCCCATAGAATGTGCTACCGTTATATGCGTACCGTGCGTAAAGAAATTGATTGCTGGAATAGAAAATAATAATGCGAGAATAATATTTATAAAAATCCAAAAATCCGTGGCAAGCAAAAATCGGTATGCCATCGGATTGTTATCTTTTTCTACTTTTAAAACCGAGCGTTTCCAGTTATAAATAATCGAAGCCAAAACAATCCATTCGGTCATACTTATTGCATAGGCAACATAGCGAATCCAAGGCTGTGTGGGCAGTAAATAAGTGTGGTGTGCCCAGCCGAACATCAAATTGGTCAGTCCCAAAAAGTAGAAAAAGAATGCAATTTTATTCGTGGCGACGTCAGTATTCCTTTTGATTTTGGACATCAAATAAATAGAAATACCGTACACCAGCATATTCCAAGAGCCCGTGAACGAGCCAGTTGATTTCCATTGCACGGAAAAATCCTTGATGAAATTCAACCTAAAAAAATCGAACAGCCAAAAGTGGGCTTCCATCAAATGGTAGCACATAAAGACGATGCCCGTGCCCCACATCCAGTAATACACTGGCCAGCCTTTTACGTTTTTGTAAAGTGTTTTGAAATAATTTATTCCGAAGAGAACCCAACCTATCAAAATTGGCACAATCAAAACCGGTGTAAAGGCGAAATATTCCCTTCCTTCGGTATAATCGAATGCGAACGAAAAATAAATAGCAACACCCGTTAAAAGAAACAGGATGAAATGCAGCTTTGCCAACAAAGGCGAAAAGAGTTTGAACTTTTCAACATAAGTGAGGAAAAAATAAATACTACCCGTTGCACATAAAACAATCCACGAAATAACCGAAGTAACGTGAAAAGGGCGCATTTTTGAAAAAGGTATTTGTTCCTTCAAAAATTCGGGCGTTAAATATTGAAAAGAAGCCGTCATTCCAAAGAACATGCCCAGAAAAAGAGCAGCCATCGCAAAAAGCAAAAAATAAATTGGGGCTTTACTCTTCATCTCTATACTTTAATTTTACCCAGCCTGTGGCTTCAATTTCAGCGTCATAATTAGGGTAGATTCCTGTTTCATCCACCTGTTTAAGGTATTGCACTAAGGCATCTTTTTCTTCTTCTGAAAAATTAAACTGCGGCATACTTTTTATGCCGCTGTTCAAAAAAGCTTTTATATAGTTGGGGCCTTTGCCTTCTGAAGAATATATATTTGTTAAATCTGGGCCCAGATAACCGCCCAAACCATAAAGTTGATGACAGGACCAGCAACGATTGCTTTGAAACAATTGCTGGCCTTTTACTGCCGTAGGGGATAATTTTTCGATAGCCACATAGCCATCGGTGTTGTAAACCACATAGTTGTAAAAACCAAAAAGAGCAAGCAAAATCGCAATTACAAAAATGTAAGGTCTTGAATCAGTGGACATTTCGAAATATCATAATTGTCGATAAAAATACCTCATCACACTTACCCGAAATATGACATTTGTCAGTTTTTAAGACTGAAGTATCTTTTAAATTCGTTATTCTGAAAATTCAGTCGATTTATATTTCATTTTCAAAAGTTATGGTCAACAAACAACTCCTCAACCCTAAAAGTATCGTAATAATTGGCGCTTCAAACGACACCAAAAAACCTGGTGGCAATATGCTGAAAAACATTATTTCTGGGGGTTTTAGCGGAAGTTTATATGTTGTTAACCCAAAAGAGGAAAAAGTTCAGGGTATAAAAAGTTATGCTGAAGTAAAACAAATTCCGCAAACAGATCTGGCTATTCTTGCAATCCCCGCAAAGTATTGTCCCGATACCATAAAAATTTTGGCTGAAGGAAAAAATACCAAGGCTTTCATCATTATTTCTGCAGGTTTTGGCGAAGCCGACGAAACAGGAAAAGCGTGGGGAAAGCAGATTAAAGCAACTGTTGATAGTGTAAATGGCTGCTTGATCGGCCCAAACTGCATCGGCGTTATAACCGAAAACTACAAAGGCGTTTTCACGGCTCCAGTGCCACAATTCAATCCCAAAGGTTGTGACCTTATTTCGGGTTCCGGTGCTACGGCGGTTTTTATAATGGAAGCGGGAATGGCGCTGGGCGTTTCATTTGCAAATGTATTCTCTGTTGGGAATGCAGTACAGACCAACGTGGAAGACATTTTGGAATATATGGACGAAAATTTTAATGTTACTAAAGATCCTATTATAAAATTGCTCTATCTGGAAACCATTTCCAATCCACAAAAGTTGTTGAAGCACGCTTCATCCCTCATAAAAAAAGGTGCTAAAATTGCTGCCATTAAAGCAGGAAGTACCGCGGAAGGTAGCCGTGCTGCAACTTCGCACACGGGTGCCATTGCGAGTAGCGATATGACGGTGCGCGCGCTGTTCAACAAAGCGGGCATTGTGTATTGCAGCAGCCGCGAGGAACTTTTGAGCGTGGCTTCTATATTCAATTATAAAAAATTGGAAGGAAAAAATATCGCTATTATTACCCACGCTGGTGGTTCGGCGGTAATGCTGGCGGATGAACTTTCAAAAGGAGGTTTAAAGGTTCCAGAAATTTCCGGACCCGATGCCGAAAAACTGAAATCTTTCCTCTATCCAGGCTCGTCCGTTAGCAATCCCATAGATTTTTTAGCTACAGGAACGGCAGAACAGCTGGGCATTATCATCGATTACTGCGAGCATAAATTTGAAAATATTGATGCCATGGCCGTGGTATTTGGAAGTCCAGGTCTTTTCGATGTTGAAAATGTTTATAACGTTCTGAGCGTGAAGTTGGAAATCTGCAACAAACCCATTTTCCCGGTTTTGCCTTCCGTGGTGAATGCACAGCGTGAGATTCAATCCTTTTTAAAAAAGGGAAACATCAACTTCCCAGATGAAGTGGTTTTGGGGAAAGCACTTTCACAGGTTTTTAAAACTCCGGAGCCTATTTCGGAAGAAATTTCACTACCAAAAATTGACATTGAAACAATACGAAGCGTTATTGATACTGCTACTGAAGGCTATCTGAATGCTGCACAAACTCAACAGTTACTGGACGCTGCAGGAATTCCGCGTGTTGTTGAAATTGTTGAAAATTCGAAGGAAGCAATACATTCCAAAATGGGTTCCATGGATTTTCCCGTAGTGATGAAGGTTGTTGGTCCGCTTCACAAAAGTGATGCAAAAGGTGTGGTGCTGAATGTTACTTCCGAAGAAGAAGTTTCGGAAACCTTTGATTTACTTATGAAAATAGACTCTGCTACTGCGGTAATGGTTCAGCCACAATTGGTGGGACTGGAATTGTTTGTGGGGGTAACAAAAGAACCCGGTTTTAACCATACCATTCTTTGTGGCCTGGGTGGAATTTTCATAGAAGTGCTGAACGATGTGGCTGCTGGCTTAAGTCCAATTTCAAAAAATGAAGCCCGGAAAATGGTGCAATCGCTTCGCGGGTATAAACTCATTCAAGGCGCGAGAGGCCAAGAGGGCGTTAACGAAGCTCAATTTGTGGAAATCATTCAACGGCTTTCCGCTTTGGTAGAAGCAGCCCCAGAAATTATTGAAATGGATCTCAATCCATTAATTGGCACGCAACGGGCAATTACGGCGGTTGATGCACGGGTACGGATTGGGTGATATCATGTCTTGAAGGTCTGGAAAGGCTAAATTTGTATATTTGAGGTTACACACTATAACCATATAAAGGGAATAAATACAACTGTTGTATTTATTCACATGTTGGCAAACATTGAAAAAACTACTGAAAATATCATTTTTATTTATTGTCTCGCTGACCTGTATATCCCAAAATTACAGTGACGAAACGCAAGCGGTTGACGTCAGAGCGTTTGAAATTGACAATACACCAATTAAAAAAATCTCCAAAAAGAATTTCGTAATTGACACTATTAGAATTAAAAGCAAACATTTCGGGGACAAAGTTGAAATTATCAGCAAATTCGAAAATAGTAGGAGCAATATTTTGACGGAACTCTATTATGATAATGGCTCGTTGATTCTCATTCGTTTTACAGAAAACAGCGAAGAGACAATTGGGAAAGAACATTTGGCAAAGATTAACGAGTATTATTATAAAAACGGAGTAATCTTTGACCAAAACTTTTCAATACGATTGACAAGTCACGCAATGTGCCTAGGTATTCCAATAGAGATCGGATGGTATGAAGAGTATAGTTTCAATAAAAATATTGACGAAGAGTTTTTCGAAAAATACTCTGACATATTAATAACTAAATTTAGATAATAACGTGTTCCAACAACATCTATAGTTCATTGCTGCGTAATTTTCTGCCGAAAATTCTCGCCGTTTTGCTATCTTTCGGCTACAGCGGAAAAGTCCTTCGGAGATTTTCCGCAACGAAACCATAGCCTAAACGTTCTACGCAATTAAAAATGACCAACATTAAATATATCATAGTTTTATGCTTCATACTTTTTTCTTGCAAAGAGAAATCAGGTAAATTAAATTATGAGATTTTTCAAATTGAGAAAACAGATAGTCTTAATGGTCATATATCCAAAATTGTAAAGTATAATGAGAATGGTCAAATTGAATATGAAAAACTTATTGACTTCATTTCTAATCAAGGATGGGCGAGGTCAGATGAAGAAATAATGTATTTTTATAAAGATTCGTTATTAGTAAAGACCTTAAAAAAACATTTTTCCGTATTTCAAGATTCTAGTAGAATTGAATTTTTCTACAATGATAAACACCAATTGGTTAAAAGGTTAAATTACCTTAAATATAGACCATTAAAAAAAGATACACTTTCAGGTTGTATAGTTTTTAATGAAGATTTTGAAACTATTTCAATTTGGGAACTAACTAATTCGGAACTATTTAAATATAATAAAGATGGATTACAAATTGAAAGATATATTCCTGAAAATGCCGAATACCAAAATAGATTTCTTTTCGAATATGATAACAATGGAAAAATAATAAAAGAATCTAACCTAAGGGAAAATGAACTTATTGAGGTAATAGTATACGAGTATGTAGAAAATGGATACAACTTAATTTCTGACAGTGGAAGAATCGGGAATGATGAATATAGATATATAAAAGATAAGAATGGTATTATTCTTCAAGAGCAAAAAAAATGGAACGGAGCTCAGATGTATAGAATTGAAAAAGTTTATGATGGAAATAATAGAATTATAGTAGAAAAAGGATATAACAACAAAGATGAATTAATAATAACTCATAAATATAATTATCAAGTGGTAAAATAACTGCGTAGAACAACGTATATAAACATAGTACGAGTCAATGCTAACACAATGGTTCAGGCGTTTTTGCGAGGTCGCCAAATTTTTAAATTTGGCTAATTGAGAAAAGAAAGATAATTAGAAAATTTAAAAATTCGGCTTGTGCTTAACCGAAACGAAACTCCTTATTTTCTGCACTACGTTTAATATACAAACCGTTGGCAACAAGCTAAAAAATGAAACACGGAATTAAAGTTTTAAATGGAATTTTAGTAATAGGAATTCTAATTTCAATATTTCACCTTGTAAACAACAATGGCGGTTCAGCTCTCGGCAATATAATTGACACTTTCACAATTACTTCAATAATTCTGTTTCTTTCAACAATTGTATTTCTTTTACTATCATTTAAAAAAAATATTAGGAAAATAAATGTTTGGTTTCTTCTAATTTTAAGTTGTCCATTTGCTGTTATGTCAATGACACATATGACAAAGGAGCTTTCCTTAAAAATGAAAGAAACGACAACGCCAAAGGAATTTATTTATAATGTAAAAGTTTCACCAGAAAAATATGAACGAGATAAAATCAAACTTCAAAATTTGGTTGACAGTTTAATAAAAGTTAAAATCATAGAACGACCATCAGAATTAGCTTTGAGATATTTTAATGGAAAAAAATATAACGACTCAATAGATAGAAATTGGGCAATTGACTTACCAACAAAAACAGAATATAAAGAATCAATTATCGACACATTGTTTTACTCTGATAATGGAAATGAGATTGTTGCTGGACTACTCATAAATAAAGTATCTAATAAATATTCTGGAAAAATTGAATATTTTGGTAAAGGATTTGAGTTTGACAATAACGACTGGAAACCATTTAAAATGCTAAAATATTCAGTTACAGGTTATGATAATTATAAATCGTGCTCCGACAGATTGAGATACTATTATTTAAAAAAAATCGGAACTTTTGAAAACGAATACAATATGAACGATACGAGATTTTTGAATGGAACCGAATAAAAAAAGCCAGTTGCCAACAATGTATAACCGCAAATACGGTGGATTCGACTGCGTCCAATTATGCTATTGAAAAGTAAGTATAGTCAACAAGAACTGAGCTAAAAAACAAACCTTTTCTTCATTAATTTTTGATATTATTATTTTAGGCTAACAGATTGAAATAAAGAAAATAAACACTAATTTTCAATAAACTAATACATATGAAAAAAAATATACTTATTGCACTGTTCATGTTGCCATTGGCAATTTTTGCCCAGGCACCCGGAACACTTGACACCTCATTCGGTAATGGGGGTACCGTTATTATAGATAACGGAAACACGGATCTTTTTAATGATGTAGTAGTTCAGGATGACCAAAAAATTGTGGCTATCGGAATTACCTACGATGCAAGTTTTTTCGCATCAGCACAGGCGTACAGGTTTTTGCCTGATGGCAGCCTTGACATGACCTTTGCCACCAATGGCATTTTTACCTATTCACTTAACGCAGAAGCCAATGTATATGATGTCCTTATCAAAGAGGATGGCAAAATACTGATGGTTGGCAGCACAACTGATTATAACGACTACCGCATATTGCTCATCCAGTTAAATGAAAATGGTAGCTTGGATGGCACTTTTGGAGTAGGCGGTGTTGTGGTACAAAAAGTGAGTCCGATAACGGCGGGATATTTCGAAGATTTTGGCACCTCTGTAGCCATGCAGGATAATAAAATTCTAGTTGCGGGCTCATTAAGAACGTTAGACTTTTTTAACGCGCCAATGGTGGTTCGCTTTAATGAAAATGGTGAACTTGATACCACATTTGGAGATGACGGAGTAGCAACAATACCTGTAATTGAAAACGAAAATATTTTTGATGCCATACTTGTGCAGGATGATGGAAAAATAGTTGCTTCAGGACATTATGCTGTTGATTTGCTTCAGTTTGCCATGCTCGTTGTTAGGTTTATGCCAGACGGCACACTTGATGCTACATTTGGAAATAATGGCCAGACGGTAATTCCACTTGGCGCTGATGCTGAAAGTTATGGAATGCAACTAACAGCCGAAAATAAAATCGTAGTGGCTGGTTTTACCGCTTCACCTCAGTATAACTACGATATGCTATTAATGCAATTTGACACAGAGGGTAATCTTGATACTGGTTTTGGAGTGGATGGCATCGTTGTTTCTGACCTGGGAAATTATGATGTTGCAAGCGCTATTCATATCCAGGAAGACGGTAAGATACTTGTAGCCGGTGGAACCGGTGAAGGACCACCCAATGATGTGGAAATGGCTGTATGGCGTTACATGGCCGACGGCACCGCCGACATTACATTTGGTGTTGATGGAATCGCAAAGGTGCAGATATTACCTGATCAGGTGGATGAAGCCCTAGGCATAGCCCTTCAGGCTGATGGCGAAATAGTAATTGCCGGAAGAGCACGAAACGCAAATGACAACCTTGATTTTATTGTGGCGCGTATGTTTAACGATTTAGAATTATCAACTCCTGGGTTTATTGCAAATACAAGCCAGTCCATAGTCCCTAATCCAGTAACGGCAGGCGGCAATTTGCATATAAGTTATGAAATCACTGAGGCTACAAAAGTGCAGATTGAAGTGTATAATTTGATTGGCGCCCTCGTTTATGTAGCTGATTTGGGATATCAACAAACAGGTTTACAAATGTTAACTTTTACTGTTCCGGCTCATATGGGTACCGGTATATTTTATATCAGGACACGAACTGAAGGAAGCGTTTCAAATACTTCAAAACTGATCGTAACCGAATGAATTAAAACTAACATTAATCAATAAAACTAAGCACACAAAGTACTTAAGTAACAAACACTTTAAAAATCCTTACGTTTAGCAATTCGCCAAATAAAGAAAGTAGGTACCACTACCCAAACTAACAACATTGCTGAAGATAGCAACAACCCATAGCTTGTTCCGAAGAATTTTTGGAACACTGCGCCGGTATATCCCAAAAGGGCAGATATATCAAGCTTTAAAAGAATCAATACCCGTGATAAATCTACTGGGTTTAGCATGGTGGCAATAAGTGAAAATTTGTCCAGCGGATAGTCCTCAAAATACAACAAAGACATTAAAAAGATACCGTCATAAATTACGGCCATAAATAACCAAAGTAGAATGGCGTAACCAAAACCTTTGATTCTATTTTCGTTGGAAAGTGCGATAACAAAAGCCAAGGCAGTAAAAATAAAAGTTAAAAAAGCACCGGTTACAAGCAACAATGAAAAATCCCAAATAGCGCTGCTATTGAAAATTCCGTAGAAAACGAAAGGCATTCCCAATCCAATTACCAAACTCATCGATAGTGAGGTTGCCACCCCAAAATACTGCCCCAAAAATATGGAACTACGTTTTACGGGTTGCGCCAAGAGCAGTTCGGTGAATTCACGCGAATTGTAATAATACATCACCCCGAAAATAGTACCAATGAGCGGTACCAAAATAATGATTACGTTCATCAGCGTTATCACTGCTTTTGAAAGGTCGTTGTTCAAAAACAAAAGCACAACGCCAAGCAATAAATAGAACAGAAAATATACGTAGCTCCAGCGGCTTCGCATTAAATCGTAAAAACTGTATTTTAATATTTTAAGCATAACTTGAGGATAAAATGGAGGCTATGGCGTGTTCAAAATCGGGCTGTTCGGTTTTCGTTTTCAATTCAGAAACGCTTCCCTTGAAATAAATTTTTCCTTCCAATAGGAAAACAATCTCATCTGAAACTTCTTCCACAAAACTCAAAATGTGCGAAGTAACAAGAATGGTTTTTCCCTTTTCCCTTTCGGAAAAAATTAAGTTTTTCAATCGTAAATGCGAAATTGGATCGAGGCCGCTGGTAGGTTCATCGAGGATTATCAATGGGCTGTCAAACATAAAAGTCAGCACCAAATTCACTTTTTGTTTTGTGCCACCGGAAAGGTTTGCCAATTTTTTATTAAGAAAAGGTTGCAGTTTAAAAAGCCCTATCAATTCTTCGTCTTTAGTGGCTTTTGAATCTCGCAAATCTTTAATCATTGCAATAAGTTCGCTCACTTTCAGGTTTCCGGGAAAGTTGGCTATTTGTGGCAAATAATCTATTTCGTTACGGTATTTGAAATTGTTTTTCAGCGGTTTCCCATCGATTAAAATTTGTCCGGAATCTGGCAAAACCATTCCCAAAACACACTTAATGAGCGTAGTTTTTCCCGAGCCATTTGGACCAAGGACGGAGAAAATACCGCCACGGTCAATAGTAAGATCGATGCCTTTGAGCACTTCGTTTTTACCGAATTTTTTATATAAATCCTTAACTTCTATCATGTTTTATGGTCTTCATTTTTGGGTTTTCGTCTACCAAATCATCGGGTGTGAAAACAGGAGAAACTTTTTCTGAAAAATCAATAATGTCTATAAAAAGACTTCGCAATAAAATGATGGTTTCCGGAGTACGGTTTACGATGTATGAAAATAGTTTTACAGGACGATAGGGAACGTCGCCTAAACCATTTTTATTGAGATCATATCCTGTGTAGTTGCTCCAATAATTATTATCGAATTTATTGTCGTTCAGGTTGCTGTTGTATGAAATATCGAATGAATTGTATAGAAAATTATTTTCAGTAAAAGAGTTAGTGTAGCAAGCACCACGAACTTTTATGGCCCAACCGTTACTGATAAAATCGTTGTTTTTATATTCAATACGGTTACTGCCTTCAATGTTAATGCCCACAGTGTTTTCCTGAAAAACATTGTTCGTTATTTTGGCGTCGTTTATTTCTTTCAAAAGGAGTCCGAAGGCAGCTGTCCCCCAATTTTCCCTAAAAACATTGTGGTGCATTTCAATAAATTTAGAGAACATTACGGCCACTCCTGCCCCATTATTTTCAAAGGTATTGTATTCATAAGTATCGTGGTTGCTGAACATAAAGTGCAGCCCGTATCGCAGGTTATTCTTGCTGAGATTGTGGCTGATTATGATATTGTCTGAAAATTCCAGATAGATCCCGTCGCGAACGTTCTGAACGTTATTTCCACGAACCTCAACACCCTTACAGTACCAAAGTTGGATGCCGTTTCCGGAGTTGTATTCGTTTACGGCATCGCCTTTTATTGAGTTGTTCAGCACTTTTCCATTATTGGATTTCTCGAGATAAATTCCGAAGAAAAGTTTTTCGAGTTCTAAATTCTGTATTAAAAATCCATTTCTTTTTATAACCCGAACCGCTGCATAGTCTGAAGTATAGCTAGTGCCCACGTTAATAATTTTAAAACCATCAACGGTAACACTGTCTGCTACAATTTTGATGATTTCGCCTTTGTCTTGACCATCAATAGTGGGAAGATTTTCGCCCAGCAAAACAAGGCTTTTGTCTATAGTGATATTGAATTCGTTGTAAACTCCTTTTTTCACCAAAACGGTATCGCCTTCAGAAGCTTGGTTTATTCCTTCCTGAATAGTCCTTACAGTACAGGATCCGCATACAGTTATGGTCTTTGCCCACAATTGTGAACCTCCAAAAACTAAGAAAACAAAAGCTAATATGTGAAGTATTTTTTTCAAAATTGAAGTAGAATTAGACCCATACAAAACCATAAAAGCAGCTTAGAAATTACTGAGACCTTAGATATTAAAACATTATTGCTTTAAGTGCTTTTGGATTTCTTCCCAAGAATATAATTCTCCGGTAAATTTATCTTTTGCCTTTTGGCTAGCATTTTCATTCTCGAAAGCGGAAAGATTGGCACCCATAGGACTCGAAACTTGGTCACTAACAAGATATGATGACACTGTAGCATCCATCAATTGTCCTGGTTGGTTGAAATCTGCAACCAAATAGAGTGCAATTTCCGTGTCTTTCATATCATCGTGTAACGAATTGATCATACACTCTATGGCATCATACTTAAAAGCTTTACCCTTTTTGGTTACTACCTGCGATGCGTGCTGACGATCCACTATAGTCATATTACAGTAATGACAAGCATCGGTACCATATTCTATATGTTGTGGGCTCACGTTGCAAGAAACAAGCAAAACAGTGATTAAACCCAAAAAGATGAAATATTTCATAATGCAGTTACTTTTTAAAAAGTTGATTATTTTTCTACTTTATTATATTCTTTCTTTCCAACAAAAAATGCCGCAATGGTCATCATCATACCAACAAACATCATATATGCGCCTGTGGCCGGCCACGAATCCACATCAAAATTAAGCATTTTTTGGTAGCCAATCAGCGGTGGTTTGTAGGACATTGGGGTGCCATCTGGATTTAATAGTTTCATAATTGCCTTCGGATCTAAATCGGTTCCATATTCTATAAGCCAGGCATTAAAATCATACATTCCCATAATTCCCAGCACAGACATTAACAAAAACCAACCAAGAAACCATTTATAGCTCACTTTTCCGAAGAAACCCAGTAATCCTATAATTACTCCTAATGCAACCATAATCCCAATAACCATTGGGAATATTTCAAACTCCCACATATCCTCTGCCTTTGGAATGGTTTTCATGCCAATATAGTGGTTTAAGCCATCAATATTTTGGATGTCAAATTCCTGTACTCCCTTTATTCCCTGAATATAAATATCCATGCCTAAGGGATCTGGATATTGGGGTGCACCAAGCATAATATTCCACAGTGGGAATTTAAAAAGACCCAATAACAGCAAGGAGCCAATTATCATTATTATTCCTGCTTTTTTCATTTTTTGAATTTTAAATCTTAAACTTCAGTGAGGTCGGTTTTGTTTAAGTATTTGTGCGGATATTACGATTGTTGATATTTAAATGGGGAATTAATTACGTTCACCAAAAAAACTTTTTTTTAAAAGACGGGGGAAATCAACAACCCCCGTCTTTCTTTTTGAAAATACTATCAATCACTAATCTAGTATTTTCACAACTAAAAACATCTTATTAATCTTCGCCTAAAGACCATTTAAGCTCTGTTCCAGAACCTGCTGGGCTTACGCGAACGTAACCTTGCATTTCTTGGTGCAATGCAGAGCAGAAGTCTGTACAATAGAATGGCCATACACCTACTTGTTTTGGATACCAAACGAAGGTTTCGGTTTGTCCTGGCATAATAAGCAACTCTGAAGTATTTGCTCCAATCATACTAACACCGTGTGGCACATCGTAATCCTGCTCGTGGTTTGTAACGTGGAAATACACTTTATCGCCTACTTTTACACCTTCAATGTTATCTGGGTTAAAGTGGCTTCGGATCATCGTCATATAAATATGAACTTCGTTTCCTTTGCGCTCTACCCTAGCATCAGCATCAGTAATGGTTGCATACGGGTGTTTGTTTTCAGATAACTTGAACAGCTGTTTTGAATTCTTGGCAACAATATCTGCAGGAATACCAGCAGCATAGTGTGGCTCTCCAATGGTTGGGAAATCTAACAATAGTTCCATTTTATCACCACTAATGTCATACAATTGTGCAGACTGGGTAACCTCTGGTCCTGTTGGCAAGTAACGGTCTTTGGTAATCTTGTTCATAGAAACAAAATACTTACCAAAAGGTTTACGTGAGTTTCCACCAGGGATCATACCGTGACCAACTGAATAGTATGCTGGTTGACGATCCAAAACTTCCCAAGTACCTACTTTCCATTTTACAACTTCAGAAGAAATGAAGAATGTAGTATAAGCATTTCCTTTGCCATCAAACTCGGTGTGCAATGGGCCTAAGCCCGGTTGTTTCACAGTTCCGGCAAGTACGTCCTCGAATTTCAAGATTGGAATACCATAAGCTTCGCCATCAAATTTCTTATTCTCGATTGCGTCAAGCATTTTGGTGAATGAGTGTACTGTTAAATCGGCAGAAAGTTTTCCGTTACCTACAATGTATTCTCCAGTTGGATCTACGTCACAACCGTGAGGAGATTTTGGAGTTGGAAGGAAATAAACAGCACCCGGAACATCCAATGGGTTCACCGTTAGCACTTCTTTCATCATTGTGGAAGTTGCCATATGTGTTTCGTCACTATAAACATTGTGAGCATAGTTAGCAGGAACTTTTGTTCCACCGCCATTGTTCACATATTCTTCTATTTTCTTCCAGTTTACGGCTGCAATAAAATCTTTATCGTTTTGTGAAGCGTTTACTTCTAACAAAGTATTTGCTTCCTCAGTATTATAGGTAGTGAAGAAGAACCAACCGTGCGATTTGTCGCGTCCAGGATGTGAAAGGTCATAGTCAAAACCAGGCATCATCAATTGGAATTTGATAGCCATACGGCCAGTTTCAGGAGCAACGCTTATAAATGAAAGCGCACCCTTAAAGTTTCCTTTATATTCATTGATAGGCATATCGCGCTGCGGCACAGGTACAGAGAAACGAGTTCCTGCAACAACATATTCTGTGTTTTCGGTAATGAAAGAAGAACTGTGGTTACCGGCACTGTTTGGAATTTCAATAATTTCAGCGGTTTCAAAAGTGGTCAGATCAATACGCGCAATACGTGGCGTGTTGTTACCGTTGATGAAAACCCAACGTCCGTCCAATTCACCATTTGTTTGTGAAATGTCTGGGTGGTGGCTATCATCCCAAGGCACAAAACCAAAGGAAGTTTCCAACATTGGTTTGGTTTCTTCATTATATCCCCAAGCTTTTTCAGCATCTTGAGAGAACACAGGAATTACTTTAAACAAACGCCCAGATGGTAAACCATAAACAGAAAGTTGTCCACTAAACCCACCTGATATGAAGGCATAAAACTCATCGTGCTCGCCTGGAGCTACGTACACTTTTTCAGCGGCATTAGTAGCTAAACCACCTTGCCCTTTGTTTCCTTTTTTGTCTCCACCGTTACAACTCACCAAACCGGCAACCATAATCAGGGAAACTAAAATATTAATTGTTTTTTTCATTGTTCTATTGTTTATTTTATATTATTCAATTGGTTAATTTGCCGGTAAAATCACTTTGTCCACTACGTGCACTATTCCGTTTCCGGCAGGAACGCTGGCAATGATTTTTGCACCACCTACATAAACATCTTCTCCTTCAACCTCAACGGTAACGTTTTCTCCGCCTGCTTGTCCCAGTTTTTTGAATTTCTTCAAAAAGTCTTTGGAATAGTTTCCAGGGGTTACGTGGTTTTTTAATATATAAGCGAGTTTCTCCTTGTTTTCAGGTTTCAGCAACTCTTCTACTGTACCTGCTGGCAAAGCATCAAAGGCAGCGTTGGTTGGAGCAAAAACCATCAAAGGCCCCGCATTAACCAAAGCATTTTCTAATCCCGCTGCTTGAACGGCAGCTACAAGGGTTGTGTGGTCGGGCGAACCTATTGCAATTTGAAGCACATTTGGTTTTGATTCGTCATTTTCAATAAATGCCTGTCCTTGTCTTTCAGAGGTAGCATCATTTGTTGTGGAACTTTCAAGAGGAGTTCCATCACCGTCAGTTTTTGTTTCGTTTTTACAGGCTGAAAACACAAAGATTGCAGCTGTAATAAATAGCAGTTTAAGCGTTGTTTTCATTTTGGTTTTGGTTTTAAAACCTTGCAGGGCCTTAACCCTACAAAGGGGGGTGGTTGTTTAAGTGTATATATTAAAGTGTTCTAAAATATTCTAATACTTGTCTGGCTTCTTCTTCTGTAAGGTTCTGATTTGCCATTGGCGAACCGTTGAACTCTATTAAAAGTGCTTTTGCAAGGGGATCTTTTTGCGTCATTTCCTCTGGATTTAGAATCATGTTCATAATCCACTCTGGAGTACGTCTCTCCAAGATTCCTTTTGGTGCTGGCCCAACGAACTTTTTGTCTGGTTTATGGCAAGCCATACATTTTGTTTTATAAACTTCCATCCCTTTCGCTGCCATTGCTTGGTCAATTTCAGCTGGAAGCTCTAAACTTTTAACAGGACCAATTCCTTTGTTTGTTAGATCCACCATTTCTGAAGGCTTTTCGGTTGAAGCCGGCTCTTCTTTAGGGGTTTCTGTAACAGCTGGTTTTTGTCCAATCTGGATGTCATTGCTTTTCTTTTCTTCTTTTCCGCCGCAGCTTATCAAGGTTACGATAGCAATTGCGGCTAGTGACTTCATTATGTTTTTCATAGTTGTTGATATTAATTTACAAGGCAAAATTAAGGTTCGAAAGAGAAATAGAATATGATTTTCGTCATACAAAAGGAGTATTTTATCTTTTAAACAGAAAACACACCCAAATCATTCAATTTCAGATAAATAGTTTAAATAATTACATTTATAATTGTATGATGAAAGTCATTTTTAAAGTGAGCCTGAAAAACTATTTTTGAAAAATCTCTTTATAATTTAATAGATGAAAAATATTCTTTTACCTACAGATTTTTCAGAAAACTCAAAAAATGCCATTCGGTTCGCCATGAATTTTTTTGAAGGTGAAGTTTGTACGTTCTATATTCTCAATTCGCAAAAACCATCAGGCTACATTACTGCCGATGTGCTTTACGGTGCTCCCGGCACTTCTGTTTACGAAGGTATTTTGGACGATAACAAAAAGGAGCTTGAGAAAATGGTCCAATTCTGTAAATCAATTTCTGAAAAGGAAAATTTCAGTTTTGTTCCCAAAATTGATTTTGACAATATTGTAGATGCCGTAAATCAGGCAGTTGCCCAAAATAATATTGAAATGATAATCATGGGGTCAAACGGCGCAACAGGTACTGCTGAAGTGATTTTTGGCAGTAATACCTTAAAAATTATACGAAACGTTACTTGTCCAATTATTGTGGTTCCCGAAGGCTTTGCTTTTGAAAACATTAATTCTGTTTTGCTATCGCTCAACTATCAATATGAGGTTTCCACCAAATCGCTCGATATTATTTCAGAAATAGTGAAGAAAAACAGAGCATCGCTGAAAATTCTTGAAATAGAGGAAGAAAATATTGAAATGGTAGCTCCAAAAAACTATACTGAAGAGATTTTCAGGGAAACTGGTTTTGAACGTTTCTCCATAAAAAACATTCCTGCATCGATAGCGATCAATGCCTTTGAGCAACTAATTCCCGTTCAGCTTCACGCAATGGTTGTGGAACACAAAAGTTTTCTGGACCGGTTTATCTTCGGGTCAGAAACTTCAAAAATCAATTATGGCTCGCTTGTACCACTTTTGGTACTTCACGAATGAGCTATTTTACAATCAAAAGATTGTTTTTTTTGAGCGTTTGCACGAGTGTTTTCACATAATCGCGAATGGTAGACGCAGCTCCCGGCGGATTTACTATATCTATTTTTCCACGCCAAATTAAATCGCGTTCCATTCCCGGACATAGACAGTAAAGTGAAGTTTCTGTATTGTAAACAGCATAATCCTCAGATAGTCCGGTGCTGGTAATAGGTCTATTTTCGTAATAATAATCAGTAAAGGACTCAAAGGATTTGGTAAGGTTTCTATATGACTGTGCCATAGTCACCTTACTTTCCTGCCCCGTGACTTTTGAAAAAAGGACTGCATCAAAACCGGCAATTAAAAGTTCATTTTCAATATTTTTTAAGTTTTCTTCTGTTTGATTGTTTTCAGAAAAAGTACTTTCGAAGTAATCAACACTTTTTACGGCAATCACATCTTCTGTTTCCAAGGCTTGTTGCAAACTATACTCAAATTGGCGCTGCAGCCCACCATCTGGTGTTAAACCAACCACCAAAACTTTATTGGCCTGAAAATTTGGGTTTTCAGTATTTATATATTCATCCATCAAACGGCTGCTAGAACAAGCTGACAGAAAAAGCGTAAAGACTGCTATGACCATTAATTTTTGCATAGTATTTTTTTTGATGTTAATTATACAGAATTTTATCTGCCTGTTAATCACGTATTTGAAAATATACGCTTCTCTTTTTTCAAAATTTTAAAGTATTCTCAAAAGAAGCCATAAACTTAAAGTATTTCAGAAGTTTCAGATATGACATTCATCAATCGTTAACTGATTTTTATTAAAAATTTCTAAAATATATCTTGTGTAAAGATATATTATGTACTTTTGTTAACCAAATGGTTAAACCATAAAGTTGAAAAATGGCAAAGACAAATAAAAATCAAGATACGGAAGGGCAAATTCTGGACGCAGCAAAAAACGTGTTCCAGAAAAAAGGAATGGACGGCGCACGAATGCAGGAAATTGCAGACGAAGCAGGCATCAACAAAGCGATGCTTCACTATTATTACCGCAGCAAACAATTGCTTTTTGAAGCAGTTTTCAGTAATGCTTTCTCGCTATTAGCGCCACAACTGAACAAGATTTTGAACGACGATTCTTCAATTGAGGACAAGGTGAAAAACTTCACCAACAATTACATTTCATTTATAGTAAAACATCCCTATCTCCCCAATTTCATCATTCAAGAGTTGAACCGAAACCCGAAATTTTTTGAAAAGATTCAACAAAACGCCGCTTTTCCAACACTTGAAAAATTTAAAAATCAAGTGGCAGAAGAAGTGGAAAAAGGCATTCTGAAACCTATTGACGGCGAGCAGCTTTTTATCAATATTATTTCGCTTAATATTTTTCCTTTTGTGGCGACGGCTTTAATAAAAGGTTTTTTAAAAATTGACGATAAAGGTTTTAAACAGCTTATGGAACGGCGCAAAACTGAGGTGTCGGAGTTTATTATCAATTCCATAAAAAAGTAAAAATGAAAAGGCTATTATTTACAATTTTCTGCCTCGCCCCATTGTTCGTCTCTGCACAGCAAGTTTTGACTTTGGAAGAATGCTACGTTTTGGCCGAAAAAAACTATCCCTTGGCAAAACAGGCCGTTTTATTGGAAGAAAAAACAAATTCTGAAATTAAGGTTTTGGAAAAAGAAAGGCTTCCCAAACTCGATTTGAATGCACAGGCTTCCTACCAATCAGACGTTATTGAGTTTCCTTTACAAATTCCAGATTCAAACATTGAACCTCCCAACAAGGACCAATATCGCGCCACTATAGACGCAAACCAATTGATTTACAACGGCGGAAGCATCGCGGCGAACACAAGGTTGAAAACTGCTGAATTAGAAACCCAGCAACAGCAAGTTGCCGTAAATCTATACACTTTAAAGTCGCGGATTAATAAAAATTATTTCAGTGTTTTACTTTTTCAGGAACAGGAAAAACTACTCCTTTCAAAAATGGAACAGCTCGATGCACGCTTAAAAGAAACAAACGCCGGCGTGAAATACGGCGCAGTTCTCCCCGCTTCTGGACAGCTATTGGAAGCGGAACTGCTGAAGCTGAAGCAACAGCTTTCGCAAATTAATTTTGATAGAGAAAAGGCGCTAAAAAACCTCTCTTTGCTGATTTTTCAGAATTTGGACTATGAAACAACCCTTGACAATCCAGATATTTTGGTCGCCCCAGAAATTGATTCGAAACGACCCGAACTGGAACTTTTCAATTTGCAGGAAACGCAACTGGAAACCTCAAAAGAAGTTATTTCCAAAAGTAATTACCCAAATTTATTTGGGTTTGCACAGGCTGGCTACGGCAATCCGGGATTGAATATGTTGGACAATTCATTTCAGGATTTCTATATGGTTGGGCTGAAACTGAACTGGAACATTTTTGATTGGGGAAAAACGAAGGAGAAAAAACAAGCCGTTGATATTTCAAAAGAAATAGTTTCAACAGAAAAAGAAACATTTTTGTTGAACAACCAAATGCAACAAAAAGAAGTTGAAAGTGACATAAATAAATATGAAGCAATGTTACTAAAAGACACAGAAATCATTGCACTGCGCGAAAAAGTTTTACAGGCCACGACTTCACAATTACAGAATGGCGCTATCACTTCTTCAGAGTACATTATTGAACTGAACAATCTTTACGAAGCAAGAATTGACCAACAATTGCACGAAGTTCAATTGTCGTTCGCAAAGGCAAATTACAAGATAATCAAGGGGATTTTTTAATTAAATATTTATGATGAAAAATATAAAAATATTGTTTTTGGCAGGTTTGGCAGGAATTCTATTTTCCTGTTCCAACGGTGAAAAAGCCGATGGTTACGGCAATTTTGAAGCCACTGAAATCACAATTTCTTCCGAAGCAAACGGAAAACTGGAATTTTTGAATTTAGAGGAAGGACAGATTTTAGAAAAAGGAGCAGTCGTAGCGCTTGTAGATACACTTCAGCTTTATTTGAACAAACAACAACTGCTGGCTACAAAAGCAACGGTCGCATCAAAATCGGGCGGCGTTTGGTCGCAGGTGAGTGTTTTGAACCAACAATTACAAACTGCAAAAACAGAACAACAGCGCATTCAAAATATGTTCAACGAAAAGGCTGCCACCCAGCGCCAATTGGATCAAGCCAATAACCAAGTGGATGTTTTAAAAAAGCAAATTCAAAATGTAGAAACGCAGAACGCACCCATCGTGAACGAGGTAAAATCCATTGATGCTAAAGTGGCGCAAATTGAAGAGCAGATTGCAAAAAGTAAAATTAAAAACCCAATAAAAGGGACAGTATTAACCAAATATGCCGAGCCGGGAGAGATCGTTTCCTTTGGAAAACCACTATATAAAATTGCCGATTTGAAGGAAATGACACTACGCGTTTACGTAAGCGAAACACAACTTCCAAACATTAAAATCGGACAGGAAGTATCTGTAAAAATTGATTCCGGTGAGGATTTGAAAGACTACAAAGGAGCCATAAGCTGGATTTCAGCTTCAGCAGAATTCACCCCGAAAATAATTCAAACCAAAGAAGAACGTGTGAACCTTGTTTATGCAGTGAAAGTGATAGTAAAAAACGACGGGAGCCTGAAGATTGGGATGCCTGCGGAAATGTGGGTTTCCCTGTAAAATGTGACTCCAACAATTCATAATTCAATAGAATAAGAAACAACCAATGAATCAAAAAAAATACGACAATGGAAACGAATAATGAGAATTTAGATGATTATTTAGACAATCACTTTATACATAGAAGTAATTGGCTTAGAGCAGCTGTGCTCGGAGCTAACGACGGTATTTTGTCTATAGCCAGTATTGCTATTGGGGTAGCAGCCGCAAGCACCACCAGAGATCCAGTAGTCCTAGCAACAGTAGCTGGTTTAGTAGCTGGAGCGTTATCAATGGCCGCTGGAGAATATGTTTCCGTAAGTTCACAAACCGATGTTGAAAAATCTGATATTGAACGAGAAAGAATAGAATTAGCAGAAATGCCAGAAATAGAGTTACTCAGGTTAGCGGAAATTTATGAACAAAGAGGGCTTAAAAAAGAAACAGCTCTTATTGTAGCAAAGGAATTAACTGAAAAAGATGCTTTGGCGGCACACGTTCGGGATGAATTGGGAATTAATGAAATTAGTCAAGCAAAACCTATGCAGGCAGCGCTAGCGTCTGGAGCTTCATTTATTGTAGGAGGCATTCTTCCATTGGTAGTCACACTATTTTTACCATTAAAAAGTATGGAATATACCTTATATGGTTCTGCTATTTTTTTCCTAATAATTTTAGGGGTGGTAGCTGCCAAAACAGGTGGTTCAAGCATAGGGAAAGCAATAATTAGAATCACCTTTTGGGGAACAATTGCTATGGGTATTACCGCCTTAGTTGGGTATCTATTCGGAATAAATATTTAATAGAATACAATTCGATATAACTTAATTTAAAACAAAGAAAATGAAAAAAATAATCTTAACAACAGCAATCATTTCAGCTTTATTATTAGGCTGCAACGAAACCAAAACCAAAGAAGAAAGCTCCAATATTGTTGAAACTACCGAAGATGTTCATGAACACCCAATGGAAGAAATGTCCACTGAAATGCATTCAATGAACAATGCCTGGGTAAACGAGATAAAACTTGACAATGGTAACAAATGGCAAGCTAATTTAGAAACAACCGAAGGAGTGGATAAAATGCTGAGTTTGATTAAATCCAGTGATCCAAAAACCGTAGAAGACTTTCACGCTTTGGCTTCAAAACTTAACGAGGATAAAAACGTAGTCGTTAAAAAATGTACTATGGAAGGTCCATCACACGACAATCTGCACGTTTTTTTACATCCGCTTATCGAAAAAATTGAAGTTCTTGGAAAAGTTTCAACCACAGATGAAGGAGCTGAAACTATAGCAAGTATTAAAGAAAACCTGGAAGGATATTACAATTATTTCCAATAAATAAATTTTAAAAACAATGGAAAAACATCATTATAACGTAGATATAAATTGGCGCCAAGACCGCAAAGGGATGATGTGCTCACCAGAATTGGCCGAAGGTAATTCACATTCCGCCAATTGCATAGAGGTTGCCACACCACCGGACTTTCCAAAGGGAATGCCTAATATCTGGTCTCCCGAACATCTTTTCACAGCATCGGTAAGTAGTTGCTTAATGACTACTTTTTTGGCGATTGCTGAGAATTCGAAACTGGATTTTTCAGGTTTCAGTTGCAAATCGAAAGGCGTTATGGAAAGAGTGGACGGAAAATATTTAATGACCGAAGTAATCCTGGAACCCACCGTAACCATAAAAGAAGAAAAGGACCGCGAACGTGCGGAGCGGATTCTTCAAAAATCGGAAGCGGCCTGTTTGATTTCAAATTCAATAAAATCTAAGGTCACTATGGAAGTTATCATCAAAGTTGAAAATTAAATATAAAAAGTTATTGAGTTATTAAGTTACCGAGTTATTGTTCAACTCATAAAACAACTTAATAACCCAATAACTTAATACACCAAAAAATGAGCATTTCCATCAGCAATATCAGCAAATCCTATAAAAAGGTAAAAGCGGTGCAGGACATTTCGTTTGATGTAAACCCGGGGGAACTCTTTGGCCTCATCGGGCCCGATGGCGCAGGGAAAACCACCATTTTCAGAATTTTAACCACGTTGTTAATTCCTGATGATGGTACTGCAACAGTTGCCGGATTTGATGTTGTTAAGGATTATAAAGCCATCCGCAAGTCCGTGGGCTATATGCCCGGGCGGTTTTCACTTTACCAAGATTTGACGGTGGAAGAAAATCTGACGTTTTTCGCCACTATTTTCGGGACAACGATTGAAGAAAACTACGACTTGATCGAAGATATTTACGTGCAAATCGAACCATTTAAAGACAGACGCGCGGGAAAACTTTCGGGCGGGATGAAGCAAAAACTCGCTCTTTGTTGCGCGTTAATTCATAAACCGAAAGTTCTTTTTTTAGATGAGCCAACAACAGGCGTAGATCTAGTTTCCAGGAAGGAATTTTGGGAAATGCTGAAACGCTTACAGAAAAAGGATATTACGATATTAGTGTCAACTCCATATATGGACGAAGCAGCTTTATGCGATAGAATTGCCTTGATTCAAGATGGCGAAATATTGGAAATTGACACGCCGGAAGCTATTGTAAACAAATTTCCCAAAACCATTTATAATGTGGGTGCAAATAATATATATAAATTGATAAAAGCACTTCAGAGTTACGAGCATTTGTACAGCGTATTTCCGTTTGGAGAGTTTGTGCATTACACCGATAAAAGGGATCCTTTTAAAACATCAGATTTAAAATCTTATCTGGAAAACGCAGGTCTAATAGATATTAGCATAGATGCCACCCAACCCAATATAGAGGATGCTTTTATGGAATTAGCGAAATAATGAAAAAGGAAAATGTAATAGTAGCCGAAGAATTAACAAAGGCATTTGGCGACTTCAAAGCTGTCAATGCAATCAGCTTTGAAGTCAAAAAAGGTGAAATCTTTGGGTTTTTGGGAGCGAACGGGGCAGGAAAAACAACAGCTATGAAAATGTTGATAGGGATTTCCAAACCCTCATCTGGCACGGCTAAAGTTGCAGGGTTTGATGTGTATTCCCAAACTGAATCCATCAAGAAAAATATTGGCTACATGAGCCAGAAATTCGCACTCTATGATGATTTAACGGTAAAAGAAAACATCACATTTTTTGGAGGTATTTATGGTTTATCCAGAGCAAAAATTAAGGAGAAAAGAGAAGAATTAATTTCCGAATTGGGATTGGAAAATATTAGTAATAAACTAGTAGGCTCGCTTCCTCTAGGTTGGAAACAAAAGCTATCGTTTTCGGTATCGCTATTACACGAACCAAAGATTGTTTTTTTAGATGAGCCCACAGGCGGTGTTGATCCCATAACCCGAAGACAGTTCTGGGAAATGATTTATAAAGCCGCAGACCAAGGCACAACCATTTTTGTAACCACGCATTATATGGACGAAGCCGAATACTGTGACCGCGTTTCCATAATGGTGGAAGGAAAAATAGAAGCCTTGGATACACCGAAAAAATTGAAGGAACAATTTAAAGTTGCTTCTATGAACGATGTGTTTTTAAAGCTCGCGAGAAATATTGAATAGTATCGATATGGGATTTATTGAAGCAATTTGTCATTTCGAGCGCAGTCGAGAACTTTAAATTTGGGATTGTCAATTAGGTCTCGACTTTAGTTTATCCTGAGCGACGCCGAAGGGCTCGACCAGACAATAGAAGTTATTATTTTGAAATATTTGATTAAGAAAAATGAAACGCTTTATAGGTTTTATTAAAAAGGAATTCTACCATATCTTTAGAGATAGGCGGTCGCTGTTTATACTCTTCGGTATGCCCATTGCCCAAATATTGCTTTTCGGGTTTGCCATTACCAATGAAATCAATAACGTGGATATCGCCATTTTGGATCATTCAAAAGATGCGACTACAGAAGAAATAATCAATAGGATTTCAGCTTCAAAATATTTCACAATAAAACAAATGATTGCTCGGGAAACCGAGGTAGAAACTGCTTTCAAAAAAGGAAAAATAAAAGCAGTTTTGAATTTTGAAAAAGATTTCAGCAGAAATCTAATCAAAGATCAGAAAGCTAACATTCAGATAATAACAGATGCTACTGATCCAAACACGGCAAATTCAATAACCAATTATATCAATTCGATACTTCAGAATTATCAGCAGTCAGAAAATAAAAGTATTCAGATAGATTATCAAATTATTCCCCAAACACGGATGGTTTATAACCCCGAGCTTAAAAGCGTTTTTATGTTCGTTCCAGGCGTAATGACAATTATTTTAATGTTGGTTTCGGCAATGATGACTTCAATATCCATTACTCGCGAAAAGGAATTGGGCACTATGGAAATCCTGTTGGTTTCACCTTTAAAACCCTTTCAAGTAATTATAGGAAAAGTAGTTCCATATATTTTTCTATCTGTTATAAATGCAGCGGTAATCGTGCTTTTGAGCATTTTTATATTTAAGATGCCAGTACAGGGAAGTCTGTTTTTATTGGGAGCGGAAAGTGTTTTGTTTATAATCACTTCCTTGGCGTTGGGAATTTTAATTTCAACCATCGCCGAAACACAACAGGCCGCAATGATGATTTCCTTAATGGGATTAATGCTTCCTGTAATATTACTTTCCGGTTTTATTTTTCCAATATCGAGTATGCCAGTTCCACTTCAAATAATCAGTAACATAATCCCCGCAAAATGGTTTATCATCATTATTAAAGGCATTATGCTGAAAGGAGTTGGGATGGCCTATATCTGGAAGGAAACGTTGATTTTGATTGGAATGACCCTTTTCTTTATCGGGTTAAGTGTTAAAAAATATAAAATACGGTTGGAATAATGAAGACCATCGGCTACATAATACAAAAGGAATTTAAGCAGATCTTTAGAAATAAAGGGATGTTGCCAATCATTTTTATCCTGCCAATTCTGCAATTGGTCATACTCTCAAATGCGGCTACCTATGAAGTGAAAAACATAAAGTTTGCATACATAGATTACGATCACACCTCAACCTCCCGCACGTTGATTGAAAAGTTCAATGCCTCAAATTATTTTGATGTTTTAACCAATTTTCATTCACAAGAAAAAGCGAGCTCTGCAATGCTTGCTGGAAAAGTTGATGTGGTGCTGGAAATACCTAACAATTTTGAAAGAAATCTTCTAAAGGAAAAAACCGCCGATTTATCAATTACCATTAATGCAATTGACGGTGCCGCAGCTGGTGTGGAAAGTGGTTATGTAAATCAGATTGTACAAAGTTTTAATAAAGATGTGAAAATGGATTTTATGGATACATCTAAAAAGAATGTACAGCCCGTCGCCATTGAGAGCATCCCTTCCTTTTGGTATAATACCACCTTGAATTATAAAACCTTTATGGTCCCTGGTATTTTAGTGCTATTGGTAACTATGATAACCTTATTTCTCTCTGGGATGAATATTGTTCGGGAAAAGGAAATAGGCACATTGGAACAAATAAATGTAACACCCATTCGTAAAAGCCAATTTATTATAGGGAAATTATTTCCGTTTTGGGTAATTGGAATGGGACTTTTAACTATAGGATTAATACTTGCAAAAGTGATTTTTAATGTTCCAATGATCGGTAGCATAATAATTCTTTACGCCTATACTTCAATTTACATTTTAGTAATTCTCGGAATGGGTTTATTGATTTCAAACTTTACCGATACCCAACAACAAGCTATGTTCATCTCATGGTTTTTTATTGTGATTTTCATTTTAATGAGCGGATTGTTTACGCCAATTGAAAGCATGCCCAAGTGGGCACAAATAGTTACAGAGTTCAACCCAATAAAATATTTTGTTGAAATTGTGCGTATGGTTATGCTGAAGGGCTCTGGCTTTATGGATATTTTACCACAACTATGGAAGACGTTATTTTATGCTATAATAATGAACGGATTAGCTGTTTGGAGCTATAAAAAAGTGAATTAATTATAGCTTTGCCACAAGATTGAAATCTATTTCAATTTCTTTGTCTATAACTATAAGGCCAAACATTTTTTTAGGAGGTTCTAGATTAAAGTCCCGAATGTCCAATTTCAATTTGCCGATAAAACGATTCATAGGTGAAGAAATAACATTTATCGGAAAAGTGTATTCTCTTTTTATTCCTGCAATTGTAATTTTGACGAAAGCTTTTCCCTTTTGATATTTATCTATAGTGATTTTGGTCAATTCCATGGTAATAATGGGATATTCTTTAGTTTTAAGCAGGGAATGGAAATCTTTGTTTATTACTTTATTACCACAATCAAAACCCTTGTTTTTTAAAGAGAGGGTTGCATTCTTGAAACTGATATTATTCCCACTTTTTATGTACGCAACTTCACTGAATTCTTCTAAGTAAATTGTATTGAAAACACATTCAAACTCACTTATATTGGTATCGCCTTTTATAGTAAGTTCACTAGTTGCTAGAATTTTGATGGTTTTTGTCGCAAAATCATTCTGCGCAAAGCCTTTCACGCTAAAAATTAAAAACAAAGAATATAATAGCAAACGGCTCATCTTTTTTTATTTTAAAAAGGTGGAGGAATTTTACTTCCTCCACCTCATTTTATTTATTTTAAATGGTTAGAAACTTATTACAGCCTCAAGCATTACACCGTCAAATTTACCCCCATTTCTTAAATCGTTAGTGGGAAACCCGTCGTGTGTCTGGCTCACATATTCAAGTTTAGCAAGAATGTTTTTAGTCATAAACCATCCAGCGGCTAGGTTGAATCGTGAAATATCTACATCCGTTCCACCCATCATTTCTCCAGTTACATAATTATAACGTCCACCTACATAAATTTTTTCGTTGGTTCCAAAACGATAGATAACTTCACCAGCATACTGGTTAAAACTTCTATCTTCAGTTTCAGCATTTGCTTTTCCTGAAGCAAGCTCAAGTGTTCCAAAGAATTCAAGTCCGCCATACTTAACAAATGGGTTTATCATAAAGGCGGTAAGCTCGTTTCTGAATCCTGGGGCAAACCTACCTGAAGTAAAGTTAGATGAAGCGGAAGCATTTTCATTCTCTAACACAAGATAATATCTTGACCCTGCTCTATCAGCATGGTATAAATATGCATTGGCACTTTTATTGGTGTGATATACAGATCCGGTTAGTCTTATACGAAGGTCATCATTAATATTGCTGTCATAACCTAGTTTGGCTATAAATGATGGATCTGTTGTATCTGGATTGTTTACGGCTTGATTTAATTTACCATTTGTTACACCCACCATACCCAAGAAACCACTCTTAAAGTAATAAACCTCTGCTCCTACTTCAGTAGTAAAAGCATCCATTATAAGATTTCCAACAAAAGGATTATAAATGGCTTGGGCATTATCGGTTCTTCTAAAATGAGCGTCACCATAATTGTTTTCCATATGGCCTACTTTAATTCGAACATTCTTCATTATATCCTCCATAAAACCTTCACTAATAAAGTTTAGCTTGTCTATTTGGATATAGCCGCCTTTTACATAAGGTTCCGGGTGGTGGCGTGAAGACAAATAGGTTCTTAAGTGCATTCTCACTCCATCATACAAATGAACGTCAAGATCTAAGTTTGCCGTTGGTAAGTTAAAATTATCACCTATTTCAATAAGTGAAAGCGGATTTCCATCTCCATCTAGAGGTACACCTGTACTTTCATGGTTTAAAGCTTGGAACTGAATTGTGGATGCACCACCAATTCGAACATTAACTCCGTTAAAGGTAGAAGCGGTGTCTTTTGGAGCTTCAAATTGGTTAATACCACGTTGGTCAGGATATCTAAAATTGTCTAAATCCCGTGTTAGCGTTACTTGTGAAAATGCTTCGAAACCGAAAAGCATTAATAGTAACATACATAAATAATTGGTTAGAGTTCTCATATTAATAATTTTAAAAGTGAATAATTTTTTTTAAAAGTTCGATTTTTACTATTTATTTAATGAAGCTTGATTCAAATTTGATGTCAAGGTTGTCGCCGGTGGTAATTGTACCGAACACTGCCGTTGGAGGTTCTATGCCATATTCTGTCATTTTAATGATTTTACTACCTGAAAGAATAATTTTAGAATCTGTAATCTTTACATCAAAAGTGATGTCTATAGATTTTGTGGTGCCAGCAATTGTAAGACTACCTGTGGTTTTTAATTTACAACTAGTATTGGTTGTGCAGTTAATACTGTTAACCTTCTTAAGCTTATAGACTATTTGTTTGTATTTCCCAGTGTTTAAAGCCTTGTATGTATTTTTGTCCATACTGGATTTTCCACTTTTTAAACTCTCAGCGGTTACACTAAAGTCAAGTTGATCAATATTTGTAAGCGTACCATTTTCAAAAGCTACCACGATTTTACCTTGTTGATTTTCCGCAGTTATGTTCCAATCATGAATATTTGAAGTACCATCTATTATTAAAGAAGAGGCAGCATTACTCAATTGATACGTTTGTGAAAAAGAAGCTTGTGTTGATAAAGCCATTAATAAAAGACTTCCAAATACTAGTTTTATTTTTTTAAATGTTTTCATGGTGTATACTCTTTAATTTGATATAAAGGTATAATGCATGGAAGGATGAAAATATGACCAATGTCAATAAACTGTGAACTTATGACCATTGTCAGCAAACTGTAAATTTTGGAAATAAATAGCTTGTAATACGCAACTCTTATTAAGAATGGTGTTTTACCAATATCTGAAATTTGAAAACTATAGAAAGTAGTTTTTGTAGAAGCGGTTTAGAATATATCCTGAAAGACATACTCCTATTAATATTTGTAAAGGTTCCTAATTACCCTACCATAATTTATAGTATAATCTCCTTTATATCATATAACTTCGGAATGGTCACATTCCAACCATAAGTATCACGCAATTTAACCCGCAAAGCATCCTGTGCAGTAGGTTCGCCATGAATTAGGAATGTTTCTTCAGGAATATTTTTAATATTACTTGTCCAATCCAAAAGTCCCTGTTGGTCTGCATGTGCAGAAAGGCTTTCAATATGATGGATTTCAGCTTTTACGGGATAGTATTTCCCGAAGAATTTTAATTCATAAGCACCTTCCAAAAGTTGGCGGCCGCGAGTCCCTTCAGCTTGATAACCTACCAATAAAACGGTTGTGTTTGTTTTATCTATCATTTGCTTCAGATAGGTAAGAACCCTTCCTCCGGTGACCATTCCGCTACCGGCAATAACTACTTTTGGCTGTGGATTGTCTATGGTTTCCCAGGTTTCTTTATAGGAAGTAATAATATTCATCCTATTGTTCATTGCATTAAAATCCTTCATCGGCAGTTTGTGCCAATCCGAAAAGTTTTGAAACACCGAAAGCACATTATTGCCCATCGGGCTATCAATAAATATTGGAATGTTGGGGATACGGTTTTCATTGTACAATTTCCAAAGTAAAAACATCAAGGTTTGTAATCGCTCTACAGCAAAGGAAGGAATAATCAAATTCCCGCGATTGTGAATAGTTTTGGTGATGAGTTCTACGAGTTTATCTGAAACACTCTCCTGTGGATGGAGCTTGTTTCCATAGGTGCTTTCCATAAAAATATAATCCGCCCATTGGGGTTTTTCGGGTGGAAAAAGCAATAAATCTTGCTCTCGGCCAATATCGCCCGAAAAGACAAAATTCTTTCCAAAAATTTCAAGTTCAATAAACGTGGCGCCGATAATGTGTCCATTATATCTAAACCTATATTTTATGTTTTCTGAAAGTTCAATCCACTGGTCTCTTTCTTCAGCGTGGAAAAAACCTAATGTAACTTCAGCTTCTTCAACACTATAAAACGGCTCGGCGGGTTTGTGTGTGGAATAGCCTTCTTCATTTGCTCTTTCTGCTTCTTCTTCATGAATTTTTGCGCTATCTAGTAATATAATTTTAGTAATTGCAAGCGTTGGTGCAGTACCAATTATCTTTCCTCGGAAACCCTGTTTTACCAATCGCGGCAGATAACCTGTGTGGTCTAAATGTCCGTGGGTCAACAACACGACATGTATCTCCGAAACATCGATTGGTAGATATTCCCAATTTTTTTCACGCAATTCCTTTAAACCCTGAAACATACCGCAATCAATCAGAATGTTTTGCTCAGGAGTTTCAATTAAGTATTTGGAACCCGTTACTGTTCCAGCGGCGCCGAGGAAATGGATTTTTAGTTTTTGCATAGCTAGTTTTCTTTACATAAAATTCTGATTTCTTCTAAAATCCGTTCTTTCCGCTTTTCTGAAATTCCTAAATGATCCAAATAGAAATGATCATCTATCAATTGTTTGCAAAGAACAACATCTCGGCTAAGTAAAAACTGTTTTTCACGTTGGCTAAGCAAAGTAGAAACAGTAACAGGGTAAAGTCCCAAACGGTCAATACGATCCTTGATTCCATTATCTTTCGGAAGATCCCAGCTTAAAAGATAAAGACCTATACATTCTCCATATTTTATAGCATCTTCGGTAAAACGGGTATTGGTAACAACCCAACCCTCATTTGGTTTTTCACCATTGTTTCTATCGCCATAAAAATTGAGGATATCGCGATAGCGTGAATGGATATAGAGCGGCACTTTCACATCGCAATTACGGCCTTCATCACTGTGGAATTTACATTCAGCAATAACATACTGGCCGTTTTTGTGCGCAACAACATCTACTTCGTGGGTTACGCATTTACCTTGCAAAAACTGACCGGTTTTTACCTCATAACCGCTATAAAAAAGCAATGCACCCACAAATTTTTCAAAAGGAAAGCCAGTAGGGCCTAATTCATAAATTGCTTTCTTAAGTTTATATTTTGAAGCGTAGCCTTTTTTCTTTTTTTTGAGAAGTGCAAAGGCACGATTGTATATTTCTTTAGTTGAAATGCCTTGATAAAGCTCATCACGAACGTTGTTGGAAATTTCGTTAACCAGTGGTTCTTCCGCGCCGCTTTTTCGAAGTGAACTTTTCAATTTTTCAATCGAAAATTTAGACTTTTGGCCAGAATGTTTTATAATTTCAATATTCGAGTGATTTTTTGCCATTCATCTATTTCTTAAATAATTGCACCTAACTTTTTATTGGAATAACCAAGGTTGGAACATGCGTATGCTTCCCTACCCTACTAACTACCGGCTCTCGAAACAGTTTTTTCAAAAATGCGTGTTTGTGGTAAACCAAGGCCAATAAATCCATTTTACTATCATCAATGAAACTGTGTAGCGTTTTTGAGATACTTGCTTTTTTAGGAATGAAATGAAACTTTGTGTCATACTCTGTAAGATCGTTTCTATACTTTTCCAAAATTTGTTGTTGCTTAGCGTCCAGTTCTCCTTCGGTGCCAACATGAACTAAATGTAAGTTTGAATTATACTGTCGTACCAACCGAACGATAGGTCTCAATTTTGAAAGTTGGTAAAAATCATTATAATCTGTGGCAAAAGCTATGTCTGTTGGGATTACGAAATCTACTTCTCGTGGAACGATAAGCAGCGGGCAACCTTCCAGTGATTTTGTAATTTTAACTGTGGTACTTCCCACAAGAACATCTTCAGCACCTGTGCGGCCCTTGCTACCCATTACCACAAGATCAATTCCTTCGGTAGAAACTAATTTGTTAATGGTTCTAGACAATGTAGCAGGCGTGGAAATTACTTCGAAATTGTGTGCTACTTTGGAAGAATCTAATTTAATCTGATGCACCAATTGATTGCCGTCTTCATCAGACTGGCGGTACAATTTTTCAATTACGCTTTCGGAACGGCCAATATCAACACGACTTGTAAGCTTATCTACTTCATCACCAAAAGAATGGAGAATGGTTATTTGTAATGCTTCATCACTAAAAAGTTTTGTAACATAAAACAAAGCCGCATAAGCGTTTTTTGAGAAATCGGTGGGAACAAGGATTTTTTTCATATTCAATAGTTTTGATATTTAACGAGCTAAATTTTGGAGCACTAAAAAAGGAATATCTATATGCAGCCCTATTTTTTCAATGGTTGATTGGTATAGTATATTTTCCAAATACGAATGGCGAGTGTTAACCATAACCAACATATCTATGGGGTTTTCAATAACAAAGGTATTGATGGCCTTTGTGACATCTGTACCATTTTTTTGCTGAAAAGTAATCTGGTTTTCGCAGAAAGAGGCTTCTAAAAAACTCTTGTTATCCTCCTGTCTCAGTGAAAGTGATGGAAATTTAGATACATAAAGAAAATTTACTTTGGATACAAAGCATTTTGCAATGCTACTCACCAGTTTCAATTCACGGCGTTTGTGCGGCAATTGATAATCTGTGGGAAACAATATATTCTTTGGATGCACATCTCCATAAACTGCCGGAATAGCAAGTACGGGACATTTCACATATTTAATTACTTGTAGTGTGTTACTGCCAAAGGTTATTTTTTTATCAGCAGTTTCACCTTTGGTCCCCATAACCACCACATCTATATTTTCTTTTTCCACCCAATCGTTTACTGAATCTACCAACAAACCAAATTCTGCAATCGTGTGGATATTATGTTTTGGATTCGGTGAAAATACAAGAATTTCTTTCTGTGTTTTCTCCAAATTTTCTTTTGCTTTCTGAAGTGCATTTTGCTGCAATTCCTCAAAAATTTCATCAACCAAAATAGCTTTGGCTTCATATACCGAATCAGAAAAGGCATGAAGCAAGTAAATTTCAGAACGCTCATATTTGAAAAGCTCTGTAGCATACTTTACAGCGTTCATTGAATTTTCAGAGAAGTCGGTAGGGATAAGTATTTTACGCATAGTTTTTTATTTAAAATATCCAATATGTAAAGATATTGATTATCCGTTAGAAAAAATATGACAAATATCAGCCAAACACTTGATTTTTAAGGAATAGTTAAGAATTATAGTGCTTTTTGTTTTGTAACTTGAAACTAAAAACATTATGAAACTATCTGCAATTGGCTATCTTGTTATAACTACATTTATATTGGTTACGGTTACAACTTTTACCGCTTTGGATTTTCCTTTCGGTTGGATTTTCTATCTAACAGTTTTAGGACAAATTTTATTGGTTTTTTCAGTGATTAAGGTTTTAAAAGACCAATACACTACCGATAAAACTTTTGATGATTTTTATGAAGATTTTCCTATGGGTGCTGAACAATAATCTGGGATGGGTTAATTTGGGATTCCTGCAACCGAGCTCTGAACACAAAGTACTACTCATGAAGCACTAAAAAAGGCACATTTGCCGAATAACTTACGGATTTTAATGCAGGACGCAGAAGCAACCTTTGAATAAAATTCAAATTTTTGGCCACGATGGAAACAAGACTTATTTCCCAGGTTTCTACAAAATCCTGAATACCTATTTCCAATTCTTTATTTTCCACAAAATGGAAACTGTGTTTCTTTTCTTTAAAAAAGTAATGTAAAAACCCTTTGTTGTCCGTCTGGGATGGGGTAAGATCCGTAGTCAAGGATTTTACATGAAGCACACGTAGCGGCGACTGATGTAGATCCAGCGTTTCGGAAAGTGTACTGATTACTTTATTGCGATATATGTAATTATAATCCGTCAAAAAAGCTATATTTTTAATTTTGTGAAATTTAGCGTTTTCAGGAATTACAAGTATTGGGCATTTTACCTTAGTGATAACATCACAGGTATTGCTTCCCATTTCACTTCTATTGATTTTGGAAGTTCCTTTGGTGCCCATTAAAATATAGTCGATTTCTTTTTCGGTTACCTGCTTTCTGATGGCTTCAACCAAATTTAGATTTTCCTGAAGAGAAATAAATTTGTGGGCTTGGTTTTTTGAGAGTAGTTCACAAGTCTTTAATTCTTCCTTTAACATAGCAGCAGCGCTTTGAACTGTCTGCATTTCATTACTGAAACCTGAAAAATTTTCTTGCGCTTCGGCCTTAATATTAGAATTTTGATTTGAAATATGAAGGATATAAAAATTCACTGCAACATCAGAAAAATATGCTATCGCATACTTAATGGCATTGTGTGAATTTTCAGAAAAATCCGTTGGGATTAATATATTCTTCATGGCATCATAATCTTCCCGACAAAATTATCTTTATAGGTCGGGACAGAAAATGATAAAAATCAGCTTTAAGAAAAATTGATTGGAAATATTAATTTATATCGCGTAGGCTCTCCAAATCTATAATGCGAATGTCGCGGCCTTCAATCTCAATGATGCCATCTTTCTTGAAATCTGAAAGGGTTCTTATTAGGCTTTCAGTGGCAATTCCAGCAGTTGTTGCAAGATCATTCCGTGAAATTCGAAGTGGTGCCTCAGGTTTATTGTCCATAATCTCCACAAACTGAAGTATGGTACTGGCAGTCTTTTTCCGAACAGAACTGTAAGCCATTTTAACCAATTGTTGCTTTATTTCTGAAAGGTTATCGGTTAAAAGATTCATCAACTCCAAAGAAACATCTTGGCTTTTTTTCAGAATATCCTTCACGTACGTTTTTGAAATACCTACCACTTCAGTTTCTTCCACAGCCGTGGCGGTTTCGTTATAAGGAATATTATCGTCAAAAGAAGTAAAGCCCAAAAAGTCATCGGCCTTGTAAAGTCCCGTAATAAGCTCTTTTGCATTGGCGTCCATAGTGTGCGTTTTCACAACTCCTTTCAAAATCAGGAACATGCTGTTTGAGTGGTCACCCTTTCTGTAAATTGTTTCTCCTTTTTTATAATTGGCTATTTCACCTTCATCACAAAAAAAGTTTTTCAACTGGTTCAGGTTTTGGGGATTTTCGTCATTTTCCACGCCTCCATCTTGCTTATTGCTTTCGCGCATTGCCAAGATACTCGCTTTGGCCAAACGGCTTTCCACGGCACTAATCAGTTCCAGCTCGTCAAAAGGTTTGGTAAGGTAATCGTCTGCCCCCATATCCATACCCTTTCGTATTTCTTTATGTTCTGTTTTTGCTGAAAGAAAAATGAAGGGGATATGTTTGGTTTTTTCTTCAGAAGCCACTTTTTCAAGTACACCATAGCCATCAATTTCGGGCATCATTATATCGCAAATTATGATATTGGGGTTTTCACTTTTTGCTTTTTCAATACCAATTTTACCATTTGGAGCCGTATAAACCTTATACCCTGAAAGTTCCAAAAGTTCAGCTGTATTCTCTCTTAGTGCGGTATCGTCTTCAATAAGAAGTATTGTCTTCATTTTAATTTGTGTTATTTTTTGTTGGAAAAGAAATTGTGAAGGTGCTGCCTTTGCCCTCCTCACTTTCAAAGGTAATTGTACCACCTAGACTTTCCAAATGGCTTTTCACAATATTGAGGCCAATACCAGTGCCTTGGTCCAGCAGCGCATTTTCGGCACGGAAATATCTGTTGAAAATATACTTCTGTTCCTTGGCTGGAATGCCCATGCCCTCATCTATAATTTTTATACTTAGGGAATCTTTTTGGGGAATTACAACCACATCAATAACTGTGTGGCCAGATGAATATTTTATGGCGTTGTTTATAAGGTTGGTAAGCGATAACTCAAGTATTTTCTCATCAAAATTTATGGAAATATCGTCTATGTTCTGTGGATAATTTATGCGCTGGCCGTCTTTTAAAAGCATGTTTGCGTTATAAATAACTTCATTCACAACCTTGCTGAGCGGGAAAATATCAAATTTATAAGTGGCTTTGCCAGATTCCAAACGCTCAATGGAAAGGAAATCATTCAGTATATTATTTAAGTATTTAACTTTACTTTGAATGGTTTTTAAATGTTTTTCGCGTTTGTCCTGTTGATCCGTCTCAGTATATTTTCCGGTAAGCATAGCCGAAGTAAGAATGCCACTTAAAGGTGTTTTAAACTCATGGGAAACCAGCGATAGGAATTTTGTTTTAAGCTCATTGAGCTCACGTTCCTTCCTTAAAGATTCCATTATTTTGTGCTCCGCTTCCTTACGCTTTGAAACTTCTTCTTTTAGTTCATTGATAGTTTGCTTAAGTTCTTTAGTACGTGCTTCAACTTTTTGCTCCAAATACAAGTTGAGTTCTATAATTTCTTTTTCTTGGTTTTTACGAATGGAAATATCAGTTACAAGGGCCATTACATATTTACTGCCGTAAATTTCAAAAGGATTTAATCCCGCTTCCACAGGAAAAACGCTGCCATCCTTGCGCTGGCCATAAAGATCGCGCCCATGGCCCATTTGGCGTGGATCGCTTTTTTCCAAAAAACCATCCACTTGTTTGTGATGGTTCTTTACATAATCTTTTGGAATTAATACATCTAAATTCTTCCCGGTAAGTTCTTGATACCCATAGCCGAACATATTATCGGCAGCCTCGTTAGAGGTTACAATCTCTTGTTTGTCGTTAACAATAATAATACCTTCTGAAATTGCTTCAGATAGAATTTTGAAAATATTATCTTTTTCTTCCTTAAAAACCTTCATCTCCCAAAAGTAAGGATTTTAAACAATTTTTAGGAACTGATTTATGTCATAAAATTTCATCGGAAAACTATTTAGTTTTACAATCTTAAGAATCATTAAATTATAGCATTATGGGAAACGTAGATAAACCTCAACTCCTGTTTTATCAAAAAATGGGGGAGCTTTTTTACGCTATTGCTGCGGCTGACAAGGTGGTGCGAAAAGAAGAATATGATATCTTGAAAAGCATTGTAGCCGAACAATGGAAAGATTTGGATGATTATGAAGATCCTTTCCATACTGATGCCGCGTATCAAATAGAAGTGGTTTTTGATTGGTTTGACTATGAACAACTGGATGCAACCGATTGCTTTGAGAGTTTTGCCGAATATAAAAAAGATCACACAAAGCTATTTACGAAAGACCGGAAAGAGCTTATTTGGAAGACCGCAAACGCCATAGCCAGCTCCTTTGCAGGAAAAAACAAAAGTGAAGTGATTATGCTTGCTAAATTGAAAATGCTATTGGATGATTAAAATAACTTAATCAAACTTTCGTTTTTTTCACTATCATTCTTTCCCTATTTTTATGATTTAAAACCAAAAAAAAAAATGAAAATTTTTCTCCCCATATTAATTTTTTTCACACTAATAGCCTGCAAAAACGATCCAAAAAAGGAAGACGTTGAAATTGACACTGAAATCAATTCCGAAGAGATTGTAGACTCCTTGCGTGTTTCCGACAAAAATCTGGAAACCCAACAACAAACCCTCATAATAAAACGCCAGGAACTTCTTGAGAAAAAAGATGCCAAAGAGGAAATGGAAACATTGCTAATTTCGAAATCATTTTTAAAAGAGGGCGATTTCTACACACTCGATTTTAAATATCCATACCTAAATCAAAAAATCAAGCCACAGTTTGAAAATTTCAATGAGTACATCAGTAAGTATTATTTGGATGTGAAGGGCGTAGAAAAGCAGATTTTAGAAGAAAAAAGATTGTGCGACTCCTTGGGAATACCGAAACAAAACGAAAAACGAACGGTAGATTATAAAATTTACAACCTCAACGATAGACTTATAAGCGTACTTTTTTACAAAGAAAACCATTATACCGGCGCAGCCCACGCAGCCTATACTTTTGATTGTTTAAATTTTAATTTAGAAACGGCCGCTTTTATGAAATACGAAGATTTCTTCAACGATGGTACAGAGGAAGAACTTCGCGATATTCTGAATACACTTTTAAAAGAAAAAATAAATTCCGGTGAAATGTATTACGACTGTTGGGCAATTTCAGCAGATGATTTCTTCAATGCAAAAAATAATTTTGTCATTAACGATGATGTGGTGGAATTCTACTTTGACGATTGTGTAATCTGTCCGTCCTACACGGGAACTTATTCCATCAAAATTCCTTTGGAAATGCTGATGCCTGTTTTAAGAAAATATAAAAAGAACCCTTTGCTTGGGTAATTTTTTAGAAAAAAGAATAAAGAGGAGAGAGTAAAGAAAAAAGCAACCTTATTCAGGCATGCTCACTGCTCAACCCGAAAACTGACATCCCAGAACCGAAAACAGATAACTGACAACAGATAACCGTTACAATGAAAAGCAATTTCAAAGATATTATCAATTCCGAAACGCCCGTACTTGTTGATTTTTTCGCTGATTGGTGTGGACCTTGCAAAATGCTAGCCCCAATCCTAAAACAAGTGAAAGACGAATTGGGCGACGGCGTGAAAATCGTAAAAATAGACGTTGATAAAAATCAACCCTTGGCCGCACAGTTTCAAGTTCGTGGTGTGCCAACGATGATTCTATTCAAAAACGGACAACAGCTTTGGCGACAAAGCGGCGTGCTTCAGAAAAATGAATTGGTTTCCATCATCAATCAACACAAAAATTGATGGAGCTGAATCGTTACATAGATCACACTTTATTAAAACCCACAGCTACTCCAGAAGACATCGTAGAACTTTGCAATGAAGCAAAACAATATGAATTTTATGCAGTTTGCGTAAACAGTAGCTATGTTTTGTTGGCTGCAGATGAATTAAAAAATAGTGCTGTGAAAATTGCTGCGGTCGTTGGTTTTCCATTGGGTGCAAATAGTTACCAAGCAAAAGTCTGCGAAGCGGAACAATGTATTAAAGACGGTGCAGATGAAATAGATATGGTACTTAATGTTGGTTTTCTAAAAGCAGAATTGTACAATCAAGTTCAAGATGAAATTGCTGCCGTGAAGAAATCAATTGGCACCCGAATCTTAAAAGTAATCCTTGAAACTTGCTATTTAACAGATGACGAAATTAGAATGGCTTGCCAAATCGCAAAAAAAGCTGGGGCCGATTATGTAAAAACCTCCACGGGCTTTGGAACAGGCGGCGCTACCGAACATACAGTAAAAATAATGGTTCACGAAGTGGGCGACAGTTTAAAAATAAAAGCTTCAGGCGGAATAAAAGATACAGCAACCGCTAAAAAATATATTGAAATGGGCGTTAGCAGAATCGGAACCTCTTCAGGGATTGAGATTGTAACATCCACAAAAAAAGACACAGATGAGCACACATATTGAAGCCAAACCGGGCGAAATTGCAGAATCAGTCTTACTACCCGGAGACCCTATGCGCGCCAAATGGATTGCGGAAACTTTTCTTGAAAACGCAAAATGCTATAACGACGTTCGCGGTATGTTGGGCTATACTGGCACTTTTCAAGGAAAACCAATTTCAGTGCAAGGTACTGGAATAGGCATTCCTTCAGCTTTAATATATTGCCACGAACTTATTAACGATTACGGGGTGAAAAACCTAATTCGCGTTGGTTCCGCGGGAAGCTATCAAAAAGATATACACCTTCGTGATATTGTTATTGCAATGGCCGCCTCTTCCACTTCGGGCATTAATAATACACGTTTTGTGAATTGCGACTACTCTCCCACTGCTGATTTCGGTTTGTTTATGAAAGCCGTTCTTTACGCAAGGGAAAACAATATTCCCATAAAGGCTGGCAACGTGCTTTCCAGCGATCAATTTTATGAGGACGATTTCAATAATTATAAAAAATGGGCGGATTTTGGGGTGCTTTGCGTGGAAATGGAAGCTGCCGGACTTTATACGATTGCTGCAAAATTCAATGTGAAAGCATTGGCTATTTTGACTATCTCAGATTCGTTAATAACTGGAGAACACACCACTGCTGATGAACGTGAAGGAAGTTTTTCAAAAATGATTGAGATAGCGCTGAATACAGTACTCTAAAAATAAAAAAGCAGGAACTCAAAATTGAAATTCCTGCTCTTTCATCGTTAATTGATGTCGATAGCAATTAACTATACTTTAAATGTCAAAACCGGTAAATCTGAGTGGTTTACCACATCCTCACCAATACTTCCTGAAAAGAAATGTGCTAAGCCTTGACGGCCTTGTGTTGGCAGCGCAATAATGTCTGCATTGCTTACTTGGCTGTAGCCAAAAATTCCAGCTTCCACGGAATACTCATTGTATTGAACCACTTTGTTTAGGCTTTCCAAAGGGTTTGATTCTCCAGCACTTTTCAAAAAGCTGAGAATTCGTTTTTCAATTTCGCGGGTGCTTCTGAAATCGCCTGCAAGGTTCACATAGAGCATCTGCATATTAACTCCCAAGGCATCAAACATCTTTTGTGCACGCTTGTATGGACCAATAGCGTTTTCTAAAAAGTCGCAAGCAAAAACTCCAAGCTCTGGATTGAAATTTTCATGACGATGCTTTATAACCAAAACCGGTATTTCGGAAGTACGCACCACTTTTTCAGTATTACTACCAACGAAAACCTCTTTTAAACCTGAGCTTCCGTGGGAACCCATTACAATTAAATCTGCTTTAAAATCTAGGGCTACATCATTCAGTTCACTAAAAATTTTATAATTGTGAACTGTGTCCGTAACCTTAATTCCTTCCAAATAATCTTTATCTAGAAATTCCGAAAATCGTTTTTCAGCCAATCGCAAATAAAACATCGCCTCCATAGTCTCCTTGCTTTCATCGCGTGTTATAAATCCATCGTTAAGACCCATCATATGTACTGCAATTATTTCGGCATTTTGCTTTTTGGCAATGCTGGCAGCAACCTCAAGGGCATATTCTGAATGTTGGGAAAAATCTACAGGAACTAATATTTTTTTCATAATAGTAATTTTTTAGTGTGTTGTGAATTTAGCTTTGCGCTTTTTTAGTTGTTTTTCCAAATCGGAAATAGTTTCTTTTGCAGCCGCTTCAAAGGTTGCTTCTTTTGATGTTGCAAAAATTTTTGGTCCCGGAAGGCTCAATTCCATTTCGCATATATTGCCTTTTCCGTAAACGTTATTTTCCAATTTAAAACTTACTTCGGCTCTAATAAGCCACTCATATTTCTCGGCAAGTTTTTGAAGTTTCTTTTCTACGTATTCGTTCATCGCCTCACTGGTAGGCATTTTCACGTATTGGATGTTTATAGTCATGATACTCAGAATTAATTTATACTTCTCAAATATATCTCTTTTTTACGAGTTCTGAAATGACCAATGTCATATTATGAAGGATGCTGGATGCCTAGTGACGGAAGATTTTCAGAAATAAAAAATCCTGCATACATTTTTAAATAGCAGGATTTTTCAAAAGAATTTAATTTAAGTGAATTAGCTACGCACAGCAACTTTCCCCTTCGTCTTTTACACCAAGTTTTTTAAGGATTTTTTCCATCAAGCACCATTTTGTAAATGACGATTGCAATAAGTTGATGCCCACAAAACCTGTGAACCACAACCAGTTAATATTCACATAAACAGCCAAAATAAGGCTGATTAAAATAAAAGTTCCGGCTATTGCCCTAATATATCTGTTTATCATAATATTGAATTTTAAAGTTTTATATTCATTTGCTTTCTTCCCAAAAACTCCTCCAAAGGAGGAGGAACGTAAATTAATTACGCACCTTTGGGGAGTTGGGAAGATTTATTATATACTTCTTTCTATCGGTACAACAACCGCATGAATAGGGTTGTTGGTTTCCAAATTTTCATTGAAATGTGTCACTAAGTTGAAAAATGAATCAATTTTTTCAGCTTCCGTAAAAGAAAAAAACATGATACTGTCTGCCCCTCCTTTTTCTGATGGAAACCAACTGGAATTCATCATAAAGGATGACGCATTTTTATAGCCCTCAATATCAGAGCCACTGTAGCTCTCAATATTTGCTTTTTTGAATAGTTGCAGCACGTCTTTCTGATATTCGTCCACAACGGTTACAATTAGTAGTTTCATCAGTTTATTGTTTATAGATTATTGTTATTTTTTTTCACTCCCCACGCTACGTCCACCGAGCTTCAGCAAAGGAGGAACTCACGATTCACGATTCACGACTCACAATTCACAGTTCACGATTCACGATTCACGACTCACGATTCACCTCTTTATTCTTTGCTCTTTGTTCTTTACTCTTTATAATTCTTCCGTTCAATCATGTAATAAACCAACGGTACAACGAGAAGCGTTAATACTGTGGAAACAATGGTTCCGCCCATAAGTGAAATGGCAAGTCCTTGAAAAATTGGATCAAATAGTATTACGAAAGCTCCAATTACAACAGTTCCAGCTGTTAATAAAATTGGGGTTGTTCGTACGGCACCCGCTTCAATTACGGCTTGTTTTAATGGAATTCCATCGGCGGTTCGCAGGTTTACAAAGTCAATCAATAAAACCGAGTTCCGAACCATAATTCCTGCCAGTGCTATCATCCCAATAAAAGATGTGGCTGTGAAAAATGCACCCATAATCCAGTGGCCGAGAACGATTCCTATCAACGATAATGGAATAGCAACCATCATTACAATTGGCGCTTTAAAGTTTTGGAACCAACCCACAATCAAAATGTAAATGATGATGATTACACCTAAAAATGCAATTCCCAAATCGCGGAATACTTCCAACGTAATTTGCCATTCCCCATCCCACTTCACCGTAAAATCGTCTTCGTGCTCTGGTTGTTGCAAGTACAGTTCATTCATTTTGTAACCCGCTGGCAATTCTATGTTGTTTAGCTTATCGGTCATTCCCAAAATAGCATACACAGGGCTTTCAAGTTCTCCCGCCATATCTGCCAAAACGTACACTACACGTTTTTGATTTTTGCGATAAATGCTTTTTGCGCGAGTACTTTCCTGAATGTTTACCAAATCGCTCACAGAAACCATATTGCCTTGTTTTGAAGCAATTTTTAACTGTGAGATATCCTGAATCGTGGATTTTTCCTTTTCATCCAAAGCCAATAATATTCCAACTTGAACGGTTGTAGTTTCATCGTAAAGATTGGTTACCGCTCTGTCTGAAAGCGCCATATTCATGGTGTAAACAATCTGCTGTGGTGCCACGCCGTAGCGCATTGCCTTTTCTTTGTCTATTATGAATTCATATTCCTTTTGGTCTGCTTCCACCATCCAATCTACATCTACAACATCTTGGGTTTCATTCAGGATATTTTCAACATTTTTTGCCACTGCAATTTGTTGGTCATAATCTGGCCCATAAATTTCAGCCACAATGGTTGAAAGTACCGGTGGTCCTGGTGGAACTTCCACTATTTTCACATTTGCGCCAAACTTCTTTCCAATTTCTTGAATACGTGGACGAATCAGTTTTGCTATATCGTGGCTCTGTTCTTTTCTATCTTCCTTGCCTACCAAATTCACCTGAATATCAGCCATATTGCTACCTCCGCGAAGGTCGTAATGGCGCACCAACCCGTTAAAGGTTATCGGTGCCGAAGTACCCACGTAGTTTTGATAATTCACTACCAGCGGTTGGGTGGAAAGGTATTGTCCAATCTCACGGGTAACCACTGCAGTGCGCTCCAAAGTGGTTCCTTCGGGCATATCAATCACTACTTGCATCTCGTTTTTATTATCAAAAGGAAGCATTTTCACTGCAACCGATTTGGTAAAGAACATCATCATAGATCCCAAAAGCATCACAATGGTAATTCCCAAAAACAGCCAACGTGTCTTTTTGTTTTCAATTAAAGGAGTTTCAAATTTTGAGTAAATCCTATAAATAAAAGTGCTCTCCAAAGGTTTTTCTTCTTTCGGAGCTTTGCCTTTTTTCTCTTTTTCACGAAGGAAAATAAATCCCAAATAAGGTGTTATGGTCAATGCCACAAACAATGACAGTATCATCGCAATGGAAGCGCCAATAGGCATTGGCGACATATACGGCCCCATCAGTCCAGAAACAAACGCCATTGGTAATACCGAAGCAATTACAGTGAACGTTGCCAAAATGGTCGGGTTCCCCACTTCGTTTATTGCATAAATAGCAGCTTGCTTAAACGGCAAGCGTTTCATCTTGAAATGCCGGTGCATATTTTCGGCAATAATAATGGAATCATCCACCACAATTCCCGTAACAAATACCAAGGCGAAAAGTGTAATTCTGTTCAGTGTGTAATCGAGTAAATAGTAGCTCAAAAGTGTCAATGCAAACGTGATTGGCACTGAAAGGAAAACCACCAAACCGCCACGCCAGCCCATTGCTAGCATTACAATCAAGGTAACGGCGAAGATCGCTCCCAAAAGGTGCATCAATAATTCTGAAACTTTTTGGGAAGCTGTTTCCCCATAGTTACGCGTTATTTCTACGTGAACGTCATCGGGTATTAAATTGCTTCGTAAATGATCAACCTTGTCGATAACCACATCAGCAATTTGCATCGCATCGGCACCTTTTCTTTTTGCTACGGAAATAGTCACGGCAGGATATTCCGAAGGATATTTGGACGCACTTTCAGTTGCACCTCCAAAACCGAAAGAAACATATTGCCTCGGAATCTCAGGGCCATCAAAAATGGCGGCGACTTGCTTTAAATAAATCGGTTGATTTTGCTGTACGCCCACTACCAAATTTTCAACATCGGTTGTAGATTTTAGGAAATTTCCGGTTGTTACCAAAAACTCCGTATCGTTCTTATCAAAACTTCCCGAGCTCATTTGCTGGTTGTTTGCCTTTATCATTTCGGCAACGCCCAAGAAGTCCAATCCACTTGCAGCTAATTTGTCTTTATCCAAAACCACGCGCAACTGTCTGTTTCGCCCTCCAATTTTCTGTGTGGCCGAAACTTGCTTCACCTTTTCAATTTCCTGGGTAAGCTCGTCTGCAATTTGTTTCAGTTGAAAATCGTCATAATTTTCGCTCCAAAGCGTTATCCCAAGCATCGGCACATCATCAATAGCGCGTGGTTTTACAAGCGGCATAGTAACGCCCGGAGGCATTTTGTCCATATGCTTGTTCATTTCGTTGTAAAGTTTCACGAAGGAACGCTCAATATCTTCGCCCACATAAAACTGGACAATTACCATCGCCCCTTCTTTTGAAGAAGTGGAATACACATATTCAACTCCCGAAATATTGGAAACCAGTTTTTCCAAGGGTTTTACAACCCTCGATTCTACTTCCGTTGGCGATGCACCAGGATAGCCCACGAAAATGTCGGCCATTGCCACATCAATCTGCGGTTCTTCCTCGCGCGGTATCAAAAAAGAGCTCCACACGCCTACGACCATAAACACGATCATCAACAGCACCGTAAGCTTTGAGCCTATAAATAACTTGGCAATTTTGCCTGCTAATCCGTCCTTCATCATTATTGTTTAATGGTTATTTTCGCTCCGTTAAAAAGTTTTCCTTCGGCAGCAATAATATAGTTTTCATCTGCGGCCAAACCAGAAAGTACTTCCACGTTATCGCCGAAAGTACGGCCCAAGCGCAACCAGCGCAGTAAAGCGGTGTTGCTTTGGCTCACTGTATAAATTCCAGTTAGTTGTCCACGTTTCACCAAGGCTTCCTGCGGCACCAAAACCATACTCACATCTGTTTTCTTTTCTATTGGAAACTGCACCGTAGCATACATACCCGAAAGAATGCTCGCATCGGTTTTGTCCAAAACTACTTTTACCAAATATTGTCCGCCTGTGTTTTTTGCGGAAGTGCTGACCTCGGTTACAGTTCCCGGAAGTATTTTATCCGAAGATTTTACAAGTACCTGTACTTCCGTTCCGGATTTTATTTTTGAAATTTCACTTTCAGGCACTGAAGCGGTAACTTCAAAATTGCCCGGGCCTTCCACCGAAATAAGTGGAACACCGGGATTTGCCATATCGCCAGCTTCAATGAATTTATTCGTAACCACTCCGTTAAATGGTGCACGAAGATTTACATAGGCAAACTGCGATTGCACTTCGTTCTTCATTTGCTTTGCGCCTTCCAATCTGGCTTTTGCCATTTCGTATCGGGCGCGTTGGTCGTCAAGTTCTTTTTGGCTTGCGCTTTTTTCCGCGAATAAATTTTGAAAACGCTGATAATCTTTTTCAGCATTGTTGAAAGCAGCTTGGGCTTCGGTAATGCCGGCATTGGTCTGCGCTTGTTTTGCAGAAAGATCTGAATTGTTGATGCTAACCAACAACTGCCCTTTTGTAACTTTTTGTCCCACATTCACGTGAACCTTATCCACAAAGCCCATCATTCGTGTGCTGAGGGTTGCGCTGTTCGCGGCTTCAATCTTGCCGCTGGCGGTTAAAAAAGGTGTGTTGTTTTCTGCAGCTACGGAGCTTACGGTAACGGCTACTGCCGGAGAGTTATCTGCTTTTTTTTCTTCGGAAGAATTATTGCAGGCAGTAAAACTGAGTACCGCCGAAAATAGTAGAAGTGTATATATTTTGTTCATCGCTGATATTAGTTTGTTGTTAAAAATTGAAGGTATGCCAAAGCGTAATTATGCTGAAAAACGGTGTTAAAATATTCCAATTGTTTTTGTGAGTATTGCGTTTCGGCCATTAAAAGATCGGTTGTTTTTTCCAAACCTTCCGCAAATCTGTTGGTGCGGATTCTGAGCGCTTCTTTTGATTGCGCTAGCGCCAATTCGGTTAGGTTTAAATTGTTTTTGGCGTCCTGGAACATACGTTTTGCTTTGTTCAGCTCCAATTGGCTTTCGGCTTTGTATTGCTCCAATTCAAGATTTGCTTGATTGAATTCAGCCTTGCTTTTTTGTGTTTTTCCGAAACGTTTTGAACCTTCAAAAAGATTCCAAGTCAATGCTGCTCCGAATAAATATCCGTTTGCATCTGCCTGAAAAATCTGGTCGTCGTAAAGTTCATAGCTCCCAAAAGCATTCAGTCTGGGCAGAAACGTCATTTTATCGGCTTTGTAATTTTGTTTGTAGGCTTCGGCCGCAAATTCCATTGCTTGAATATCTGCTCTGGAATTGGATAGCTTTTCTGCGGAATTCAATTCCGAAGAAACCATTAACGAATCCGTAGGTTTCAAAACACCCGAAACTTCTTCGTTCATAAGCACCGCAAGATATTCCGAAGCGTTTATCACGTTACTCTTTGCGTACTGCAACTGGTTTTCCACTTCGGTAACGCGCACTTGTACCGCCAAAACATCGCTCTGTTGCAAATAACCCTGCTTAAAACTGTTGTTCGCCAAACGCAGGTTTTCATTGGCGGCATTCAAAGCGGTTTCCAAAACGGCAACACTTTTATAGGCCAACTGCAACTGCATATAGGCTTTTTCGGTTTCTAGGGAAAGGTAATCTCCCGTGCGCGCCAATTGCATTTGGGTGGCTTCCCACTTTGCCTTTGCGGCTTTTCTTTGGAATATACCGTCAACATTTATAAGGGGCTGCTGCACTTCAAACTTTGTCGCGAACATGTTGATCTGTGAAGGATCGTTCAGTTTGTTCGGGTCAAAATCGGCTTGCGTAACTATTTCTTGGTTCAACTTAAAACCGAAAGCCATTAACGGATTGGTAGTCGCCATTCCGCTATGCGAAGCATTGATATTTGGAAGAAATACGGCGTTCGTCTGGTTGTAATCGCCTTTTGCGGCAAGCACCTGTTGTTCGCCAATCTTCAGTTTATTGTTTTGCTGAACCACCTTTTCCAGCACTTCGGCCTTGGAAATGGGTACCGTTTGCTGCGCAAAAAGCATCGTGGGCAGCAAAGCAATTAGTGTAATTATATTTTTAAGCTTCATTTTTACATTTAATTTGATGCAAACATACGCCAGAAATCAAGCTTAGTCAGTAACTAATGTTACCAAAGAAAAAGCACCCTTTTCAGGATGCTTTTTTAAACTAACCAAATAAAATCTGCACTCTATTAGAAACGAACCAACCAAGAAACGTTTCTAAATATTTTTTGAATCAATCATTAGATCCGCGTACGATTCTTGAAATGATTCCTTTTTGATTTGTGAATTCTGCTATTAATATCCCTCCAATATGTAATACAATAAATGCTATTAGATAATAAATACCGAGTATATGTATTTCTTCCATTGGTTCTTTTAAAGTTTTTGGCCCCCATACTATTATAAGTCCTGTAACCAGAGATACTAGAACACAAACATAAAAAATGATGTAACTCCATTTCTGGAATTTCTCTTTTATGGTTAGGTTTTTAGTCAATGGATTTTGAATCTTCATAGTTCCGAAAAAGGGAAGTAAAAAGCGTAAGCTAAACAATCCAGTTAAAACATAGCCCAAATAAATATGCCAGTCCCACATGGGTTTTCGTATTTGTTTTGCCAAAACGATAAGCTGCTCCCTTGATAGCGATTGATCGGTACCCCCTAGATAAGCTTGGATAATATCTGCCACATTCTCTTTATTCATCCAAGTCAATCTCAGAAAAATAGTTATCAATAAAAGCAGAAAAGTAATCGCTATAGACCAATGGATAATTCGGTAAATCTTAGAATATTTTACAGTTTCCATACTATTCGCTTTAAGCCCAACCTAATGGTTTTTATATACTTTTAATGACCTTGGTCAATTTTTCTCGAACATCTTTAGCTATACCTGCCAAAGAATCATTTTGTACCGCCATCATCGAAGCTGCCGGATCAACCGCCGAAACTTCTACAATTCCCGGTTCGCGTTCCTGCACTATTACGTTGCAGGGAAGCATGGTCCCAATTTTGTTTTCGGCCTGTAAGGCTTGGTGCGCCATTTGTGGATTGCAGGCACCTAAAATGGTGTAATTATAAAAATCTGCATCCAATTTCTTTTTTAAGGTGGCCTTTATATCTATTTCGGTCAACACACCGAAACCTTCTTCTTTTAAAGCTGCCGTTGTTTTTTCAATGGCCTCTTCAAAACCTGTGTTTTTTAATGTTGTACTGATGTAGTAACTCATAATTTTTAGATTATTTAATTTACTTGAACAATCTATAACAAATGTAAGATTGCAAAACGGGAAGTTCTGTAACAAAGATTACACAACTGAAAATTTTCTGACTATGTCAGGTTGAGCGCAGTCGAAACCTCATTCATGATTAGCACGTCTCACTTCTCACGCTTCACGATTCACGCTTAACGTCTCACGCTTCACGCTTCACGATTCACAACCGACAACCGATAACAGACAACCGATAACAGACAACCGAAAACCGACAACCGACAACCGACAACCGACAACTAATTCGCCGGCGTAATCATTATATGCGAACGATGTGTACCCGCATCCATCAACCACGGCATTCCAGGGGCTTGTGGTTTTGTGGGCAAGCCTGTGCTTTCGCCTGTCATGTAGGGCTTGTAGAGTACGTACCGTATTTTGCTTTCAAGAAGCTCACCGGTTTCTGCGCTATAATCCTTTTCTTCACCCGCCAAAATATATACCATGGAAGGTTCCGAAGGCATTTTTAGGGTTCCGGTTTCTATTTCATTCTTTCGGGCTTCGCGCTTTTCTTCGTTTGATTTTCCTTCAGCGGCCAAGGCCCTGCCCCGTGCCATAAAGGGTTCTAGTTCGGCACCGTAACAGGCAACGTTTATGCCTTCCTTATTGGGATCGTCTGCCAGGCAGACCATTCCGTTGGAACCTTCGCGCAAGGTTATAAGTTTTCCTTCTTCGTTATACCCGAGAACGGTTGCATCATTGCTGTACATTTCTGGGGCGGCTAGAACTGCGGTTTTAATCTGTATGTCCTTTGGAAGAATTTTGTTTTGCGAGAATGCTGAAAGGCTAAACACAAAGGCAAAAATGATGGATAAATTTTTCATAGTCGTGTTTTTTATAAAGTAAACGTTTAAGGTACGAATATTTGGAGGATTAGAAGATTATAGGAGAGTCTATACTTTGGGTTTTTTAGTTTTATTAATTGATAAATATGGGGACACGAGCGGGACGCCCGCGCCAGCTTGAGAGGTCGAAGTATATCGAGGCCACCGACCTATCAGCGAAAAAATCAGGAATCATGGTGAAGTTCGTATTACGAGCGATGGGAGATGCGCGTTGTGAATATGTTTACAGTAGTTTAATGAAATATTTATTCTACATATCCAGAGCAATCACTATTTGTATTTTTTCCATAAAACATAGCCCACAAATACTAACAGACTAAAAAGCGAAACCCAAAAGAGACCAGTTTTTAATTGGTCTGTACTTTTACCTAGAATTGCAATGAATACGGTGAGTGGTAAAATACCAACCATGGTTGCACCAATAAATTTCCAGTAACCCATTTTCAACACTCCACCCACAAAACTTATGGCATCATTAGATAAAAATGGATTCAGCCGTGTTACAATAACTGCCCAAAAGCTATAGCTATCTATAAAATCTTCGATTTTGCTTTCGGTCTTTTTTCCCAATAATTTCAAAATAAAGGTTTTACCAAGATATCGGCCAATAAAATACCCAACCGATGAGGTCGCAAATACTGCAGCTAATATGATTATACTACCCCATATGGGACCATAGGCTAAAATGGATACGACCATCAATGCAATTGTGGGTATAACTATTAAAAACATCTGCACTACCATCGCCAGAATTAAAAGGATAGGTCCAAACCATCCAAATCCTGAAACCCACTCTTTAATTCGCTGTTCATCATCACTTGTTAAAACATTCCAAGCCGTATCTATAAATTGTTGTATTGAAGGAATAAAAAAATAACACGCAACAATGCCGCCTACCAGCCCAATGCTTAGGTAAAGCGGCAGTTTACTTTTTGAAGTTTTTTGTTGTTTTTCTGCTGGCACTATTTAAAACTTACTTGAAGGATGTTTGCTGCGGCGTCCCCAGATTCATTCGAAATATATAAGGTTGCGCAAAGGTATTTCTATCTAACTCGTATACGGTTTTGATAGTGCCTTTTGCATTTAGTATTACTAATTTTGGGTTCTTTCTTTCCAATACGTACTATTCACGAGTTTTAGGATAAATGGTAACGTCTGATGGATAAATTTTTCATAGGCGTGTTCTTTAAAAAGTAAATGTTTAAGATACGAATATTTGGAAGATTATAGGATAGCGTAGTTTTGAGTATTGAGTGGAGCGCTGGTTAAACCTACCTTTATGGTACGCTAATGCTACCTTTTCTCTAGTATTTCCATACGAAACTCCTAGTATCATACTCATATCATCAAATACGCTATATAAAAAACCAGCAGCTGCTAAGCTATTTTTTTGTCTCGAAAATTAACTAAAAGCGGCCAACACTAATCAGAGAAGTTCATTCATTGAAATTGCTCGCTTATTTTAAACTCACATACTCACCTACTCACCTACTCACATACTCACAAACTCACATACTCACAAACTCACCTATTCACTAATTTACAACAGCTTATGCTTATGCCTAATAATTATAATGTTACTTTCTGGATATCGTTATCTTAACTTAAGTCAATGAAATACATTTCTATAGCTAATAAATTTGCATAAAATTTAACATGCAGATTATGAAACAATTAGCAAGAATATCAGGAGTTTCTTATTTAATAATTTTCCTAGCAGGGTTTTACGCCAATTTTGCAGTGCTTGAAAGCCTAATAGACAAGAACAACTCAGCAATTACAGCTACAAATTTTATTAATAATCATATACAACTAGGTAACGGATTACTTGGATTTGTGGTGATGTTGTTCTTTGATGCGCTATTGGTTTGGTCACTTTTTGGTTTGACAAAATCGACAAGTAAGAGAATGTCTTATCTAGCTTCTTTTTTTCGATTATTGCACGCCCTCTTCTTTGGTGTTGCTTTATTCAAATTATGGGCGGCCTATCAAATAACATTTAATACAACTATTTCAACAAACTTACAGAATCGAGTATCGGACTTGTTATTAGATTTTGATACGTTTTGGACTGTTGGATTGCTTTTTTTTGGATTTCACTTACTTGTTCTAGGTTATCTAGCTTTAAAATCAATAACGATTCCGAAAGTAATTGGCATACTATTAATGCTTGCAGCAATAGGTTATATAATAGATAGTACAGCAAAGCTAATGATGCCAAATTATATAGATTATAAAAATGTTTTTGAAATGGTAGTAATTATTCCATCAGTGATTGGGGAGTTCTCGTTTACCGTTTGGTTACTAATTAAGGGATTTAAAAAGCAATCACAACAAGAAATTGTAAAAATAGTGTAACCCCACCTTACGATTTAAGACGTATTCTAAAACACTTAGATTTTCTTAAGATAGCTTAAGATTATCAACTAACTAAAAAACTAATTTTGATCTAACAAACATAAAATCAATCATATATAATCAATAGAAACCACAACCAAATAGTTTTAGAAACCAATAATTATCCTTTTCAAAGCTAATTTGTAGGAGCTATTTAAATCAAAAATAAAGTTCAAAAAAAACAATAAATCATGCCACATTTTGTAATAGACTGCTCCGAGCAGATTGTAAAATTAAACTCACCACAAGAGATTATTCAAAAAGTATACGATACTGCGGTGTCAACAGAACTATTTATTCCAGAAGAAATAAAAGTAAGAATCAATTCATTCCAATATTATACAACTGGAAATACAAGCGATAACTTTATCCATGTTTTTGGAAATATCATGGAAGGAAGAACCACAGAACAAAAAGCAGAACTTTCAAAACGAATTGTTTCAGAATTGAAAGTGATGTTTCCTGAAGTACCTATTATTTCAATAAACATTCGGGATTTTGAAAGAGCTACCTATTGTAATAAATCGATGGTGTAAATAATAGCATTTTATCAAAAAGCAACAACTTTAAAGACAACTAACACCATTAAAAATATTAAATCATGAACACTCTAAAAATTAATAATCTAGAGCTCACATATAAAAACGGTCATCAAGCAATTAGAAATATTTCTTTGGAAATAAAGAATGGAATGTTCGGGTTATTAGGCCCAAATGGTGCTGGAAAATCCTCCCTAATGAAAACAATCGTTGGACTTCAAAAACCTTCTTCAGGCGAAATCCTGTTCAATAATGCTAACATTGTTAATAATCCTGATGAAATTAAAAAATACTTAGGGTTTTTACCTCAGGATTTTGGAGTGTATCCTAAAGTTAGTGCTTATAATCTTTTAAACCACATAGCCATTTTAAAAGGAATTAAAGATGATACAGAGCGTAAAAACCAAATTCAATATTTGTTAGAGAAAGTAAACTTATGGGATTTTAAGAACAAAGAAGTACATACTTTTTCTGGGGGAATGAAACAACGCTTTGGAGTGGCTCAAGCTTTATTGGGAAGTCCTAAAATTATCATTGTGGATGAGCCTACTGCCGGACTGGACCCAGAAGAGCGTAACCGTTTTAATGCACTTCTAAGTGATATTAGTAGTGAAGTCATTGTAATTCTGTCCACTCACTTAGTGGAAGATGTGAAAAACCTATGCTCTGAAATGACCATAATGAATAAAGGTAGAATTCTTAAAACTGGAAAGCCAAAAGAATTAATTGAAGATTTAGAAGGCAAAATCTGGTCAAAATTTATTGCTGATGATGAACTGGAAACTTATCAATCAAATCTAAAAGTTATTAGTCAACAACTTATAGAGCGTCAACTACAAATTACAGTGTTTGCATCTACACAACCTGAAGGATTTTCGCCAGTTGAACCAATATTGGAGCACGTTTACTTTAATGTGCTTTCCCAAAACAATTAATTATGAATGCTATACTTCAATTTCAATTAAAGCATAGCGGTAACCGGTATGTATTAGGTTTAACAGCTTTACTATTAGTATTTATAGGATGGTTTTGCGGCTATAAGTTTAACCTAACTGCTGGTGAAGGAATTTATCTTAATTCCCCATACACCATTGGCTTTATGATGGCATTGTTAAGTCTGTCAATAATTTTTATGGCTATTCTATTTGCCTTAGAAATTCTGTTTAAGGAATGGGACACAAAATTTGATATTATGTTGTTCTCATATCCAATTACGCTTAAAAACTATCTAATAGGAAAGTTCTCAGTGTTTACTTTAAAAACTTTTTTAAGTTTTTTAATCTTAATTATAGGTTTTGTCATTGGTCAAAACTTGCGTACTGGAAACGAAATGCAGTTAGGATTTAGTTTATGGTCGTATCTATATCCGTTTTTAATCTTTGGTGTTTTAAACTGCTTCTTCGTTTGTAGCTTCTTGTTTATGGTTACCTATACTACGCGTAAGAAGTTATTAGTGGTTCTGGGAGGTTTATTATTGTATGTACTTTACATGGTAGTATTAGTGTTTTCTAATTCGCCATTTATGGCAGGAAGCATACCACAATCTATTGAAATACAGCAACTATCATCATTGCTCGATCCTTTTGGAGCTTCTGCATATTTCTTTGAAGCTAGAGACTTAAGTGTTTCTGAAAAAAATCAGTTCATCGTGCCACTTAAAGGCTTTTTGGCCATCAACCGTATAGTTTATGTGGTGTTATCAATGTTGTTTTTGGCTATTTCTTATCGTTTTTATGTGTTCAATAAAACAACAAGTAAAAAGGAATTGAAGCTTAAAAAGCATAATGTTAAAGCAGGAATAGTAAGACTAACAAAAGTTAAAATACCAGCTCTTAATTTTGGTTTTAAGTCAGAATTAAACTCAATTATATCCTATGCAAAGGTCGATTTAATTTACCTCTTCAAAAGCATAACTATAGTTGCCGTTTCAATGCTATTGGTATTCTTCGTTGGAATGGAAATGTATTCTGACATTGATAAAGGCATTCGTTTACCAAATTATTATGCAAGTTCTGGACTTTTGGCTACTTCCATTTCTCAAAGTTTTCACTTATTAGGAGCATTTATTCTAGTGTATTTTATAAATGATATGTATTGGAGAAGCAGTACAGCCAATTTTTATTTAATTGAAGACAGTACATTTTTTTCAAAAGCAAAATTAAAAGGGCACTTAATGTCATTAGCTGTGTTATTGGTATTCTTAACAATGTTACTTATAGTATTGGCATTAGTATTTCAAATAAGTTATGGATATACCCAAATTGATTGGTTGGCTTATTTTGGGATTATTATATTTAATACAATTCCGCTTTTCCTTTTCGGCACATTGTTACTTCTTATCAATAGTATCATCAATATCAAATATGTAGCCTTGGGTGTTTCAATAGTAGCGGTTGTAGTTTTTACAACCCCATTAATAAAGATGTTGTTGCCCTATCCATTAATACATATTTTCTCAGGATTTAATGGTGTGTTTAGTGACCTAAATGGTTATGGTGCTTATCTGTCAGCCTTTTCAAATAGATTGCTTTTTGGAATTTGCCTTTTAGGGTTATTGTGGATTTTTAATTCGTATTTGAAATTAAAACAATGCTCTAAAATCAAATCTTTTATTGTCCTTGTTTTCTTTGGATTGGGTGTCTTTGGAGGCTTTAATTTCATGAATGGTTATTCACCAAAAAATGAAGATGCTCAGCTTATTGAAGCTGTTAATTATGAAAAGAATTACCGTCATTATCAAAATATACCACAACCTACAATTATAGATGTAGACACAAAAATAGATTTGTATCCTTCTGAAAATGCCTATAAGATTCAAGGAAAATATAGAATTCAAAATCTATCAGATGAACCAATAAATAAGATTCTATTGAATTTTCATTCCGACTTAAAATTAAATGAAGCGACATTTAGAGCGCATAATAAAGATATTTCGGTTGATGGGATGGTTACAGAGGTAAAACTTGACGAGCCTTTTATGCCAAGTGATACAGCGACCTTAGAGTTTAATTTATCATACAAATGGTTTGCTGTCAATGGGCATCAAACTTTTAATGCTATCGTTAATAATGGTTCGTTTATGAGGATTAGTAATTATTATCCTTTGTTGGGATACCAATCAGATAAAGAGATAGAAGACGAAAAAAAACGAGTAGAAAATGGCCTTGGAAATCCAACAAGTTTAAAGAAGCTTGAAGCACCAGAAGTCCTTAAAAATGACTTTATAAATTTAAATATGGTAGTTACCACTGAAAGCAATCAAACACCTATAGGAATAGGCAATATTGTTAAAACCTGGACTGAAAACAATAGGAAAAATACCCAATACAAAGCCTATGGCATTCCATTTCGATTTGCAGTTGCATCTGCTAAGTACCAAAAACAAGCTATCAAGCATCGTAACATAGAAATTGAAGTACTTTATCATGACTTGCATTTTGAAAATGTAGAGCGACTGCTAAGAAATGCCGTATTGAGTTTAGATTATTGTGTAAATAATTTTAATGGGTATCCATTTGAAAAGATAAGCTTTGTTGAGGTCTCATCTTTTACGAGTGGGTTTGCGGCAACAGCATATCCAGCAACCATTTTTATGACTGAAAACATGATATTTCATGCTAATATAGATAGTGATCCAAGTAAAGATGTTATAAATGAATTAGCAGGCCATGAGTTGGCTCATATATGGTGGGGAAATAGTCAAATAAATCCAGATGAAAGAGAAGGCGCTTCAATGCTTACTGAGTCTTTAGCCATGTATACCGAAATGATGATTTATAAAAAAATGTATGGGAAAGAACGCATGATGGAACGTGTTGCAATACATCAACAAATTTATGATAATGAAAAAGGACTTTACGGAAATCCACCTTTATACAAAGTGCCTTATGGCGCAACACATATAGCTTACTCAAAAGGTGCGATAGCAATGGTAGAATTATCTGAATTAATAGGAGAAGATAAAGTAAATGAAGCATTAAGAAGTTTTTTAGCCAATAATCAATATCCTAAAAAGCCTACAACTTTAGATTTGCTTGAGGAATTTTATAAAGTCGCACCAGATAAAAGTGCTAAATCTAAAATTGACGAGCTGTTTAAAAGGAACTGAAATAAAATACGGTATAAATCAATAAAAAATTATGTTTAAAAAATATCGAGTTATTAAATGGATACTAACCGCGCTAACCATTATAGTGGCTATCCTTATCTTTATTGGCATATATATCGCGACTCTATTACCGGTAGAAGATGGCACCTTAGTTAATAGTCAAGTACGTGATATCACTTACATCACTAAAGATGTACCAGCGTATCGCGGAAAAATACTTGCTGTTGTAACCAGCACAGATACAATGGGTACAAGTGGTAAAGGCACAGGATATGAACTAACGGAATTAGCAAGAGCTTACTATGTTTTTAAAGCCAATGGTTTTGATGTTGATGTAGCAAGTCCTTTAGGAGGCAAGCCTCCTGTGGTGTTAGATGATGATGATATGGGAATATTTGATTATGCATTTTTGAATGATTCAATTGCACAATCCAAAACCAATAACAGCCTTTTATTAAAAGATGTTAAACCTGAAATATATGAAGCTGTTTATTTTGTTGGAGGGAAAGGAGCGATGTTTGATTTTCCAAATAATAGATTTATAAATGCACTAATACAAGATTTCCATAAAAATAACAAAGTAATAGGGGCAGTCTGTCATGGTCCTGCAGCATTTGTAAATGTTACCTTAGACGATGGGCAGTCATTTTTAAAAAATAAGCAGGTAAGTAGCTTTACCAATAAGGAAGAGTTATTATTAATTCCAAAAGCAGAATCCGTATTTCCTTTTTTATTGCAAGACAAACTGATATCTCAAGGAGCCGTATTTAACGAAGGCATCATGTATCTGGAAAAAATAAGTCACGATAATAATTTAATTACTGGTCAAAATCCATGGTCAGTATGGGCAATGGCAGAAGCTATGGTAAAGCAAATAGGATACACCCCGAAACAAAGAGCAATTACTGCGGAAGAAAATGCCGTTAAAGTCTTATTAGCCTATGAAACAAAAGGCAAAGAAGATGCTAAAGCAGTAATAAAACAAATTGTAGAAGAAAATAAACAATCTGTTTCTAGATCATTGCTAATTAATCATAGTGCTGTATCAGTAATACAGGGACATTTAAAAAAATCTTATGATCTTTTACGTTTAGCGTCTTATACAAAAGATATTGAAACCAATAAATAAAAAATAACGGGAACATTATCCCTTAGGATTCCAATAGCACTTATTTAAGACAATATAAAAATGAACTATAGAATAGACTATATAGATAGATTTGAATACAACAAAGTTGTAGAGGTTTGGGAAGCATCTGTAAGGGCAACCCATCATTTTTTAAAAGATGAAGACATCGCTTATTTTAAACCCTTAATTCTAAATACCTATCTAGACGCTGTTGAATTAAGATGTTTTAGGGATGAGCATTTTAAAATACTAGGTTTTATAGGTGTATCTGATGGAAATCTACAAATGTTGTTCATTCATCCAACACATATTGGGAAAAGAATAGGAAAAACTTTATTGGAATATGCAATTAATAGCCTTAATGTAAACAAAGTAGATGTCAATGAGCAGAATGGACAAGCTGTTGGGTTTTACAAACATTGTGGCTTTGAAACCATAGGGCGATCTGAATTGGATGCCTCAGGAAAACCCTATCCAATTTTACACATGGAATTAATAAAATAAAAAAATGAAACTAAAATTTGTCATTTTAACTACGCTATTATTTGGAGGCCTTCATTTGGCAAAAGCACAGGAAAACAACTTAAATACACATCCAGATTCACTTAATTATGCACTAAATCAATACTACAAGTTAAACCTAAAGGTATTTCAACAAAACTCAACCTTAAAGGACATCGATAATATCTTTGAACTGTTTACTGATGATTTTACCTATGTACATCCAAATTATGGTGGAATCTATACTCGTGAAGACCTCTACAATGGTTACAAACGCAATCAAGAGAATGGTGGTTACGACGGAAGTGTGATTGATATAAAAACCGAGAACATTATTTATGGCTTAAATGCAATCACAGTAAGTAAACGTTTTATTACAAAGGAGGATGGCAAAATGGTCGAAGGTGATGAACAAATGGCCCTTTTTGAGTTTAAGAATGGGAAGATTTCTATAATTAAAGAGTATTGGTAAACTTTTGATTGAGTAATAACAACTTATGGCTTTATTAGATCAACAACGCATCGAATTTGCAAACAGAAAATTTTTAGCGACACCTCTTTCTGGATTAATAGCCTGGTTGCTGGTGGGGGTTTCGGGATTACTTTTCCCTGATAGAACTACTGTTTGGATATTATTTATTACCACGGGAAGTATCGTATACTTAGCACTATTTATTTCAAAATTCACAGGAGAAAATTTTTTGGACAAAACAAAACCTAAAAATGTTTTTGATGGGTTATTTTTATATACAGTGGCGCAAGCTGTGTTAGTCTATGCCATAGCTATTCCTTTCTTTTTAACAGACTATACTTCGTTACCATTAACCGTAGGTGTGTTAACAGGAACCATGTGGTTGCCATTTTCTTGGATTATTAAGCATTGGGTAGGAATTTTCCATGCACTGTCAAGAACAGTTTTAATTGTATTGTTTTGGTATTTATTTCCAGAACAACGATTTGTAGTAATCCCTTTTACAATTGTATTCATATATATTATTACACTTATCATCTTAACAAAAAGAAATAAACAGGAATTATCATGAAACGCGGAATAGTTACAGGTAGTAGCAGAGGTATTGGTCTCGCTACGGTTGACTTACTAACCAAAGATTTGAATATTGAAGTAATTGGAAGTTCAACTTCTGGAAATCATACATTAAACCAACCTAATTTTCAATGTTTAAAACTCGATTTGTCAAATAACATTTCTATCGATAAATTTATCCTGAGTTTAGGGAATATTAAACTAGATTTTTTAATAAACAATGCCGGTATTTTGCTTGAAAAATGGGATGCTTCAGTAATTAATATGGAACAGTTAAAACAAACTTTTAATATTAATTTATTTGGCACTATTGAACTAACTGAAAAACTCCTGCATAGATTAAATGCCAAAGCACATATCATAAATATTACATCAGATTGGGGCTCTTTTAGCGAATTTAATTTTGATGAATTTCAGCCACATTATAAAATGTCTAAAGCAGCTTTAAATATGTACACTAAGTTGTTGGCAAAGCGATTGGAAAGTCAGAATATAACAGTATCGTCTCTAGATCCAGGTTGGACCCAGACCGATATGGGAGGAAAAGTAGCCCCACGCCTACCCAAAGATGTGGCTGCAGACATTTTAAACTTATTAAATAATGATGTTGATAGCGGACAGTTTTGGCATCAAAGAAAGGTAAGAAACTGGTAAGCAGATTTATATACTAATGAAGTTATTCTTAATTATTTTTTTAGCTGTAACTACCCCTATTCAAAAATCAAGGGATCAATGTCAAGAAATGATCAAAACAGCCATTGAGGCTTTGCACAAAAAAGATCACCCTAATTCCTTAGAACTACTTATAAATGCCCAGAATATCGCCAATTCACACCAATGGCATGAAGAGCAGTTTTTAGCCCTCAATAATATAGGTGCTAATTATTATCAACTATCAGAATATGGCGAGGCCCTAGAGAACTACTTGGCAGCATATAATGTTGCACTCACCCATTTAACCCCCCTAAGGGAAATGGTTGTTTTAAATAATGTTGGAATTTTATACTTTGAGGAGAAGAAATATAAAGAAGCTGAAAATTATTTTTTAAAGGCATACACCATAGCAAATGAATATAATGAGACAATTAAAATAGGAATCTATGCCATAAATTTAGGCCTTGTTTATAATAAACTCAACCATTTAGATAAAGCGAACCAATATTTAAAAATTGCATTTCCCCTCCTGGAAAATGAAAAAAAAATTTTACTTCAAGGTAAATTTGCACTAGCAGAGAATCACTTTTTAAAAGGAAATTTGAAAGATGCAGAAAATTTAATTTACCCCCTTATTCCACAATTAAAAAATGCTGAACTCATAGAGCACCAATCTGAAGCATACCTACTACTTTCAAAAATACACCAAACAAAAGGTGATTGGTCACGTGCGAAAGAATACGCTAATGAGGCTAACTATATAAATGGCAGCCTTGAAATACAAATCAAAATATACGAGCAACTCTCCTTGCTAGACTACGCGTCTAAGGATTTTGCAAAATCACGAATTTACAGAGATTCGGTAATTATTTTAAAAGATAGCCTGTTTAAGGTTAAAAGTAGAAATCAATTTGAAGGCAACAAGGTAAAATTCGATATCAAACGTTTTGAAAAAGAGTTAGAAGATAGTACCTTAGAATTTAATGCAGAACGTAAAGTATTTTATATTCTAATTAGCGCTATTGCGCTATTGCTTTTACTTTCCATTTGGGCCTGGAGAATGCATATCTCAAAATTCCAACAAAAGAAAATCATTTCTGAAAGTGATCAGAAGATTAAAATGTTGGAACTAGAAAACGAGCTGGAATCTAAAAATAGAAAACTAACGGTAAAAGCGTTAAAAATAGCAAGCAGAAATGAGTTGCTTCAAGAAGTCTTAAAAGCCATCAAATCATATAAAGATTTAGGTAGTAACAATGATTTAAAAAAATTAGTGCTTCAATTAAAATCACATTTAAGAAATGATGCAAGCTGGAATGATTTCTTGGTCCATTTTGAAGAAGCAAACTATGGGTTTTTGAAAACTTTAAAAGAAAAACACCCATCATTAAATACAAATGACATTCGATTCATTTCTTATTTATACATGAACCTTTCTATAAAAGAAATTGCCTCTCTATTTAACATTACTCAGGATGCCTGCAGAAAAAGAAAGGAACGTATTGCTAAAAAGATAGGATTACCCGATACTTCTAGCTTATACCAATACCTCTCAGAACTACAGTAAAATCAAGCATGTCCTATTTTCTCTTGACGCATGTCCTAGTAATTCGTGTCAAAAATTCTTCAAAAAACATTCAATTTTTCATATTCGCCACTTAATAATTAAAAAACATACAACAATGAAAAACAAATTTACATGGCTTTTTCTGGTTTTGGTTCTCTCCCTATACCAGAAAGGATTTGCACAATTGGAAGCAGTAGGTTCGCCTGACTACGGTAGAATCTTTAATATTACCTATGACCCCTCAGTCGAAAATAAATTATATGCCACATCGCTCTATAACCATATTTTGGTTTCAAATGATAATGGTCAAACGTGGGAGGTGTTATTCTCAATGTCTGTGCAAGAGGTCACTACATTTAAAGATTTAAAGCTAGCGAGAAATAATTCAGCTTTAAGTTTTATTAAATACAATCAAGGATCTTCAAATAATACCATAATGATTTTAGATTTAAGTTCTAATACCATTATTGATGAAATAGAAATTCCTTATAACTCTGGAGATAAATACATAAAGTCATATAGCATTTATGAGGCAGACCCCAATGTAATCTTGATGAATACAAAAATTGATTTTGGCACTTTAGAAAACACATACTACACAACAGATGGCGGTCAAAATTGGAATTTAGTTTACACAAAATCTGAGCACGACGATGTGGCCATTAATAGTGTCGCAATAAGCCCAAGCAATCTAGATCATCTGATTCTAACTAGGGGATTAGGCCCTAATGGTGTTGATGGCGGCTTATTTCAATCATACGACGGGGGTCGATCTTGGGAGGAAAAATTACAAGGAATTGTGCTAGCTCCAGTAGTGTTTAATCCTCATAATACGAATGTTATTTATGCCGGCACGGGAATTAGTTTTGGCAGTACAGAAGAAAACTTATACCGTTCGGTCGATGGTGGTCAAAATTGGAATATAGTACCAATCACTTTTACGGATGAACAACTGAATGATATTACTCACATTGCCTTCAATCCTCAAATTGAAAATAGCATTATCGTTTTGGAAGAAAATGAAATAATAATTTCCACCGATAACGGAATAACCTGGGAAAATCATGTACACGATACAAGCGATGTTCACGGCTATTACTACGGCACTAATCTTTCATTTAACCCCTTTAATGAGGATGAAATTTTTATAACTAGCAATTACCATCCACAGTTTTCAAATGATGGAGGAGCCACCTTAACTTGGGCAAAAAACAATTTTTACTTATCTACTGGTTCAATAGGTTTATTTCCGGAAGGGGATGGACATTTGTATTATGGTGTTCAATACGGGTACATCAATAAAAATTTAACTACAGAAAACGAAGAAGACTTCGATATTCTACCCATTGATTGGTATACCCAAGGAGACGCGCCCACGTTATTTACAGATAAATTTGTCGAAGGCAGAATATTTACATTTAGTTCTGGATGGTTTGGATCTGATCTTGAGGTAAGTATAGACCACGGGCAAAATAAGCATCAAATACTTAATACCTTCATGAACTTCTTAGATGCTACAGGAACAGATCCTTTTGATTCAAGTGTTATTTGGTTTTCCTTTTCAGATACCAACGGAAATGTAGAACTTAAACGAGCAGATATTAGTGATCTAAACGCCATAGTAACAAGTGATATTTCTTTGCCGGAAAACGGAATAATCAAAGGAATTCATTTCGATCCATCAAACCAAGGCCATGTTTTAATTACTATAGGAACAACAGTTTATAAATCAGAAGATTTTGGGGTAAGTTGGAATCTTTCAAACACAGGGCTAGAATTATTGGATAATCGTTCAGACCTTATATTAAGTTCAAACGCAAATCCATTAAATAATCAACAACTAACCATTGCCACCAATATAGGTGTTTTTACCTCATTAGATAATGGGGCAACGTGGAATAGAATTTATGATGAACTTGTACATCAAATTTTTCATTCTACTGCTACTGCTGGGCATTTAGTTGGTATGGTTCACAGCTCACGCGTTTCTGAATTTAAATTAATTTACTCAACCGATGAAGGACAGACTTGGGAAACCATAGATAATGATGATTTATACGCTATAGGTTCAGTAGCTTCTGCTGTTAAATTTAATGACGAAAGCGCTGAAGTTTATATAGGAAGTGTAGATTTAGGCTTAGTAAAATATAATATCGACCTTCAAACATTAGGTTTTGAAGAAAACATTCTTGCAAGCAAAGATGTTTTAGTTTTTCCTAATCCAACTCAAGGTTTAATCAATGTATCTATTTCTGGTGAAAAGCCTAGATCCGTTGCTTTATTCGATGTAACAGGCAAAAAAATAATTGACGTTTATAATACTTCAGAAATAAACTTGTCCCAACTCTCAACCGGTATATATATCCTACATATAACTGCAGAATCTGGAAAAACAACAATTAAAAAAATAATAAAAACTAACAATTAGGTGTTAAATGATTACAGTTAATCAAACCTATTACTATGCTATTGTAACCGAAAAGTCGCACCGACTAATATTACTTGATGGATTTTTACCAATTTTTTTAACCCGTACAATCGCTAAACGGGAAGGTAGGAGTCAAAATAATATTAAAATAGTAAAAATAAGTGGTAAGCGCCTTAATGCGATATTGAAAGAAGCTAGTTAATTTTTTTCATTAGTATGATTGATTAGGGTTAAAAAGGAGAAGCCAGACTGTATGTCTGGCTTCTTATTTATTGCGTTTTTGTAATTCTTCCTTCTTAACTAAAGTCAATGAACAAGGTTTAAATCTAGTATACTTTTGCTTCATAAAATAAATTAATAGATTAATAGTATGAGTATAAAGAAAGTATTATTGGGAATGTTGGTATGTTTATCAATAACCTCCTGTTCTGTGCAACAATTTGCGGTGAATACCGAAACACTGCCTTTTGAAAATGGAGGAAAAGTATTTGGGGAAAAGACAAAAGAACTAACCTTTAAAAAAACAAGTGATTTGCACATTCTGGGCATCAATGTAAAAGAAAGTAATGTGGAAGCAATTGTTAAAGAATTGGAAGCCGAAAAGTACACCATTGAAACAAAATCCAGTTTGTGGCTTCGAATCCTTTCATTAGGGATGGTAGATCTTAAAACCGTAAAAGTGATTAAAAGAGAAGGATAGCACCTCTTGTTCAATAACAATTATTAAGATGCCCTGGAATTTTTTTCTAGGGCTTCTTTCCTTATATTTCTTAAATGAAACCCTATTTTCTAGCTATTCTTTTTCTAATGCGACTTAAAGACTCTGGCTTAACACCCAAATAACTGGCCAAATGGTACTGAGGAACACGTTGTAGTAAATCGGGTCTAGTTTCCAAAAGGTTTTTATACCTTTCTTCAGGGCTCGAAGTTATGAATTTGGCCAAAGCTTCCTGCTGTTCTCCAAAGTCACCTTCCATAGACATGCGGCACAAAGCTTCATACTTAGGAACACGTTTAAACAACTCCTGTTCCTTTTCATAATTTAAAACAGCCAACCTACAATCCTCCACACATTCAAAATAATGGTTGGCCGGTGTTTTGTTTGTATAGCTTTGTAAGGAAGCTACAGATTCGTCCTCAACATAAAATTCAGTAGTACGTTCTTCCCCGTCAATTATATAAAATTTTCTAACGCATCCCTCAATAACAAAGTAAGAATCTCTTGAAACTTGTCCTTCCTTTAAAAGTAGCTCCCCTTTTCTAAAGGATTTAATTGGAATACATGCTGCAAAAGCAGAAGCTTCTTCATCAGTAAGCTCAAGGTATCTGGAAATTAACACTACAATTTCATTTTCCATAATGGAAGCTTATTTTACAATGACGATACTAAATTAAAAAAGGTTTGAGGACTAGCCCAAACCTTTACATTAAAAATTAAAATTAACACGACTATTTTATAAATAAAATTAGGATGTCAAATTATGTTTAGCGACCTCAATGCTTTTTTTTGGATTTATATTAGGTAGAAAAAAGCAAGCAATTCCAATTAAAGGAAGAAATGAACATAGTTCATACACAAAATTTATGGACCTTAAATCTGCTAACAATCCTATAAATGCAGACCCAATGGCCGCAACGCCAAAAGCAAATCCATAAAACAAACCAGAAATCACTCCTAGCTTGTTAGGCAATAACTCTTGGGCATAAGACATGATTGCAGGAAAAGCAGATGCCATTATTAAACCTATAATAACCATGAAAATATCGGTATAAAAGAGATTTACATAGGGTAGCCATACTATAAACGGTGTTGCTCCTAAAACAGAAAACCATATTACATATACACGTCCAAACTTATCTCCTAAGGGTCCGCCAAGAACCGTCCCCAGCATATAAGAAAATAGATATATAAAAAGATGTATTTGCGCTTGTTTAATAGTTAAATCAAATTTATCAATCAAATAAAAGCTATAATAGTTTGAAAGACTGGCAGCATATATAAATTTTGAAAAAATGATTAGTAATAATATTCCAATAATCATTTTTATTTTTCTTTTGGAATATGGAACAGTAGACTTTATATCTGTGGTACATGTATTGGATTGGTAACTTTCCAACCGTTTTTTGTACCAAAGCGCTACCTTTTTGAGGATAAAAAAACCAATAATTAAAGGAAGCATAAAGATACTGACGAACCCCTGTGAGTTGGGCAATACCAGTAAGGCAACGAGTATAGGAGCTAAGGCCGTGCCTAAATTACCTCCAATCTGAAATATGGATTGGGCAACTCCAATCTTTCCTCCTGAAGCCAAATTAGCAATACGACTGGATTCTGGATGAAATATGGCCGACCCAATACCTATCAAAATACTAGATACAATAATGAAGCTATAATCATCAGCATATGCCAACAGGAGTATTCCCAAGGTAGTTAAGATTAACCCATAAATTTGTGAATATACTTTAGGGTTTTTATCTGTATAAAATCCAACCAATGGTTGCAAAATAGAAGCACTAAATTGAAACGCAAAAGTGATGAGACCAATTTGCACAAATGAAAGTTGGTAATTATCTTTCAATAAAGGAAAAATTGAAGGAATTACTCCTTGAATCAAATCATTTATTAGGTGGGAAAAGCCTATAAAATAGAGGATTTGAAAAGCGGTTTTTGAATTATTGGTTTTCATTATTGTTCGCTTTATTTTATGTTGGTCAAACATAGGTTCGTTACCATAATGCGCATTTCAATCTTGAATTAATAAGGTGAAGCAATTGGTTAGGGTTGTGCTGGGTTATTCTTTTAAATTTCCTGAAATAAAAGGTCTAATCGTTTTCTTACTTTTTTTGCGCCAAGCGTATGGTCTTCCTTGTGTCTGTAACCAATTGGTGCAATAACTACAGCGTTGAGCCCTTGTTCATTAAGCCCTAAAATTTTATTATAAGCTTCCGGTTCAAACCCCTCCATAGGGCAAGCATCTATTTTTAGCTCGGCACAAGCATTCAATAAATTTCCAAGGGCTAAGTAAGTTTGTGATTTTAACCAACTTGTTTTTTCTTCAGGTGTTTTTTCGCTTAGTTTTTCTTTTATAAAACCGCCATAGCCATTCAATCTGTCCAAATCGAGATTTCGCGTTTCAGCTGTTTGCTTAATAAAAGCGTCAATGGCTTCAGGAGTAGCATCTGTATAATTGCAAAAAACAAACAAGTGGGATGCATCAGTAATCTGACTTTGATTCCAAGACACCGGTTTTAGCTTTTCTCTAATCGCTGGGTTTTCAATTATCAGAACTTTATACAGCTGCAATCCATAGGACGAAACAGATAATTGTATGGCTTCCTTTAATTTTTGAAGATCATCTGATGATACTTTCTTTGAAGTATCAAATTTTTTCGTGGCATAGCGCCAGTTTAAGTTTTTAAGTAATTCCATTTTATTGTGTTTTTAATTTATAATTATGCATTGTAAAATCATTTTTAAATCCCATTCTTTCATACATCCCCTGCCCTAGTTTAGAAGCTTGTAAAGTCGCAACAGTTGCTCCTTGCTGTATTGCTTTATTTAATACAAAGTGCATTATTTCTTTAGCATAACCATTCCCTCTAAAAGCAACGGGAACACCTAGACTATAGATACCGGCTATAGTATTGGTGCGATGTAATTTAACAACTCCTATAGGCTTACTATCTTCAAAAGCTATATAGAAATGTATTTTATTCAAGTTCTTTAATACGAGGTCTTCACTTATCACATACCCGAAGGATTGCTTAAAAACAGCGGTCCAAATTTTAGTTTCTGCCATTTCAGTCACCATCTTGAAGCTTAATCTTGTAGAGGGTTCAAAAGGTTTTGTAAGCTTTAAATGCATCCCCGGCATGGAACTGCTAAGTTCAAATCCAGATTGTTCAATAAGCGTATGATTTATACTGCCCCCAAATTCAAAATCAACAAAACGCAAATTAATCTGCGAAGATTCAATAAGGATTTTGATGTTTTGAAGAACATCCGGTGTGAGATTTTGGTTAGACCAAATTTTATTGGGCCATTCAGAAGCCTGTATCCTACTATAACCTATTGCACTGTCACCTGCATATCCATTAAATGGCTTAGCAACAGTTGCGTAAAGATTTAATAAGTTATGGATATTGTATTCAATATGTTCCATTTTAAATTATTTAGTATTAATAAGTATAATGCCTATTAGCATAGCTATTGTTCCAATAAGCCTTTTAGTTGTGATGGGTTCTACAGGCAAATTAAGCCAGCCATATCTCCCTGCGATCAATGAAAAAATAAGCTGCCCGCAAAGTCCAAGCGCAATCATTTTAGAAATGCCCATTTTGGGAATGGCGTAGAAGTAAATGGAAATTCCAATAACACTGAATAACCCTCCCATAAACCATAAGTACCAAGGCACAGACGTTGTTGTAATAGGTTGAATACTGCCTTTTCCCAATAGTAGCAGCATAATAAATCCGAAAACAACACTACTTAAAGACGAAGCTATTACAGCCGCAATAGGCTGCTTTAAAATTCCTCCTAATTGGGAGTTGAACCCGGCTTGCACGGCTAAAAATACACCTCCAGTTAATGCTAATATGTATAACAAAAGTTTCATAGCTAGTAGTTAGTCCCATTTGTTATGTGTTGATAAAGCATACTTCCCTGCACCCATAAAAAATAGGGCAACGCCAAATATCATATAGATAAAGATTAACCCAATAGACCAACCCCCGTGCTCATTTAAGCTTAATACGTCTGGAAGTCGATCCATTAGAATTGCCACAAAGCAATTAATAGCGAAAACAAGTCCAGCTAGTTTGGTTCTAAATCCAATAATAATGAGAATAGGTGCAATGATTTCACCAACAAAAACCCCATAGCCCAAAAATGTGGGAAGTCCATAGTGTTCGAGTAAACCATTAATGTATTCAATCCCAAAGTTTAATTTGCTTATCCCATAAATTAGCATGGTAAATGCAATACTTACTCTTAATAGTAATAATCCAATGTGCTGTTTTGTGTTCATAATTAAAATGTTTAAAAGTTATATTTTATAAATGCTCCGAAGTTTTCAAGTGTTTTTTCTGCTTTTGTAAACTGATCTAAATTTGCCCCTATTCCCGTAATAAGCTGTTCATTCTTTATCCCTACACGTAATTGCTGAATGCCTCTATCCAGAACCTTTAAATTGGTATTGACTACAACGAAGAGGTTTATGTAGCCGTGGATATTTTTGCTTAATCTTGGGGTGTAATTAAGTCTTAAATTTTGTTCTAAAGTGAAGCCACTTTCATAAGTACTTCCAATTACATAACTTAGTCTAAAGTTTGATGTGGCATACTCGTATTGTGTCGATATTGTAGCAAATTTTCCAGGATTCTTTATACCTGCAGCGAGATTGGTTTTAAACCGTGGAGTGAGATTATAGGACAACATATTTCTAACAAAAAAGATGTTGTTCTTATCATTAATGTATGCTGTATCATATAGGGATACATTATTAATAGACCAAGTGTCATTAAATTTATATCCAATAAAATGTTGATATGATGTAGCGCGATTCCCTACCAATATTTCGGGAGTGAAACTAATAGCTTGACCAACGGATACTGAAGTTCCAATTATGGTAAATATTATAAAGTTTATCAATCGTAACATGACCCTGTAATTAGTATATGGGTCAAAATTAGAGTGCCGTTAGTAGAAAAAACTTAAGGTATATTAAGAAGCGGCTTTAAGAGTGTTTTTTTCGCAAATAACTTAAAAATTCTGGAGTCACTCCAAGGTAAGATGCAATGATGTATTGAGGTACGCGTTGTTCGATATCGCGATACGATTTTCTGAAGGTATCGTAACGCTCATAGGCGTCATCACTCATACTATCGATTACACGCTCTTGAACAGCAACATAGGCCCCTTGGATTTTTATACGGAAGAAATTAGAGATTGCAGGAATTTCAATGTATAGCTTCTCTAATTCAAGTCTTGGTAATTGTATGAGCAGTGTTTTCTCCAATGCCTGAACATACATCCGCGATTTTTTCCGGCTCAAATAACTGTATAGATCGTTTATCCACCATTGTTCTATACCTAATTGCAAAGTGTGTTCTTGTGCATTTTCATCTAAATAAAAGCTACGCATACAGCCTTGTGCAATATAGTTCATGGTATTGGCCATTTCACCGGGTTCAAGTAAAAACTCTTTCTTATTTAACTCTCTAATTACAAGAATAGAAGATAGTTTGTCAATAGCATAGGCATCAAGAGCTACATCTTGGTTGATGTGGTGGATGAATGTTTTTATGTACTGATTGGATTCCACTATTAAAGTTTTTATTTGATATAAAGCCTATCCTAAACTCAAAATTTATGTATATCAATTAGCTTTCACAGAATACTGAAACACGCGTACAATTACTATTCTGTTGCTACTCGAATTATATATTCACAAATTTAAGGTATTTTTTTTTTGAACTAACCAACCGACAACCCACAACAGACAACCGACAACCATTTGCGGATTCACATACTCACAAATTCACCTATTCACCATTCCGCTTTCTTTTTTACTTTTCACATTCCACAACCCACAACCGACAACCGACAACCGACAACAGACAACCGACAACAGACAACCGACAACCGACAACCGACAACCGACAACCGACAACCGACAACCCACAACCGACAACCCACAACCGACAACCCACAACCGACAACCGACAACCGGAAAACCAAATGAGTGGATTTTTAATTGGAATGCATATAAAATATAGTAATTTTTAATTTCTTCAGTCCCATATCTCTGGACGCTTTAATTTCATTGCTCTCAAATACGAAAGAAATTGTCCTGCATGAACAGATTCATGATATCCAATTCGCAATAAATATTTCGCAAGGATTTTTTTGTCTCCATTGCCTGGATGAACAATTTCAGTTTTGTTCAAATCTGTATCCGAAAACTGTCGAATACTTTCTAAAAATATATCTCTGTAAGGTTTGGCAAATGCAAGTTCGTCAGTAATACTAACGAATGGTCTATTCTTCCACGGCGTTTTATAATTTTTCATATCCCCTTGATTGATTATAATATTCCATCCATAATCTGCTTCCAAAACATGTCTAACCATTTCTATGGCAGTCATTGCTTTTTCATCAGGTTTCCAATGATAATGGCTCTCAGGAAGTCCTTTCCAAAGTTTGATGCTTCGTCTCCTTATTTCCGTAAAATTTAAAATTATGAGTTCAGATTGGGTCATTTTCTTTGTTTTCTAGAAGGCCCTTCTAAATTATAGCCAACTTGTTTATGATTCCAACTGTATTAGGTTTAGCCCTCCAATAAATTTTGCTTTGCCCATAGTTTAATAACTTTTTTCGCCTATTTTACAAATATAAAACCTTCTTCTATAGCAAACCGTAAGTGGCACATTAAAACCATGGAGAATACCAAATATAACTTTTTCCGTGTAAGCTTTAAGCTTTAAGCAAGAGTCCAACAATCCAACTATCTAACCATCCAACAATCCAACAATCCAACAATCCAATTGCTAATTACTAGTTGTTCATTGATTCACCCCCCTGGCCTTCGAAAAGAAGCTTGCCCTGAGTAGCCTGCCCTGAGCTTAGCCTGTCCTGAGCTTGTCGAAGGAAAGGGTAGAAAATGAATTTATTGGAGAATAAAGCAAAAATCTTTATACAATGAATCCAAATTCACAAACTCACAAACTCACCTACTCACAAACTCACCTACTCACCTACTCACAAACTCACCTATTCACTAATTCACAAAAGCCAATAGCCCTCCCAGCGCCGGAAATAAAGAAATTTTCAGGAATCTATTCGTAAGCCTAGCGTTTTAGCGCCTCCGACGAGCACAGCGAGAGGAAGGCGGGCTTGCCTGCCCTGAGCAAAGTCCTAGGTAGGGAAGAAAATGAATTCACTGGAAAAACGCGTTTACGTATACCTACGTATATCTAAAAATTAATATTATTCTTACCTTACTTGCTTCTTTTTCGCTACAGTGGAATAACTTTATAAATTACTTAAATGAAACATTTCTTTTTCGTATTACTAGTTTTCATATTAGGCAATTGTTATTCCCAAGCTGGAATAGATAGAGAAAAAATAATATTGGAAATTGCAGCTATTAAAAAAAATACAGAGCGCACAGCGAAAATTAAACACTATATAGACAACCAAACTTTTGAAGACGAGAACCACTTTTTTCTGGATGCGGAACGTTTTTTTAACGGCTTTTACAGTAAAAAGGACACCCTTAATACCTTACGCATATTTAATTTATTGGGCTTGCGCTGGGTATTTAATAAAAAAATAGATTCAATATTGGCTGTTAAGCCTATAGAACCCCTGCTAAAAAAAGATACTCCCTTAGACATACAGGCGGGAACACAATTGATATTTTATGACTATCTAAGATCCCTAGGGACCAAAAATGATGAAGCAAGGCGAAAAAGCAAAAAGAGCCTGGAACTATTTGAAAAATTAAACGATTCATCCTATAGTGACTGGGCAACAGTACATGGATATATAGTTGTTGATGGCGCACAGGCCAATGACTTTACATCAATAATGGAGCATGCCTTTGCCGCGCTCGCTTTATTGCGCTACCAAAAAGATGAAAATAGGCTGGTTGATATTCAAGGAATCCTTGCCACTGTATATAGCCTCAATTATCTCTTTGAGCCCGCCAAGATTTTAAGAGATGAAAAAATTGCACATGCCGAAGAAATTAAAGATTATCAGAATTTGATAATAGAAAATTTAAATGCCGCGCTTGATGAAAAATTACAGAAACACTTCAACGCACAAAAACAATATTTAGATAAGGCTGTTGGGTATGCAGAAGTTTACAACAACCTTCATTTTAAATTTATAAGTTACCACAGCTATCTTGTGTATGCAAGCCAGCAAGTGCAGCGGGAAAACTCCCAAAAATATTACGATCTAATAACAGCCATTTATCCACAATTTGAAGGGAGTGTATTTCATACTATACTATATCTGGAAGCGCAGGCATATTATGAATATAGTCTGGGAAATTTACCGAAGGCAGAACTTTTGGCTTTAGCAAAATTAAGGTTGGCAGAAACGTTTAATTCCAAAGAAATTGTTCAGGAATCGCATGAACTTTTACTTTTAATTTATGAAGCTTCCGGACAAAGGGAGAAAGCCTATGTACAGGAAAATTTTGTTCTAAACTACCTCAACAACACCAAAGAGGAAGCCTTGAAAAACCAGCTAATTTATTATCAAACAATTTATGAGACTGAAAAGCGGGATCTAAAATTAGAAGCCCAACAACAAAACATAGCCCTGCTGAAAACGCGCGAAAGAGTACGTAGCCAATGGTACCTAATAGGAGCATTGTTGTTGCTTGGTATTTTTGGAACCGTTCTTTTGGTACGCTCAAGAAACTTTGCCAGAAAGAAGCAGAAAATGCAGGAAAACTTTACAAAAGACCTCCTTAAAACGCAGGAAAACGAAAAGGTACGCATAGCTTCTGAACTTCACGACAGTGTTGGGCAAAAACTATTGATGTTAAAAAATTCTCTTGTAAGCTCTGAAGAAAGGGAACAGAAAGAAATTGATTTAGTGCAGGAAACCATTCAAGAGGTTCGGGAGATGTCGCACAACCTACACCCTTTTCAGTTTGAAAAGTTAGGTTTAACGAAGTCATTAAAGAATATGGTTTCAACCTTTCAGAAAAATTCAAACGTATTTTATTCCGAGGCACTTGAAGCCAAAGAGGATTTGATTTCAAAAGCCAAAGAAATCTACATATTCCGAATGCTTCAGGAATGTATTACCAATGTTGAAAAACATGCCAACGCTACTGCCTGCAACCTATCGTCTGAAGAAAAAAAGGATGCCGTTATTTTTACATTGAAGGACAATGGAAAAGGATTTGTTTTGGCCGAAGGCGGAAAAGCATGGGGTGGGCTCGGAATGCGAACCCTGAAAGAGCGCGCCCAGTTTATTGGTGCCGTTCTGGATATAAAATCAATACCCAACGAAGGGACTTACATCACTATTAAAGTACCAAAAAAATGAATCCAACACTAGTTATAGCGGACGACCACCCCATTTTATTAACGGGCACCAAAGCATTTTTGGAAAGTAAAAGGTACACCATTTTAGCTACGGCTATGGATGGAAACGATGCCTATAATGAAATTGTGAAGCACAATCCCGATATAGCTATTTTGGATTTCGATATGCCCAAACTCAACGGACTTGAGATAGCCGCCCAGTGTGTACAAAAAGGAATTGACTGTAAAATTATCATTCTTACACTTTTCAAGGAAGAAGCAATTATTCAGGAAGTGGGAAAAACAATTCAGGGGTATATTTTAAAGGAAGATGCGCTGCAAGAAATTGAATTTTGCATTAAGGAAGTTTTGAACGGAAAGACTTTTATAAGTAAAAATATTGAGGCGGGCATTCATTTTTCCACGACAGCACAGGAAGTTAATAATCTTACGGTAGCTGAAGCAAAAATACTTCGGTATTTAGCCAAAAATTTTTCATCCTCCCAAATAGCTGAAGAACTTTTTATTTCTAAACGGACGGTTGAAAAGCACCGCAGCAACATCATCAAAAAACTAGAAATTCCCCCTACCCAAAACGGACTCTTGCTGTGGGTGCAAAAAAATCCACAGCTGTTCAATACCTAACAATCTATTTTAAAACATTTTACTTTGGGACCAACCAAAAGTAGTGATGTAGATTATGAACTTCCTATTGATCATTGTTCCTTGTTACTTGACAATACGTAGGTATACCCATTTTTTTTAACATATTGTGAATCTACATTTGGGAATACACTAAAGAAATACAGGTCGTGAATAATTCCCAACAAGATGTTTTGTCGGTTTTAAGCAATTCGGAAAAGGAAATTTTACAGTTTATCCAAAGGGGCTTGTCTTCTTCCGAAATAGCTGTTATTAGAGAGTGTTCTTCCAGAACGGTTGAAAAGCACCGTAGCAACATTATAAAGAAGTTGGGTATTAAATCTTCACAAAATGCACTATTAATATGGCTACTAGAAACAAATAAGAATTTCGATACGTAGGTCTACGCATTTTACCAATGGGCTACGGAAATTACTTTTACCCTATAACTAAATCCAAAAAGCCATGAAAAAAATCCTACTTAGTCTATTGGTTCTATGTATGTTTCAATACGCCTCTAGTCAAACTATTTATTACGTAGATGCCAATGCAACGGGAAACAATACAGGGTCCTCTTGGGCAAATGCCTATACCCAATTAAACAGAGCGCTTAGAACGCTCTCTCCAGGTGCAGAAATTCGGGTAGCACAGGGCACTTACTTTGCAGACGATGCACCTGGAATAACAAGTGGAGACCGCAATGCGTCTTTTGTTATCAAGAACGGCATGAAAATTATTGGAGGCTTCCCAACAGGTGGAGGCACATTACAAGAAAGAGATTGGAATGCACACCCTACAATAATGAGTGGCGATATTGGCACACAAGGAGACCATTCAGATAATACAGCCAATATTATTTTAACGGTAAATGTTTCTAACAATACCTTGCTGGATGGATTTATTGTGGAATATGGAAGAGCGACTATAACAACTTCGCAAGCGCAAAGAGGAGCTGCTTGGTATAACGATGTTGATAACGGCGCTACTTCTTTGCCCAAGGCAATAAACTGTACTTTTAGAAACAACAGTAGTATTACCCAAGGAGGTGCTATTTATATTAATGCAGATAAGGGAGCTACAGCTGGTATTTACTTTAACAACTGTATATTTTCAAATAATACTACTACATCTGCAGTTAACGGATTTGGTGGAGCCATCTATTCTGAGGCAACTAACGATGCTACTGTAGATGTAGAAATTACTAATAGTTCATTTCTCGACAATGAAGCTAGATATGGAGGGGCCATATCGAATTCATCAAAAACCGGAGCTTCTGTTTTTTTTACAGTACTAAATTCATTATTTGATGGCAATAGCTCCAATAGTTCTGGAGGTGCCATTAGGGCATTGGGCACAAGAGATGGGATAGGTGGCCCTTTTACAAGCTTTAACAGAACACGATTTATTAATTGCACCTTTAGCAATAACGAAACAGCTTCTTCTTCTGGAGGAGCAGCTGCCCTCTTTTACAGAACTGCAAGCAATTCGGGTATATACAATACCATTATATGGGGAAACAATCCTACAAACAACCAAATGTCGGTAGACCAGTCTGATGCAGCTGTATTTGTTTCTACAGTAGAGAATGTAGTAGGACAAGACCCGCTTTTTGTAAATACAGCCACCCGAGACTTCCGGCTTCAACCAAGTTCACCCGCTATAAACACTGGGATAAATCAATACAATGAGCAACCTACCGATTTAGATGGAAATTTCCGAATAGTAGGATTAACCATTGATCAAGGAGCCTATGAATCTCCTGCAGGAAGCTTGCCCGAATTTATTACCGAATGGAAAACGGACAATCCCGGAGCCAGCGCCGACAACCAAATAAGACTCCCCATTTTTGGGTTTTTGGGCACGGCATATAACTATACCGTAGCATGGGGTGATGGTACTTCAGATACCTTTACTACAGGAGGATTGGGAGATGTTACCCATACCTATCCTGCACCCGGTACCTATCAAGTAAAAATATCGGGTAGTTTCCCACGTATTGTATTTAATGGGTCTGGAGACCGACAAAAAATACTTAAAGTGCTTAACTGGGGAAATATTCAATGGTCTAGCATGGATAGCGCATTTGAAGGGTGCAGTAACCTCCGTATTGAGGCAACGGATAAACCAGACTTAAGCAATGCAACCTCATTAAATGAAATGTTTAGAAATGCCACTTCCATGAACGACAACCTTAACCATTGGGATGTAAGTACCATAACCTCTATGATAGGTACTTTTGAAGGGGCTACCGCTTTTAACACCAATCTTTCCAATTGGGATGTTAACAACGTTGTTTTAACGACTAGAATGTTTCAAGATGCTAGCAGTTTTAACCAACCCTTGGCTATGTGGCAAACTTCCAATCTACAAAATACAGGTGGAATGTTCCGTAGCGCCAGCAGTTTTAATCAGGATATCGGCAACTGGAATGTAAGCAACGTTACTGAATTTATAAGTATGTTTGAAGATGCAACCGCCTTTAACCAAGATATAGGTACCTGGGATACCGGCAGTGCAGAAACTTTTGCCAGTATGTTTGCCGGCGCAACAAGTTTCGATCAAGATTTGGGAAGTTGGGATGTTAGTAGTTTGAGCACCGCCTTTCCTGATTCTATTGATGGAGCCAATAACATGTTTGCAGGTGTTACCTTGTCTACAAGTAATTATGACAGCCTACTAATAGGCTGGAACACTTTAGACGCAGGAGAATCAGGCATCCCAAACAACATACCTTTCCATGGGGGCAATAGTATATATTGTGTGGGAGCAAGTGCCAGAGCAGATTTAATAAATACCCATAATTGGGCAATTACGGACGGTGGCACCAATCCACCGGTAGCCGTTTGCCAAAATATAACTGCATTTTTGGATGCTTCCGGAAATGTTAGTATTCTGGCTACCGATTTGGATGGAGGCTCCTCAGGAGCGTGTGGCACAATAAGTTTTTCAGCTTCAAAAACAGATTTTAATTGTTCAGATTTAGGAGCAAATACCGTGACACTGACGGTTACTGATGTTACTAGCGGAATTTTTTCCCAATGCACCGCAACAGTAACCATAGAAGACAATACACCTCCAACCTTATCCTGTCCTGCAGCCATTACTGTTAATAATGACATTGGAATATGTGAGGCCTTTGTAACCGTCCCGCAACCTTTCTATTCTGATAATTGTAGTGAAGCACCATTTGCGCTGGAATTTGATGGCACTAATGATTATGTTACTGCGGGACTCCCAGCTGTATTCAATGATATTGCCAATACTGATTTTACAGTAGAAATGTGGGCAAATCCAAGTTCATTTGAAACACAACGACTATTCTTTGCGCAAAAGGATGCAAATGAATTTGTATCCATATTATTGAATACAAGTGGTCAAGTCTATTTATTTGTCAATAACGAATATTCTGCACAAGCTCCCACTGCAATACCCCTAAACACATGGACACATATAGCTGTGGTCTGGACTGCTGCCACCAATAATGGTGAAGTTTTTATTAATGGAAACTTGCAGGCAACAAATAGCGGCGGAGGCAGTTCTGTGGGTGCCGATACTATTATGGCAATAGGTAGCCGTTCCGACGGCGCCCAAAACTTTCAGGGACAGTTGGACGAAATACGAATTTGGAGAGAAGCAAGATCCAATGTTGATATATTAAATAATTACCAAGGCTGCGTTTCTAATTCCGAACCAAATCTGGAAGCATATTATAAATTTAATGATGGCGCGGGTAGTGCAACAGCTGCCGATCATTCAGGAAATGGAAATATTGGGACCTTAACCAATATGGACATCAATAGCAGTTGGATGCCGGGATATGTTAATTGTTCTGAACTAACTATTGTGAATGATTACAACAATACCAATGATGCTTCCGATATTTATCCAGTGGGCGAAACCGTGGTTACTTGGATCGCCACAGATGCGTCAGGAAATTCAAGTACATGTACCCAAACCATTACCGTGAATGATACTGAAGATCCAATCGCAAACTGTGCCGCACCCTTTACGGTTCAACTTGATGTCAATGGAAATGCAAGCATCACGGTTGCTGATATTGAAAACGGAAGCACGGACAATTGTGGAGTTGCGAGTACTACCATAGACATTACGGATTTTGACTGTGCAGATGTGGGTCCGAACACGGTGACCCTAACGGTAACCGATGTAAACGGAAACAGCTCAACCTGTAACACCATTGTAACTGTTGAAGACAACCTTGCTCCAGTAGCCAATTGTGCAGCACCATTTACCATCCAATTGGATGCAAATGGAACGGCAAGCATTACAGTTGCCGACATTGAAAACGGAAGCACGGACAATTGTGACGTTGCAAGCACTTCGGTAGACAAAACAGACTTCACCTGTGCAGACGTAGGCCCTAACACGGTGACCTTAACGGTAACCGATGTTAACGGAAATTCTTCAACCTGTACAACCATTGTAACAGTTGAGGACAATGTGCCGCCAGTAGCCAATTGTGCAGCTCCTTTCACCATCCAATTGGATGCGAACGGAGAGGCGAGCATTACCGTTGCCGATATTGAAAACGGAAGTACGGATGCCTGTGGAATTGCAAACACTACAATAGACATTACAGATTTTGATTGTAGCGATGTTGGCCCGAATACAGTTACCCTAACGGTAACAGATGTTAACGGAAACACTTCAACCTGTACAACAATAGTAACTGTGGAAGACAGCATCCCCCCAGCTATTGCTTGTCCAGCAGATATTACGGTGAATACCGATGCGGGCAACTGTTCTGCCATTGTAAACTTCCCAATGCCGATCACCTCGGACAACTGTGGTGTGGCCACCGTAACCCAGACAATGGGTGACCCAAGTGGAAGTATGTTCCCCGTGGGAGCTACAACCATTGAGTTTACTGCTACGGACGTAAACGGAAATACAAACACGTGCAGCTTCATTATTACAGTAATCGACAATGAGGCTCCTGTGGCAGTTTGCCAGAACATAACCATCCAGTTGGATGCATCTGGAAACGCAAGTATCGTTGCAGCTGATGTTGATGGAGGAAGCACCGACCAATGTGGCGTGGCGAATATTTCAATAGATATTGATACTTTCGACTGTAGCGATGTTGGAGACAACAACGTAATATTGACAGTAACCGATGTAAACGGAAATACAAGTACGTGTACCGCTATCGTGACCGTTGAAGATGTTACCGCACCGGTAGTAGCCTGTCAAGATATCACAGTAGAACTGGATCCGGTAACGGGCACGGTAACCATCGCCGGAACGGATATAGACAATGGTTCTACCGATGCCTGTGGCATCGCAAGCTATGAGCTAGATATTGATACTTTCGATTGCTCAAACATAGGCGACAACACGGTTGTACTGACGGTAACCGACGTAAACGGAAACAGCGACACCTGTACCGCCATCGTAACGGTG
>Ga0209344_10000250_pt1 | contig 106295 bp, 97 predicted proteins | sample Cruoilmetagenom6_FD_187293 | JGI IMG/M metagenome (GOLD analysis project Ga0209344, IMG submission 187293) | Oil polluted marine microbial communities from Coal Oil Point, Santa Barbara, California, USA - Santa Barbara Oil Seep Sample 6 (SPAdes)... | ecosystem: Environmental > Aquatic > Marine...
CACAGGTCAGTTCCTGAATGTGAATCGTGGTGAAACGGTCTTCTTGAACGACCCGCTCGGAAAGCAGGATGGAGTCCTCGAAGTTGTAGCCGTTCCAGGGCATGAACGCGATGCGCATGTTCTGGCCAAGCGCCAGGTCACCCATATCCACCGACGGGCCGTCGGCGAGAATGTCGCCGCGTGCCACGTTGTCACCAGGCCGCACGATCGGGCGCTGGTTCATACAGGTGTTCTGGTTCGAGCGGGTGTACTTGGTCAGGTTGTAGATATCTACGCCGGCTTCACCGCCGATGATTTCATCTTCATTAACCCGTACCACGACACGACGCGCATCAACGGAATCAATCACACCGCCGCGATTGGCCACCGCACAGACGCCGGAGTCACGGGCAACAAAGCGCTCCATGCCCGTACCTACCAGCGGCTTATCGGCACGCAGGGTCGGTACTGCCTGACGCTGCATGTTAGAACCCATCAAGGCGCGGTTGGCGTCATCGTGCTCCAGGAACGGAATCAATGCCGCTGCGACGGAGACCACCTGACGTGGCGATACGTCCATTAGCGTCACTTGTTCAGGACGCATAAAGGTCGTTTCACCGCGGTGACGAACCTGAACCAGGTCATCACTTAACTTGTTGGACTCATCTACCGCCGCTGACGCCTGGGCGATAACAAAGTCGCCCTCTTCGATCGCCGAGAGGTGAACGATGTCGTCAGTCAGCTGACGATCAACCACTTTACGGTACGGCGTTTCAAGGAAACCGTAGCTGTTGGTGTGGCTGTAAGTGGCCAGCGAGTTAATCAGACCGATGTTCGGGCCTTCCGGCGTTTCGATTGGGCATAGACGCCCGTAGTGCGTGGCGTGAACGTCACGTACTTCGAAGCCAGCACGCTCACGGGTCAAACCACCGGGGCCGAGTGCCGACACACGACGCTTGTGGGTAACCTCAGAGAGCGGGTTGTTCTGATCCATAAACTGGGAAAGCTGGCTGGAACCGAAGAACTCTTTCACCGCCGCCGCAACCGGCTTGGCGTTGATCAAGTCCTGGGGCATCAGGCCTTCGCTTTCCGCCATGGAAAGACGCTCTTTCACCGCACGCTCTACACGCACCAGGCCAACGCGGAACTGGTTCTCTGCCATTTCGCCTACACAGCGAATACGGCGGTTACCCAGGTGATCGATATCGTCAACGTCACCGAAGCCGTTACGGATATTGATCAGCTCGCGCAGCACATCGAGGATGTCTTTGCGATCCAGCACGCCGGAGCCGGTATCGGTATCACGGCGCAGGCGGCGGTTGAACTTCATGCGGCCAACGCCCGACAGGTCGTAGCGGTCCTCAGAGAAGAACAGGTTGTTAAACAGCGTCTCGGCAGACTCTTTGGTGGGCGGCTCGCCGGGGCGCATCATGCGGTAAATTTCGACTAACGCTTCAAGCGCGGAATTGGTTGCATCCAGCTTCAAGGTGTCGGAAATAAAGGAACCGCAGTCGAGATCGTTGGTGTAAAGCGTCTCTACCAGGGTAATGCCGCCCTGGGCCATACGCTCAAGCACTTCGGGGGTGATCTCGGTATTACACGGACAGATCAGCTCGCCCGTTTTGGAATCGATTTGGTCTTTGGCCAGGGTTTTGCCGAACAGGTACTCCATCGGCACGTCCAGACGCTCAAGGCCGGCTTTTTCAAGCTGGCGAATGTGCTTCTGGGTAATCCGACGACCCTCTTCAACGATCACATTACCTTCGCCATCCTTGATGTCGAAAGTAGCCGTTTCGCCGCGCAGGCGCGACGGTACCAACTCCACAGAGAAACCGGATTTCTCAATGTGGAAGACGCTGGTTTCAAAGAACTCGGCCAGGATCTCTTCGGTGTTCATCCCCAGCGCACGCATCAATACCGAGGCCGGCAGTTTGCGGCGACGGTCAATACGCACAAAGACGTTGTCTTTGGGGTCAAACTCGAAGTCCAACCAAGAGCCACGGTAAGGAATTACGCGAGCTGAGTAGAGCAGCTTGCCGGAGGAGTGGCTCTTACCTTTGTCGTGATCGAAGAACACACCGGGCGAGCGGTGGAGCTGGGAGACGATAACCCGCTCAGTACCGTTAATCACAAAGGTACCGTTCTCAGTCATCAGGGGGATTTCCCCCATGTAGACTTCTTGCTCTTTGATATCTTTAATTGCTTTGTTCGAGGAGTCGCGATCATAGATGATCAAGCGAACCTTGACGCGCAGCGGGGCGGAGTAAGTCACGCCGCGCAGCTGGCACTCCTTAACATCGAACGCCGGCGTACCGAAGCGGTAGCTGACATACTCAAGCGCTGCATTGCCGGAGAAGCTCTCAATCGGAAACACGGACTTGAATGCCGCGTGCAGACCGACCTCGTGACGCTCGTCGGGCGAACGATCTTGCTGGAGGAAGTCGTAATAGGAATCAAGCTGGATCGCCAGCAAGTAAGGCACATCCATCACTTGGGGCAGTTTGCCGAAATCCTTGCGGATGCGTTTTTTCTCAGTATATGAGTAAGCCATCTGTATTCCCCAGCTTGTTCACCATGGGTGACCGATGCGTGGTCATCGCTGCCCGGCGGGCTTCGTCAGACGCAGACAGCAAGCTCCTAAATCGGTAGCTCGCCGTCGAAAATCTAGTTCGATAACACTGTAGTCGATAACACTATATTCAATAACGCTTTTACGTTTCTGTCGTTTCCGCTATTTGCCAACAGCGCCGCTGCTCTTAAACATCAGTTACAACAGAAAAAGGCCGGCAGCGGGATATCCCGCCGCCAGCCGTGGAAGCTTACGCAGCGCGTAAAGCCGTCCGCACAAGAATTACTTGAGCTCGACGGTTGCGCCCGCTTCTTCCAGCTTGGCTTTAGCTGCTTCAGCGTCGTCTTTAGACATGCCTTCTTTGATAGTCGCCGGAGCGCCGTCAACAGCACCTTTAGCTTCTTTCAAGCCAAGGCCGGTGATCTCACGTACTGCTTTGATGACGTTAACTTTCTTGTCGCCAGCAGACGTCAGAACAACGTCAAACTCAGTCTGCTCTTCAGCGGCTTCGCCGCCACCAGCAGCCGGACCAGCCATCACAGCAGCAGCGGCAGAAACGCCGAATTTCTCTTCCATTGCTTCGATCAGCTCGACAACTTCCATTACGGTCATGTCGGCTACAGCATTGATGATATCGTCTTTAGACAGTGCCATTGTTTCGTTCCTAACTTTGCGGGAGTCTCGGTCAGCCGAGGACTCAGGATTCATTGCTCGGTTCAGGCAGCGTATCGATCAGATCGTTCACGCCACCTGCAAGAAACGCTGCTTAAGCAGCTTCTGCTTCTTGCTTCTGGTCGCGCAGTGCGGCCAGAGTACGAACCAGCTTGCCAGCGGAGGCTTCTTTCATTACCGACATCAACTTGGCAATTGCTTCGTCGTGTGTCGGTAGGGTTGCCAGACGGTCGATGTCAGCAGCCGGAATCAGCTCACCTTCGTAGGCCAACGCTTTTACTTCGAAGTTCTTATCCGTTTTAGCAAACTCTTTGAACAGACGAGCGGCAGCGCCCGGATGGTCAGTAGAGAAAGCCAACAACGTAGGACCAACGAAGCTATCGTTCAAGCACTCCCACTGAGTGCCCTCGAGAGCGCGGCGAGCCAGCGTATTACGTACAACACGCAGCTCTACACCATTCTCACGCGCCTGCTTGCGCAGATCGGTCATTTTACCAACCGTAACGCCGCGAGAATCAGCAACTACGACGGAGAGTGCGCCCTTGGCCGCTTCACTGACCTCGGCAACAATCGCTTTCTTGCCTTCAAGTGCTAGTGGCACAGTGATCACTCCTTCGTGCCGGAACCCTAGAAGGTTCCGGTGGTTACCATCTCTTCCCACTCTGCTGTGCTAAAAACGCTGCAAAGCGGGAAGCCTTGGGGATGGTGCTCACCAGAAAGCCGTTTAAAGCTAAACCAACTGGCGGCCACACCATCTGCGCAGGCGCTTCTGAGGCAATTAAGCCGCGCTGGTGGGTACGAAAAGATGTACTGATCAAGCGCGGCACCTGCGGTCTTTGACGATGCCCCGGCCAGTGATAGACACCAAACGGGGGACCGCAAAGTTCTTGCTCGGTTCCTACAAAAAAACAACGATGACTCGCTTACGCGAAAGCAGAGTGATCGATCGTCAAACCCGGGCCCATGGTAGTAGACAGGGTCATTTTTTTGAAGTAAATGCCTTTAGACGAGCTCGGCTTAAGGCGCTTCAGGTCAGCAACCAGGGCTTCCAGGTTGCCGTTAATGGCTGCTGCGTCAAAATCCACTTTACCCAGAGTAGTATGGATAATGCCGTTTTTGTCGGTACGGAAACGCACCTGACCCGCTTTAGCATTTTTAACCGCTGTCGCCACATCAGGCGTTACGGTGCCAACTTTCGGGTTAGGCATCAGGCCACGTGGGCCTAGAATCTGACCCAACTGGCCGACTACGCGCATGGCATCTGGCGAAGCGATAACGACGTCAAAATCCATCACGCCTTTTTTCACTTGCTCAGCCAAGTCATCCATACCCACGATGTCGGCACCGGCTTCTTTAGCGGCATCGGCATTGGCACCCTGGGTGAAGACCGCAACGCGTACGTCTTTACCGGTACCGTTAGGCATGACGGTAGCGCCACGCACAACCTGGTCGGATTTACGCGGGTCAACGCCCAGATTGATGGCGACATCAACGGACTCTTTGAATTTAACAGTAGACAGCTCGGAGAGAAGCGCTACCGCTTCTTCAATAGAGTAGGCTTTAGTGGTGTCTACTTTTTCGCGAATGATTTTCGCACGCTTAGACAGTTTAGCCATGATCAGAGACCCTCCACGTTTAGGCCCATGCTGCGCGCGCTGCCAGCAATGGTGCGTACAGCTGCATCGAGATTCGCAGCCGTTAAATCAGGCTCTTTAGTCTTGGCGATCTCTTCAAGCTGTTCACGCGTTACGGTGCCGACCTTCTTCTTGTTCGGCTCACCAGAACCGGACTTGATACCAGCGGCTTTTTTCAGCAGCACGGCAGCAGGCGGCGTCTTGGTAACGAACGTGAAGCTACGGTCAGAGTAGACAGTGATCACGACTGGCGTCGGCAGGCCCGGCTCAATTTCTTGAGTCGCGGCGTTGAACGCCTTACAGAATTCCATGATGTTCACGCCGTGCTGACCCAGTGCTGGGCCTACCGGCGGGCTTGGATTGGCTTTACCTGCAGCAACCTGCAGTTTGATGTAAGCCTGTACTTTCTTGGCCATCGTTTATGCTCCAATTGGGTAATAGCGCCCGAAGGCTCCCCGGTACCAGCGAGACAACCGCCAGGTCATCTCACGCGAATCAAAACTTACTCTTTCTCAACCTGAGACTTATTCTTTCTCAACCTGAGAAAATTCTAACTCAACAGGTGTAGAGCGCCCGAAGATCAGCACGCTGACATGCAGACGACTCTTTTCGTAATTAACCTCTTCGACAACACCATTGAAATCGGCAAACGGCCCGTCGACAACACGTACTGACTGACCGGGCTCAAACATCGTTTTAGGCCGCGGCTTATCAGTACCGTCTTTAACGCGCAGCAAAATGGCATCTGCTTCGCGAGAAGTGATTGGCGCAGGTTTCTCTTTTGTACCACCGATAAAGCCCATAACACGCGGCGTCTCATTGACGAGGTGCCAGGTTTCGTCGGCCATCTCCATCTCGACCAATACGTAGCCGGGATAAAACTTGCGCTCGCTCTTGCGTCGCTTGCCGTCACGCATTTCGACAACTTCTTCAGTTGGCACCAGAATTTCGCCAAAGCGATCTTCCATACCATACATCTTCACACGCTCAATCAATGAGCGCATGACATGCTTTTCAAAGCCAGAATAAGCGTGAACGACGTACCAACGTTTGGACATGAATGCTCCTAACCAATGACGCCGGACATCGCCCAGCCAAGAAGAGTGTCGATCAACCACAGCATTAGCCCCACCACCAAAACGGCCACTAGCACAATGGCCGTGGTTTGAATGGTTTCGGCTCGGGTCGGCCATACAACGCGCTGAATCTCTTTCTTGGCGCTTCTGGCAAGCTCTACTAAATCACGACCTTTGGTAGTGGTTAGCGCGATTAAACCCGCAATCACACACAACACCACTACGCCAAGCACGCGGTAGAGCAGGCCAATATCGGCGAAATAGGTATTACCAACAACAGCAACGACAAGCAGCGCTACGACCGCCGCCCACTTGAGCCCGTCATGGCGCGTCTGTTGCACCTCGGCGCCATGTTTTACAGAACCAGGCTTCATAAAAACGAGACTCCTCAGGGTGCGGCGAACGATAAAAGAATTTTGGAAAAAGACATACCAACCTGGGGAAGGTTGGCAGGCCAGGAGGGAATCGAACCCCCAACCTGCGGTTTTGGAGACCGCTGCTCTGCCAATTGAGCTACTGGCCTGTATCGTCGTACTGACTTTCTATTTTCTAGCTTCTAGCTTCTATCTACTTTTTGCTTCCACTTCTGCTAATAAGCGTCTTTTCGACCGCCTATACAACAGCGGGCGCCATGGTAGCGGAGAAACCCACACCTGACAACCCCTTCTTTACGCTCAAGCGCTACAAAAACTCACCCAAACGCAGAGACAAAAAAAGCGAGCTTCGCTCGCTTGATCTGCAATATGGAGCTCATGGACGGAATTGAACCGTCGACCTCACCCTTACCAAGGGTGTGCTCTACCCCTGAGCTACATGAGCCAAACACATCAACTGGAGCGGGCGGCGGGAATCGAACCCGCACCATCAGCTTGGAAGGCTGAGGTTCTACCATTGAACTACGCCCGCAGAACCTGTCTAGAATGACGATCCGCTACGCGCCGCCTTATAACTCTAACTTACTGAAGCTATAAACCGTAGACAATGCCCGCTACCGGCTTTTCATTCAGCAGCACCGATCTAATCGCTGCTGCTTAATTCTGGTGGAGAGGGAAGGATTCGAACCTTCGAAGCTTTCGCGGCAGATTTACAGTCTGCTCCCTTTGGCCACTCGGGAACCTCTCCAACTGTGGCGGCACATTATGCCAGCCTCCAAAACAGTGTCAAGCTAGATATTTACTTAATTTATCGTAGCTTGCGATACCAGCGCATCTTCTGACTGCCTTGGAACGCGCTGCATTCTGTCAAAGCAGCATGGAGAATGCAAGTCCTGCGCGAATCTTTTCTAGCGCTACCGGTTCAGGCACCCGCGGCGCCCCCGACATTTTACCCGCACGCTCGGCAAAGGTCATCGGAAAGCACGCCTCCAGGCCGCCATAGACCATGTCCGGCCACACTGCATGGGGAACCTGCACACCTCTTGAGACAACCCGCGCATCGCCCCCGGTTAACAGCATTGGCAGCGCCACACCTTCCTGGTCACATACTTCGCTATAGATGCGATTAATAGCACTAACAGCGGCCATGTAGATACCGTGATTGACCGCATCAACAGTGCGTCGGCCAGGCTCTAGCAACTCATCGGCCTCGCTTTCAGGATCAATGGCCACATTGCGGGTGCCAAGCTTCAAGCTCTCTTTCATCAGGCGAAGACCGGGGATAATAAAGCCACCCAGGTGTTGGCCGCCTGGCAGCACAAAGTCAATAGTGATCGCGCTACCGCAATCCACCGCACAGCAACCGCCCGCTAACTGATAGCCCGCCAGCGCTCCCATCCAACGATCAACCCCCAAGCGCCCCGGCTCTTCATAGCCGTTAACCACGCCTAGCGCCTCATGGGTTGAGTGCGCCACGTGCACATGACGCACACGGCGGCGCAACAAGGCGACGGTTTCTTCCAGCACCGCCGCCCTGGCGACGCTGGATATACGTACCGCCTCGACCACGTCGAGATCGGGAATATCGGCCCCCGGGCGCCACTCTTCCCGGGTCCATACCGCTCCACGGGAACGTATCTCGCTACTCTCGGCATCCTTGAGCCGCCATTTAGACAGCGTGTTGCCGATATCAAGATCCAGAATCATAAACGCCTGCGTACGCTAATCTCACCGCCAGCTAGGCGTCGCGAGTGACCATTTTCGGCAACCCATAGGTTACCACTCTCATCCACTTCCCCCGCGACGGCATCGCTGGTCTGCTGCCCCTGTATCACTCGAATAGGCAGCCCTGCATAGGCGTGGCGCTGATTCCAGGCATCCCGCCAAGCGCCAAAACCGTCCTGCTCAAAGCTAGCCAGCATAGCCAGCAGGCCTGCCACCACCTCAGAGGCCAGTTGATTGCGTGAAATATTCGGCAGCCGCTCGAAAAGCGCGGCCACAGGCTGATCGATAGCTGCCCGCTGGGCGGGCGGCAACCACAAATTCATGCCCATACCAATGACAACTTCGCAGGGGCCTGCCGCATCACCGGTCACTTCGATAAGTATACCGGCCAGCTTGCCTAACTCATCGCCTGGGTCATCACCCTGCTCGGAGAGCAGAATATCGTTAGGCCACTTGAGCCTCGGTGCAACACCATGCTGCTCGAGCACTTGGGCAACCACGACGCCTACCGCTAAGCTCAAGCCTTCCAGCACCGCGATACCCGACTCAAAGCGCCAGCCCAGCGAAAGCATGAGGCTCTGCCCCCAGGGCGTCGTCCAGACACGCCCCCGGCGGCCACGCCCTGCCGTCTGTAGCTCAACCAGGCACACCTCGCCATGTCCGGCGCCCTGCTCAAAGCGCTGACGCAGATACTCGTTGCTGGAGGGTAACTGATCTTCAACAAACAGGCGCGCAAGGTGGTGGCGCGCCTGAGCGGGCAACTGCGCAACGATTTTGGCGCCTTCCAGGGGCTCCAGGCACTGGGATAGCTGGTAGCCACGGCCTTTCACCGCCACTACCTCCACCCCTAACGCCTCCAGTTTTTTTAACTGCTTCCACACCGCCGCACGAGAAATACCCAGCGCTTCACCCAGCTGCTCGCCAGAGTGAACCTCGCCATCGCTTAACAAACGCATCAGGTTGCCGATGGTCATGCTCCTGCCCCAGTGGGAAAAGCGCTAGTCTAGCGGATGGAGGTTCATGGCGAAAACATTCCTAGACCAAGGTTGATATGAGAGGCAGTAATATCAGCGAAGCCTTCGACATGGTAGAATGGCTATTGGACGCAAGCCCTGAGCCAAGATGGTCGGCAAATTGCCAGCCCTTGCGACCCGCATTTTCCGACCCGTGGACGAACGGGTGTTCACAAGAGTTCTCTCTCAGCATGCAAAACCAGCAAAACTCCAGCGCGGTTAATAACCTGCGCAACGTCGCGATCATAGCCCACGTTGACCATGGTAAAACCACACTGGTCGACAAACTCCTGAGCCAGTCTGGCACCCTTGACCGTAAAGCAGAAGGTCAAGAGCGCATCATGGACTCAAACGATCAGGAAAAAGAGCGTGGCATTACCATTTTGGCCAAGAATACGGCCATTCAATGGCAAGACAGCGAAGGTAATGGCTACCACATCAACATCGTGGATACGCCTGGGCACGCCGATTTCGGCGGCGAGGTTGAGCGCGTCATGTCAATGGTCGATTCGGTGCTACTGCTAGTAGACGCCGTTGATGGCCCGATGCCGCAAACCCGCTTTGTGACCCAGAAAGCCTTCGCCCAAGGCCTGAGGCCGATCGTGGTGGTCAACAAAATTGACCGTCCCGGCGCACGCCCTGACTGGGTTATCGACCAGATTTTTGATCTGTTCGACAACCTCGGTGCGTCTGACGAACAGCTCGATTTCCCGATCATCTACTGCTCTGCCCTAAACGGCATTGCCGGTATGGATCCTGAAGAGCTGGCGGACAACATGGATCCCATGTTCCAGGCCATCGTCGATATCGTCGAGCCGCCTAAGGTTGAGCTTAACGGCCCCTTCCAGATGCAGATCTCTGCGCTTGATTACAACAGCTACGTAGGCGTTATCGGCCTGGGTCGCATCAAGCGTGGCGCGGTGAAACCGAACCAGCAAGTGTCGATCATCGGCGTTGATGGCAATGTGCGTAAAGGCAAAATCGGTCAGGTCATGACCCATATGGGTCTTGAGCGCGTGCAGACCAACGAAGCCACCGCGGGCGACATCGTCTGTGTTACCGGCATCGACGATCTGTCGATTTCGGATACGCTATGCGATCCGGCCAAGGTCGAGGCACTGCCGCCACTGTCCGTCGACGAACCGACCGTTTCAATGACCTTCCAGGTCAACGATTCACCGTTCGCCGGTAAAGATGGCAAGTTTGTGACCAGCCGCAACATCAAGGATCGCCTTGATCAAGAGCTGATTCACAACGTGGCACTGCGCGTTGAACAGGGCGAAACCCCTGAGAAGTTCAAGGTTTCTGGGCGTGGCGAGCTGCACCTCTCGGTGCTGATCGAAACCATGCGCCGTGAAGGCTTTGAGCTGGCCGTAGGCCGCCCCGAAGTCATCATCAAAGAGATCGACGGTGAAAAGCAGGAGCCCTACGAAGAGGTCATCATCGACTGTGAAGAGCAGCACCAAGGCTCAATCATGGAAGAGCTGGGCTACCGTAAAGGTGAGATGACCAACATGCTGCCGGACGGTAAAGGACGGGTTCGCCTGGACTTCATCATTCCTGCTCGTGGCTTGATCGGTTTCCGCGGCCAGTTCCTGACCCTGACTTCGGGCACCGGTATTCTGACCAGCCGCTTTGATCACTACGGCCCGCTGAAGCCTGAAGCCTCTATCGAGCGTCGTAACGGCGTGCTGGTTTCGATGGTTGACGGTAAAGCCCTTGCCTACGCACTGTATGCACTGCAAGAGCGCGGCAAGCTGATTATCGATCACGCCACGGAAGTTTACGAAGGCATGCTGATCGGTATCAACAACCGCGCTAACGACATGGTGGTTAACCCCACCAAAGGCAAGAAGCTCGACAACATGCGCTCTACCGGTAACGATGAAAACATCGTATTGACCCCGCCGGTTAAGTTCTCCCTGGAGCAGGCCATTGAGTTCCTCGACTCTGACGAGCTTGTCGAAGTCACGCCAGCGCACATCCGCCTGCGTAAAAAGCTGCTGAAAGAGACCGAGCGTAAGCGTTACAGCAAGAAGTAACCCGCTCCCAGCAGTGAGTAACCAAAAACCCGCGAAAGCGGGTTTTTTTATGTCTCATTGCAACGCTTCATGACCGCTCCATAGCTGCCAAGATACTCCCCTAAACGCAGCCTAAACGCTAATACGCTGGAAAGGCGGCGCGTTCTATCGCACAGTAACGCTAAATTCAGCGCGTCCAAGGCACGCTGACATCGCTATATTCATACAGGCGTTTGGATACCACCCCATTCTGACGCCCAACCACGGACACTCTTACCCATGAGCGGTCATAACGTCTGGACGCATAAAGGCACTTTTCTTCTCGCCGCGGTTGGCTCCGCCGTCGGCTTGGGCAATCTGTGGCGCTTCCCCTACCTCACCGGTGAAAACGGTGGCGGTGCTTTTATACTGGTCTACGCATTGACGATCTTCGCCGTCGGCATCCCGATTCTGATTGCCGAGATCATGCTGGGACGCACCAGCCGCCAGAGTCCGATTATGGGTATGCGGCACCTGACCAAAACCCATGGCACCTCACGAGCCTGGGAAACGATTGGCTGGCTGGGCGCCGCCTCGGCGTTTTTGATTTTAAGCTTTTACTCGGTGATCGCCGGGTGGGCGATTCACTACACCTGGCTGATGCTGACCGGCTCCCTGGTCGGCGCCGACGCGCAGACCATTAGCACTGGCTTTGACGCTCTGTTGGCAGCTCCTGGCCTAATGACGCTCTATCACACCCTTTTCATTGCCGCGTCCGCGCTGATTGTGGGTATGGGGATTCATAAAGGCATAGAATCAGGCCTGCGCATTATGATGCCCGCGCTGTTTGTGATTCTGCTGGTGGTGCTCGCCTACGGCGTGGTGAATGGCGACATAGGCGCCGCCGCCAGCTTCCTGTTTACCTTTAATATCGCCGACCTCAGCCTTGAGGGCTGGCTGCAGGCCATGGGCCAGTCATTCTTCACCCTTAGCCTGGGCATGGGAGCCATCATGGCTTACGGTGCCTATATGCCCAGCGATGTCTCACTGACCCGCACCGCCTTTGCTGTCGCTATCGTCGATACCGCCGTGGCGATGGTGGCAGGCCTGGCCATTTTTGCCCTGGTGTTTGGCGCCGGGCTGGAAACCGGACAAGGCCCTGGGCTTATGTTTGTTACCCTTCCGCTGGCGTTTGCCGAGATGCCGTTTGGCGCTTTGGTCGGCGGTGTGTTCTTTATCCTGGTGCTCGGCGCCGCTATCAGCTCCTCTATTTCGCTGATTGAGCCTGTCGCCGCCTTCCTAGTGGAGCGCTTTGACATGACCCGCCCCCAGGCTGTAGCGATTATGGTTATCGCCGCCTGGGCAATGGGCCTGTTGACCGTGGTTAGCTTCAATATCTGGGCTGAGGGGACGATATTCCATAGCCTGTTTGGGCGCAGCGCGTTTGAGTTTATCGAGCTACTCACCAATATCTTTATGCCGGTGGGCGGTCTGCTGATAGCCCTATTCGCCGGCTGGGCGCTAACCCAGAGCGAAGTGATGAAGGAACTGGGCAGCAGCGTCACTTGGTTTAAATTTTGGCGGTTTCTGGTGCGCTTTGTGGCCCCCGCCGCCGTCGCCTTTGTGTTTTTACGCACCATTCCTCAGGTGGATGGCTATCTTATCCCCACCCTTGGCGCACTGCTCATTATTGGTGCCTTTGCAGCCAGCCAGCGGTGGCTGAAAAAACCACGACAAACAACTTAATAACGGTATGCAGGCGGCTTGTTAGCCGCCTGCATCGCGTGGAGACACCATGACCCCTCTTATTGAAGTACAGCGAGTCAACAAAGCGTTCGGCGGCCTACAGGTGATTAACGACTGCTCCATTCAAGTGGAGAAGGGCTCCATTACCGGGATGATTGGTCCCAACGGCGCTGGTAAATCAACCCTGTTTAATCTCATTGCCGGCGCACTGGCCCCCGACAGCGGACGAGTACTGCTCGATGGTGAAGACATTACCTCGCTCAGCGCCGATCAGCGCTTTCATCGCGGCTTACTGCGCACCTTTCAGATCGCCCACGAGTTCAGCCAGATGAGCGCGCTGGAAAACCTGATGATGGTGCCACCCAAACAAGCCGGTGAAGACCTTTTCAGTGCCTGGTTAAAGCCCGGTAAGGTGCAGCGGGAAGAGGCAGAGGTGCGCCGCCGTGCCCTGGAAGTCATCGACTTTGTTGGCCTACATCATGTGCGCAACGAGCTGGCGGGTAATTTGTCCGGGGGGCAAAAGAAGCTGCTAGAGCTTGGCCGCACCATGATGACCAATGCCAAGGTAGTGCTCCTTGATGAGATCGCCGCCGGGGTGAACCGCACCCTGTTGGGCGATTTGATCGGCAATATTGAGCGGCTCAACCGCGAAATGGGTTACACCTTCCTGGTCATTGAGCACGATATGGAGATGATTGCCCGCCTTTGCGACCCGGTTATCGTGCTGGCTCAGGGCAGTGTGATGGTGGAGGGGCATATCAACGACATCCAGAATAACCCTGAGGTCATCGAGGCCTACTTCGGTACCGATGCCGCTTAAGCGTGACGTTTTCTCCCATTAGCCAATTAATATAATGATGTCGCTGCCAAGCGACCTTGCTGGAATACTTTCATATGCCATTAATCGACGCACGGGATGTGCACGGCGGCTATGGCGGCATGAATATCCTTAACGGGGTAAACATGACGCTGGAAGCCGATGAGGTCGGTGTTATCGTCGGCCCTAACGGGGCGGGTAAATCCACCATGCTGAAAGCGGTCTTTGGACTGCTGCATGTTAATCAGGGCGAGATACTGCTTAACGGCCAGCCAATCCAAAACCTGCCGCCTAACCAGCTGGTAAAGCGCGGCATGGGTTTCGTGCCCCAGGAGAAGAACGTTTTCCCCAGCCTTTCGGTGCAGGAAAACCTGGAGATGGGCGCCTTTTTAAAGCCGCAAAACGTCAAGCGCATGCTCGCTCAGATCTATGAGTTTTTCCCACCACTGTACGAAAAGCGCCGCCAGCCTGCCGGTGAGCTTTCCGGTGGACAGCGCCAAATGGTCGCCATGGGGCGTGCTTTGATGGCCGAACCAAGCCTGCTCCTGCTGGACGAGCCAACTGCGGGGCTGTCGCCGCTGTATATGAATGAGATTTTCGACCGCGTCAAACAGATCAACGCCGCTGGCGTGGGTATTTTGATGGTGGAACAGAACGCCAAACAGGCACTCGCGATAGCCGATAAGGGCTTTGTGCTGGCTGCTGGCCAAAACCGCTTTACCGACACTGGGGCGGCACTGCTCGCTGACCCCGATGTCGCCAAAAGCTTTTTGGGCGGCTAGCCCCAGGGAGATAGACGTGAACGAACTGGTTTTTTTCATCAATAATGTGGTGATTTCGGGCAGCGTCAGCGGCTCTATTTATGCCATTGGGGCCATTGGAGTAACGCTGATTTTCAGCATTATGCGCTTTGCCCACTTCGCCCACGCCGACATGATGACCTTCGGCGCCTTTATGGTGCTGCTACTCACCACGCTATTTCCGGCGGCTGGCGCCAGCCTCGGCGTACCCACCGCCGTGCTAATGCTGCCGCTGGCGATGCTGCTTACTGCCGCCTTAGCGGTGGGAATCGATAAAACTTTCTATAAACCGCTACGTGCCCATGGGGTCAAACCGATTGTGCTGGTAATTGGCTCGCTGGGGGTCACGCTGATTCTACAGGGCTTGATCCGCCTCTTTTCGGGCACCGGCGGGCAGAGTTTATATGTCGACGACCGTAAAGAGATCTTCCGACTTGCGCTTCCCTTCGAGGGTGCCCGGGCTCCGATTGTGGTTACCGAGCCGCAGATTTACCTGTTCGTGATTACCATCGTTGCGGTCGTCGCACTGCACCTTTTCCTTAACCGTTCGCGGTTAGGCAAGGCAATGCGCGCCATGTCGGATAACCCTGAGCTGGCCCAAGCATCGGGTATTAATACCAATACCATTGTGGCGGTGACATGGATGATTGCCGGAGCGCTGGCGGCTATTGCCGGAACGTTGCTCTCCTTAGACGTTACCTTCAAACCCGATTTGAGCTTCTTCCTGCTGCTGCCCATTTTCGCCGCCGCCATTGTGGGTGGCGTAGGCCACCCTTACGGCGCCATTGCCGGTGGCTTTGTGGTCGGCTTTGCCGAAACCCTGGCGGTGTTTAACTGGAACGTGCTGCTGCGCCCCTTCAGCGATAGCTTGCCCGCCTGGCTGGAGCTACCGTCGAATCTGGCCTTCGTGGGTACCGAGTACAAAATTGTAGTGCCGTTTTTCATTCTGGTAGCCATTTTGGTATGGCGTCCCACCGGACTCTTTAAGGGCAAGGTGATCTAATGAGCAATTCAGAAAAAACCCGCAACCCTGCCTACACTCCCCAAGACGCCACGCCTGCCCGTCGCTTCCCGCTGCGTGAACTGATCCTGTTTGGTGTGCTGCTCGTAGCGATTTTGGCGGTGTACGCCATCATGGGCGCCGCCTACAGCACACGCATGCTAGTCGAGGCCGCCTGCTACGCCATTCTGGCGTTAGGGTTAACGATTCAATGGGGCTACGCAGGGCAGTTCAACGCCGGGGTCATGGGCTTCGTCGCCCTGGGTGGCTTTTGTGCGATGTTCTTCAGCGTACCGGTCAACGACGCCTTCTGGGGCACGGCGCTACCCGGTGAATTTGGCCGCGTATTGCTGTATGGCGCAGCCGCTATTGTCTTGATTGTTGGCGCCAGCAAGCTGGATCGACTGGGCGTACCCAAGCCACTGCGTACGTTTATCACTGTGGTGCTGGGTGTGGTGCTTTACCTTGTGGTGATTAGCCAGCTGCGTGAAGTCACTGATGCGATTGAAAACCAGGCAGGCTTTGTCGGTGGGCTCGGCTTACCGCCCTGGATCGGCTGGATTGTCGGTGGCGCGCTAGCGGGTGGCGTCGGCTACTTTATTGGCCATATCTGTCTGGGTTTACGCAGCGACTATCTGGCGATAGCCACCCTAGGCATAGCCGAAATCATTAAAGCTTTTTTGAAAAACTCTGACTGGCTAACTCGTGGTACCGCCACGGTATCCCCACTTCCCTGGCCCACACCGGGGCCTGCCGAACTCGGGTTTACGCTCTCCCGGGCTATCTACCTTTCGTTTACCGCGGTGATCATCGCGGTGATCTTCTTTCTGCTCAATCGCGCCTACAACGCCCCCTGGGGCCGAATGATCCGGGCGATTCGCGACAATGAAGTCTCCGCTGCGGCGATGGGTAAAGACATCAACAAACGGCGTCTGGAGATCTTCGTGCTGGGCTGCATTCTGATGGGCTTAGGCGGCGGCATACTGGGCACCTTCAACAGCCTTTTCGATCCTCAAGGCTACCTGCCGCTGAACCATACCTTCCTGGTGTTGGTGATGGTGATACTTGGCGGGCCGGGCAATAACCTGGGCACCATTTTTGGCGCTGTGGCGGTATACATCATCTGGATTATGTCCGAGCCCCTGGCGCTGTTCTTAATGCAGTTAGCGGTGGCCTTTGGCGAAGGCGCGTTCGGCTGGGATGCACCGGGCAATATGGATAGCCGCGCCCTACAGGCACGGGTGCTGGTGATTGGCTTGTTGATCACCATGGTGCTGCGCTTTGCGCCCAAAGGCCTGCTACCCGAGAAGATCAAAAGCCACAGTTGATCCTCTCACCTACGTGACCCATAAAAAATGCCCGGCTTTTAACAGCCGGGCATTTGTTTTAACGCACAGCGGAAAGCTTAAAGATCAACCTGACCTTTGCTGGTAAAGGTGCCGTCTTCTACGGCCATCTCAACCACTACACCAGGTACGTCGCCGTTGTCATCGAACTCATGAGAGCCAGAGGCGCCTTCGTAGTTGATTTCGGTGCCTGCGGCAATCAGTTCAACCGCTTTTTCCCACTCGCCAGGCAGAATGACCTCGCCGGGGGCGCTGGAAACACTGCGCAGTGCTTCGGAAAGGCCTTCACGTTCGGCGCTGCCGTTCTGCTCAATCGCCAACGCGATTAGGAAAGCAGCGTCGTAAGCTTGGGCAGCAAATACCGCACTTGGATCTAAATCAGCGGCTTCGGCAGCTTCGATAAAGATATCAGTACCGGGCAGATCAGGGCTGCCGGGGCGCGTAGCGATCATGCCATCCAGCACGTCTGCACCGATGGCTTCAATAAGGCTATCGCCGACCATGCCGTCAGCACCTACGTACTGGGTAAACATACCGCTTTCATAGGCTTGACGCAGCACGGTCTGACCTGAGGTGTCGGCGTAGGCCAGCACAACGAGCGTATCCACGCCACTGACTGACAGTGAGCCTAGCTCAGAGCGATAATCCGCGCGGTTATCTTCGTGGGCAAGGTTCTCAGTAATCTCACCTCCGCCGGCTTCAAAAGCGGCGCTGAAGGCGTCTGAAAGCCCCTGACCATAGTCGTTGTTGACGTAAGTGACTGCCACAGCGTCGATACCTTTTTCAAGCAGCAGCTTGGCAAGGATCTCCCCCTGAAAAGCATCCGACGGCACGGTACGGAAGACGAGATCATTATCGTCCAGCTCGGATACCGCAGGGGCAGTAGAGGCAGGCGATACCATCAGCACACCACCGGGAATGGCGGCGTTGTTAGCTGCGGCAATGGTCGCACCAGTACACAGCGCACCGACAATCGCGGTGACATTTTCCGAGTTCACCATGCGGTCAGCGGCGTTAGAAGCAGCCGATGCATCGGAACAGGTGGTATCACCAGACGGCATCACCAACGTTTGGCCATCTAGAATGCCGCCCTGCTCATTGACCTGCTCTACGGCTAGCTGAGCACCTTCAAAAATTGGGGGCGTTAAACTTTCAATTCCCCCGGTAAAGCCGCCCAAGAAGCCAACTTTGACCTCCGCCTGTGCGAATCCGGTCATTGCCAGGGTCGAGGCCGCCACAGCGGTGACTAATGCGCGCTTATTGATCATGTTATTTGTCGCTCCCAGTATTTTAAGAGATTGTTTAATTTTTTAGTGTGCCTCAGCGGTCAATCGTTAAGGCTGCTATTAATCTGGAACTGGAATGGCAAAAACACAAGCATCTGTTTCTAACGCTAGTTTGCAAAAATGCACTATAGCCAGCGCTCAAGCTTAAGCGTATGGCTTAACCAGGCGTTGAAATGGCGCCAAAAACTCCCCGGCTCCGTGGTTAAAATTTCCATGTCTCCATCGCGCTCCAGGTGCCAGTTCAATTCGCCTTGGGGTGTGAGCACCACACGGTAGCTCAGTGAAGGGTCTCGGCCTAACGCCACTAACTCATTAAAGGCGTGTATCAGCGACTCGCTGCGGGCCAGGACACCAATTTCCGTATTCCAGTAGATGGAGCGTGGATCAACGTTGAACGAGCCGACAAAAAGCTGGTCGTCAAAGCGTAACGCCTTAATATGCAGCGCCGAAGCAGAGGCGCCGGGCACTCGCATATCCTCATCCGCGCCTGCCTCCTGCTCTGGACGCAGCTCGTAAAGCGCCACTCCGTGGGATAACAGCTCTTCACGCCAGGGCGCGTAAGCACCGTGTACCACCGCGGCATCCGTGGACTCGAGTGAGTTGGTAATAATTTCGACGGTCACGCCCTGGTCGGCCAACTCGGTCAAGCGCTTCACCCCTTGTTCGGTGGGCACAAAGTAGGCTGATATGATCACCAAATGCTGATTCAGCGACGCAGCAGCGGTTAAATCACCGAGTAGCGTATCTCGCCATTCAGGGGTTGTTGATGACAGCTTACCGGGGGTGTCCCACAGAGCCAGCCCTTCACCCCAGTGCAGGGTTTCCCAAGGTGGTGCGCTGCGCGGTTTACGGCGCAGCTCGGTAAAATATTCCGAGTCGGCGTTGTTATCCAGCCAATCCTCAAGCTCGGTTTTGAGTATTTGCCAGGCGCTATCATCCACTTGATGATAGCGCTCAATGGGCTGCGCCAGACCGTGATTCCAATAAAGGTCAAAACTATCCGACAGCGCTGGCACCACATCGCCAATGGCCACAAAGTCCAAATCGGCGAAATTGCGCGAATCGTTGGCATCAAAATACTCATCGCCCAGATTGCGCCCGCCGACAATGGCGACACTATTATCTGCCACCCACAGCTTGTTATGCATGCGTCGATGCTGCTGTGCAGGATCAACCACCGAGGCCAAAACTCGCGTGAGCATATGGCCACGCCCCACCGCTAACGGGTTAAACACCCGCACATGAATACTAGGATGGCTTGCCAGAGCGGCCAGTCGATCACCTTGGCCAATGGCGCCAATATCGTCGACCAGCAGGCGCACCCGAACGCCCTCTTCCGCCGCTTTAATCAGCTGCGCCAGGATCAAACGCGTGGTCTGGCCATCGCCCAATAGGTAGGTTTGAATATCCAGCCCGCGCTGGGCTTGGCGAATCAATCCCACCCGCGCAGAAAAAGCTTCTTTACCGTCAGCCAGTAGCGCGAACCCGTCGGGGTCGGACTGCTCCGCCAGCGCCTGATGGGCTTGACCACCCAACCATGTATCGCGCGCATCTGCTGGCGCCAGCGCGATGTGGTGTTCGCGTATCACTGCGTGGGTACACCCCACCAACAGACTGCACAGAACCAATATGCTCAGCCAATGAAGCCAACCATTGGCGTTAGGCATCGTCATGGTCTTTGGCTTCAAGGCGCTCTGCCCAACGCTTGCGGGCTAGATTGCGTCGGTAAAGCCGCACTAGGGCAATCGATAACGCCGTGGCTAACATGCCCGCGAGCACCACACCCTGCCAGGGGCGTGCTGCGTTTTCCATGACGGTCTCCAGGGTAATAATCAGAATTAAGCCAATCGCCTGGGAGCCGATCGCTAGCGCGCGCAGCTTATCGAAAGCGGGTGGGGGCATAACGTCTCCGTAATTTTCAGCTCGCATGATATGGTCTCCAGTGTACCTGCTTCACGGCATGCTAACGGGAAACCTAAGTTAAAAAATCTAAGTTAAAAACCTGAACGGGAAACCCATGAACGCCATTGCTCTCGGCCCGCTACTGATTTCGCTACCACGCCTTTACGCCGTTGGCTGCGCACTGCTACTGCTGCTCTGCGCGCGCTTCTTGTTAGGGCTGCCCCGCCCGGCTCAGCAGCGCTGGTTTACCGGGCTTATTATTGTTTGGTTAGTTGGCGCTCGAGTGGGCCATATTCTGCTCAACCTGGATAGCTATAGCGACGCCCCGCTTGAAGCGCTCAAAGTCTGGCAACCCGGCTACCACGGCCTGTGGGGGATGGCCGCAGGATTGGTATGGACGGCTTGGACGCTACGGGCGCGGTTACTGGCTATGGGCGGTGCGATGGCCATGCTAATCGCCGCCTCCAGCCTATGGCTGGTGCTGGTCACCCTGGCGCCCCTGGGCAATGACTTTGCGGTTGACGCCCTACCGGAGATCACCCTTGAGGATGTGGAAGGCAATGAGGTGCATCTGCCCTCACTGACCGACAACGCTGACCTGATTATCGTCAACCTGTGGGCGACCTGGTGCCCCCCCTGCCTGCGTGAAATGCCGCTGCTTGAGGAGGCCGCCCAGCGCGAAGGGGTTAGCGTGGTGGTCGCCAACCAGGGAGAAGACCTGCTACCCATGGTGCGCTACCTGGATGAGCAGCAGCTTGAGTTTCGCTACGCTCTGCGTGACCCCAGCCAGCAGCTGATGGCGCTTTTTCAAGCACCGGGATTGCCCACCACCGTACTGTTCGACGGCCAGGGGAATACCCTGGATGTCCACGTTGGCGAGCTTACCCGCGCCCAGCTGGATCGCTGGTTAAAAGATTGATGCCGATACACCTTAATCCCCCCGCTGCTTTGCGTTAGAATCCCCCGCCCTGTTGCCGCCGGTGCTCACGACCGGCGGCATACGACCCGTTTTGCAGACTCCCCCGAGGCATCATGAGCGATTTTTCTCCCGGCCAACGCTGGATTAGCGACGGCGAAGCTGAGCTTGGGCTCGGCACCGTGCTTAACTGCGACGCCCGTAGCGTTACCATTTTGTTCAGTGCCAGTCAGGAAACCCGTACCTACAACACCCGCCAGGCCCCGCTCACCCGCGTTATGTTCGGCAGCGGCGACCGCGTACTCTCCGCTGACGGCTGGCAGATCGTTGTCGATGACAGCAAAGAGTCCAACGGCCTGATCACCTATATCGGTGAAGATAAAGAAGGCAATCTGCGCGAGCTGCCCGAGGCCAAACTCGCCGATACCATGCAGTTCGACCAGGCCCGCGACCGCCTGCTGACCGGCCAGGTGGATCGCAACGACTGGTTTGATTTACGTTTTCGCACCCTGCACCACTATCAGCGTATCGAGCAACACAGCGCGCTGGGCTTTTCCGGGCCGCGCATAGACCTGATTCCTCACCAGCTCTACATTGCCAATGAAGTCGCCAACCGCCATGCGCCCCGGGTTCTGCTGGCGGATGAAGTGGGCCTGGGTAAAACCATTGAGGCTGGCCTGATTCTGCACCGCCTGCTACTCAATGGCCGCGTTGAGCGGGCGCTGATTTTGGTGCCCGACAGCCTCACCCACCAGTGGCTGGTTGAGCTGCTGCGGCGCTTTTCGCTCAACGTCTCGCTACTGGATGAAACCCAGAGCCAGGCTCACGGCAGCGCCAACCCCTTTGAGAGCGCCCAGCTGGTGCTAGCGAGCCAAGGCTGGCTATTTGCCAACCCCCAGCGTCAAGAGCAGGCGCTGGCCAGCCAGTTCGACCTGCTGATCGTTGACGAAGCGCATCACCTTGACTGGAGTGAAGAGGGTAGCGGCCCCGGCTACCGGTGCGTTGAACAGCTTTCGGCGGTGATTCCCGGCCTGCTGCTGCTCACCGCCACCCCCGAGCAGATGGGCATCAAGAGCCACTTTGCCCGCCTGCGGTTGCTGGACAGCGAGCGCTACCACGATCTTGAGCGCTTCAAAGCCGAAGAGAGCCACTACACCGAAGTGGCCCGCGCCATCGATGCCTTGGAGGCACTGCCTGACGACCCTAGCGCCCGTACCGACGTCTCTGCAGTAGCCGATGACCGCGACAGCCAGGCGCTGCTGGCCATCCTATGCAACCCTGAGGCCAGCCAAGAACAGCAGGACGCCGCTCGCGCCCAACTGAGCGAAGCGCTGCTGGATCGCCACGGCACAGGCCGGGTAATGTTCCGCAACAGCCGCCGTCACGTAGGGGGCTTCCCGGAGCGACGCCTCAATCTAGTGCCCTTAGCGCTGCCTTCGGCCTACCGTCGCGTCGTGCGCCGCTTAGAGCGCGATGATGATTACCTCGACGAACTGCTGATCGAGACCGGCATGGATCACCCCGACGTGCTGATCTATCCTGACGCGGCCTACCGCGAACTCAGCAATGACCCGCTCAACGGCGAAGACTGGTGGCACATCGATCCGCGGGTTAACTGGCTACTGGAAAAGCTTAGCGACGACAGTGAGAACGGCTTCGCCAACGAGAAAGTCCTGGTCATTGCCCACCACCGGGAAACCGCCGAAGGGCTTGCTGAAGGGCTACGGGTGCTGGGCGGCTACCACGCACCGGTGTTCCACGAAGACCTCTCCCTGATAGAGCGTGACCGCGCAGCGGCGGCGTTTGCCGATGAGGATGAAGGCGTTCAGGTATTGGTCTGCTCAGAAATTGGCTCGGAGGGGCGCAACTTCCAATTCTGCCGTCACCTGGTGATGTTCGATATGCCACAGCATCCGGATCAGCTCGAACAGCGCATCGGCCGCCTGGATCGCATCGGTCAGCGCCACGCCATTGAGCTGCACATTCCGACTTTTGAGGGCAGCCCCGGCGAGCGCCTACTGCGCTGGTACCACGAAGGGATGGATGCGTTCAGTGCCCCCCATGGGGTCGGCAACGAGCTATTTGATGCCTTTGGTGACGCCTTGGCTGACGCCCTGCTGGATGATGAGGCGCTTGACGAGATCATCGCCGAAACCCGTGCGATGTTTAGCGCCAAGCTGGCGGAGCACGATGCAGGCCGTAACCGTCTGCTTGAGCTCAACGCCTGCCGCCCCGCCCGCGCTCAGCAGGTGATCGACGCGGTGCGCGAACTTGATGACGACGCCGCTCTGCCGCGCTACCTGGAACGGGCGCTGGATATTTTCGGCGTGGAAAGCCAGGAGATCGGCAAAGGCTTAATGCACCTCCAGCCCAGCCAACATATGCTGGATGGCTTGCCGGGTCTGGTTAAAGGCGAAGAGGGCTTTACCGCCACCTACAGCCGATCCCAGGCGCTGGCCCGTGACGATGTGCAACGGCTCTCCTGGGAGCACCCACTACTGCGGGAAATGATGGGCCGCGTACTGGATGGCACCATGGGCAACTCGGCGCTCGCTCTGCTGCGCCACGATGCCATTCCCAGCGGCCGCTTGATGGCTGAACTCGTGTTCCGCACCCACTGCCCGGCGCCCAAGAAGCTGCACCTTAACCGCTTCTTGCCGCCCACCGCAGTACGCTTACTGCTGGATGAATCAGGCGCCAATCTGACCAGCAAGATCTCCTTCACCGGTTTGGGCAAGAACCTTCAGAAGGTTAACAAGTCGCTGGCACGGGACTTGATCAAGAGCCGCCACGACCAGCTGCGTGAACTGCTCACGCAGGGTGAAGGCGAAGCCGAGCGCCAGCTGCCCAGCATCGTCGAGAACGCTGAAGCGCGCATGCGCGCCCAGCTGGACGCCGAGATTGCGCGCTTAACTGCACTTGCCGAGCACAATCCGGCGGTGCGCAGTGCTGAAATCGACGCGTTAAAAGATGAGCGCAAGGCGCTTAGTGAAGCGATTGAGAACACTCGCCTGCGGCTTGACTCAGTACGGGTGATTATCACCGTTGATGCTGACCGCTAGTCGTTAAAGTAAACGGCACAGCGGCGGCGTTAGGGTGCCGCGGGGGCGCTGTAAACCCGTCCCTTGGCGCTACTTTCGCCATCTGACCGCCATGGATGGCGGAAATGCCGGAATTGTTGGGAACATTTTCCGGCCATGGCGAAAGACCCCCGCTTTACCCTAACGCCGCCGCAAGTTGGGCTCGCTAATAGCTAAAGAATCGCCTCAAGCGCCTTGTCTAGAGTAGGGTATTGGAAGCTAAATCCTGCCTCTTCCAGGCGCGCGGGGCGCATATCTGCCCCGGTCAGCAGTAGCCGCGACATTTCTCCAAAGCCCGCCTTCAAGACAAAAGCAGGTACTGGGAAAATGGCCGGGCGGTTGAGATGACTGGCCAGGGTTTTAGTAAAGGTAGCATTGGTCACCGGGTGCGGAGCGCTGCCATTGAAGGCGCCGCTCAAGCCCTCTTGATCGATGAGAAACAGGATCGCTGCGACTAAGTCGTCGCGGTGAATCCACGGCATAAACTGCTCGCCGCTACCAAAACGGCCGCCTAACCCCAGCTTAAACGGCGGCAGCATCTTCTCCAGGCTGCCTCCTCCCGCCTCTAGCACTAAGCCAATGCGCACAATCGCCAGCCGCACGCCCATGGCCTCAATAGGCTTAGCGGCTGCCTCCCACTGTTTGCACAGACGATGGGCGAACTCATCGTTGGGCATTGTTTCCTCGGTTACCACGCGCCTGCCCTGATCGCCGTAGTAGCCCATTGCTGACCCCGATACCACCACCTTAGGCAGCGGCTGGCCGTTAGCTTTGAGCTGTTCGCAAAGCGCCACCAACTGCTCGGTCGCCGCCACCCGGGAGTTAATCAGTTTGGCTTTCTGCTCATCGCTCCAGCGCTTGGCGGCAATCGGCTCACCGGCCAGGTTAACCAAGGCGTCCGGCGGCGACTCAATGAACGCCTGGGCACTATCGCGAATGTCACAATTGTTCGGCAAACGATCCCGCACTTGGTGAGGCGAGCGGGAGACCACCTGCACCTCGTGACCCTTTTCAACTAACTGCCGGCATAGTCGCTGGCCGACAAAGCCACTGCCTCCGGTAATTAATACGCGCATGGGGTTTTGCTCCTGTTAGATGGCATCGTTGCAAGCCTTCATGGCTGCACTATTGCATAACGGCACTGTTTAGATTCATAACGGCACTATTTATAAAGGCACTGCTTATAACGGCCCTATTTACCGCTGCTTACAGCTGCCTTGGGATAGAAACTCAGCTAAGCAAATATAATTAAGATTAAATTGTACGATATTTATACACAACTGCTACAATGCGCTTTCACAACGATTAATTCGACCTCTTTTTCACGTTGCGAGTGCTCATGGCCAAACTGCTACCGCCGCTTCCCGCCTCTCAATCAGTTGCTATCATCGGCGCAGGCATCTCAGGACTTGCCTGCGGGGAGGTATTGGCCAGCAGTGGCGCCAACGTCACGCTGTTTGATAAAGCCCGTGGCCCCGGTGGGCGTATGTCAAGTAAACGTAGACCCAGCGCAACGCTTGATTTAGGCGCTCAGGCATTCAGCGTGCGCGACGTAAACTTTCAACGCACGGTCGATGAATGGCTTGCAGCTAGCTGCATAGCTGTTTGGCCGACCCGTACCTATCAGGCTAGTTCACGCGGCTGGCAGGCGCACAATGATGGCCAAAAGCGTTACGTCGGCGCGCCCAGAATGAGCGCCTTGACGCGACATATGGCCGATTCACTCACGGCCCAGCCCAATGCCGAGCTGCATACCGGTACGCCCATCGACATGCTTGACCCCACGCCCAACGGCTGGCTACTAATAGACGCTGCCGGGTCTCGCCACGGGCCTTATGACCAGGTCGTGATTAGCGCGCCGCCTCCTCAGGCCCATGCGCTGATCGAACCCTGGGACGATGCTTTGGCAGCAGCTTGTTTAACCCGAACACAGCGGGCCTGTTGGGCGGGATGGGCAATTTTTGACGGGCCGCTCCCCGCCGTACCCGGTGTTGACCCAGATTGGCAGATGGCGCGTATCACGCATCCATCCCAGGGCTCAGTGCTTAATTCAGCGCTTAATATAGTATCCCGCAATCAAACCAAGCCGGGGCGCGACACACAGCCGGAAAGCGTCAGCTTATTGGCGGGGCTTGAGTGGAGCGAAGCTCATTTAGAGCAGCCTGCCGAGTGGGTGGCAGAACAACTACTCACCGCCTTGAAGGGCGTTTTCCCCAGTGAATTCACCTTCCCCCGGCTTATTGAAACAGGCGCCCACCGCTGGCGTTATGCGCAGCCATCAATTTCTTGTAAGCATGATTACTTATACAGTGCGAATGGTTTGGCCCTGTGCGGTGACAGCTTCCGCGACGGCCGCGTTGAGGATGCCTGGCTCTCCGGCCACCGTTTAGGAGAGGCACTAATAGGCCGGTCGGTTCAATAAGCAAGGGGCTTAAATGATTAAGAAGGATTCTTATAAAGGTTGTACCGGGTAGCGACAAGTTGTACAAATGGGCATACAGTATCGTGCTAATGTTTAGTTTTTAAATCAGGCAACCTTTAAATGGAACATGAATCACCTTCGCCGCGGCGAACCATGACAGGCCCCTGCAGCGCCGCGCTGCAGTTAACAAAGAGGTACTGGCGCCCATGAGTCTTAAGGCGACCCACCCACCCGATACGCCACTCTATCCAATACGCGAGGTTTCTCGCTTAACGGGGGTGAATTCGGTCACGCTTCGCGCCTGGGAACGACGTTACGGGCTAATTCGCCCCCAGCGCACTCCGAAAGGTCATCGTCTTTACGCTCAGGACGACATTACCCGCATCGAACGCATCCTGCAGTGGCTCAATCGTGGTGTGCCGGTCAGTCAAGTCGCCGACTTGCTTGACCAGCCAGAGACAATTGAAGCCCCGACACCAGATGCCGGCGACTGGGCAAGCCAGCGCCAGCAGCTGCAAGCTATCATCGAAGCGTTGGATCTTCCCAAGCTGGAAGCGGTTTATCACCAGAGTTTAGCGCTCTACCCGCTAAGCGTGGCCATTAACGAGCTCTGGCAACCGGTCATCTTAACCTTAGAGGCCAAGTGGGCCGTTCAAGCGGATCAGTTAGTGCGCCGCACGTTGGAAGCCTTCCTACGCAGCCAGGTGGGCATCCGCTTGCACTATGCCAATCAGGCTACCCGTGGCCCGCTGATTCTACTCAACGCCATGCCCGACGACCCAGGCCCTCTGTGGGTGCTGATGTCGGCGCTAATGGCCAGCGAACAGGGCTACCGGGTGCAGATGCTTGACCACTCGCTGCCGCTGGAGGATCTCCCCCAGGCAGTCGCGCGGCTGCACTCTTCTATGGTACTGCTCTCTAGCGGTCAGCGGGAGAGCGATAGCTATATTAACCAGGCGCTGCCTAAAGCGGCTGAAGCGCTTAACGTACCCATCGGCGTATGTGGCGAAGTGGCTCGTCTGCGCGAAAACGATTTGCGCGATGGACCGGTACACATGCTGGGTGATGACCTGCCTCAGGCGATTGCCCGTTTGCGCCCACTATTACGCGAGTCTGGCGTACTCTAACCAGCACGCTTTTATACTGGCCGTTCGCCTATGTGCGACCGGCCATTTTTTTGTGCCGCAGGAGCCCCCTATGACAGGAGAGCCTATGAAACGTCAGTTGATTTGGCTGCGCAGCGACCTGCGTATTGACGACAACAGCGCCCTCGCCGCCGCCGCGGCTAAGGGCCCTGTGATAGCGGTGTTTTTGCGCAGCATTCCTCAGTGGCAGGCCCATGGTCACGGCGCTAATAAGCTGGATTTTTGGGCGCGCGGCGTCGCTGCCGTCAGAACAGCGCTCAACGGTTTGAATATTCCGCTGCTGCATCGCGATATTGAACGCTATGATCAGGCGCCCAAGGCGCTGCTTGAGATCGCTCGCCAATATGATGTTGAGCAGTTGCACTTCAATCACGAATACGCCCTCAATGAGCGCCGCCGCGACCAGGCTGTGCAGGACGCCTTTAAACAGGCCGGCATCGCCGCCCATGGCTACCACGATGCCGTAGCGTTTTCCCCCGGCAGTCTGCTAACCGGCAAAGGCGACTACTACGGAGTATTTACGCCGTTCTCCAAAGCATGGCACAAACAGGTCAGCGCCGACCAGCTGGCACTACGCGAGACGCCCAGCGTACAGGCTTCGTTGGATATTAAAAGCGACCCACTGCCTGCACTGCCCGAGCTTGAAAACACCCCCGTAGATGGGCGGCTCTGGCCAGCCGGTGAAAATGCCGCGGCGGATAACTTGGCGCGCTTCCTCCGCTTTCGTGGTCGTCACTATAACGCCCAGCGCGACCTGCCGAAGGTACGCGGCACCAGTGAACTGTCGCCCTATCTGGCGTTAGGCATGATCTCCCATCGCCAATGTTTACAAGCGGTAATGAGCGAAAACGGCGGTCACTTAGCCGATGGCGATATCGGCCTTACTACCTGGGTCAACGAGCTGGTCTGGCGGGAATTTTATCAGCACGTAGCGGTGGGGTTTCCGCAGGTGTGCCGCTACCAGCCCTTTCAGGAGCATACCAAGCAACTAGCTTGGCGTGACGATGACGAAGGCTTTCAGGCCTGGTGCGAGGGCCGAACGGGCTACCCTATTGTCGATGCCGCCATGCGCCAGTTAGTGACGACCGGCTGGATGCACAACCGGCTGCGTATGATTACAGCGATGTTTTTAAGCAAGCACCTGCTAATTGATTGGCGACGCGGTGAAGGCTTTTTTATGCGCCACTTGGTTGACGGTGAATTCTGCGCCAATAACGGCGGCTGGCAGTGGGCAGCCTCAACAGGCACCGATGCCGCTCCTTACTTTCGCATTTTTAACCCCACCACCCAGTCCACACGCTTTGACGCTGAAGGCGAGTTTATCGCCCACTGGCTGCCTGAGCTGGCCAAATTACCCGCCAAAGCGCGCCACGCGCCGCAGCAAGATCTACTCACCGATGTCGACTACCCAGCGCCTATTGTCGACCACAAAGCAGCACGTCAGCGCGCCTTAGAGGCGTTTAAGTTGCTCTCTAAATAAACCTTTTGTTAGCAACTGCTAGGGGAGACCGTGATGGCTGAGCCTGCGGCATTAGAGGCGTTCTGCGCCTTTTTTAATAAACTAGACAATACCTGTACAGAAAAGCTATACGAGGTATATACTGAAGATATTGTATTTAGCGACCCGCTGCATAAGATCGCAGGCCGCAAAGCGTTAGAGCGCTATTTTTCAACCATGTATGAAAATGTTGAGCAGTGCCAATTCCGTTACCACGTTCGGCAGTTACAGGGTCAGCAAGCGTTCGTTACCTGGACCATGACGTTTATCCATCCGCGCTTGGCAGGTGGTAAACCGGTCGAGGTCGAAGGCTGTAGTGCGCTTACCTTTGCTGATGACGGTCGCGTGCAGCGCCATCGGGACTATTTTGATGCGGGCGCCATGCTCTACGAACATTTACCGCTGATGGGCAGCACCATCCGCTGGTTAAAAAAACGCCTGGCTTAATCACACGATGAATCACACGATGAATAAGCCGAACACGCTTTGAGGGCTGGTCAGGTGCAACAGGAAGGCCTTGATGAGGAAAGACTTGATGAGCACATGGAAAACGCCCCAACGTATTTGGTTAACCGGTGCCACCTCCGGCATTGGTGAAGCGCTTGCGCGTAAACTCATCGCCCAAGGCCATCAGGTGGTGCTTAGCGCACGCAACGCTGAGGCACTCGAAACACAGTGCCAAGGCCACCCCAATGCCCACCCTCTGCCGCTGGACATCAGCGACCGGCAGGCAGTGCTCAAGGCGGGTAACCACATTCGCGACCAGCTGGGGGCGTTAAATTTGGCGCTCTTTAACGCCGGCACCTGCGAATATCTGAATGCTCAGCAGTTCGATATGGAGTTAGTCGAGCGGGTTTTTACACCCAATCTATTCGGCACTCTGTACGGCGTTGAAGCGGCACTGCCACTGCTGCGCGCTGCGCGCAAAGAGGGCCTTCCGGCCCGGTTAGCCGCCACCTCCAGCGCTTCGGCCTATTTACCGCTACCCCGCGCGGAAGCCTATGGGGCGTCTAAAGCCGCGGTAAGTTACTTTTTAGAGTCACTGCGCTTGGATCTTGATCAGGAGGGCATTGAGGTCAGCCTGGTTCACCCTGGCTTTGTGAAAACGCCTCTAACCGAACGTAACGACTTCCCTATGCCGATGCAGGTGACGGCAGAGCAAGCAGCCGATGCCATTATCGCGGGGCTGGTGAAGGGGCGGCTGGATATCCACTTCCCACGCCGGTTTACCTATATAGTCAAATTGCTGGGCATTTTGCCCCCCGCTCTGCGCCGTCAGATTGGTCTGCGCATGACCCGCAGCCAAAAGGAGGCGTCATGAGCACCGTGTTATCACCAAGGCCGGGGGCGTCACAACGTATCGCCATTGTCGGCAGCGGCATTAGCGGCATGGCAGCAGGTTGGTATCTCTCCGCCCAGCACGAGGTCACCCTGTTTGAGGCGGATTCACGCCTGGGGGGGCACACCGCCACCATGGACGTGAACGTTGCAGGGCAACCCTATGCTATCGATACCGGCTTTATAGTCTTTAACGACTGGACCTACCCGCACTTCCAGCGCCTGATGGCCACCCTGGGTGTCGCCTCACAAGCTACTGAAATGAGTTTCTCGGTACACGAGACAGCGCGGGACTTTGAGTACAACGGGCATACTTTGAGCTCGCTGTTTGCCCAACGACGCAATTTATTGAATCCCTCTTTTTATCGCCTGCTGGGCGACATTCTGCGCTTTAACAAGCAGGCTACCAAAGCGCTGGAGAGCCAACAGCTTCCCGAGCATATGACCCTGGGTGAATACCTGGATCGCAACCACTACAACCGCGATTTTCAGCAGCGCTACTTACTGCCCATGGGGGCTGCCATCTGGTCGGCCAGCATCAGTGATTTACGCGCCTTCCCGCTGGCGTTTTTTGTGCGTTTTTTTCGCAATCACGGCCTGCTATCGGTCAACCACAGGCCCCAGTGGTACACCCTGGTGGGCGGCTCCAAAAGCTATATCCCCAGCCTGACTGCGCCCTATGCATCGCGCATTCATCTCAATACACCGGTCACCCGGATTACCCGCGACAGCACGGGCGTTGTTATCACCACACCTTCCGGCACCCAGCGCTTTGACCAAGTGGTGCTCGCCTGCCACGCCGACCAGGCCCTGGCCATGCTGGGCGACGCTAGCGGCGATGAGCAAGCGATCCTCGGCGCCATGCCGTACCAGGATAACGAGGTGGTGCTGCATACCGACACCGCTCTGCTGCCGCGCCGCAAGCGCGCCTGGGCGAGCTGGAATTACCGCCTGGATCAGCGCGATAGCGAAGCACGGGTATCGGTCACTTACGCTATGAATATCCTCCAACGGATAGAAAGTGACTCTACGTTTTGCGTGACCCTGAACGACAGCGCCAGCATCGATCCCAGCAAGGTGCTAGGCCGCTACACATACGCGCATCCGCAGTTCACCCTGGCTGGCCAAGCGGCTCAGGCGAGACACGCCGACATTTCGTCTACGGCCCATCGCACCCATTTTTGCGGCGCTTACTGGCGTAACGGCTTCCACGAAGACGGCGTGTGGAGTGCACTGCGGGTGGCGCAGGCGTTAGGCTGTGATGAAGCCGTCCCACCGCCTGCGGCACCTTCTGCGCTGCCTGCCCATGAACTGCTAACGCCGCAAGGTGCCGAGGGGCTGGGGTGATGGCTAGCATGATCACTGAGACAACGGCTGGAATAACCGCCCAGCCCCGCTCGCGTATCTACCGTGGCACGCTCCGCCACCGGCGCTTTACACCCAAATCCCACGCCTTTAGTTACCAGCTATGGATGGCCTGGTTAGATCTGGACGAGCTGCCCGAGCTGTTCGACAAGGTGCCCGGCTTTAGTGCCCGTCGCCCTGCGCTGGCACGCTTTCGCCGCGAAGACTATCTGGGCCCGGTTGATCGTCCGCTGAAAACCGCCGTGCGCGAAGAGCTTATTCGCCAATTGGGCAGCGCACCTAATGGTCGAATCTACGTACTCACCCAGCTACGCACGCTGGGCTGCATGTTTAACCCTATTTCCGTTTACTACGCCTACGACCATCTGGGGCGACTGACAGCCGTATTAAGTGAGGTCACCAACATGCCCTGGCGTGAGCGCACCTGCTACGCCAGCGCCGTGGATCCCTCACGCCATAGTCACCAAGCGCATTTCGATAAAGATCTCCACGTCTCGCCCTTTAACCCCATGGAGATGAGCTACCGCTGGAAATTTAACGCCCCCGGCGAAAAGCTCTTTTTGCATATGGAAAACTGGCAGGATCAGCAGTGCCATTTTGATGCCACCTTAACCCTTGACGCCTCTCCCGCTACCCGTAGCGCGTTGCTAAAGACCTTGGCTCGCCAGCCATGGATGAGCCTGAAAACCATTGCGGGTATTCATTTTGAAGCGCTTCGTCTGTGGCTAAAGCGCGTGCCCGTCTATAACCACCCCAAGCGCAAGGAGACTTCAAAGTGACGACCCTGCGTTCCACGCCCCCTAATCTTCAGCCGGTTGCGCAAGACCGCTTAACCAAGTGGCTAAAGCCACGCCTGATGGCCCAACTGGACACCTTTCGCGGCGGCCGTATCACTCTGATTGAAGGCAATCAGTGCCATCACTTAGGCCAGCAAGGCCCGCTGCAAGTGACCGTGGTGATACGCCACTCCCGCGCCTGGAAACGCCTCGCCTTTGGTGGCACCGTCGGCGCAGCCGAGTCGTATATGGACGGCGACTGGGACGCCGATGATCTGGTTGCCCTGGTGCGCCTTTTCGCCGCTAATCTTGAGCAGGTGAATACTAAAATGGAGAACGGCAGTGCCCGTTTTGCCCGTTGGCTATTGGGCGCCGCCTACCGCTTTCAGCGCAACAGTTTAAGCGGCTCGAAACGTAATATTGCCGCCCACTACGATATCGGCAACGACCTTTTTTCTACGTTTTTAGATCGCCACCACTGGATGTATTCAAGCGCCGTTTTCCCCTATCCGGAAGCCAGCTTGGAAGAGGCTTCTACCTATAAGCTTGATTTGATGCTTGAAAAGCTCGACGTACAACCACAGCATCATTTGTTGGAAATTGGCACCGGCTGGGGAGGACTGGCGATTCACGCCGCCAAAACCCGTGGCTGCCGTGTAACCACAACCACCATTTCGGACGAGCAGCACGCCCATACTGCTCAGCGCATTAGAGAAGAGGGATTGGAAGATAGAATCACCCTGCTTAAGCAGGATTACCGTCAATTAACCGGCCGCTATGACCGGCTCATTTCGGTAGAGATGATTGAAGCGGTGGGGCATCAGTATCTTGATACCTACCTCAACAAGCTGGATAGCCTGCTCACCGACGACGGGCAGGCCATGCTGCAAGCCATCACCATCCGCGATCAGCGCTTTGAAGAAGCCAAACGCGATATGGATTTTATCAAGCGCTACATTTTTCCTGGCGGCTTTCTGCCCTCGCACCACGCCATGTTAACCAGCGTTATGCGTAAAACGTCGCTGAACATTGTCGCACTGGATGAAATTGGCCCGCATTACGCGCGCACCCTGCGGGAGTGGCGCCACCGCTTTGAAGCCAGCCTGGAGCAGGTGCGAACGCTGGGCTACGACGAACGCTTTATCCGCATGTGGCGTTACTACCTGTGCTACTGCGAGGGCGGTTTTATCGAGCGCTCTATCGGCACTTGCCACCTACTGCTGGCGAAACCCGCGGCGAAACCCATTCCGCTCACCGGCGCGCTCTAAATGGCATCACCCAAGTGGCAAGCGCTGGTGTTGAATGCCCTGCGCTTTGAAGCTGGCTGGCTCCTGTGCGTGCTCGGCGGCTCATGGGTTGCCGCCATAGCAGGGGGCAGCCTGTTGGCCTGGCACCTGTGGCGCTGCGCGCGGCCTGGGGAATGGCAATTTATTGCCGGATTTGCCCTGCTGGGACTGATGATTGATGGCGGTTTGCAGCTGCTGGGTGGGTTCGATTTTAACGATCAAACGTTGGTGTTAGGGCTTCTACCGCTGTGGCTATGGATGCTTTGGCCGCTGTTTGCCACCCTGGTTCATCACTCACTGGCGTGGCTGTGGCGCTATCCATGGCTAGCCGCGCTGTGTGGCGCCATTAGTGGCCCGCTCTCTTATTATGGCGGCGCACTACTGGCAGAGGTAACCCTGGCGGCTTGGTTGCTCCCCGTTCAGGCGCTCGTTTGGGCGTTGCTCTGTATGGGTATTAGCCGCTTTTACAGGCCTTAAGAAGCGGAGGGTGCGGCGATTGGCGCGGGTACTAAACGTTTTTCCAACTCCGCGGCGGCTAGCGGCCGGGCAAAGTAGAACCCCTGTACGGACGTGCACCCGGCATTAACCAGGAACTGACACTGCTCTTTGGTTTCAACACCTTCGGCAATCACTCCTAGTCCCATGCCTTCCGCCATCGCTAAGACTGCCTTAACAATTGAGGCGTCTGCCTGATCGTGTGGGAGGTCTTTAATAAACGCCCGATCCAGCTTGACCTTATCCACAGGCAAGCGCTTTAAATACCCGAGCGACGAGTAGCCAGTGCCAAAGTCGTCAATAGCAATCGCAAAACCTTGATCACGCAGCGCCTGCAGGCGTGGCCCCATATCCCCCGCACGCTCATCAAGTAATACTGATTCGGTCAACTCGAGGCCAATCTGCGAAGGCTTCAACTGATAGCGATTGAGGCAGGTCGCCAATTGACTTTCCAGATCGCCTTGAAACAGCTGCAACGCCGAAATATTGATCCAAATTGTTAGCTTGGGCATAGCGCTATTCCGCCAGTGGGCCTGCTGGGCACAGGCTTTTTCAATTACCCAGGCGCCCAGTTGGCTCATTAAACCGTGCCGCTCGGCCAAAGGAATAAAGTCGCCTGGGGAAATCATGCCATCCTTGGGGTGACGCCAACGCAGTAGCGCCTCCATGCCCACCAGCTCGCCGCTGCCAGGGTCATGCTGGGTTTGATAATGCAGCTCCAGCTGGTCACCGGAAATAAGCGCATCGCGCAGATCGCTGACTAGCGCCAGCTGAGGGTTATCCTGCTTATCCAGCGCTGGGCGAAAACGCTGGCTTAAGTTACGTCCCAGCCGTTTGGCACTGTAAAGCGCCGACTCTAAGCGCTGGAACAGCACACCTGAGTCGTTACCATCTTCAGGCACGCGACAGCTGCCAATCGTCAGCCCTAAGCGCAGCGAGTGGTCATTAATTTCAAATGGTCGGCTCATATGCTCACGCAGAGTGGCTATCCACTGGTCGTGATCATCAAAGGTGGTGGTGCGAATTACCATAAATTCATCGCCACCCAGGCGCCCTACCACGCTCCCTGCCACATAGCTGGTTAACCGCTGGGCAAAGCGCGCTAAAAGGCGATCACCCTGCTCCACGCCTAGGCTATCGTTGACTGATTTCAAGCCATCGATATCCACCAGCGCCATATCCAGACTCTCACCTGCACGTAAATGGCGTAGCCGTGAGGCAAGCAGATCATGAAGGCGCCGTCGATTGGGCAGCCCAGTAAGCGGGTCTTCATAGCCGATACGACGCAAATCCCGCTCACGCGCTTTTTGTGCCGAAATATCGGTAAACAGATTAATAAAGTGGGTAATGTTGCCACGTTTGCCGGTCACAGCACGGACTTTAAGCCACTCAGGGTACTCGTCGCCGTGTTTACGGCGGCTCCACATTTCACCTTCCCAACGCCCGGTGCTTTTCAACGTACTCCAAAACGTTTGATAAAAGGCTTTATCATGGCGCGGGGCTGCCAGCGTCTCCAGTTTCAGCCCCTGAACCTCTTGGCTTGCGTAGCCGGTAATTTCGGTAAATGCTGGGTTCACAACCATCACGCGATTTTGCGCATCAGTAATCACCATGGCATCGCTGGCGAGGCTTAACGTATCTTGTGAAAGGCGCAGACGTAGCCGCTGTTGACGCTCTTGCTTCCAGGCGTCCCACAGCCCAAGCGCAACTAGCGTGGCAGCCACCAAGCGTAACATCGCATCGGGCAACCAAACACAGGCGGGAAGCGCCGTCAGTGCGACCCAAACTAACGGGCGATTGAGTGAAACTGGAAGCCACATGGCGATTCGCTATACCCTATACAAATTAACGTAAATAAAAATTAGCGTTAGGTGCCATGCTGATCATGCCGCCTAATAAGATACTTGGATACCCTATTTTACGGCAATGAATCGTTTATTGTGCACAATCAGCAGCTGTTGCACTAGATGCTGCCCATTGAAGTGCTATCGGCCAATCCGCGAAAAACTCTAGTTATGGACGATAAATAGCCTGTTACGTGCATTCAGCGGTTTCGGGAAGTAGACTAGCCATACAACCAATTTGATATTCGGAACGATTCAGTGACCAAGCAACATTCCTTTGATCGCGAAGAACTGCTGGCCTGCTCCCGCGGCGAGCTATTCGGCCCCGGCAATGCACAGCTCCCGGCTCCTAACATGCTGATGCTTGATCGTATCAAGCACATTCACGAAGAAGGCGGTGAGCATGGCAAGGGCGAACTGATCGCCGAGCTGGATATCACGCCTGACTTGTGGTTCTTTGATTGCCACTTTCCTGGCGATCCCGTCATGCCTGGCTGTTTAGGATTAGACGCTATGTGGCAGCTCGTTGGGTTTTATTTGGGCTGGCTAGGCCACCCAGGTCGCGGACGTGCGCTTGGTTGCGGCGAAGTTAAATTCAGCGGACAGATTCTGCCGGATGCACAAAAAGTGACCTATAGCATTAATATTAAGCGTATTATTACCCGACGTCTTATCTTGGGTATCGCCGACGGCACCGTAACCGTCGACGGACGCGACATTTATCAGGCTAATGATCTGCGCGTTGGCCTATTTACCTCCACTGCGAATTTCTAAACAGGAGGCTCCCATGCGACGAGTGGTAGTCACCGGCCTTGGCATCGTATCGTGCCTTGGCAACGACCAACGACAGGTTCTGGATGCGCTCAAAACTGGGCGTAGCGGTATTAGTTTTAAGGAAGAGTATGCCGAGCGTGGCTTTCGTAGCCATGTTGCAGGCAGCGTCGATATTGATCTTGACGCACTCATCGACCGCAAACTGCGCCGCTTTATGGGCGACGCGGCTGCCTATGCGTATGTCTCTATGGCCCAGGCCATCGAAGATGCTGGGCTGAGCGAAGAACAGGTATCCAACGAACGTACTGGTCTTATTGCCGGCTCAGGCGGTGCATCAAGCGCTAATCAGGTTGAAGCAGCTGACGTACTACGTGAAAAAGGTCTGCGCCGCGTTGGACCTTATCGCGTTACCCGGACAATGGGCAGCACCGTTTCCGCGTGCCTGGCAACGCCGTTCAAGATCAAAGGCATCAATTACTCTATCTCCTCTGCCTGTGCGACTTCAGCGCACTGTATTGGCAGCGCGATGGAGCAAATTCAGCTTAATAAGCAGGATGTGGTGTTTGCCGGTGGCGGCGAAGAGGAGCACTGGACGCTCTCCTGCCTGTTTGATGCCATGGGCGCTCTCTCTACCCACTACAATGACACCCCTGAACAGGCTTCGCGCCCTTACGACCAGGCGCGCGACGGCTTTGTGATTGCTGGCGGAGGAGGCATGCTGGTGCTGGAAGAGCTCGAGCACGCCAAAGCCCGCGGCGCCAAGATCTATGGCGAACTGGTGGGTTACGGCGCCACTTCTGATGGCCATGACATGGTCGCCCCTTCGGGCGAAGGTGCGATGCGTTGCATGCGCCAAGCGATGGCAACGGTCGACGGTGATATTGATTACATCAATACCCACGGTACTTCGACGCCCGTAGGCGATGTTGCCGAGCTGAAAGCGATACGCGAAGTGTTTGGTAATACAACGCCCGCCATGAGCTCGACAAAATCGCTCACCGGCCACTCCCTGGGGGCTACCGGGGTACAGGAAGCGATCTATTCGCTGCTGATGATGCAGCACAACTTTGTTGCCGCTTCAGCAAATATCACCGATTTGGATGAGCAGGCCGACGGCTTTGATATTGTCACCGAACGCCGCGATGACGTGACGATAGAGCGCGCCTTGTCTAATAGCTTCGGCTTTGGCGGCACCAATGCGTGCTTAGTCTTCCAGCGTTTTAACGACTAACGCTACTCATATGGTGAGCATAAAAGCGGCGCCCAGTGGGCGCCGTTTTCATATTGCAGTCAGAATGCTGTTAGCGAGAGATAGGTCGCGGCACGTCTGAAATTTCCTGTAACTGTGCCTCAATCCACGCCTCGACGTCTGCGAGCACTTCATCGGGCATACGGCCTTCTGTCTCAATCGGCTTACCAATGCGCACACGTAGTACGCCTGGCCGCTTAACCCAGTGGCGGCCTGGCCAGCGCTCGCCAGCGTTGTGGGCCACCGGCAAGACCGGCACCCCCGCACGACACGCCACCACGCTGCCACTTTTGTTATAGCGTTTACGGATGCCGGGATCTACCCGCGTCCCTTCCGGAAAAATCAGTACCGAAAGCCCTGTACCCAAACGCTCGACACCTTGAGTGAGCACTTGCTTCATCGCCCGCGCAGGTTTTGAGCGATCCAAACTGATAGGGCGCAGTAAGCGCAACCCCCAACCAAAAATGGGAAGGCGCAGTAATTCTCGTTTCAGTACGGTACATACCGGCGGCTTCATGACCTGCAGAAACACGGTTTCCCACTCACACTGGTGGTTGGCTTGAATCACACAGGGGCCACTGGGCAGATTTTCCCGCCCTTGAATGTCGTAACGCACTCCACAGGCAATACGAAACCACACCATCAAAAAGTAGTTATACAAATTGAGTAAGCGGTAGCGGCCAGACAGCGGAAGAAACGGCGCAATGGGCAAAAACAGAATGCCGATCATCAGCATGGCCAAAAAATAGCCAGCATAAAAGACCAAGCTGCGAACCACATTTATCAAGCCGACGCTCCTGTATCGCTGACACGATTATTTTCACGGGTTAAACACCACGCATCCAGCATACGCCCAGCCTCTAAGCGCCATGGTTTCTGGTGAACGCCAAAGACATCCAGCACACGTCGGCAGTTCAAAACGCGCCGCAGCTTAGCATCATGGTGGTGTTTAAGCGGCTGAACTTCACCCAGAGTAATCTGCTCGCCGCGCCCCTCAAGGTGCGTTAACAGCTGGGTGCGCACCATGGAAGTAAAGGTAAAGGCGCTGACCGGTTCGGTGCCAGCAAGATGATAAGCCCCCCAGGCCTCAGCACCGCTGACCTGCTGCTGTAGCATGCCAATCAGCGCCATGGCGACAGCATCTGCAGAGGTCGGGCAAAAAATCACATCTTCCGCGGCACGCACCGCCTTCCCGAGCACCAAGTTATCAATGATGTCGTTAAGCCACGCATGACTGCCTTCCAGTGCAAACAGCGGGCCTAAGCGCACAATCAAATGACGCTGAAACTCCGCACGGATGCGATCACCGGTCTGCACCAGACGGCGCAAGCTATCATCTCGCGGTGCAGGCACCACATGCTCATCAATGGGGACATCCAAACCGTCTTCGTAGAGCTGATCGGAGACACACCATATCAACGCCACGTCTTGCGATTGGCAGGCATCCAAACAGAGATCTACCGCATCGGCATGTGCCGTCACATCCGCTGGCGCCATGTTAAGCGGGTGGGCCAACGGTGGAATAATCACGGCGTCAGGGGCTATCGCCTCAAGCCGCGATGACGTGATGGTCGTCCCTTGCTCTATGACTAACTCTGTATCGGCGCGACGGCTTGCTTCCCGGGCCAGCGCCAAGCTTAAGCAGTGTCCGGCATCCAATATTAACAGCTTCAAGACACCTCCCCCCTATAACGCCCAGCCCTATGCTGCGCGGCGAATAGCGTCCTCAGAATGGGATCTCATCGTCGAAGTCGTCGAAGTTACCCGGATCTGGAGCGCCGTAGCTGCTGTTCTGCTGGTTGGGCTTCGGTGCTTGATTGCCCTGCTGCGGCGCTGGGCGAGGCGGCTGCTGTGGACTCTGCCCGCCGGGGTAGTTATTACCGCCTTGGGGCGCCCCACCCTGAGGGGGATAACCACCGCCCTGGTTGCTATGTGCGGGGCTGTTTTGAGCCGGTGCATTTTGGGGGGCGTTCTGAGGAGCATTCTGAGGATAGTTATTTTGCGGAGCGCCGCCTTGGAAGTCACCGCTGCGACCATCAAGCATCTGCATATCGTTGGCGACGATTTCCGTCGAGTAGCGATCCTGACCGTTCTGATCCTGCCATTTACGGGTTTGCAGGCGCCCTTCAATATAGACTTTGGAGCCTTTTTTCAGGTACTGCTGGGCGATTTCAGCGGTTTTATTGAACATCACCACCCGGTGCCACTCGGTGCGCTCTTGGCGCTGACCGCTCTGGCGATCCATCCAGGTATCGGTGGTGGCCAGATTTAAATTGGCCACGGCGGTGCCGCTGGGGGTGAAACGCACCTCTGGATCCTGCCCGAGGTTGCCAATCAGAATGACCTTGTTAATGCCGCGAGCCATAAGGCGCTCCTTTAATAGCTGTCATGTAAAGTGTATTGCCAACCGCCGCCACACTTCATCGGCAAGGCTGGGTTAAGATTTTGGGGGTGCCATGAGCTTGTTCAATGCCGCCTGATCGAGCTGTTGGCGGTTCACCTTTAGATAGACCAAACGCTCTTCCGGCACCACCATGACGTCTTCCACGCCGACCACTTCGGCTAAATGTTCCATCAACAGGTCGAGCGCATCTGCCTGGGTCTCGTGTAGCGCCACCACTTCGCTAGAGAGTGGGGGCGGCGCGGGCATCCGCCACATGGCGATCCACCAGCATAGCGCAAGCCCAGCACAGCCAATAAAGACTGCGTTGAGGCCGCCGTAGTGAGCCAGCAAGCCACCTAGCGTACCGCCTAAAAAAGCGCCTAAAAATTGGCTGGTGGAGTAGACCCCCATAGCAGTCCCTTTGGCGCCCGCCGGGGCCAACTTACTGAGCATGGAAGGTAGCGTCGCTTCCAGCAAGTTAAAGCCGGTGAAGAACACAAATAGCCATACAAACAGCCAGTAGCTTGGCGAGAGTGGCAACCCCAGTCCGGCTAAACTCATCACAATAGCGCCGATCGCAACCAAGCACATCAAGCGCATGCGCTGCTGCTTCTCTGCCACAATAATCAGCGGTACCATGGCCACAAACGATAGCGCCATAATGCCCAGATACGCCAGCCCGTGATACTCAATCGCCACACCGGCGTTTAACAGGCGAAAAGGTACCGCGACAAATATCGCCATCAGCACTAAGTGCAGGGCAAAAATCGACATATCCAGCCGCCATAAATCGGGACGGGTTATCACGCTTTTAAACTGCTGGCGATCCATCCCCACATCGCGGTGGCGTCGCCGCCGTGGCGCAGCAGGCACCCAGCGCCATAGCACCAGCAGCCCAACCAGCGTTAACAGCGCGGTAAACCAGAACACACCGGCAAGCCCCGCCCAGGCGGCAAGCCATGGCCCTAACACCATGGCAATGGCAAACGACACGCCAATTGAGAGCCCAATGGTCGCCATGGCGGCGGTGCGCACTTCTTCACGGGTTTGATCCGCCAGCAGCGCCATAATCGCCGCGGCCACAGCGCCGCAGCCCTGCAGCGCTCGCCCAGCAATAATGCCGGCAATAGTATCGGAAAGCGCAGCGATCACGCTGCCGAGGGCAAAAATCACCAGCCCTATGGCAATTACCCGTTTGCGGCCAATGCGATCGGAAAGAAGCCCAAACGGAATTTGCAACGTCGCCTGGGTTAAACCATAAATACCCAGCGCCACGCCTACCAATAGCGGGGTCGAGCCCTCAAGGGTGTCGGCATACAGCGCCAACACCGGCAGCACCATAAACAGACCCAGCATGCGCGATGCATAAAGCCCGGCCAATCCACTGATCGCACGACGTTCAGAGGCCAGCAATAGTGCGGAAACCTTGCGCATAATGCCCTTTTATATGGTGGTTAAGCATGTGGTGAGTCAGTGTGAATTGTGACAATCCTCTATTCTAGCGGTTTGGGCTGACGCTGGAAACGTCGCGAGTTGCCGCAGGTTATGAAAGCTGTTTTGCCGGGAGGGGGCTGACAAACGTATAATCGCGCTTTTGCCGCGCGATTCGAGGTGTTGATGGACAGCATTCTGGTCAGGGGTGCCCGCACCCACAACCTCAAGCAGATCGATGTGGAACTGCCCCGTAATAAGCTAATTGTGATTACCGGCCTATCCGGCTCGGGTAAATCGTCGTTAGCGTTCGACACCCTTTACGCCGAGGGGCAACGCCGCTACGTGGAATCGCTCTCCACCTATGCGCGCCAGTTCCTGTCGATGATGGAAAAGCCCGATGTGGATCACATCGAAGGGCTGTCACCTGCGATCTCCATTGAGCAGAAGTCCACTTCCCACAACCCGCGCTCGACCGTGGGCACTATCACCGAAATTTACGACTACCTGCGCCTGCTATTTGCCCGTGCCGGGACGCCCCGATGCCCAGAACATGGCGAAGACTTGGAAGCCCAGACCATCTCGCAGATGGTCGATCAGGTCATGAACCTCGCCGAAGGCACCAAATTGATGCTGCTGGCACCGGTAGTCAAAGGCCGTAAAGGCGAACATTTACAGTTACTGGCCGAGCTGCGTGCCCAGGGCTTTGTGCGCGCTCTGGTCGATGGCCAAGTGCTGGAGCTGGACGACATCGCACCGCTGGATAAGCGCAAAAAACACGATATCAGCGTCGTCGTTGACCGCTTCAAAGTGCGCGACGACCTTGCCCAACGTTTGGCGGAGTCCTTTGAAACCGCGCTGAACCTCGCCGACGGCACCGCCATGATTCACTTTATGGACGGTGAGCGCGAAGACATTGCCTTTTCGTCGCGCTTTGCCTGCCCGGTATGTGGCTACTCGCTGGCGGAGCTAGAGCCGCGGATGTTCTCGTTCAACAACCCGGCGGGCGCCTGCCCCACCTGCGACGGGCTGGGTGTACAGCAGTACTTCGACCCGGACAAGCTCATCAGCCACCCGGAGCTGTCGCTAGCGGAAGGCGTCATAAAAGGCTGGGATCGGCGCAATATCTACTACTTTACCCAGCTCCAGGCGCTGGCCAAGCACTACGGCTTTGAGTTGGAAACCCCCTGGCAAGAGCTCGCTCGCCATGATCGAGAGGTTATCCTCAACGGCAGCGGCGACGAGCAAATCCCGTTTGTCTATGTGGGTGACCGCGGCCGCAAAGTCACCCGCGAGCATGCTTTCGAGGGCGTGCTGCCCAATATGCAGCGCCGCTACCGGGAAACCGAATCCAACATGGTGCGCGATGATCTGGCCAAATACATCGCCGTGCAGCCTTGTGCGACCTGTAGTGGCTCGCGACTACGTAAAGAGTCACGCCATGTTTACGTAGATGATCACAACATCGCCGAGATTGTGCGTTTCCCAATTGGTGAAGCGTGGCGCTATTTTGCCGACCTTACACTGCCGGGTCGTAAAGGCGAGATCGCCGACAAGATCGTCCACGAGATCCATGCCCGACTGGAATTTTTAGTTAACGTGGGGCTGGACTATCTCAACCTGGAGCGCAGCGCCGACACCCTATCCGGTGGTGAAGCCCAGCGTATCCGCTTAGCCAGTCAGATTGGCGCAGGTCTGGTCGGGGTGATGTATATTCTCGATGAGCCGTCGATTGGCTTGCACCAGCGCGACAACGACCGACTGTTGAAAACCCTTGAGCGGCTGCGTGACTTGGGTAATACCGTGATTGTGGTAGAGCACGATGAAGACGCCATTCGCGCCGCAGATCACGTACTGGATATCGGCCCAGGCGCTGGTGTGCATGGTGGTGAAATTGTCGCCCAGGGTACGCCCCAGGACGTAATGGACAACCCTAACTCGCTAACCGGCCAGTATCTTTCCGGCTCACGGGAAATTGCCGTGCCGCCCTACCGCATTCCCGGCAATCCAGAAAAGCAGCTGATCGTGCGTGGGGCTACCGGCAACAACCTGCAGAACGTCACCCTTAGCCTGCCGCTGGGGCTGTTTATCGCCATTACCGGCGTTTCCGGCTCAGGTAAATCGACGCTGATCAACGGCACCTTGATGCCCATTGCGGCTCGCGAATTAAACCGCGCGACGACATTGACCGCCGCGCCCTATGAGAAGATCGAAGGGCTCGACCAGCTCGATAAAGTCATCGATATCGATCAGAGCCCCATTGGCCGCACGCCACGCTCCAACCCGGCCACCTATACGGGTATTTTTACACCGATTCGTGAGCTGTTTGCGGGCACCCAGGAAGCGCGTTCCCGGGGCTATAAGCCCGGTCGTTTTAGCTTTAACGTCAAGGGTGGGCGCTGCGAGGCGTGCCAGGGCGAAGGCATGATCAAGGTAGAGATGCACTTCCTGCCGGATATCTATGTGCCCTGCGATGTATGTAAGGGCAAACGCTACAACCGCGAAACCCTGGATATCCACTATAAAGGTAAAACCATCCACGAAGTGTTGGCAATGACGGTGGAAGACGCGCTGGAATTCTTCAGCCCGGTACCGGCGATTGCCCGTCGTTTGCAAACCTTGCTCGATGTAGGGCTCTCCTATATCCGCCTGGGGCAAAGTGCCACCACCCTTTCCGGCGGCGAAGCCCAGCGGGTTAAACTCGCCCGCGAACTGGCCAAGCGTGATACCGGTAAAACGCTGTATATTTTGGATGAGCCAACCACCGGGCTACACTTTGAAGATATCCGTCAACTACTGACGGTACTTCACCGCCTGCGCGATCACGGCAATACCATCGTGGTCATCGAGCACAACCTGGATGTGATCAAAACCGCCGACTGGATTGTCGATCTTGGCCCCGAAGGGGGCTCTGGGGGCGGTCAGATTATCGCCGAAGGCACGCCGGAACAGATTGCCAAGCAGGATGTGTCGCATACCGGCCGCTTCTTAGCCCCGCTCTTGGCGCGAGGAAAACGCACGGCGAAACGCTAAACGCTGCGGCTCTTTGTTATTCTTTTGAGGAAGGGTGGGCGTCAGCCCACCCTAATACTAAATAGCCATGCTAGTTAGTACCTTTGGGCAACGCAGTAGATGGCTACCTTGTTTATAGTGGTGAGCAGATTATAGTTAGCAGGATTATGCAATCCTCTGCCGGAGGGATAAGCCGTGGGTCAAGAAAGTAGTTGTATTATCAAGCATTTCAATCACTACTGTTCGTTAAGCGACGATGAGAAAAAACTACTCATAACGCTTGAGGAGAGCCCAACCGATATTAAGGCGGGCACACTTCTATGGGAAATAGGTGCACCGGCCAATGAGTTCTGCACGCTGAAAAGTGGCTGGGCCTACTCCTACCGTCATTTGGAAAACGGCGACCGACAGATTCTGGAAGTGTTTCTGCCAGGCGACATTATTGGGCTGCGGGAGTTTGCATTCTCCGAGCGTCTTGAGAATGTGCGCATGATTGATGACGGTGTAATTTGTCATTTCCCGCACAAGCGTATTCTGGAAATATTCCGCCAATCGCTCCCGCTGACGTCAGTGATGTTTGCCATTGGAAGCCGTCAACAGGCATTAATGACCGAGCGATTGGTAACGTTAGCAAGACGCAGTGCCCGCCAAAAAATGGCGCACTTCCTTTATGAGATGTATCTAAGGCTGCGACAAACCAACCCGGATATTAGCAACCAGTTCCGCCTGCCGCTTTCCCAGGAGCAGTTGGCCGATGTCCTGGGGCTTAGCCCGGTACACGTTAGCCGCACCTTTACCGCACTGAGCGAAGATGGTCTGGTATTTCGCGATCGTCACCACCTGACAATCCCTGATTTAAAAGCGCTCAGTGTTGAGGGTCAGTTTGACGACTGTTATCTCACCGATAACGTTCGGCCCCTGTTAGGCGAGGCTGAACAAAAAGCCGCGTGCTGACAAGGCACGCGGCGTTACTGCAACGCTAGGTTGTACGGCGGGCATCAAAGCTCGACTATCCACACTTAGACCAGCCGCAGCCTGCATAGCAGGTGGGGCAGCCATCCATCATAATGAGCTCGCCGCGGCACTCGGGGCAGTTACCCACGGTGGCTGGGCCACTGCCCTCAGGCTTTTTTCCCGGCCTTGCCTTATCACCGCCAATAGGCTCTACCGCGCCTGTTTCAACGGGAGCATCATTCGCTTCTTCTTCAGCACCGGGCTGCCAAGCATGGCCGTGAGTCATACGGTGGGCATAACGCTCTACCAGCTTTTCAACCGGCACCTGGTTGCCGTCCCGATCCAGAAAGCCACGGCGATAAAGAATCTGCTGGATTGACCAGGCAATCGCCGCGACTTCCGAATCGTGGAACATTGGCTTGTTCCAGCGGTTCATGCCACAGCGTACCAAGCCTTTATCCCAGGCCACTTTGCGCAGATCCGCCACCGCTTGGGTGACGTAACCGCCGCGGGCCGCCAGCGAGAGGCTGCGCATGGTCGCGGTGATCCACTGGTGCTCGCTTGAGAGCTGTCCTGACGGAAAAAAGAACTCCACCGGGCGCTCAATCACCACGCGCTTACTGCCAATCACGCCCTCTACCGGCATAAACGACACCAGCAAATAGACTTTTTTGCGTCCTTCCGCGCCTACGTATGAAATCTTTTCAGACACGGCTTCCAACGTGCCTTCCGGACGGGAAGGTATACGCACCGTTAGCGGATCTTCATCTTGTAGCTCAGGAACGGGAACGGCCTGCTCCTGCTGCTTGATACGGTAACCAACAATTTTTGAGGTAATTTCTACAGCCATGGTGTTCTCCACTTAGCAAAGGTGTGCGTTTTAAACAGATAGTGCTTAACGCGGCATCACCATTTGCCGTAGGTGCCTTCTTTTAGGCCATCAAAGAGGTTGGCAGCGTTATGCTCTTCACCGTCGTAAATCACCTTCTCATCCCCAGTTAGTTCGAGGGTTTCGCCATTTTCCAGCTCAAACACGTAGGTAGTGTTTTTAAGATCATCCTCGCGCACCAGCACGCCCTGGAAGGCTTCAGGGTTAAAGCGAAAAGTAGTGCAGCCTTTTAAGCGACTTTCATACGCTTGCAGATAGAGATCCTGGAACTGTTCAAAGGGAAACTCGGTAGGCACGTTGACCGTTTTTGAGATCGCTGAATCGACCCAATGTTGAGCCGCGGCCTGAACCGCAACGTGCTGCTCGGGCGAGATTGCATCGGCGGTAACAAAGTAGTCAGGCAGGTCGCTGTCCACCGCGTCAGATGCGATAAAGTGACGGTAGGCGGCCAACTCAAAGGAGACGACTTCGACCTGCTCTTTGGTCTTTTTGCCCGACTGAATAATATTGCGGAAGTAGCGGTGCGAGAAGGAGGGCTCGATACCGTTGGAGGCGTTGTTACCCATTGACAGTGAAATCGTGCCGGTCGGTGCGATCGAGCTGTGATGGGTGAAGCGCGCGCCGTGCTCGGCCAGTTGTGCCACCAACTCCGGCTCAAGCTCGGCCACTTGAGCCATGTACTGACTATAACGGGCGTGCAGGATACGCCCCGGCACCTGATCGCCCACTTCGTAGCCATCTTTGGCCAGTTGAGGCCGCTCGCGCAGCATTTTGGGCGTGATGGTGTGCTCCTGCTCAAGCACCGGCGCCATGCCTTTCTCTTGGGAGAGCTCCAGCGCCTGCTTCCAACCCTCTATCGCTAAGTGACGGCTCACCTCATCGGTGAACACCAGCGACTGCTTAGAGCCGTAAGGGATTTTGAGCATGGTGAGCGTTGACCCTAAGCCCAAAAAGCCCATCCCGTGGCGACGCTTGGCTTCAATTTCACGCTGCTGCTGGGGCAGTGGCAAACCGGCTATCTCGACCACGTTATCGAGCATACGCGTGAAGATCGCGACCACTTTGCAGTAGCGTTCCCAGTCAAAGCACGGCTCGGCGCCGAAGGGGTCAATCACGAACTTGGTTAGGTTGACAGAACCCAGCAGGCAGGCGCCTTCCGGTGGCAGGGGTTGTTCGCCACAGGGATTCGTCGCACGGATATCTTCGCAGAACCAGTTATTGTTCATGCGGTTAACCTGGTCGATCAGGATAAAGCCGGGCTCGGCGTAGTCGTAGGTGGAGGACATGATAGTGTCCCACAACTCCCGCGCTTTAATCACTTCAACAATGCGGCAGGCGACGCGGCCTTCGGCATCAACCGTGTAGCCCTCTTCAATCACCGGCCAGTCCCGGTAGATCAGGTCTTCCGCTTTAACGTCCTCTTTCTCACCGGGGTGTAGCGGAAAGGCCAGCGGCCAGTCGGTATTGTTTTTCACCGCTTCCATAAACTCGTCGGTGATCAGCAAGCTAAGGTTAAACTGGCGCAGACGTCCCGCTTCGCGCTTGGCCTGAATAAACTCGCGTACATCCGGATGCCCCACATCAAAGGTGCCCATCTGAGCGCCGCGGCGGCCACCGGCAGAGGCGACGGTGAAACACATCTTGTCGTAGATATCCATAAACGCCAGCGGGCCGTTAGTGCCCGCGCCAGCGCCGAATACGAACGCACCCTTATGGCGCAGCGTCGAAAAGTCGTAGCCGATACCAGCCCCGGATTTCAGCGTCATACCCGCATCGACCACCGAGTCGAGAATATCGCGCATGGAGTCGCGAATCGTGCGCGAGACGGTGCAATTAATTAGGCTCACCGCTGGCTTGTAAGCTTCAGCCCCCGCGTTGGAAAGAATACGACCGGCAGGAATGGCGCCGTTTTCCAGCGCCCAGCGAAATTTGGGCAACCACTCTTCCGCTTTATCTCCCTCCACCGCTGCCAGGGCGCGAGCGACCCGTTCAAACGTAGCACCGACGTCCTGATCAACGGGTTGGCTATGACGATCCTTGAGACGGTATTTGGCGTCCCAGATCTCCCGTGAGGGGGCCTGCATCGGGACATCATTAGAAGTCTTCATAGCCTTGGTAGCGGTGCTCATGTCGCAAAACTCCTTCACAGCGGGGTGAATTATAGCGCTCAAATAGGGCCATTGTACGTAGCATCGGAGTGAAGTATAGACGTGACTCTCCACTATATGAGGCACTTTTTGTAAAATTTTCTACCATATATAGGAAAATCAGCGCCTTACACTTTTGTCATGTACCAACACGCTATAGACTGTTTTTCCGGTTAATCGTCTAGGAATTTTAATTAGATGTCTCAGATCGTAACGGCTACTCGCACCCTGCATTTTCACTCACCTTCCCTGGTCGCTATGGCAATGGCTATCGCTTTGATGGTCGCAACATCCATGGCTAACGCGACCACGTTTAATACCAACGACGAGGCCACCCACGACCATTGGCAGTCAATGACGCTCTCGCTGGGGGGCGAACGCCACTACCGGGCGGTAGAAACCCACAGCTACTCGGATGCGACGCTGAGCTTGAATGCCACTTCGGGCGTTTGCGATCTACCCTGGCTGGAGATGCGCGTCACCCTTGAGCAGCAGCAGGGAGAGAGTCGTACGGTAAACTTGGTGCCCACTCGGCTGCGCATCGATGAGCGGCCCGTTATCGACACCATGGCGGAATTTATCACTGAGCGCGGCGATGACGGGTTTTATGCCCACTTTTATTTAGGTGACTTGGACTCACTAATGGCCGACATGCGCCAGGGAGAGCAGCTATTTCTCGGCTTCGACCAGGAAGAGCGCGAGCCGTGGTATATGACCTTTAGCCTAAAAGGCGCCGACGCAGCGATCAACCGGATGCTCACCCAATGTGAAAGTAGTGGCCCCAAGGTTTGATTAAAGCAGCACCGCAGGCTGAGGCGCCCTTTCAACGCGGTTGCGTCCGCCATGTTTAGCGCGGTACATGGCGTCATCAGCCCGGGAGATAATGGTTTTACAGCTGTCACCCGGTTGCCAAACGGCGACACCGATACTCACCGTAACCGTTTGCTCGAGCCCCTCTATATGAAGCTCTGCTACCAGCGAGCGCAGCCGCTCGGCCAGACCAATGGCGGCATCAACATCGGAATGAGTCGCCAGCACAATAAACTCTTCGCCTCCCCAGCGCCCCAGATGGTCACAGCCACGCAGCGAGCTTTCCACTAATCGCGCCAGGGCCACCAGCACATCGTCACCCACGCTATGGCCGTGAGCATCGTTGATCTGCTTAAAGTTATCCACATCGAACAGTAGCAAGGCAAAGGCGGCCGCGTAACGCTTGGCAGCCACTAGCTCTGCATTGATCGCTTCTTCAATGCGGTAACGGTTCCATACCTTGGTTAAGGGATCAAAATGTGCTAGTTGCTCGAGACGCTGGTTGGCTTCGGCAAGGGCTTTGCGCTCATGCTCCAAGTGCATATTCAGTGAGCTAATTTCATAGGCTGAAATCGCCAGCGTCAGGTCTTCACCCAAGTCTACCGCTGCTAAGCGCTCTACCCGCAGCCACGCTTCACTCTTACCGACGACCTCTTCAGACCAGGCGACCGATGGGGCCAATATCACGGCCGGTTTAGGGCTGGTGGTGGGCTGCATCGCCCAATACAGCGTTTCCACCTGCTCAGGACGAAAAAAAATCAGCCAGGCACGCTGAGTCGAACTCATCGGCAGCGGCACCGCTAGCGCCCCGCACTGCTCGGGCATGGCTAGCGAAGCGGTTAACGTCTCTTTGGTGATTTCGCGCGTGCACCAAGGGCCGCTATGCACATGGGCTCTTTCAAGACGCAGCACAAATTGGCTAATCGCTTCTGGGGCTGGCGTCACGCCCGCTTGATAAGCGCCCCCATTCACCCACAGCACTACGCCATGGGCGCGAAACAGCTTCATCCAGATAGCCGCCTGTTCATGAAGTAGCTGCTGGGGGCTTTGCGGCTCGCTGCGCGCTCGCGCACTGAGCACCAGACTATCCTGAACCCGCTGCAGGTAGCGGGCTTCTTGACGCGCCCGCAGCAACAGCATGCGCTGGGTGGCCATTTGCACCAGGGTGCGAACGGCATCACGCACGAGGGGCTCAACTGAGTGCGGTGCTGGCGAATGGCAAAACACGAGCCCCCATAAGCCAGTATCCCCCTGCATAGCCAAACTGAATGACCCACGCACTCCCAGTCGGCTTAAATAGCGCTGCCGCTCCGGGGCAGGCGCGCGTAAAAAACTGCCGCTAAGGCTTGCTCCCGAGTGGGCGGGCTCCAGCGTTTCAGGCGACGCATCGACGTCTTCAATTAACCGCATAGGGTAGTGTTGGTAACTTTTGCGCAGGGCAACTGGGAAGTCGCTTGAGGGAAAGCGCTGCCCCAACAGCGAGGGCAGCTGCTTTCCAAGCGCCTCGGCGACCATCAAACCATGCCAATCGCTGTCAAAATGGCATACGGTGACCCGATCATGACCGGTAAGCTGTTGAATAGCGTTAACCAAGCAGTCGAGTAGCTCTTCCTGATGGGTCGCTTCAGCTAAATGCATCAAGCGCTCATTTACCGTACCCAGCAGGCGGCGTCTAACCAGGGGGTTAAGTGGCTCGATCTCGACGATGACCTGCTCACCCGCTCGGTAAGCGTGGAGTTGAAAACGCGCATTGTTGTGCTTGGAACGAATAAACACTAGCGGGCCGGGGAGCCGCTGCCGCCCCTGCAGTTCACGACGCATACGTTGGCTTAGCCGTTTTCCCAGCGCGCAGGCAAGAGTAAGCGACCCATTTTCAGGGCGCTCAATACCGGTCAAGCGAGTTAAGTTGGTGCTACTGGCTTGAATGCGCCGACAATCGGCATCTAAAACCAGCAGAGCGCCAAACGACTGCAACCGCGGGTGGTACATGGACACAAACGTGGCCTCGCAATCTATTCACCCTCGACCTGCTGCCTTAGCAACAGCTCTACGCGACGGTTGGCAGCTCGGCCCTCCGCAGTTGCGTTCGGTTCCATGGGTTGGGTGTCGGCATAACCGACGGCCCGCATACGAGAGATATTGAACCCTTGGCGCTCTAAATGCCTCACCACAGCGATAGCCCGCGCTGATGAAAGCTCCCAATTAGAGGGGAAGCGGGCCGTTGCGATAGGTACGCTGTCGGTGTGGCCTTCTACCGAAATCTGACCGTCAAAACGGGTCAGCACATCGATAAGGCTTTCTACCACATCTTGCCCACGAGCAGTCAGTACAGCTTGGCCGCTGGGAAATAAAAGGCTGGTATCAATGCGTAGTGTGACCCCTTCACTCCCTTGCGAAACGCTGACACCAGGGATGTCGAGCCCGTCAAACTGCGGCTGAATGCCTGAATGGCGAGGCTGAATGCCGGTGGCAAGCGACGCCAGCGGCAGTGATGATACAGCGCTGGCTGAACGCATGAAAGCAGTATCAGCCGCCTCACCGCCGCCCGGCGGTGTCAGTGAAAGCAACAGCACAAAAAGCGTGATGAGCAGCGTCAGCACATCCAAATAGCTGGTAAGCCAACCATCATCTCCATCGCCTGGCGACGGCGTCATTTCCAGTGCGTGGCGTGTATCACGGTCAAGCATCTGGCCTACCCCTTCGTCGCCGAACTAACCGACGAATCAGGCCTGGGTTTGACGCTGTTATCACGAATCTCATCGTGGTAATTAGCCACAAAGGAGTTGAGGGTCTCTTCAATAAACGACGGCAGACGGCGCTTGGTAATCAGGGAAATACCTTCCAGCACCATGTTCATGGTAATCAGTCGATCTTCGGTGCGGCGCTCTAGCTTCACCGCAATAGGCTTAAACACCAAGTTGGCGAGTAAAATACCGTAGAAGGTAGTGAGCAGAGCCACTGCCATGCGCGGGCCAATGACCTGCAGGTCGCCAGCGTCCATGACTTCCAGCATGTTGACCAGCCCCACCAGGGTGCCGATCATGCCAAACGCGGGGGCATAGGTGGCCATAGTGCGAAATATTTGTGCTTCAGCATGCTCCCGCGCTTTAAGGCGAGCAATGCGCCAGCGCAGCATGTCAAAAATCTCATCCTCTTTGGTATTGGCAATCACCAGTTGGATCCCGGTACGTAAAAACGGGTTGCGGGTATGCTCCAACTCGCGCTCGACCGCACGCACATCGCCTTTAAACCACAGTCGCGACATATCGACCAATTCGCGGATATCGTCACGCATGTAGGTGTTTTCACGCCGGAACACCAAGCCCACCAGCCGTACGACGCGGAGTACCTCTTTCAGCGGATAGCTAATAAAGGTCGCCGCTAGTGTACCCGTCACCACGATGGCCAACCCCGGAAAATTGATAAAGCTCTCTGGGGACTCTGCAGTGAAAAACAGCACGCTCACCAACAGCAGGATGCTGGCAAATATGCCTATCAGCGTCGAAGGATTCATCCACGGCTCCTTGCCGGTCACAAGTGAGTAAAAAACGTTGGCGTTATGCCGAGTCGTGTAAACGCGCGCGTAAACGACTCACGGCTTGGCTGTGCAGTTGAGAAACGCGTGATTCCGTTACGCCCAACACAGCTCCGACTTCCTTGAGGTTGAGCTCTTCTTGGTAATAAAGCGCCATTAGCAGCTTTTCACGCTCTGGAAGCGCTTCAATAGCGTCAATCAACGTTTGCCGCTGCTGACCATCAAGCAACTGCTCGAACGGTGAATTGCCCAGCTCATTATTTATCGGCTCGCCGCCTTCGGCCACCAGCTCTTCAAACGGCAACAGTTGGCCGCTGTTAGTGTCATTGAGCAACTGCTGATACTCGCTCAACGGCATCTCGAGGTGTTGAGCAATTTCGTTCTCTTCCGGGGCTCGCCCCAGCAGTTGCTCTAATTGGCGAACGGCGCCCTCAACCGCACGCGCCGAACGGCGAACGCTGCGGGGCAGCCAGTCGCGGGTGCGTAACTCATCCATCATTGCGCCGCGAATACGTTGACTGGCGAAGGTCGCGAACGTTGCCCCCTGGGTGGCATCAAAACGGCCCAGCGCTTCCAGCAGCCCCACCATTCCAGCCTGAATAAGGTCGTCGAGCTCAATACTTGCTGGCAACCGAACCTGTAGCGTCAAGGCCTGACGTCGCACCAGTGGCATGTATTGCGTCAACAGCTCATTTTGTTTGATTCTGCCCTGTGCTGTGTACATATTCTCGCCTCGCGGCTATCCAGCCTTCACTGATAGTTCACAATCAATTGTAACCCTTGCACACGAACAGGCCGTTGGCCTGGGCGTAAGGCGAAGCGAAAATGCAATGGCGCATCGGCGGCTCGCCCCACTAATGCGGTGGTAGAACCACGCATACCGGTTAATGCAACGCACTGCTCAGGATGACATAGCCAAGCGTTTAATAGCGCGCCGGGGGAGTGTTGAAACTGCCAATGAATGCGCCCAAGCTGAGCCGACTGCACGTTGTTAGCGGCAGTTGGCGGGGTAGCCGCTTGGCTAGCGCTTGCCCGATCACCCATCGCCACCATTAGCCCAGGTATCTGGCTGCTCCAACTACCCGGCGCCGCCTGAGCACTCCCCGTTAACCCTGTTAGTAGCCAACCTGCCACTAGTACTAAGATCAGTGGCAGTTTCCCTCTTAATAGCCAGCTTAGCATGCTTAGTCTCCTCGGCAGAGTGGGCTCATCGTGCAAGTACCAGTAACTCCATATTTAAGTAGTAATCAGCGGCCTCGCGCAAGTTATCGAGCAACCCCTGGCGCGGCAAGTGGGGCTCGTGGAGCGCCAGCAAACGACGCGGCCCGCCACGCTCATGTAGCAGGCGCAAGGTACGGAACATGGCTGCGAAAGTATCGGCATCGCTACTGATCCATAGCGCCCAACGATTATATTGATCGCGTAGCTGAGCAAGGTCGGACGTTTCCGCCATGACGATACGAATATCCCAATCATCAGGATCCCCGGCCCAACTTCTACCTAGCGTTGACCACTGCCCCAGTCGCGCTTTGACCTTGCTTACCTGGGCCGCACCACTACCGGGTAGCCCGACCACAATAAGCGGAATTTTGGGCTTGGGCGGAGCCACCGTCGTTGGCTCTTCCGCCGCCGCTACCGTTGGCGATAATAAGGGTGAGGTGTGTTCGGACACAGGCTCTGCCGCCGCGACATCAACAGCACCCTCAGTCTGCTGCTGTTGGCGCTGTAGATTTGCCCACTTGCGCAGTCCCGCGGCTTGATCTTGTTCGCTCACGCCACGCCCTCTCGACTAACACTGCCCATTTGGCGAATCGCATCCCGCGCCATAAAGGCATAGACCAGCGCATCGAGCATACCGGTGTCACGGCGACGGCGGCTGGTACCTAATAGGTTGAGCAGATCACCACGCAGCGTCTGCGCCTCTTCATCATCAGCGACATCGAGATGTCCGGCGACTGACGCCACACCGCTGGCCATTAACAGGCGAACTTCAGCATTTAGGTCGCCACTATCAGCCTCTTTTAACTGCTGCCAAGCGCGCCGCGTCAAGGCGGCCAGGCTTTCGCTTTGCAGTTGGGTTAACAGGAGGGAGAGCACTTCTGCCCCTAAGCGAGCCGGGGTAAGCCAGTAGCGGCGCACCACCACTTTGGCGCTTTCCGGATCGCGCACCTCCCCGTACCAGGCGAGCAGGGCACAGCCGCTGGCATCCTCAACTTCGGCGTAGGCAGTCCAAAGCTGCACCGATTGACCACGAAAACGCACACCCACATGGTGGGTTAGCACACTGTCATTAAACAGCTGGCGAACCGTCTGGCGCTCGTGGTGAAAGAGTACTCGATGATTGGGGGCTACTTGGCTGACCCAGGTCAAGTGCTCGGCTTCCAGCCACGCGAGTGCATCCGATTCGGGAAAGCGCGGTAGTAGGTGTACCGCGACGCCGTTTGATGAAGTCAAGGCAGCTAAGCGCGGCTGCCACCCCGCGGGGTGGCGATGCTGTAGCCAGGGAAGCGCCAGCCATGCGCCATCAGTGTCCAGACCAATGTCCGGCATTGCCCAATCGCAGCCGCGTTCGTTACGCCGCGCGAACCACGCCATACCTAAAGTAGTTTCCGCCGCGGGATAGCCGGCGAGCAGTGCATCCAAACGCTCTTCCTGCACACGGCTTGGTAGAGCGGCTAAGTTCCAGAGCTCTTCTAAATCCGCAAATCCTGTCACGCGCTGGCGCAGGCGTGCCAATAGCGACGACAAACGACGCCCTTGGCCCAATACATCCCGGGACCAGCGCGGCATCCCTGTCGGAGTGTCTGCGCTTTGCAACCGTTCACGCTGAGGGGTCGCCGTGCTCAGCGCTTGATCCACTAACGCGGCAGGAGCGGCAATCGCCATATCTTCGGGCACCTGCTGCCCATTTGAACCAAACAGCACGCGCATGCCGTGACGCATAATAATGTCTAACACCGGCGCCAGACGGCCCGCCTCATCCTGCTTGGTAATAATGCAGTCATCTAACTCTGCGCCCGCCGCGCGCGCGGCCTGACGGTAGCGCAACACGACTTCCTCGAGGGTTTCCGGTTGACTGGCGGCATTGAGCAGCAGTACCAAACGTACCTGCGAGCGTCCACCCTGAAGGTGAGCAATCTGTTCGATCACCCGCTGGTCACGCTGACTCATACCCACGGTGTCGATAATCACCCACTGCTTGCCCTGCAGGCGGCCCAGCAAGTCGTCGATGGGTTGCTCGGCGTCAAGCGCGTACATCGGGGTATCCAGCAGGCGCGCATAGATGCGCAGCTGCTCGTGGGCACCAATCCGGAAGCTATCGGTGGTGACCAGCGCCACCGGGCGCGTACCGTGACGCATCACAAAACGAGCGGCTAGCTTGGCGGTAGTGGTGGTTTTACCCACCCCCGTGGGCCCCACCAGGGCGACAATACCAGTTTGATCAAAAAAACTTGCTTCATCGTTCAGCACGCAGAGGCGATCCATTAACTGCTGACGCAGCCATTGCAGCGGCGCTTCGCTATCGCCGTCTAACTTGGTTAGCGGCGCTGGCATTCCCGCAAGCAGCTCATCGGCGAGCTCACCGCTAAAGCCGACGTTCCATAGCAGTTGGCGAAGTCGCGCCGCCGTTCCAGTGAGCGTTGCTGGCGCTGTTGAAGCAGCATGGTTTGACTGGCTGTTTGCCAGCAGTGCTCGCATATCCTGCATTTCGCGCAGTAAGCGCTCGCTCATCGCCTGCATAGGGTCTTGCGGTGGAGGCGATGGTGGCGTTTCGGGGGCGGCGGGTTCAGGTGAAGGTTCAAAGTGGTCAATGGCTTCGTCCGCCATGGCCAAAATTTCAACGCCCCCTTCGGTACGCCGATTAGCCACAATCAAGGCGTCTTCACCGAGCGTTTCGCGCACTTGGCGCATCACATCACGACTGTTGGCTCCCACGAAACGTCTAACGCTCATGATTTACCCTTGCCTATTCTGGAAATGGTCGACGCTAGCCTATCACGGCGTGTCATCATTAACGTCCGCCGACTATTGTGGTCACTCTTAATGTGCGGTCATCGGGAATTTCAGCCTGGGACAGCACTGACATATGGCGTAGACGTCGGCGTAAGAATCGGGACAGTACCGCTCGCAGCGAGTGCTGCACAACCAGCACCGGCGGCTCGCCTGAGCTTTCGTGACGTTCCAGCGCCTGCTGGGCCTGAGTCATCAGCGTTTCTGCCAACCCTGGCTCCATGGCGCCGTTGCCATTCATGGCCTGAACCAGCACTTGTTCCAACTGGGCATCCAGTCCCATGACATTAAGCGTCTCTTGCCCCGCAAACCACTGCTGGACGATGGCGCGCCCCAGCGAAACACGCACCAGCGCCGTCAGCTCGTTAGGATCTTTTTGCTGGGTGGCGTACTCCGCCAGGGTATCGAGAATAGTGCGCATGTCGCGGATAGAGACATCTTCATCAAGCAGGTTTTGCAAGATACGCTGCAAAACCGTCAATGAAATCGCTTTCGGGATCACCTCTTCTACCAACGCTTTCTGCTCATCGCCCATTTTATCCAGCAGTTTCTGGACTTCCTGTCGACCCAGCATCTCGGGCGAATGACGGTGCAACAGGTGGTTCAAGTGGGTCGCTATGACGGTACTGGCATCCACGACGGTGTAGCCATACACCTGAGCATGCTCACGCTGGTTGCTATCAATCCAGACAGCGGGCAAACCAAAGGCGGGATCTTGGGTTTGGGTGCCCTGCAGCTCGCCCGATACCTGCCCCGGATTGATCGCCAGCCATTTACCCGGCTGTGCCTCAGCGCGGCCAATCTCGGCACCTTTCATGGAGAGTACATAGGCGTTGGGCGGCAGCTCCAAATTATCGCGGATATGCACCACCGGCGGCAGGAAACCCACTTCCTGGGCAAACTTTTTACGCACGCTTTTAATCCGCCCAAGCAGCTCGCCTTTTTGACGCGAGTCGACCAGCGGTATTAAGCGATGCCCCACTTCCAGACCGAGGGTATCGACCAATTGCACATCTTCCCAGCTCGCTTCAGGGGTCTCTTGTAACGGTACAGGCGCAGTCGCAATTTCCTCCTTGACCAACAACTGCTCTTTTTGGCGCATAATAAACCACGCCAAACCCGCTAGCAGCGCGGTAAAGAGTAGAAATACTAAATTGGGCATGCCGGGCACCATGCCCAATAGCCCCATCACTATGGCGGCCAATATCAGTACCTGGGGATTTACGAACAGTTGGCTGAGCATTTGCTGGCCAATGTCCTCGTCTGTATCGGTACTCACCCGAGAAACCGTGACACCCGCTGCGGTCGAGATCACCAGAGCCGGAATTTGCGCCACCAGACCGTCGCCGATCGCTAGCAGCATATAGGTCTGGCCAGCAGCGCCAAAGCTCATATCGTGCTGCAACATACCAATCAACAGCCCACCGATAATATTGACCACCATAATTACCAAACCGGCAATGGCATCACCACGGACAAACTTACTTGCGCCGTCCATGGAACCAAAGAAATCAGCTTCTTGAGCGACTTCCGCGCGTCGCTTTTTGGCGTCTTCCTCGCCAATTAAGCCAGCGTTCAGATCGGCATCGATGGCCATCTGCTTACCGGGCATTGCATCCAGGGTAAAGCGCGCACCGACTTCGGCAATACGGCCAGCACCTTTGGTGATAACCATAAAGTTGATGATGACGAGAATCAGGAAAACCACTAGGCCTACAGCGAAATTACCGCCGACCAGGAATGCCCCGAACGCTTCAATTACCTTACCCGCCGACGCACCGCCCTGGTGACCCTCCATGAGCACCACCCGAGTGGAAGCCACATTGAGCGACAGACGCAGCAGCGTGGTAAACAGCAACACAGCTGGGAACGCCGCAAAATCCAGCGGCTTCTGTGTAAACATGCTAACCATTAACACCATAATGGCCAGCGCGATATTAAAGGTGAAGAGTAAATCCAGGGCAAAGGGAGGCAAGGGCACAATCATCATGCCCAAAATCATTAGGATGAGCAGCGGCCCGACCAGCAGCTTCATGCGCACATCACCCATCCAGTCGCGCCTACCTACTAGCTGACTCAAGCCTTTCATGGTTGCGCCTCATTACCACCGGCGCCATGCCCGGGGCTTTCCATCTCCGGTGGTACCGGCAGGTTATCGGGGGTTGGGGGCACCTCGCCTCCTTGTTTTGCTACTTGCTTGAGGCGATAGGCCCAGGCCATTACTTCCGCCACAGCGGTATACAGTTCAGCCGGCACCTCCGCCTCTAGATCCACGTGATGATACAGGGCACGCGCCAATGGTGCTGCCTCCAATCGTGGCACGCCAGCCTCTTCGCCGATTTCGCGAATGCGCGCAGCCACTGCGTCGGCGCCTTTTGCCACCAACCGTGGCGCCCCCATACTGCCTTCCTGATAAGTCAGCGCTATCGCGTAGTGCGTGGGGTTGGTAATGATAACGTCTGCCTGGGGCACTTTGCTCATCATCCTGCCCCGCGCCATGATCTGCTGCTGCTGGCGAATGCGCGCTTTCACATGGGGGTCGCCTTCAGACTCTTTGTGCTCACGCTTGATCTCTTCCTGACTCATGCGCAGCTTTTTAGCATTGTCCCAGAGCTGGAAAGGGACATCGATCAAAATGACCACGATCAACACCAGCACCATGAGCCCAGCGGCCTGAGCCGCCATGGTGAGAGCGTTGGTCAGCGCTTGCTGGATAGGCTGATCCATTAGCGCCATAAATTTGCCGATGTTGAAATACAAAAATGTCGCGGCGACGCCCCCTACCAGAACCGACTTGGCGATCGCTTTTGCCAACTCGATCAATGCCTGGGTGGAGAAGATGCGCTTTACGCCCTTAATAGGGTTTAGCTTGGAAAACTTGGGCTGCATCGATTTAGCCGATATCAGCCAGCCTCCCATCAATCCAGGGGCGACTAATGCAATAATTACTAGCAGTAAAAACAGCGGCATCATGGCAAATAGCGTTCGCTGGCCAAGATCCAGGGCATTGACCAACATCGGAGTACTTTCCATTGCCTGGCGGCGCTCAAACAAGAAAGCCTGCTCCATCACCGCGCCCAACTGGTCGTAGAGCATTTTGCCCATACTGTAAAGGCCAATCACCCCGCCCAACAGCAGCAAAAATGTATTTAACTCCCGGGAACGGGCAACCTGGCCCTCTTCACGGGCTTTCTCTTTTCGCCTGGGCGTGGCCTCTTCGGTCTTTTCCTGGTCGCTATCGTTATCTGCCATGCGGGTATCCGGCCAGGTGAAGCGAAGCTTAACACGTATTCAGCCGTCCATAGGGACGGCTGAATAGCGTGCTTGCGTGCCCAGAGGGCGTGTAATAACGCGCTTTAAAAGCCTAATTCATCCAACAAGTCGTCTACTTGATCTTGCCCAGAGACGGTATCAGGAACATTATCCTTCACTTGTGGGCCATTCAAAAGGTCTTCGTTGCGCCGTGCATTGTCGCTTTTCCACTGATCCTCGGCCTTGCGCTGCAGCGTTTCTCGTGCATGGGCACCCGGCGCGTTATCGATAAGCACCTGAACCAGCTGATGCTCAATCTCATGGATCACGTCCATCATCTTCTTAATCACCTGGCCGGTCAGGTCTTGAAAGTCCTGGGCCATCATGATTTCCATCAGTTCTTTGTTAGTGGCTGAAACCACATCGGGCACGTCGCTGAGATAAGTACGCGTCTCGACGACGAGCGCCTTGGCCTCATCCAGCTCTTTCGGCGCTTCAAACCACTCGGCCCAGCGCTTATCCAGCGCCTCGGCTCGATCCGACAATTGATCCTGCAGCGGCTGAGCACGGTCAACGGCATTGAGCGCTCGATCTGCTGCCTGCTCCGTCATGGTGGCGACATAGTGCAAGCGGTCGCGTGCGTCGGGGATGGCTTCGGCCGCTTTCTCAATCTCTTTATCAAGACCTAGTTCACGCATGTTCTCGCGCAACATGCGCGTCAACTTCCCAATGCGATGAATTAAGTCTTCAGCGGCTTGCTCAGACGATTGGGCAGAATCAGACTGCTCATTCTGGCTCATAATGGTGTCTCCTCGTTAACTAAGCACATAGGCTCAGTCGCTCACATACCCAGTTTGTCGAAGATTTTGTTGAGCTTCTCTTCCAGGGTAGCGGCAGTGAACGGCTTGACGACATAGCCATTAGCACCCGCCTGAGCAGCCGCTATAATGTTCTCTTTCTTCGCTTCTGCGGTCACCATCAGTACTGGGAGGTCTTTCAAGGCGTCATCCTGTCGGATCTCCTTGAGCATCTCCAAGCCGTCCAGGTTCGGCATATTCCAATCAGAAACGACGAACTCAAACTTGCCGGAGCGCAGTTTATTGAGCGCATCTTGGCCATCTTCAGCTTCATCCACGTTGGTGAAGCCCAGCTCCTTAAGCAGGCTACGCACAATCCGACGCATGGTAGGAAAGTCGTCTACAACCAGGAAACTCATATTCTTATCTGCCATGGGTCATCCTCTAATCAATCGGTATATGGCACGGGAGTGACTGAAAAGCACAGTCAGGGATTTAAAACTGTTTCTTAAGCGCTATTCCTAAAACTCGTCCTTAAAACTCTTCCCACTCTTCGTGGTCGCTGCGTTTGGCGGCAGGTCGACTCGTTTGCGGCTGGTCGACCTTGGGGGCAGGCATGGCACTCGCTGTTGGCGAGACGGAGGGCAGCACCTGATGTGACGCACCTTGCATACCTAACAATTTAAACACGGCGACTGCTTGCTCCAAACGGTTGGCCTGTTCCTCAAGGGAGGCGGCTGCCGCAGAGGCTTGCTGTACTAGCGCAGCGTTTTGCTGAGTGACTTGATCCATCTGGCCCACGGCCTGACTCACCTGCTCAATACCATCACTCTGCTCTTGGGAGGCGGCGGAAATTTCATCCATAATATCAGTTACGCGGCGCACCGCAGTCACCACATCCGACATCGTGGTGCCAGCCTGCTCGACCAGGGTAGAGCCTTGCTGAATCTGCGACACCGAGGCCTCAATCAGGTTTTTAATCTCTTTAGCCGCATCTGCGCTACGGCTGGCCAAATTGCGCACTTCCCCAGCTACGACGGCAAAGCCTCGACCTTGCTCGCCAGCACGGGCGGCTTCTACCGATGCATTGAGCGCCAGGATGTTGGTTTGAAAGGCAATCGAATCAATAACGCTGGTAATGTCGGCGACTTTTTTCGAGCTCGTGGAAATACCGTGCATCGTCTGCACCACCTGCTCCACCACTTGCCCACCGCGCTCGGCCGTAGTGGAGGCGTCTGCGGCCAATGTACTGGCTTGGCGGGCATTGTCGGCATTCTGTTTTACTGTCGCGGTCATCTCTTCCATGCTGGCAGCGGTTTGTTGAATCGATGCGGCCTGCTGTTCCGTGCGCGATGAAAGATCAGCGTTACCGCTGGCAATCTCTCGGGTGCCGTGGTGGATTTCGTTACTGCCTTCGCGTACGCGACTAACAATATTGGTGAGGTTCTGCTGCATGGTGCCCATAGCGCCAAACAGACGACCAATTTCGTTTTTACCCGCTTCGGGCAGCGGATCGGTTAGATCGGCCTCGGCAATCGCATCCAGGCGTTGAATGGCACCTCTTAGCGGCGCAATCACTGTACGGCGTAAACCAAAGTAAATAATCAGAGTCATCACCAGAGCAAAGAGCACCGCTACCGCTTTGATAATATTGAACAGATTACTCTGAGCTTCAGAGTCCTCTCGAATGGTGTCTACCCGCTGGAAGCCATAATCGACAAATGCGGTCATGCTTTCGTTCAAACTAAGCAGCGGCCCCTCCAACTCCTCACGCAAGGTGTTGTAGCGGGTTAGATTCATAGATTCGAAGGTTTCATGCTGCTGTTTAACCAACGCCATGACAGTATTAAAATCTTCAATCAAGGCGTTTGCCAATGCCTCGCCTTGGGGGGAGAATGTGTTTGCAGCGAAGCGCTCAAAACGCTGTTCAGAACGCTCTATGCGATTGGCCGCTATATCCACCTGCTCATTAGACTGACGGGTCTGGCCCACCATGAGGTAGTTGGAAGCCGTTTCCATCGCCAGCATGGCTTGGTTCAGCAGCGAGTCGGCGCGGTTAATCTCATTGAGCTGTTCGCTGCTAATGTTGTTAAGTACATCAATATTATTTTGTGCATCACGGTCAGCTACAACACCCAAACCCGCAATCACCAAAATCAGCACGCCAAAGCAGCTAAGTGCCGTGACCACAGCGGCGTGAATACTCAAATTGCGCAGTAAACGACTCATTGGCGATCCCCTTGCGAGCTTATTAAGTTTTTATGCTTAGTTCTTATACCAAGTCACTTATAATAATGCGTATCAATCTCACTAAACACGTTGAGCTCTACCCGATGCAGCGATCAGCGCCATCATTCGCGTGGGAACATCGTCCAAAGCCACCACTTCCACCGCGCCACCCATCGCGATGGCTTCTCGCGGCATACCGAAAACCACGCAGGTCTGCTCATTTTGAGCGATGGTGGGCGCACCCGCTTGGCGCATTTCAAGCAGTCCGGCAGCGCCATCCTTTCCCATACCGGTAAGAATCACGCCAATGGAGTTTTTACCTGCGTGCTGAGCCGCTGAGTGGAAAAGCACGTCTACCGATGGGCGATGGCGGTTTACCGGCGGGCCGTCATCTAATCGCGCCACATAGTTAGCGCCGCTACGTGCCAACTTGAGGTGCTGATCCCCCGGTGCGATATAAGCGTGCCCGGGTAGAATCCGCTCGCCATCGGTGGCTTCTTTAACCGTAATCCGACACAGCCGGTCTAGACGTTCGGCAAACGAGCGGGTAAAACCGCCAGGCATATGCTGGGTAATCAATATCGCCGGGGCATTTGCCGGTAATGGCTCTAGCACCGCCCGAATCGCTTCAGTGCCGCCAGTGGACGCGCCGATAATGATCAACTTTTCGCTTGATACCAGCGGCGCCTTCAAGGCCGCTGGCGGCGGCGTGTTTTTATGCCGCGCCTGGCGGGGACGTGAGCGTGCCGCGGCACGAAGTTTTTCGGCAATTTCGTCGGCGTACTCCATCATCCCATTGCGGATTCCCAGACTCGGCTTGGCGACAAAGTCCAGCGCACCGAGCTCAAGCGCACGTAGGGTGATTTCCGAACCGCTTTGGGTTAGCGACGACACCATTAACACCGGCATAGGACGCAAGCGCATTAAACGCTCGAGAAAATCCAAGCCGTCCATACGTGGCATTTCCACATCAAGGGTTAACACATCAGGATTGTGCTGCTTGATCAAATCCCTGGCGGCAATAGGATCAGGCGCTACCGCAACGACTTCCATATCGGGCTGGGAATTAATAATTTCTGTTAACAAATCGCGAATTAGCGCCGAATCATCGACACACAATACTTTGATTTTGGCTGCGCTCAAAGCACGCCTCCTCTTGCTGTAGACGCCTGATGTGTGATTGCAACCGCCGGAGCCACAGCGCCTAAAGCGATTATAAAGACACGATAATTGTTCATTTTTTGGCCACGGTATAAACGGTCTGGCCACGCAGTTTGAACGCATCACTTATATACGAGAAGTTTTCTGAGTGGCCTGCAAATAGCAAACCATCGGGCTTCATCAGTGGCGCAAACCGTTTAAGAATTTTTGATTGAGTATCTTTATCAAAATAAATCATGATATTTCGGCAGAACACCGCATCAAAAGGGCCTTTAATTGGCCATTGCGGCGCCAGCAAGTTAAGTGGCAGAAACTCCACCAGTGCGGATACCTCTGGGCGTACCCGTGCAAAGCCCGCATGGTTACCGGTGCCTTTCTGAAAAAAGCGTTTGACCCGCGCTTCATCGAGCTTGCGCACCTGCTCCAAGGGATAAACACCAGCGCGGGCCCTAGCCAACGCATCGGTATCGATGTCCGTTGCGATCACTTTGGCCTGCGCCGCTTTAGCGCCTAGCGTTTCCAACAACGTCATCGCCAGCGAGTAGGGCTCTTCCCCGGTGGAAGCTGCCGAACACCAAATAGTGACCGGATCTTGCTTGTTCTTTATGTGCTCAGCCAGCAGCGGAAAATGGTGCGCTTCACGAAAAAAGGCCGTGAGGTTGGTGGTCAGCGCGTTCGTGAACGCCTCCCACTCTTTGGCCTCTGGCTGGCGCTCCAGGCGCACCAAATAGTCGGTAAAGCGCGTCATACCATGGTGACGTAGACGCTTGGCTAAGCGGCTATAGACCATTTCACGCTTATGCTCAGCCAGTACGATACCCGCGCGCTGATAGATCAGCTCGCGAATACGCGTAAAATCCGCATCTGTCAGTACCAGATCCCTTTCAATCTGACTGCTTGATGTCCACTGACCAGCGTCTAAAGCCCGTTCACGTTGTTCGGTCAAAACTCTTCCCACTCCTCTACTGAGGCTGTTTGCCGTTTAACGGGCGAGTTATTCGACGGCGCTGTGCTAGGCAGTTGAGCCGCGTGCTTGGGTGCTGTCACTGCCGGCGGGCGTAGAGCCCCCTGGCTGTTTAATCGAAATGCTTCCACCGATAGCGCTAATAGCCCTGCCTGTTTCTCTAGAGAAACTGCCGCTCGTGCGGTTTCCTGTACCCGCACCGCATTGCGCTGGGTGCCTTGATCCATCTCTGCTACTGCCTGATTAACCTGGGCAATGCCATGACTCTGCTCTTCAGAGGCGGCCGATATCTCGTGCATAATCTGCGTCACACTGCGCGCAGCTTCTGCCACTTCGCTAATCGCAACTTCAGCTTTAGTCACCAAACTAGCCCCAGCGCTAACTTCTCGGTTAGAGCCATCAATCAGGCCACGAATTTCTTGAGCGGCGCCAGCGCTGCGGCCAGCTAGGTTACGCACTTCTTCAGCTACAACGGCAAACCCCCGCCCATGCTCCCCTGCCCGAGCCGCTTCTACCGATGCATTCAGCGCCAGAATATTGGTCTGAAAGGCGATTGAGTCGATCACATTGATAATATCGGCCATCTGCTGGGAGCTTTGAGTAATCCGCTGCATATTGTCGACCAGCTGTGTCATCAACTCGCCGGTATTCGTCACCTGAATAGCATTGTTATCGGCTAGACGACGGGCTTCTTGAGCGTTTTCGCTGTTTTGTCGAACGGTAGCGGTCATTTCTTCCATGCTGGAAGCGGTTTGCTGCAAAGAGGCCGCCTGTTGCTCGGTTCGCGACGATAGCTCTTCGTTACCACTTGCGATGTCCCGGGCCGCCGGGGTAACGACGTCAATGCCACTTTTTACGTCGCCAATGATACTACTGAGGCTTTTACGCATGGTGTTCAGCGAGTCCATTAGCTGGCCCACTTCATCGCGTCGCATGGCGGGCACTTTAGCCGCCAAATTGCCGCCGGCAATTTGCAGCGTAAAACCTGCGGCACTTTTTAGTGGTCTAGTAATCGCCCGCAAGGTGACCAAGCCGATCACAATAAGTAGCAGCAAGCCAATCCCAAGGACGATGGCCTGCGCGCCCAGCATTGTGGTTTGACCTTGCTGAGCTTCATTGGCCATGATTTCAGCAGCCTGCTGTTTCTGACCAATAAGTTGATTCACCATGCCTGAAAGGAAGCGACCCTCCTCGGTCATCACGCTAATAACCGCATCAAGGCCGGTAAAGGCTTGATACGCCTCTTCTGCCTGAAGAACACTGGCGGCTTGGCCCATACCATTCTGCAAGAACACCTGCAGCTGCTGATCAAACTCGGCGGCAAGCTCGGTCATATTAACCTCCCGCGAGTAGTACTCTTGCCATGCAGCAGCGACCTCTGCAGCATTAGCAGCAATACTTTCACCCACTTCAAAGCGCTGCTCAATCAGCTCCATACGCTCCGGCTGAATGATCGCTTGGCGAGATTCAGCAATGGTTTGATCAATTTGCTGCAGGCGAATAACGTCACGCAAACCATCATTATTCAGTTGTTCCAAACGCTCGCCCGAAGCATTCAAACCATACAAGCCTAAGCCGCCGCTAATTAACAGCAACAGTCCTGCCACGATAATCATGCCGACTAACTTGGCGCGTATGGTATCGAGGCGCACTCGAGCTAAACGCTTAACCACCCCTTTCTGGCGTAACCGACCTTTATCTAAGTAAAGCCGTTTATTGCGGCCTTCACGTATTTCAGTGTACGCCTGCTCTGCCTGCGCAATGGCTTTCCGGCTTGCCTGCACGCGCACCGAGGTGTAGCCAACTACCTGCCCATCTTCGACAATCGGCGTCACACTGGCGTTTACCCAGTAGTGGTCGCCATTTTTGCAGCGATTTTTGACCAGCCCGCGCCACGTTTCACCCGCTTTAACGGTTTGCCAAAGGTTTTCAAAAGCCGCTGGTGGCATATCCGGGTGACGTATCAGGTTATGCGGCGCACCTATCAACTCTGCGTGCTCAAAGCCGCTAATATCGATAAACGCTGGGTTAGCATAGGTGATGCGCCCCTTGGTATCGGTACGCGAGACTAAGAAATCGTCCTCTTTTAGTTCAATTTCGCGCTGAGTGACTGGCTGGTTATTACGCATGATTTGCCTTTTTTAGTGTTTTATTTTTAAAAGAGAGCTTGCCCGCCCTGCCAAGCAAATTAAAACGACGCCCACTCATCTACCTCTTCCGCTGGCTGCTTGTGCCGCGTAGGAAGGCTTGGCGCTGCCGAAGGCATAAGAGTCCGTGATACTGGGGTGCGATGGGCAAACGCTTCAGTGACACGAAAGCGCTCCACAGCCTCACGTAAACGAGCCGCTTCACTTTCAAGCTCATTCGCACTACGCGCGGCCTGCTGAACCAGCTGAGCATTTTGTTGCACGACCTGATCCATTTGCGCCACGGCCTGGTTCACTTGACCAATGCCGCTACTCTGCTGCTCAGAAGCGGCGGCGATCTCATCCATAATATCGCTGACGCGCTGAACAGCACTCACCAGATCCTGCATCGTTTGACCGGCCTGGTTGACGCGCTGTGTGCCGGTATCAACCTTGCTGAGCGATGCGTCGATCAGCGTGCGAATCTCTTTGGCGGCAGCGGCACTGCGACTGGCTAAGCTGCGTACTTCCTGTGCCACCACGGCGAACCCCCTACCATGCTCACCAGCACGCGCCGCTTCCACCGAGGCATTTAACGCCAGGATATTGGTCTGAAACGCAATGTTATCGATCACGGTAATAATATCAGCGACCTGATGAGAACTTGCGCTGATATCCTGCATGGTACTGACGATCTGGCCTACCTCTTCGCCACTACGGCGGGCCGTCAGGGTCGCGCTTCCGGCCAGCTGGCTGGCTTGACGGGCATTTTCAGCGTTATGGCCCACCGTGGAGGCTAGCTGCTCCATGCTGGAAGCCGTTTCTTCTAATGAAGTCGCCTGCTGCTCGGTGCGTGAAGAGAGGTCGTTATTACCACTGGCAATTTGCTGTGAGCGCTCATAAATTGATGTACCGCTGGTACGCACGGTGCCTACTGTTTGAGAAAGTGAGCCCTGCATATGTGCCATGGCGCTATAAAGCCGTCCTATCTCATTGTTTCCCGGCGAGGTGATAGTCTGGCTTAGATCGCCCTGCGCCATACGCTCAAAATGGCCCACCAAGCGGTCTAGCGGTCGCAACACATTGGCCGTTACCCCCCAGATAACCACGATAACCGTAGCAACTGTCATGATCACAACGCCGAGTAGCGCCCAGCGAATCGTTGCGGCAAAAGCGCTAAAAGCAGCCTGTTGCGCCTGTACATCGTCAGATGCCTGTACGATTGCCGCGCCATGATGCAGGGCATAAAGGCCGATACCACTGGCAATTAAGACAAGTACCGACAGCGTCGCTAAGACTAAGCCCCAACTTAAGCGCACCGTCATATTATTCATTAATTGCCGCATTTGCTGTGTCACGCCCTTTTCTCCACGCACAACCTGCACTCGCAGGCGCTTTCCGTAGCACGAGAATGCATCATTAGGTAGAACCGATTCGGCACGCTCCCTGTGCCATGCGTTTTAGTCTTAGTGGTTGCTGGTACTTTCCACTAGTGCCATCTCGTCGCTGGTGAGCAACTTATCGATATCCACAAGTACCAGCATGCGATCATCCAGACTACCCAAACCACTCAGGAAATCAGACGACAGCGTGACACCGAATTCGGGCGCTGGCTTGATCTGGTCAGGGGTCAGCGTCATCACGTCGGAAACGCCGTCCACTACGATGCCGACCACACGGTCTGCAACATTGACCACGATCACCACCGTTTGGCCACCGTATTCGACTTTATCAAAGTGAAACTTAATGCGCAGATCGACAATCGGCACAATGACGCCGCGTAGATTGGTGACCCCTTTGATAAAGTCAGGTGCATTGGCAATTCGGGTTACATTTTCGTAGCCACGAATTTCCTGCACTTTCAAAATATCAATGGCGTACTCCTCATCGCCTAATGAGAACACCAGGAATTCGCGGTTTTCGGCTTCTGCGGCTAGTACCGCACCACTGTTGGCTTGACTCATGACGGCTCAGCCTCCTTAAAAGATGATAGGTTTTGATTGTTTACTACTTTTTTGCCTGCCTCTTTTTTATATCGGCTCAGGCGGTGTAAACCAGTAATGTCCAGAATCAACGCAACGCTACCGTCGCCTAAAATGGTCGCGGCCGAGATCCCTGGTACTTTGCGGTAATTGTCTTCCAGATTTTTGACCACGACCTGCTGCTGTCCGATCAACTCATCGACCAACATGGCGTAACGGCGGCCTTCGCCCTGCACAATGACAGCGATGCTTTTGGTCGGGTCAGTAATCGCGTTCTCAACGTTAAGCACTTCGTGAATGGCTATCACGGGCAGATACTCGTCGCGTACTTTGATCACCACGTCGTCACCGGCCATGGCATACATATCGTCTTTAGCGGGCTGAAGCGACTCAAGTACCGTGGAAAGCGGTAAAATAAACGTCTCGCCGCCGACTTTAATCGACATACCGTCCAAGATAGCCAGCGTAAGCGGTAATACGATACGGGTGTTGGTGCCCTCGCCTAGCTTCGACTGAATTTCTACCCGACCGCCCATGCTCTGAATATTCCGCTTCACCACATCCATGCCCACGCCACGACCGGATACGTCAGTCACTTCTTTAGCGGTTGAGAAACCGGGGGCAAAAATGAGCTGGAAGACCTCTTCATCGGACATGGTGTCAGATACGTTAAGGCCATTTTCCCGCGCTTTGGCAAGCAGGCGATCACGATCCATACCGGCGCCATCATCGCGCACTTCAATCAGAATATTACCGCCCTGATGACGCGCCGATAGAGTTAGTTTCCCAATGCGAGGCTTACCAATGGCTTCGCGGACATCAGGCATCTCTACGCCATGATCAAGGCTATTACGCACCAAGTGCGTTAACGGGTCGGTGATCCGTTCCACCAAGCTCTTATCCAGCTCGGTCGATTTGCCTTCGGTAATTAGTTCGATCTCTTTGCCCAGCTTACCGGCAGTATCGCGCACAACCCGGGGGAAGCGGCTGAACACAAACTCCATGGGGATCATTCGTATCGACATGACCGCTTCTTGGAGATCGCGGGCGTTACGCTGCAGCAGGCTCATTCCATTTTGCAATGAGGCATTGCCAACTGATTGATCTTCCAAGTCGCTTACTGTTTGGTCAAGCATCGACTGAGTAATGATCAGCTCACCCACCAAGTTGATGATTTGGTCGACTTTATCTACAGATACGCGGATAGACGACGACTCGGCGGCGGCTTTTTTGGGTTTCTCTTTGGCAGCAGCCTTTGCCGGGTTCGCCTTAGCGGCCGTGCTTTCGGCAGGCGCTTGTGGCATAGGGGCAGCAGGCGCTGAAGCTACTGGCTCCGGCGCAGCAGGGGCTGGCTCCTCTGCCACCCCCTCGACGGTCGTAATCTCAATCTGATCAGGTTCGATAATAAAGCACATGACCGCTTCAATATCGTCAGCGCTGTCGCTGCTTTTAAGGATCACCTCGTAGCGCTTTGCATCACCGGACTGGGATTGCACCTCGCCGAGCTGCTCTAGCTCTTCAACCAGTAAGATGCGGTCTTTATCTTCAACGTTCAGCAGCGCCACTAACAGGTGACTATTCGCAACCTTCTCTTGGCTACTTTTTGCTTCTGCGCCGTTTTCACTTGGGGTAGGAGAAGCCTTGGGCTCAGCAGCTGGCGTAGCCGGCCCATCTAACTGTTGACCGATTTCATCCAGGGCAATTTGTTGCAGCGTTTGGCAAATGCGCTCAAATGCCTCTTGATTAGGCTCCTCTTCGCTGCGGTAGGCATCGAGTTGCTCATGCATGATGTCTTTAGCCTCTAAAAAGGTATCCACGAGGTCGGCTCGCAGCGTCAGTTCGCCTTTACGTGCGTAATCGAGGAGGTTTTCCAAAATATGCGTGGTTTTCTGTAGCACGGTAAAACCAAAGGTACCCGCTCCCCCCTTGATCGAGTGGGCGGCACGGAAAATAGCATTGAGCTGCTCACTGTCTGGATCATCAACATCCAGTTCCAATAAATGCTGTTCCATATCCGACAGCAGCTCTTCAGCCTCTTCAAAAAAGGTGTCAAAAAAATCCGCTATATCCATACACCGCTCCACCTTAACGTCGTATTTTATGACAGGCTCAGGTCACTCTTGCGGTTGCACCTGAGGCTCGTCTTGTTGTGTTGATTCAATTGGCGCTTCGGTTGAAGCTTCCAGCGCCTCGATTGAAGCTTCGGGCGATGCAGCTCCCGATTCCATTACAGTAGGGTTGCGAATCGCATCAGCAATCTCAGGAAAGAGCACCACCAGCTCTATGCGTCGGTTGATAGGGTCAGTAGGTTCAGTCTCAGGTAACAACACCCGATCCGCAAAGCCCGAGACGCGTAGCAATTGACCTGGGTCAAAGCCACCCGCAATAAGCTCGCGACGCGACGCGTTAGCGCGGTCATTGGAAAGCTCCCAGTTACTATAGCCGCGATAGCCGCCCGCATAGGGAACGCTATCGGTATGCCCACTGATACTTAGCTCATTGGGAAGCTCGTTTAACAGCGGTGCAATAGTGCGTAACAGGCTACGCATATAAGGAGCGACTTGGTCGCTGCCTAACTCAAACATGGGTCGCTGGTCGGTATCGAGTAGCTGTATACGCAGACCTTCGCGAGTTAGGTCAAAACGCATCTGATTACGCAACTGGCGTAGCTCAGGATCTCGTTCAATAGCCCGCTCAATACGCTCTTGCAAGTCTCTGAAAAAGTTTCGCTCCTGCATGCTTGGACGAGTGCGCTGTAAGCTATCAATACGCGCCCGCTCCCCCTCGCTATGGGTGGGGTCTGGTCCGCCGCCAGGAATCGCGCTGGTGCTGCCAGAACGATCACCACCGGTTATCGCCGTTAACAGGGGAGTGCTAAAGTACTCTGCTACCCCCCTGCGCGTCTCTTCGCTGGAAACGCTCAAAAGCCATAGCACCAAAAAAAAGGCCATCAGAGCAGTCATAAAATCCGCTAGGGCAATTTTCCAGGCGCCACCGTGATGGGCATGGACGACCTTTTTGCGCCGAATGACAATCGGACGCTTGTCACCACCCTTACTCATGCGCTACCGGCCTTTTTTGCATCCCTTACATAGTCTTCAAGCTCCGTAAAACTGGGGCGCTCGGCGGCAAACAGTGCTTTGCGACCAAATTCAACGGCCAACTGCGGCGCATAACCGTGCAAGCTAGCGAGAAGCGTAATACGAATACACTGGAGCATCTTTTCGGCTTCTTTAGCCTGCCGCTCGATGTAACTTGCCAGCGGACTGACAAAGCCATAGCCAAGCAAGATACCCAGGAAGGTTCCCACCAGCGCTTGCCCGATCATAACGCCCATCTGGGCTGGCGTGGCGTCAGCATAGGTGAGTGTTTTAACAACCCCCATCACTGCCGCCACAATACCGAAGGCGGGCATGGCATCGCCGACTTTGGCAATGGCATCAATGGGCACATGGGCCTCCTGCTCAAAGACCTCAATTTCATGTAACATCAGCTCATCAATTTCCATTGGCTCCATACCGCCGCTTACCATTAAGCGCAGATAATCTGTTAGGAAATTCATGATATGCGGATCGACCAGCACCGTAGGGTGCTCTTGGAACAGTGGGCTTTCTTGCGGATTATCAATATCCCGCTCAATGCCTAACATCCCCTCACGGCGAATTTTTGACAGCAGCTTGAACTGTAGTGCCATTAACTCCATGTAAAGTGCTTTGTCATATTTTTTGGCACGCTTGAGCCGGGGCAGAATTTTAAATGTCGCTTTAATCGCCTTGCCGTTGTTCGCTGCGACAAACGCACCAACACCAGCGCCACCAATGATAAGCAGTTCAAGGGGTTGATACAGAGGACCTAATTTGCCACCTGCAAGAACATAGCCACCAAACACAGACAGCAATACGATTACATAGCCTAGAGGTATCAGCACAAGCAGAGTCCTTGCGGTATTCAGTATTAATGTAAGGGAACCAAGACTTATCCATCTATTTTGATGTTTAAGAGATGTTCCATCCCAAGCAAAGCTTACGCCCAATCGTAATCGGGCTTAGCTGTTGTCTAATTAAAAAGCATCGCTGACTTTTGCTGCTATCTACGCCGATACGCTCATATTTTATGACTTAAGCACTCATCAATACGTTTATACCCTAATTCTTACTATTGGTGGCGAGATCGACGAGGTTGTTACATTTTTTCACTATTCTCTTGCTGTGACTTGCGTGTTTTACCCGCCCGTGAAGGTGGTTGACATATGCCACACACGTAGCTCTGGGCAGGGCTATGGGCATGCGCCACAAATTGCCCTTTGCAACGCGTACACTGATTAAGTTGAAGCAAATCGCTTTCGAAAAAGCGTATCAGTGTCCACGCACGGGTTAACCCGAGAACCGGCTCCACCTTTTCCAGCGACATTTGCTCGCCATAGAGCCGATATGCTTTTACAAAGGCATCGATTCGATCACAGCCTGCCGCCTCCTTCAGGCTTAAATAAATGTTGTAAAACAGCGACGAATGAACATTGGGAAGCCAAGTAATAAACCAGTCGGTGGAAAAAGGAAGCATCCCCTTAGGCGGCGACATTCCACGCACTTCCTTATACAGCTTGATCAAACGCGTGCGGCTTAACTCCGTTTCTGTTTCCAGCACCTGAAGGCGCGCACCAAGTTCAATCAATTCGATTGCCAACTGCACTTGGTGCATTTCATCGACCAAGCTCTTCTGGCTCACTTATCGCCTCCTGATGGCATTGGCTCGAATGTATCGCTTGCCAACAGCAGTGATGCATGAAGCCCTGCCAACCCCTGATCGCGAGGATTGTCCGTAAGCTGCCGAAGCCGCTCGGCACTCGTTTGGCTGAACCGGCACAACAATTGGCTGGTTCGCGCCAACTTTGTGAGTTGGCGAGCATTGAGCGTTACGATCAGCTCAGCAACATCGCTATCTATTTTTAAGCGAAACATAGCAGCCTCACGATCCTCATCAAGCAAGCGCTGCGCCAGAAGCAAATAAGCTAAATTAATTTCCTGAATTTCATCGAGAAAGTTGGTTTGACTCATGATGTCCCATTAAACGACTCAGGCGCGATAGTTGTGACCATTATACTGACGCCATTAATGACTTTTTATTACCTACCCTCATGGTTGCATACAACGTCTGTAAATGGCTACTCAGGCATTTCACGATGAGTTAGCCCTTCCTCTGACAGCTCGAACACCCACACCAGCAGTTCTGCGACAATTTGATAGAGACTTGCCGGAATTTCCGCATCCAGATCTAGCTGCATTAAAAGCGCTACCAGCTCGGGGGCATCGTGTACATAAATACCTTGGCGCTGAGCTTCCGCCATAATACGTTCGGCCAATTCACCATAGCCTTTCGCCACTACCTTCGGAGCACGGTCATTATCCTGGTAAGCCAGGGCAACAGCTTGACGGCGTCGTTCACCCGGCGTGGCCATGAGGCGCCTCCGCTTCGACATAACGCGCGCGCAGCTGCACTTTTTGTAAATCCAAGGCGCTCAGACGCTTCTCTAACGCTGGCAGTCCAGCGTCAATACGCTGATAAACGTGCGTGCTCTCGGTAGTAAAATCGATGCTTAACACATTTCTATACAGCCAAAGGGATGCATTAAACGCACCCAAGTTGGGAACCTCTAGCTGCATATCAGACCGCCAGCCGCCCTCCGGCTCGCCCTCTTTCTGCTTACCCTCAGCCCCTTCTTCACGAGTAGGCAGGTTAATGACCAAGGCCATAAATATCCCAGCCCATACATCGCCTTCCCAGCGAATCGTCGGCATCACCAGCATTTCAAGCTGCTGGCGCACCAGACTCTGCAAGCTTTCGTGAACGACCTCGCGAGTAGGCCGATTACCCATTAGCTCAGTGATTTCCCTCGCATGGCTTAACTCTCCCCTCACCTGTTGGCTATCACGCACCTCGCCAAGCGCCGGGGAAGTCTGGCCGGGGTTGGTCGACATCTGCGAAGCAGGGGGGGAGGCAACCGCCTGAACGGCGCTACCCGTCGAGCCAGTGGGTAGAAAATAGCCCGCGCCCGCCCCTCGAGCAGCTAGACCTTGTTCATGGCTAACAGGTATTAGCGGCATATTAGGCAGAACAGCCATCCCCCCTCGACCCAAGGGCGGCAATGCTAAAGGAGGTAGAACCATCCCTAATTGTGCAGGCGCCTGTGCGACTGGCGGCGCAGAAGACGATGTTGTTACAGCCAAAGGCGACGAAGCGGAGGGCGCCACGCCCAACCCTGTAGACAAAAGCGATCCAAGGGGGCGTGAACCCGACTGCATTTGCGGTTGATTCATTAGCTGCTGGCGAGTGCCTTCACCTTGAAACCAGCGCTTTAGATGCGACTCATAAAACAAACCACTATCTCGAATACTTGCCTCTAAGCGTGTTGCTACTGTACTTGCTGCTGGCGTTTCCTGACTGGTGATAAGAGGTGCTTCGGGCCGCATTACCGAGGGAGGGGCTGGAAAGCGCAGTAGCACGTCGGCGATGGTTCGTGCTGCAGGACTAAAATGGGTCTGTGTTGAACCTGTTGGCGAAGGCTGCGCCTCACCTCGTGGCAACGTTCGCCCCCCATCGAGAGGATGCGGTAAACGCTTCAGGTCGCCTAGCGGCGATGTCGATGCACGCCCATCAAGATTAGCATCTCCCATTACCGCACGAGGCCCCTCGCCCGGGGAAACGGGCTTCACAGGCTGACTCAATGCCCGCTGCAGCGACACCTCGCCTTGCCGCCCAAGCACTTGGTGCAAGAGCGTATCAATAAGAGGGGTAATACCACTCACGATGACCTCGTTGAATCAGCATCATCGGCTACCGGAGCCCCTTGCTGTGGTGCGTAGGCCCTATGCAAATCCCGTTGACGCTGGGATACCCCTATAAGCTTACCCAGTTCATCGCGACGCGCCACCAAACGACGCCTTATTTCCACATCGTGTTCAAGGATGCGCTCCAACAGCTCTGCCTTACGTTGCTGAGCGGCGGCATCAAGCACAACAGTGGTATCTAGCTCACGCAACTGATCCACCAGCATTACATAGCTGGTTCGCTGATCGATTAGCTCTGCCCACTGTTCGCCATTAGCCAGTTCGTGCATGTGCTCGACACGGCTCAATAGCGTTTCATAGTTAGTGAGCAGCGTGTATTGAGCATTTTTATCACGAGCGGATATAGGAGCTGACATTATTGCCTCACGCGCTCTGCTGTTGACCAATATCACGCCAGGCTGAGGCGATATCTTCGAGCAGGCGTTCGGCCTGATTTAAGCTCTCTTCATCGTTACGCAAATTTGCTGCCAACAACAGGCGAGCAATATAGTCATAAAGCGATGCTAAGCGCTCGGCGATCTCGCCGCCCTGCTCTTGATCAAGAGCGGCTACCAGACCGTTATTTACAATATCCAGCGCTTTCGATATTGACTTGCCTTTCTCGGCCGTATTACCTGCCTGGATATGAATACGTGCCGCACGGATAGCGGCCTGGGCGCCGTCAAATAGCATCACAATCAGCTGATGGGGGTCTGCCGACATCACTCCGCTTTCTACGCCAACACGCGCATAAGCATTAGCCCCCTGCCCATAAGCGGCGCCACCGCGAGAGTAAGTCATAAGCGGAACTCCTGTGCGTGGATTCTTGTTCGCCCTGAGATGGGAGAAACCACGAATATTAAAAGTTAAAAATAAACAACATCCGGTACTACTAGTACCTATCGGCGTGAGCTTGGGAGACTTTAACAATTGACAGCGCTTTTTTTAGACTATCAAATGATAACAAGAGGCGGCTTAACCTTTGCCAATACCTTAATTTAAGTGGGCGCACCTTCACGTAGACACGGCGATCTCACCGACGGCTCTTCCAAGCCGCTCAGAAATATTGTTGCGCACCACCGCGCCTATATTATCGCGCATGGGCGACTCTACCTTTGGTGCAAGCAACACCTCCGTAGGGTTCCCATTAGCATCGATACGCAACACCCAGCCTTGCTGTTGACTGGAAAAACGCGCCAGGGAGCCCACAGGCAGGCCTTTAAAGTGCTCGATGTAGCGCTTAATCCAGCGCATATCAAATTGGTGAGGGTGCTGTAATAAATGCCGATAAATTTGCTGTACGGTTTTAGCAGGTCGATCAGCGCGATCACGTCGCATCGCTTCGACAACATCGACAATAGCACTGGCCTTAGCCAATTCATTTAGATCGCTCCCACTCAAGCCGCCCGGATAACCACTACCATCCATACGCTCGTTTATGCCACCAACCACCGCTTGAACAACGCCCGGGGACAACCACTGGCAGCTTCGTAGGCGATCAAGCAGCAATTGAACATGCTCACTGATCGCCTTTCGATGACTCGCCTCAAAGTGCGGCGCCTTGAACAGCACCTGAGGCACTAACGCCTTACCTAAGTCGTGAATAAGGCCGCTGGCCACTATCGCCTTACGCAGCTCGCGGGGCATACTGGCACCCACAAAATCGAGCAAGTGAATGGCGACAGCAATTCCGTGGCGCACGATCAGCGGCTCAGGAGATAAGCAGCGAGAGGCGAATAACAGTGCTTCTCGATCTTCTTCGTGAAGATCCAATATGCGATCAGCATAGCGGGAGAGCTGGCGTCCATCGATATCGCTACCTTGCTGTAACGACAGCAGCTGCGCATCCAGATAGGCGGCCACTTTTACCAGCCGACGGGCCATGGGAGTAGCGTAGCGCTTGACATCACGTCGCCCAAGCAGCTCTCCCGCCCCTGATCGCTTGCTGGGCAGCGCAAACAGGGGCGAGGGCTGGCGCTCGCCCTGCTCCTCTTTTTTATAACGAGCCGCTTCACGCTCTATTTCACACACAAAATACCAAATTTGCCGCTCTTGCTCCGCACTACACTCAACGAAGCTGAAACCGACACGCAGCAGGTGGCGCCCAGCGTCGGTTTTTTGATGACGAGCCGCTCCAAGCACTTCAAAGTAGGTGCCATCAGGGAAGGTAAACGTTAACTTCAGAGGATTTGCCGCCTCCGCCAATAGGCCGCTAGCAGCCAATGGCAATTCAAGCTGGCAGCCATCCTGGGATAAATCCCGCAACTCACCCTCTACCTCGGCATCACCATCATGCAATCCTGCCTGCACCACCATCCCCATACGCAGCTCAGCGCGGAAGGATTCACGGCGCTGCAACACTTCCAGCGATGCAGGATAATCACTGCAACACAAAAAGCGCCCCCCAGTCTGGCGAGTCTCTGTCAATTGTAATAGCGGCGTTTGCACCACCTTCCCCTGCGCCTGCCCACGCAAGTAAAACTCAGCACCGCCCTGCAAGCGGTGAAGCAAATAATCAATAGAGGAAAGATCCATCACCAATGTTTGGCCTTGGTGCTGCTCCATCAATACAATCGGCTCTGGGCGTGCATTATCTGCGGCAAGGCAGAGCGAAACGCCGCCAGTTTCGATCAAGGTATTCAGCAGAGACTCGATCACTGTTGTACTTACTATTGTTTCAAACTCATCCTGCTGCGCCACCATTCTCGCCTCGCTTACTCTTATGCGTTAATTAGCTCACCGCAAAGTAGAGAAGCATATCAGATGCCAACCGCGTGTCGCATGCACAAAAAGACACCATTTTCATACTTATTAGGCAAGTCATAGCAAACAGAGTGATAAGGTCATATAGCCGATACTCCCAAGAACCAGAAAACACAACGTCACGCTGGCAAGCGTAAAGTTTTTTAGCTAACTGCCGATATTGGAATAGAAACGTTTATTGATAAGTAAAATTCCGAGCTATGGCTGCCGCTCCTGCTGTTGCACCACTAATTGGCCGCCAGAGCTGATCCTAGAGGAGGAACGTGCCCCATGAGTTCACTACCCACCGAAGCGACAACGCTACAGTCATCAGGCCTAGCCCACTTAAACCCTAGCCAACGACTCGAAAACACCCTAGCTCAGCTAGCAACAGCTAACACTCAAATTAAAAAAACAGACACTAATGAACAGGAAATATCAGCCGAAGAACTCGTCAAGCCCATTCAGAGAATTAACGAGACAATGCGGCCACGAGGCTTAGAGTTCGAGTTAAGCGAGGAAACGTCACGCGTGATTACGCGAGTCGTTGACAGAGAATCTGGCGACGTGATACGCCAGATCCCAGCAGAAGAAGTGCTCAAAATTGCCGAGCGACTTGAAGAAATGCAGGGTCGAATCATCTCAATTGAAGCTTAATGCGTGATATAGAAACCCTAAACTTGCATATTCATAACATCACGATATGCAGAAACCAGACGGTTGCGAACCTGAAGCCCCATTTGAAACGCAACGCTGGATTTCTGCATGTCAGCCATCACGTCATTAAGCTGCAAATTAGGATCCCCCGCCTGAAATGCCATTGCCTGACTGTTAGCCGTCTGCTGAAGCCGGTTAATGCGCTGAATCGAAGCCTGCAACTCACCGCCAAAACCACCGTGCCCAACAACAGCTGACGCCTGAGCACTGCTGAAGGACTGCGTGGAAGACGCCTGAGTCGCCATGCCTTGCATCTGCTGTAGCGCAGCCTGTATTGCGGGGGCACTCATATATTCACCTCAATTCGCAAAAAATATCTAATGAAAAAAGCCTAACACCAAAGCGCCACTCCTCATACGGACAATTGCGCATAAAAAACGAAGCTTATCGTTCCTTTATGCTCGACTAGTCACCGGATAATGGCTGTCATCACAATTCCGCCTCATCTTTTTGGCGGATAACCGCGATTGACGGATATAGCCTATGCCTTCTTTGGTGATGCGCCTGGGCCGACACCAGTTTTGCCTGCCCCTCTGGAGGGTCGCATGAGCGAAACCGGTGCAACGGCAGGCCGTCAAAATAGTACGAATCAAGCCGCTCCCCGCAGTGGAAATATCAATAGTGGAAGCACAGGTAGTGAAAACACCGAACGTAACACCAGCGGCTCAGCTGTTGAGCGTACGCTGAAACAGCTGCGTGGCAATCCGCTAGTTGCACTGCTTATCGCAGGTGCCGCCTCAATTGCTATTGTGGCGGCTCTCTTTATGTGGGCCAGCAGTCCTGAGTACCGCGTGCTTTACAGCAACTTAAGCGAAGCTGATGGTGGTAGCATCATTAGTGAGCTTGATACCCGCGGTGTCCCTTACCAGTTCAGCCAAAACGGCCAAGCGCTAATGGTGCCTAGCGACCAAGTCCACACGCTACGTTTACAGCTTGCTGAACAGGGCCTGCCCCGCGGTGGCAATCTTGGCCTGGAGCTGATGGATAGCCAAGCATTTGGAATTAGCCAGTTCGCTGAGCAGATTAATTATCAGCGGGGGCTGGAAGGCGAGCTTGCGCGTTCCATTGAATCGCTTGGGCCGGTTGAAAGTGTGAGGGTTCACCTATCCATGGCCAAGCCATCGGTATTTATTCGGGATCGCGAGCCCGCTAAGGCATCCGTTGTGCTGACCCTTTTACCTGGCCGCATTTTGGGCGAAGGTCAAGTCAGCGCGATCGTACATATGGTCTCGGGTAGCGTGCCTGAGCTAGCCGCTGAAGATGTCACGGTGGTTAATCAGGATGGCCGACTACTGTCTGCCGAAACGAGCAACGGCAATGACCTTGATGGTTCACAGCTTGAATATATTGTCGAAGTCGAACGCTCTTACCAGCAGCGAATTGAGCATATTCTAACGCCCATTCTGGGTCGCGATAACGTGCGCGCCCAGGTTGCAGCGCAAATCGACTTCTCTCGGCGCGAGCAGACCTCTGAACGCTACGGACCCAATCAGCCTCCCAACGAAGCAGCCGTTCGTAGCCGTCAGTTGAGCCTCACCTTTGACGGTGAAGACCCATTGGCCACCGGTATTCCAGGCGCGCTGAGCAACACGCCGCCGGGCACACTACCCTCCCCCATCAACCAGCCAGAAGGCGAGGAAGAGGAAGCCAACCAGCAAGAGGATCTGCCCCCTGAAGCGTTGCGCAACTTGCGTCAAGATGACGTGATCAACTATGAAGTTGATCGCAGTATTGAGCATGTCCAGCACCGCCTTGGCCAGATAGAGCGGCTATCCGCCGCAGTGGTTGTAAACTACCGCTCGGAAATGAACGATGAAGGCGAGTGGGTCGACGTTGCGCTTACCGATGAAGAAGTTGCTCAGATCGAGCGCCTGGTTCGTCAAGCCATGGGCTTCTCACAACTGCGCGGCGATGAAGTTGAAGTCGTTAACTCTCCCTTCGCGCGTAGTACTGAGGAAACCGCAGAGGTCGAGTGGTGGAAAGACCCCAGCGTTCTTTCACTTGCTGGCAAAGTGGGTCGCTACCTACTGGTGGCGCTAGCGATTCTATTGCTCTACTTGCTAATTTTACGCCCCTTAATTAAGCGCTATACCCAAACACCGGTTATGGCGACATCGGCGCCTGGCGGCACGCTGGCCGCCAGCGTAGGCGGCGAAGATGACGACGAAGAGAACGAAGAGTCAATAGGCGAGAGCGATGAGACCTACGCCAAACCGAAGCGTCGGCGTAAGACCTCACTCTATGAGCATAACCTCAATGACCTGCGTGAAATGGCTCAAGAAGACCCCCGCATGGTCGCGATGATCATTCGTAGCTGGATGCATGCCAATGAGTAGTTCAATTGCTGGAATGAGCGGGGCTCGCAAGAGCGCCATCTTATTGCTTGCACTCGATGAAGACAGTGCCGCCGAGGTGTTTAAGTACCTCGGAGCTAATGAAGTGCAAGAAATTAGTATGGAGATGGCTCGACTGAACCAGGTCTCCCATGACGACATGAAGGCCGTGCTCGAAGCATTCCATAAAGAGACCGAAGAGTTTGTAGCGCTTAACCTTAACTCCAGCGAGCACATTCGCTCAGTGCTGACCAAAGCGCTGGGCAGCGAACGCGCGTCGAGTCTAATTGAAGATATACTAGAGACCACTGGCAATAATTCAGGCATTGACGCGCTTAACCTCATGGAAGCCTCCATGGTGGCCGAACTCATTCGCGACGAGCATCCGCAAATTATCGCTACGATTCTAGTGCATCTGGATCGCCATCAAGCCTCCGATATCCTGGAGCTATTCGAGGAAAAACTGCGCAATGACGTAGTTCTTCGTATCGCTACTTTCAGCGGTGTTCAGCCCGCCGCACTGCAAGAGCTAACCGAAGTGCTCACCAGCATGCTGGACGGCCAGAACCTCAAGCGCAGCAAAATGGGCGGCGTAAGAACGGCTGCTGAGATCCTCAACCTGATGAACTCCTCCCAAGAGGAGACCGCTATCGAGACCGTGCGTGCGCACAGCGAAGATTTGGCTCAGAAAATTATCGATGAAATGTTCCTGTTCGAGAATCTGCTGGATCTCGACAACCGCGCTATTCAAATGGTTCTGCAAGAAGTCGATACCAACTCGTTGGTGGTAGCACTCAAAGGGGCTCAGGACGCCTTGGTGGACAAATTCCTGCGCAATATGTCACAGCGCGCTGCCGACTTGGTTCGCGAAGACATGGAAGCCCGCGGCCCAATCCGCGTCTCTCAGGTGGAAACCGAGCAAAAAGCCATTTTGCAGGTCGTAAGGCGTTTAGCTGATTCGGGTGAAATCGTCCTGGCAGGTGGAGACGACGAGTATGTCTAATACTCATTCGCCGAAATTTGATCGCCACGGGGATTGGCGTCGCTGGCAAATGGATGAGCTGGCAACCACGCAGAGTAACCACGCCCCTGAGGGCGAGGTGCCAACGGCTCACCAGCGTAAAGTACAGGCAGCACAAAAAGCGGCCGAGCTGGCACGCCAGCGTGAAGAGAGTGAACGCCAGGCACTTTATGAGCGTATTCGCCAGCAAGCCGAGAAAGAGGGCTATGACGCTGGCTTTGATCAGGGTCACAAAGAGGGGCTTGAAAAGGGTTTAGAGGAAGCTGCCGAACAGGCAAAAACTGAGTTAGAAGCACAAATCCGCAAGACGTTGGCGCCACTGGAAACTCTAGCCAAACAGTTTTCGGACGCGCTTGAACGCCTTGATGACACCATCGCCTACGACTTGGTCGAGTTAGCACTAGCCACTGGCAAACAGCTGGCTAGTGATGCCCTGCAGGAGGCACCTGAACAAATTTTGGCCATCGTCCGCGAGCTACTGCACACCGAGCCACCCTTGGTAGGCCAGCAGCGGCTTTGGCTCAACCCCGATGATCACGCTCTCGTAGAAGAGCACTTAGGCAATGAACTCAGGGCCGCCAACTGGAAGCTGCAGCCAGATGACCAGCTTGCCCGTGGCGGCTGCCGGGTAACCAGTGCCCAGGGTGAAATTGACGCTACCTTTGAAAGCCGTTGGCATGCCATCCAAACCCAATCGCGCAAACGTAGCCTCAACTCCCCACCTTCTTCTAATGCTCCTTCATCCTAGGCGGATACGCTATGGCAGATACCACCTGTCCCCATCAACATCGCTGGAATAAGGCATTGCGACGTACACAGCAACGTGTCAGTCACTTGCCTCGCTACCGCAATAGCGGCCGCGTTATTCGCGCGACTGGGATGGTAATTGAGGTGGTAGGGCTGCGCGTAGCCGTGGGAAGTGCCTGTCGGATTGAATTGCCGGGCAGCGACGGTCGCTTGACCGACAGTGATCGGCATGCCGAAGCGGAAGTCGTCGGCTTTTCTGGTGACAAGCTCTTCCTAATGCCTTTGGAAGAGGTCATTGGGCTAATGCCTGGCGCTCGCGTTGCCCCTCTGGATGAAAGCGGCAACAACAGTGCCCGCCGCTTCCCTATGGGCGAGAGCCTGTTGGGCCGGGTACTGGATGGCAACGGCAATCCGCTTGATGATCGAGAGGGCGTCGATGAGGTACCCCGAACAACGCTTAGCTCACCGCCTCTCAATCCGCTTTCTCGCGCGCCAATTGATGCGCAAATTGACGTCGGCATTCGCGCTATTAATGCACTGCTCTGCGTAGGGCGAGGTCAGCGAATGGGGCTCTTTGCAGGTTCGGGGGTAGGTAAATCAGTACTGCTAGGCATGATGGCCCGCTACACCAAAGCTGACGTAATTGTGGTTGGCTTGATTGGCGAGCGGGGCCGGGAAGTACAGGACTTTATCGATAACATTTTGGGCCCTGAGGGTCGACGGCGCGCTGTCGTCGTCGCCGCTCCTGCTGACACATCTCCACTGCAGCGTCTGCAAGGTGCCGCTTATGCGACGCGCTTGGCAGAAGGTTTTCGCGACGAAGGTCGCGATGTTTTGCTGATTATGGACTCACTAACACGCTATGCCATGGCGCAGCGGGAAATTGCTCTGGCAATTGGTGAGCCACCCGCTACCAAAGGTTATCCACCCTCAGTTTTTGCCAAGCTACCCGGATTAGTAGAGCGTGCAGGCAATGCTGAACGTGGCGGCGGCTCCATTACGGCATTTTATACCGTTCTAACGGAGGGCGATGACCAGCAGGATCCTATTGCCGATTCAGCTCGCGCCATTCTAGACGGGCACATCGTGCTGTCGAGAACCTTAGCGGAAGCCGGTCACTATCCGGCCATTGATATTGAAGCCTCAATTAGTCGTGCCATGACCTCCATTGCTTCACCCGACCAGTTGCAAGAAGCGCGAGTTTTCAAGCAACTGTTCTCACGCTACCAGCGTAACCGGGATCTTATTAGCGTGGGGGCCTACAGCCCTGGTCATGACCCACAGCTCGACGAGGCAGTGAAACGCTTTCCATCGTTAGAAAACTTCCTTCAACAAAATATTGATGAGTGTGCAACGCTTGCGGAGGCTCGCCAAGCGCTGCACGCACTGGTAGGAGGGCGCACATGAGCACATCACAGCTCGAAATGTTGACCGACCTAGCCAGAGGCGCCCGAGATCAAGCGGGCAAGATACTGGCACAAGAGCGTCAAACAGAACAGCAAACGATCGCTCAGCTTCAGTCGCTGCTGAGTTATCGAGCGGAGTACGCTGAACGCTTGCAAAAAGCAATGCGCGACGGCATTGACCCTGCCACTATGTATAACTATCAACAGTTCCTAGCCTCATTGGATGCGGCCCTAAGCCGCGCTCGACAAGCGTTAGCCTCTCAGCAGGCAAGCGTTGAGCGGAGTAAAAAGAACTGGCAACAAGAGCAGCGAAAGCTCTCGTCCTACGATACACTGGCGTCACGTCGGCTATTAGAAGAGCATCGCCGTAGTGAGCGTCAGGAACAAAAAACTAATGATGATTTGGTGACAAGCCGCGCGGCTCGTCAACATAACGACACTCCGCATTAGCGGTGCCAGGGAACTGAATATGAACATTCACCAGTTGCTTTCGGTCAGCCAGGGTTCACCTCAGACACAGTCTCCAGGTGCTTTTAACCGACAAGACCCAGTCAACGGCCTATTTCACCAGGCGCTGTTACAAGCGTCTGATACTTCGCGCTTATCTGCTTCCAGGTTTAGTGAAATTAGCGCCTCTCAGGCACCACAGGAGCAAACGACGCTCAATGCACTCAGTTCTCTTGCATCAGCAGGATTAGAAGTCGACATTGAAAATTTAAGCGCAGCTCTGGAAACTCTACGGCTTGATATCAATGAGAGCGATTTTTCTGAGCTTCTTGCTCAGCTTCAACTGCCGAATTCAGACATCAGCACGGGCACGCTAGGGCTAAATGGTGGGCAAGCCTCGACTCCTCTTAACGAGATTGCTGGCCGCCTTGCACTTATGGCTTCTTTTACCGAAAGTAGTCCTGTAGCGCAGTTGGAATCGCCAGTTGCCCCAGCAACAGTGGAAGCAATCGCCAAACAGTTAAATATCGGTCAAACGGAAGCGGCTCAGTTGGCCGATATACCTGCACTAAAAACACTCCTCCAGTCTCTAAGTATGGATAAGAGTAGACCTGTGCAGTCTATCGCTCCAGCAGCGCTGGAAATCATCGCTGATCAGTTAGATATTAATCAAACGGAAGCAGCGCAGCTTGTCTCAGCACTAAATGTCTTAGTAGGGCAGCAAAATAGCGCTCCCTCCCGACCGGTTGAGACGGCTCAGCTAACCAATATCCGCTCACCTGTCACCGATATGCAAAGAGATCCAAGGGCACAGCCTGATACTTTCTTTTCTCGAATAAACACAGGTAGTTCAGCTCAGCAGATTAACTCCCACACTGCAGCCCCCCAGATCAGTAGCGAAGCCCTGATGGCCGCTCTATTAACAACAGACGGGGCTTCGAAGACAAGCCCTAGTAGTGAGCATTCACTTACCGGGATGTTGTTAAATAGTGGTAGCAGCCCGTTAGCCACATCGCAATCTACTCAAGGTTTTTCGCCCACCGTCACGCCGACACCGACTACTTTAGCGACACCTCTCACCAGTCCCGCTTGGCCACAGCAGTTAAGCCAGCAGCTAGTGCAGATTTCACAGCGCGGTGGCGAGCAGCACGTTCAGATGCAATTGAACCCTGCAGAACTAGGGCCACTGTCTATCTCCCTGAAGTTTGGTGAACAGGGAGCTCAAGCACACTTTTTGTCAGCCCACGTCCAGGTTAGACAAGTACTCGAACAGGCGATTCCCCAGCTAAGGGAAGCGCTGGCGGAGCAAGGTATATCACTAGGTGAGACGTCGGTCGGCGAACAGCGCGACCCCAATGATCAAGCTTTTGCCCAATCAAGCGGCAAACACGGCGCTACAGCAGGCAGTGACAACGGCGAGATGGGTTCGGATGAAGCACCTATCCAAAACGCCGGAAGTGGCTCGCTGACACTGGATGGGCGTGTAGACCTTTACGCTTAAGTAGCGGCGCCAGAACTGGAATGATCTTTCTAGTACTACGCGCTTAGGTACTCAAATGAAATAGCTAAACCAAAAGATAGGCTTGCCAAGTGAGCCTGTTCATTTCATCACCAGCATGAGCTTTTGGCATAATACTTTGCTAGTGATACGCATGGAGTTCACAGGAATCGCAAATGGCAGAAAAAAGCGGCGGGTCAAAAAAACTGCTCTGGATAATGGTTATCCTGGTTTTGCTGTCTTCAGCAGGAGCAGCAGCGGCTATTTATATGGTTATGGATCAACGCGATGACGGTTCAGAAGACGCAGAGATGCAGCAGGCGATGGAGCGCCAGACGCCTATTTTTATGCAGATTGAACCTTTTACCGTCAATCTTGCCGATGACAGCTATGGCTCACGCTTACTCTATACAGGCGTGACACTGCGCGTGGGTAATGAAGAGAGTAAAGCCATTCTAGAAGAGCATATGCCCCAAGTGCGTAGTCGTTTGTTGATGCTGCTATCTGGCAAGCAAGCTGATGAACTGACCTCTTCGGAAGGCAAGCAGCAACTTGCGCAAGCGATTGTTGATCGACTGAACGTACCGCTGACGGAAAATCAGCCGCCGCTTGATTTGCGCGAAGTTTTATTCACCGAATTTATTGTGCAATAACCTCGGGAACTGGAGCCGTTCATGTCACAGGACGATCTACTGTCCCAGGAAGAAATTGATGCCCTACTGAAGGGCGTTAGCGGAGACGATGAGCCATCTGCTTCATCCTCCCAAGCGCAAGATGAAATACGCACTCGACCGTATGACCCGTCAACTCAGCATCGCGTTATTCGTGAGCGTTTGCATGCGCTTGATTTTATCAACGAGCGTTTTGCGCGCTATTTTCGTACTGGCTTGTTCAACCTATTACGGCGTAGCGCAGACATTACCGTTGAATCAGTGCGTTATCAGAGTTTTAGCGAGTTCTCACGCAATGTTCCCGTACCTACAAACCTGAACATTGTATCTATGAAGCCGCTACGTGGTTCAGCCCTGGTGGTATTTCCCCCTAACCTCGTTTTCATGGTGGTCGATAACCTGTTCGGTGGTGATGGTCGCTTCGTTACCAAATCGGACGGCCGGGAATTCACAAACACTGAGCAGCGTATTATACAGCGCTTGCTCAATCTCGCCATTGATGCATACCAAGAGGGTTGGAAAGTCGTTTACCCGCTTGACGTCAGTTTTTTACGTTCAGAAGTACAGTCGAAGTTTGCCAACATCACTAATTCACCCAATGAAATTGTGGTGAATACCAAGTTCAATATTGAAGTTGGCAATCTTTCGAGCAATTTTCAGATATGTATGCCATACGCCATGATCGAGCCATTGCGAGATTTGCTGGCCAACCCGATCAATGATAGCAACCACGACCAAGACGGCAGCTGGTCCCGCCGCATGGCAAGTGAAATCCGTCAATCAGAAGTAGAGTTGGTCGCTGAATTTGCTCAAATCCCCAGCCGTATTGCCCATGTAATGGGGTTGAAAAAAGGCGACGTGCTACCGTTAGATATTCCGAGCTCTATCACCGCAAGCGTTGACGGAGTTCCCGTCATGGAGTGTGAGTACGGTAGTCAACGTCAGCAGCATGCGCTGCGGGTTCTACATATGATTGACCATGCCGCTATGAATAACGCATCGTCCAAGGACTTTATTAAAGGGTCTACGCGACAGAAAGCCAAGGAATCCAAAGCATGACTGATCCCAATAAGCCTGATCAGAACGTCTCTGACGACGATTGGGCAGATGCCATGTCCGAACAAGAAGAGCCCACATCTAGCGCTGATGCTGCTAGCGAAGAGGAAGATCCTTGGGCAGCCGCAATGGCAGAGCAAGAGTCTGCTGAAGAGAACGAAGAAGCAGCTGCTGCACCAGAACCCGCGGCACCTGCAGCGAAAGCAAAAGCAAAAGCAGCGAGTGACGATATTTTCCGGCCGCTAAGCCCAGACAGCGGCTCCTCCCAGGCGCGTGAGCTTGAGATGATTATGGATATCCCGGTGAAACTCACCGTGGAATTGGGCCGCACGAAATTAACCATTAAGCAATTGCTAGAGCTAGCACAAGGGTCTGTCATTGAGCTTGAGGGCCTGGCCGGTGAGCCGATGGATATCTTGATTAATGGCTACTTGATTGCTCAGGGCGAAGTCGTTGTAATCGAAGATAAGTATGGTATTCGTATTACTGAAATCATCACGCCGTCTGAACGTATTCATAAATTGAACCGATGAGCGTTGCAACTCCCTCGACGCAGAACGGTTCGCTTGATGCACTGGGTAACGGTGGCGAGGCATTGATCGGCATGGCTGTTCTAGGCAAGACAGCAGCGGCTCTAGCTCTCGTCATAGCGATCATTTTAATCTGCACCGCACTTTTAAAGCGCTGGAGCAAGCATACCACTCGCCATGGCGCTCATCTGCGAATTGTGGGTAGCACTGCCGTGGGCAATCGTGAGCGTATTGTGATTGTTGAAGTGGAAGATACCTGGTTAGTCGTTGGTGTGGGCGGCGGTCGTATCACTAAGCTGCACGAGCGACCAGCCCCAGAAGAGCGCTCGCCAACCGCATCGGCTCCACCCTCACGCTTTTCGCTTCGCCTATCAAAAGCGTTAGATGCCGGTCGCCGCCCCGATCCATCCTCGCCCACCGATCCACATCAGACGCCATGAGGCATTGGATGCATCTTTCTTGGCCCTGTGCTTTTAAGAGCTGTGTTTTTACAACCGATGCTTTTACAAGCATGGTTTTGAAGAGCAAAATGGCTAAGCTCTCGCTATGGCTAGTTATTATTGCCGCGTGTTTTATGGCGAGCCCTGTTCATGCGCAACAGATTCCCGGCATTATTTCACAACCGCTAGAAGACGGCGGACAGCAGTGGTCGCTTTCACTACAAACGCTGCTCTTTTTAAGCTCGCTAGCGTTTTTACCTTCCATGCTGCTAATGATGACAAGCTTCACTCGTATCATCATTGTGCTTAGCCTATTGCGTACGGCAATGGGCACCCAGGCAACGCCGCCTAACCAAGTACTTTTAGGGATAGCGCTATTTTTAACTTTTTTTATCATGTCACCTGTATTGGCTCAGGTATACGATAACGCTTGGGTACCACTGACTAATGAAACGATTAATTTTGAAGAATTTTTGCTGCTAGCTCAGGACCCGTTCCGTGAATTCATGCTTGCCCAGACGCGCGAGCCCGATTTGGCCTTGTTCGTTCGCTTAGCGGATGTAGGGCCGATGCAAGGCCCAGAAGAGTTGCCTATGCGCGTATTATTACCCGCTTACGTCACTAGCGAACTTAAAACAGCATTTCAAATTGGCTTTACTATTTTTATCCCGTTTTTAATCATCGACCTCGTAGTCGCCAGTACCCTGATGGCGCTGGGTATGATGATGGTTCCACCTATTACGATCTCATTACCCTTTAAACTGATGCTGTTCATTTTAGTCGATGGGTGGCAGCTTATTATTGGCTCAATGGCAGAAAGCTTTTACATGATATAGCGCTTCGTTGAGTTTTTTTTGTACATACGATAGGCCACGTCGTTTTATTCGGCACACAGGACTACAGCTATGACCCCTGAAATGGTGATGAGCATTGCTTACCAAGGTATGCGCGTAACGCTTCTCCTGGCTGGCCCCATGCTGCTGGCGGCACTTTTAACTGGTCTTATTATCAGTTTGTTCCAGGCTGCAACGCAAATTAATGAAATGACGCTGACGTTTATTCCTAAAATTCTGGCTGTGTTCGCGGTGCTGGTTTTAGCTGGCCCCTGGCTAATTGGATTAATTACCGACTTTACTCACCGCCTATTTACCAATATTCCCAGTATGGTGATGTAACTCTATGGTGGAAGTCACTTTCGCACAACTGCAGGGGTGGTTGGTGGCTTTCCTATGGCCGTTTGCGCGCATTACTGCTTTCATGGCGGCGTCTCCTCTTTGGGGCCATTCTAGCATTCCCAACCAAGCAAAAGTCGGCCTTGCTGCCCTTATTGCCATTGTGATTGCGCCGATTCTACCGGCCATGCCAGATATAGCGGTCATGTCCTGGGCAGGGGTGGGCATTATAATCGAACAGATTCTAATTGGCCTGGCGATGGGGCTCGTCATGCATATCATGTTCGCTGTTGTTCAAGCCGCAGGGGATTTTATCGGTCTGCAAATGGGCCTAGCGTTTGCGAGCTTTTTTGATACCTCCAGTGGTACCAACATTATGGTGCTCTCGCGCATACTCTACATGATCACCCTGCTCATGTTTTTGGCCATGAACGGCCATTTAATGGTGCTTGAAACCCTGATTATGAGCTTTCAAACATTGCCTATTGGCATTGGGACATTCAACCCGGGTGCTTTTGAGTTACTCGCCCGGTATGCGGGCACAATTTTTGCCTCAGGCATGCTACTGGCGTTACCACTGGTGGGCTCCTTGCTTACCATCAACTTGGCATTGGGTATACTGAACCGTTCCGCCCCACAGTTAACCGTCTTCAATATTGGCTTTCCCACCTCTCTTATTGTGGGGCTGATTCTGATGATGGTGTTGATGACCGATATGGGAAGCTTTTTAGAACGTTTATTTTCCCAAGGAATAGGATTCATGCAGGCACTTATTGAAGAATTGGCGCCGCTAAACTGACATGCCAGAAAAAACCATCCTTGCACGATAAATAACGTATAAGGATGGAGGGGAGTTAAGCAAGCAGCTTGTAACTTATTCTTAGCTTACATATAGTTAAACAGTGACAAACCTTTAATATCCACAAAAGCCTTTTGGGCTGCCTGCATACCGACCTGACGTAAGCTATATTCAGAAATAGCGTCAGCGTAATCAAGGTCTACCAAGTCGGACAGCGTCTGCGTGTAGTTCAGCATTCTATTGCTTCCCACGGCGTCAACCACATCAAGCTCGTTGAGGCGTGCCCCTGCGGATGCACGAACCGTTAACACATTATCAAGCGCATTATCCAAATCACGCATGGAGGTATTTAAGGTATTACGCAGATCTGCTTTCTTGGCCGGATTGTCAGCAGGATTTTCCAGTACGCGGATCGCCTGCTCCATTGTACGGAAAAGGTTGGGCTCGCGCTGCTCCCCACCGGCTTGCGCAACAAGTATAGAATCACCATTCACACCACCCACAGGCGTGCCTTCTAATTCAATCGTGACACCGGCAAAGCTTACTTGCTGGGCAGAGTCGCCGATATTACCTGTATAAGCCACGCTTGTTTGAGCAGGCACAGCAGTCCAGTTAGTACCATCAAACGTTTCTACATTGAATGTGTCATCGCTGGTGAATGTAATACGGAAGTCGGTTCCATAATCGGCATCATTAACATCTGTTACTTGTGGACCACGAAATGTCACATTACCACTATTGGGACTACCATCATCTTTCGTTGCTTCCGCAACATAGCCAGCACTACTAGGTACGCTCTTAAAAATGGTGATGCCATTATCGTTAACCGGCATCAACCGGGAAGCATCGACACGCTGCTCACGTACGTTATTATCTCCCTGATACTGCACTGTGCCATCGGCAGCTTTCACAAATGGCGGGGCATTGTCTTTATAGCCACCAAACAGATAACGGCCATTACCGTCGGTAGCATTTGCCTGGCCGATCAACGATTCATAAAGGCCCTTAAGCTCACTGGCAATTGACTCGCGGTCAACATCGCTTAAGGTGTCGCTTGATGCCTGTACCAGCAGTGTTTTCGCGCTAATCACTGCATCAGTGACACTGTTCATAATACTTTCTGACTGAGAGAGGGAATTACGTGCCGAAACGCGCGAATCTCTAAACTGCTCAGTAACAGCTTTAGCCTGGTCAACACCCACCGCCCGAGAAGCCGACTGAGGATCGTCCGAAGGATTAACCACCCGACGACCACTAGCAATTTGCTGACTAATCTTTAAGAAGTCGCTTTGTTGGCGGTTCAAAGAAGCCGTACTGGTCTCGAACATCGTCACACTGCTAATGCGCATAAATAATGACTCCTACAGGTTAGCTACGCAAACCTAAAATCGTATCGAAGATAGTTGAAGCCGTATCAATAACCCGCGCATTTGCTTGATAGTACTGCTGGAAGCGGATTAAATTCGCAGCCTCTTCATCTAAATTGACGCCTGATTCAGATTGCTGGACGGCATTAAGCTGATCCGTTAAACCTTGTCGCGCATCGAGATTAACTTGAACAATATTGGTACGGTTACCGACATCGCTCACGATAGCAGCGTAAGCACCACTAACTGAAGCGCGGCCTCCAACAACGTCTTGGCTCTGAAGATTCTGCAAGGCTAACGCGTTACGGTTGTCCCCTGCACTAGCATCACTACGACTAACCGTAAGACTGGCTGAGCCGGTGCTGGGCAGCGCATCCAGAGTAAAACCCAAACCATCAATACTGATTTTGTCTCCCGCTTCAAGCGCAGTACCAGTAGCAAGTACGGTATCGCCCCGCGTGACGGTTACAGTCGTTGCAGGTAGAACGGTAAGATTGCCAGCACCATCGACGTCTAACTTATATTCGTCACTGCTAGCGAACGCACCACTTGCAGCAGTCAACTTGCTAATATCCAGATCACCTTCGCGCTCAATCAAACGAGCAGCGGCAATCTTATCAAGATCAACAATCGCGGAATCCATACCGCCAGCAACACGACGAACCGGCTGCACCTCAAACTGATCACCGGTCTGTGCGGTGTTCAGATCGACAAACTCAACATTCACACCCCCGAAACTGAGAGTATTTGAGGCAGCATCAAAGCTTGTTTCAACCTCTGAGCCATTATCTTTACGGATTACTTCGAAGGTAGGAGGAGTTGATACCGCATCGGTCACTTTAATTGAATAGTCTGTTGCTCTCAACGCATCAATATTGTCAGGGTCAATAGCTACTTTAACGCTCGCATTACCATCATTATTAGCATTAAAGTAACCGTTTGACTGCCCCAGATTAAAAAAAGCCTTACCCTGATCGCCGTTTAAATCGACTCCTTGCTGGTGTTGGTTATTAAAAGCCACCGCTAAAGAGGCAGACAGCTGCCCGATCTGGTTTTGTGTTTTATCAAGTGTTTCGGAACGGAAACTCATTAGCCCACCTAATGCGCCTCCGCGAATCAAACCTTCGTCCAAAGCGATTAAGTTACCGTTACCGCGTGCGCCTTCTTTATAGCCGACAATAACCCGCTGGGGGTCATTGGGGGACTCAATAGCCTCGAGTTTATAAGCTGTATCACCCGTGACCAACGGCTGGCCATTCGGCAGTGTTAGATTATAAGTCTTTCCATCCTGGATATTCAGACGAATATCCATTCTTTCGTTGAGCTGTGAGATTAGATGATCCCGCTGATTCAACAAACTGTTAGGTGCTTCGCCTAACTGCGCGCGAGCCAGTGAAATTTCACGATTAATGGAGCCAATCTGTGCCGTCGTATTATTAATCTGCGTTATTTCGTCTTTAATCTGACCATTAACGCCGGATTGCAAATCCTGAAGATACCCGTCAAATGAACGGAATTGTGCTGACAGCGTATTCGCTGATCCCAAAACGCCCTGCCGCGAGGCGGGATCAGAAGGCGCGCTCGCCAAGTCTTCAAGTGAAGAGAAAAACTCTTGCATCAATGGCGCAAGCCCAGCCGCACGATCAGCTAGCAAATTATCAATTTGCGTTACTTGATTACTATAGACGTTCAGAGCACTCGACTGGGATTTGGCGTTGTTCAACTGCGCAGCAACAAAGGTATTGAACTGACGCTGGATATCCTCAACACGAACCCCCGAATTATTACTCTCGTTCAGGATAGTAATTTCCCGGTTGTAGCCAGGCGTATACACATTACTGATATTGTTGCTGGTAGTATTGAGGGCATTCTGCGCCGCATTAAGACCGCTTAATCCAATCGTAAACATGCTCATTGTTGAATTCCTTATGCCGATACCTAACTATCGACCCTGCGCAGAAAAACTTGAGGAAAAGGCTAGCGGGAATCGGCTAGGAAATTGCCGCCTGGGTTAAGTGGGCCCATAGTGTTCATTACCGCTACCAGTTTGTCCGCATAGCGGGGATCCGTGGCATAGCCACCACGCTGAAGCTCGCGCGCTGCGTGCTCGGCAGTCGGCGCTTGTACCACACCGGCATAGCGGGGATTATTGCCGATCAGGCTGGCGTAGTCAGTAAAAGCATGCTCGAACGAATCGTAAACGCGGAAAGTATCGACCACCTGCGTCCGTCGGCCATTGATATATTCGTGAGTCACGATATCAGTCGTTTCGCCCTGCCAATGACTACCCGCTTTGATACCAAACAGATTGTGGCTATTGCTACCATTGCGGGTAGGAATTTCGTGCCGCCCCCAGCCTGTTTCCAACGCTGCCTGGGCTAGAATTAATTCAGCAGGCACTCCGGTAGTCGCACTGGCCGCCTGGGCAGGGGCTGTTAGCGTTTGCATAAATTGACCGACATACCCTGATCCATGTTGCTCTAGCGGCGTTAACGCGGGCTCATCTAATGCCCCCCTCTCCACGCCCTGGCGAATGGCCTCTAGCTCGGCTAAGAATTGACCGTTGCCCTGCGCATTTGTGGTTCCACTCGTATCAGCGTTAGCCACGTATGAATCGTCAAGCACACGAGGAGTACCACGAGGTATACCAGCTATCAATGCTTGTAACTCTTGATCGGCATTGGGCTGCGCTTTTGAGATGGCGCCTTGGCGCTCCAGCTGTTCAACAAGGACATCAGCAAGGCCCATTCCACGCGATGCCATCACCTGTGACCACTGCTGATCCAGCATCGATTGATAGGTATCCGTCGCACTGCTGTTCATCAACTGTGAACTGGGTGTCGCGTCGCGCATACTTTTCATCATCATTTGAATAAAAAGTGCCTCAAACTGCTGGGCGGCACCATTTACACCAGCCTCAGGGTCGACGCGAGCGGTGTGTTGAAGTCGCTGAAAACCATTCATATCCAGAGCGAACTGGCTGGTCATATCACTTGCACTCATTAAATAACCTCCAGCTCAGCACGCAGTGAACCCGACGCTTTCAATGCTTCCAGAATTGACATCAAGTCTTGAGGGGTAGCACCTAACGCATTCAGTGCATTGACCACTTCGTTGAGCTGCGCACCCTCTACGATTTGTAGATAAGCCTCTTGTTGTTCAATATCGATATCCGCGTCGGGTACTACAACCGTCTCACCCTCTCCAAAAGGGTTAGGCTGGCTAACACCAAACTGGGTATCAATCATGATCGACAGGCTGCCGTGGGCTACTGCGGCCTCTCTTAACGTGACGGCACTGTTCATCACTACTGAGCCGGTACGTGAATTCAGTACAACCCGGGCCGGCGCTTGAGTCGGCGTTACCTGGACATTCTCAACACGGGCCATAAAATTGACCCTGGCATTATCATCTGTAGGGCCATCTAGGGCGATTACACGGCCGTTGCGCGCATAGGCGACTGACTGGCCAAACTCGTTATTGATCGCCGTCACCATGCGCTGAACGGTGCCGAAATCTGAATCGTTCAGCTGTAACTCCAGCATGCCACCGTTGCCGCCCAGGTTAAGGGGCACTTCCCTTTCAACCATCGCGCCATTGGGAATACGCCCTGATGCCTGCTGATTGATCTGCACGCTGCTGCCTCCCGCTTGGGCGCCCGCCCCACCGACCAACATGTTGCCCTGGGCAATGGCATAGGTATCACCATCGGCACCTTTTAAAGGTGTCATTAACAGCGTTCCACCTCGCAAGCTGCGGGCGTTGGCAATCGATGAAACGACGATATCTAAGCGCTGTCCTGGCCTTGAGAATGGCGGGAGATCAGCCGTTACCATCACGGCAGCCACGTTACGCAGTTGCAAGTTCGTGCCGGCAGGTACAGTCACCCCTAGCTGAGATAGCATATTGGTCAGGCTTTGACTGGTAAATGGTGCCTGCGTCGTTTGGTCACCGGTGCTATCAAGACCCACCACCAGGCCGTAGCCTACCAGTTGGTTATCGCGGACACCGGCAAAGCTTGACAATTCACGAACGCTTTCCGCCTGGGCAGGCAACGACAATAGAGCCATCAGCACCATGGCCCCAAGTTGAACAGCCCAAGCATTCATTGTTCGACGGCTATTTATCCACAAACTACTTAGCCGCATCGCTCTAGCACGCTGTCGCTCTTTCATTGGGTGACCTGTCATTGGCAGCTCTGCCATTAGTAGCTTCCCATAACGTTAGAAGGGTGAGACGTTTAAGAAGAAACGTTGTAGCCAGCCCATGTGCTGAGCTTCGTTAATATAACCGTCACCCACATACTCAATTCGCGCATCCGCCACCTGAGTGGAAGGAACAGTATTTTGGGCTGTAATCGTGCGTGGATTAACTACGCCTGAAAAACGAATAAATTCCGTGCCTTGATTGATGGCAATTTGCTTTTCGCCACGCACGCGTAAATTACCGTTATTCATTACTTCTAATACTGATACCGTGATAGTACCGGTAAAGGAGTTATTGGCCTGCGACCCACCACTACCGGCAAAGTCATTCTCACCTGAAATATCAAAGCCGTATTCCGCAAGCGTATCAAGAACATCAGGCAACTGTGCAAGCTCCAGGCTAGCGCTACCGCTGCGCCCTGCATTGGATTGAGAATTTTTGCTCGCACTGACTTCCTCATCCAACACAATGGTCAAAATATCGCCCATGGCACGGGGGCGACGATCCTCAAAGAGTGGTTGATACCCTTGCCTGGCCTGATAAATAGAGCCATTGGGGATGGGTGGAGGGCGATCAACAATGCTGATCTGCTCTTGCTCACCCACCACTGATGCTCTTGGAACTTGAGCGCAGCCGGCTACAACCAATAAAAAAAGCACCAGTCCTGCTAGCGCAATACGACGTGACATGTGGTGCAACTCCAGCATAACGCAACCTATAAGTAAGCCCGATGAGTAACGCTTGTTACAGCTGGCTTAAGCGTGCCAACATTTCATCGCTGGTGGACACCGCTTTACTATTGATTTCATAGGCGCGCTGGGTCTGGATCATATTGACCATCTCTTCAACGACATTGACGTTAGACGTTTCGACATATCCTTGGAACAGCCGTCCAGCACCATTAATACCCGGTATATTCTCATTGGGAGCACCGGATGCACCGGTTTCCAGGTAGAGGTTGCCACCGAGGCTCTCAAGGCCAGCTGGATTGATAAAGGTACTGACGGTAATTTGCCCCACCTCATTATCCTGGGCAACGCCTGGCTGACGGACGCTGACAGTGCCGTCCTCACCAACGCTTACTGAAAGCGCATTTGCTGGCAGGAAGATAGCAGGCTCAACCGGATATCCATTCGCCGTTACCATCTGGCCATTCTGGTTTAGCTGAAAACTGCCATCGCGGGTGTATGCTGTTGTGCCGTCAGGCATGAGTACCTGAAAAAATCCCTGACCATCGATCGCAAGGTCGCGGGAGTTGTCGGTCTGCTCCAGGCTTCCCTGGGTATGTAGGCGTTCTGTAGCTACAGCGCGCACACCGGTACCGATCTGCATACCCGAAGGCAAGCGATCCTGTATGTTGTTTTGAGCCCCGGGCTGACGCATATTTTGATATAGCAAATCCTCAAACACTGGACGTGAGCGCTTGAAGCCATTAGTACTCACGTTGGCTAGGTTATTTGAAATCACGTCCAACTTGGTTTGTTGCGACTCCAAGCCGGTTTTAGCAGTCCACAAAGACTTAATCATAACTATGCTCCGTAAGCCGAGTGACGAACTTCAGCTTGAATAATGACCAACATCAACCTTGAATAGACAAAATACCATTGGCGCGCTGAGCATTTTCATCAGCGGTGCTCAGCACTTTCATTTGCATATCGTAGCGCCGTGCCACATCTATCATTGAAACCATAGCATCCACAGCACTAACGTTACTGCCTTCAAGGGCACCGCTAATCAGCTTGGCATTTTCGTCTGCGGGCAAAGCGCCAGGCAACCCTTCTTCATTCGGTAAAGCTCGAAACAGTCCGTCTTCACCGCGCGTTAAAGCGCCATTTTCAGGTGTCACCAGCTTGATGCGCCCAACCTCGACAAGTGCTTCGGGACCTACGCCCTGTGGAATGGCACTAATTGTTCCATCGGCACCCATTGAGACTTGTGCCCCTTGAGGGATCGCAATTGGGCCACCATCACCCAGCACAGGGCGGCCAACGCTTAGCAACACACCATCACTATCGATCTGCAGGTCACCACGGCGTGTGTAGGTTTCCGTGCCATCATCGGCCTGCACCGCCATCCAGGCATCCCCCTGCATTGCGACATCAAGGGTGCGGCCCGTATATTCAACGGGCCCCTGAGCAAAATCGCTGCCCGGCGTAGTGGTTACCGCCGAGGTACGTGTGGCGAGCAGAGCGTCCCCTTGCACGGGAACCGAACGAGCGACCTGTAGCTGGGCACGAAAGCCGGTAGTGGTCACATTCGATAGGTTATTACTCACCACCGACTGCTGATCCATTGCGTTCTTCGCACCACTCATGGCGGTATAGAGCATTCGATCCACGTTGCTGACTCCTTACCTCAATAAGCCACTATTAAAGATTAATAATGGTCTGCAGGAGCTCGTCCTGGGTGCTAATTGATGTTGAATTAGCCTGATAGGCACGCTGCGCGACGATGGTATCCACCAGCTGTTTTGCTAAGTCCACGTTTGAGTTTTCGAGTACGCCAGACTCAATCGTTCCAAAAACGCCCGTACCACCGGTACCAATAATGCCAATACCCGATGCATTGGTTTCACGCCATGCGTTATCACCAATCGACTGCAAGCCCTCTTCATTGGCAAAATTGGCCAATACAATTTGTCCAGCATCGCGGCGTTCTTCGTTAGTATAAATACGAATAACACGGCCATCGCGGGTAATTTCCAAGCCTGACAAACTGCCAGATGTATAGCCATTCTGGGTCAGCGTGTTCTGCACTGAGTTATTGTTGAACTGCGTCGTTCCTGTCAGCGTCAGGTTGTAACTCAGTTCCTCAGCACCATCGCCAACAATAAAGTCTAGGTCTGCAAAAGCTTTGGTAAGAGCTGCACTATCAACTGCTGGCTGGTCAAATGCGAGAGCGGCCGTTTCACCATTGGCTGTAGTCGCTTCAGCGAGGGGATTTCCTGCGGCAAAAGAGAGCTGGTAACCAGCATCAGCGACGCCCACTATCGCGTCTTCGTCTCGGACACCATTCCCCGCTGCATCAAGGTCGCTATATTTAGCAAGCTGTCCGTTGCCATTAAATTTTAAAAAGAAGGCGTTATCTAGGTCTGTTGCAGCGCCAGCTGCACCGCTAAATGAGAGTTTCCCATCGACGGCTTGAAAAGCCTTCCAGGTATTATCACCTATCTTTTCATAGTACATGGTGACATTGCGTTCATTACCCAGGGAGTCGAAGGTCGTGAAGCTATTGGAGTAGTGGTACGCAACCTCGATTTCTAGTGGATCACCACCAGCAGCATAGGCACCCGTATTATCCACCGTAATTAAATTGCCAGCCTCATCCTGGGCACGAACAAGTGATGTCTGTGTGCCCTGTCCCGGCACTGTACTGGCATCCAGGTTGTATGTCGCCGTCGCCTGCGCCGTCGCCTTGGCGGGAATGTCAGCAGCCGGAATTTTTAGCGCCTCAGGCGCGCCGCCTGGCACGACAGCCGAAAACGGGTCATTCGGATCAGAAAGGCCATAGCCGGTTAAACGTTGACCGGCGGCGTTGACCAAGTAGCCTTGATTATCCTGACTAAATTGACCGTTGCGGGTATACGCGGCCTCCCCACTGGTTTGCTCAACACGGTAAAAGCCGTCACCCGCCACAGCTAGATCTAACGTACGTCCGCTGGTCTCTAAATCACCGGCGGTAAAGTCCTGGCGCACATCTGAGATTTTCACGCCAAGGCCCACTTGGCTACTTGCACCCGCGAATACATCAGCAAATATCGCACCTGAGCTTTTAAAGCCTACGGTTTGAGAGTTGGCAATATTATTACCTAAGATTTTTAGGTTTTCCGACTGGGCGTTGAGACCACTTAATGCTTGAGAAAAGCTCATTTCTCTCTCCTAGAAACAGTTAATACTTTGCAGTCAAAGAATTTGTTTGACGTCATTAAGGCTGATTTGACCATAAATCGCGCCAAGATCCAGTCGGATACCGCCGTTGCCATCATTAGGCGTGACACTATTGACGATGGCATAGTTAAGCGCGGTTGATTCGATTACCTCGCCTTCACCGTTGGTTGCTTCTAACTGAATGGTATAGCGATTACTGGCGACCACTTCACCTTGATCATTTTCACCATCCCACTGAAACGATTGCACGCCCGCATCAACAGCCCCTAAGTCATAGCGACGAATAACTTGGCCGCCCTGACCCAAAATGGTCGCCTGAACATTAGCGGCAGGCTTGGCGAGTTCAATACCGAATGGTGTTGAGTAGGGCTTACCTTCACTATCTTGTTCCAGCATAATCTGACGCCCGGGCACCATTACGCCTTGACCGATCAAGCCGCTCGCCTGCAATGCCTGGTTAGCATCCATCTGGCTGGTAATACTCTGTAGCGTGCTATTCAGCTGCTCAATACCGCTCACGGTATTGATCTGAGCAATCTGCGACGTCATCTCCGCGTTTTCCATCGGCTTGAGCGGATCTTGATTCTGTAGTTGGGTAATCAATAGCGTCATGAAGCTATTACGCAGTTCGTCTGATTGGCTCTGCTTTAACTGGCTGCCGCCCCCATTGATGGCTGCCAATGTGCTCGGGTTGATTGTGTTCATTTTTTATTACCCCTCACCCAGCGACAGCGTCTGCATCAGCATCTGCTTACTGGTATTAAATACTTCAACGTTGGCTTGATAAGAGCGCGATGCAGAAATCATATTGACCATTTCATGCACCGGCTCGACATTAGGCTTTGCCACATAGCCTTCTTCATCCGCCGCAGGATGACTAGGCATATACTCCATACGCAGGGGCGAATCGTCTTCCACTACTTCGGTGACGCGCACACCACCAACGCCATAGCGGTTGCTTTGCGCCTGGGTCTCAAACATCACCTGTTTCGCTCGATAGGTTTCACCATCAGGCCCAGCGACACTGTCGGCATTGGCCATATTGCTAGCGGTAACATTCATTCGCTGGGACTGGGCGCTCATTGCCGAGCTGGCAATATCAAACGCGGAGAACATTGACATCGTTGGTTAACTCCTCACTAATTTGGCCTGGATTATTCGGGCTGCATGGCATTTTTCAGCCCTTGAATACGGCTATTGAGCATCGTGAGTCCGACTTGATAACGAACGGCGTTATCAGCAAACTGCGTGCGCTCACGATCCATATCAACCGTATTTCCATCCAAACTAGGCTGGTCGGGAATGCGGTAAAGTAAATCGGCGTTGCCCGCTCCGCGCCATGCGGGGCCTTCTCCAGCAATATGACTACCAGAGGTACGCGCTAAAGTCAGACCGCCGCCGGCATTGCTAGATGCACTCTGAGTACCGTCTACTGCTTTTTTAAGCTCACTAGCAAAATCTATGTCACGCGCTTTATAGTTAGGCGTATCGGCATTGGCAATATTAGCTGCCAATATTTCGTGGCGTGCCTGGCGTAGACTCACTGCTTGCTGATGAAAATTAAAGGCAGATTCCAGTTGATCAATCATGCCGACCCTCGCTTGAGGCATAAAATAAAATGGATTTTGTTGATGATGCAGAATACGACTTGAACCGTCAGCCTAAAGCATGGAACAGCTGGTGTTTCTGCCAGCATTTCACGTTATACGGCTGCTACCTTTTCGCTACACTGGGCAATGAGTCCTCTACTTTGCTCTCCTCTCTCTAACTAAGCTCCCAAGCAAGCGACCCCCCCTATGCTACGATCGCGCTTTACTAAGCCAAGCACGCTTCGCTACTGGCAAGTTATTCTCTTTTTGACAATCCTATGCGCTACTGCTTTTACCAAAGCGCAGGCTGACGACGACGAACTACTTCAACAAGTGCATCAGTTTTTGTACGAAGAGACACGCGCTTTAGGTGAAGAAGTGGTCATTGACCTACGGCCACCGTCGCCACATTTACCGGAATGCGTCCAACCGGAGCCTTTCTTACCTAACGCAAATCAAGCCCCCTTGGGCCGCGTTTCCGTTGGTGTACGCTGCGGTGAAGACAGCCGCCAAGTCCGCTACTTGCAGGCCCAAGTAGATGTCATCGGTAATTACGTGGTGGCGGCAAGAGATATTGAGCGGGGTACACTGATCACTTCAAGCATGCTCAGCGAACGCGGTGGCAACCTTGGCGACCTGTCGGCTCAGGCGCTGACCGCTGAAGAAGATATTGTGGGCAAAATAGCTCAACGCCCCATTCGCAGTGGTAGCGCCTTTTTGGCCCATTATTTACAAGCGCCTCATTTAGTTGAACGCGGGCAGCGCGTTACTGTCGTAGCTGAAGGTTCGGCTTTTCGCGTTTCACGCGAAGGCGAAGCGCTTGAAAATGGTGCTCTTGGTGATCGGATTAGAGTTCGTTTTGGTTCACGGGAAATTATGACGGCCCGCGTCACGGATCGAGGCATTTTGGTGGTAGATTTTTAAGCCGCCACCTAAAGTTATACCCAGCCCTGCCGATAGTTACCTTTATACAAGCTATACTAAACGCAAAGCGCATCGACGCTGACGATGAGGCAGACGACGTGAATATTGATAACATTAATTCGCTGTTACGCTCTAACCAAGCCCAGCAGCGTGATGAAACGCAAAAAGCTAGCAGCGTAAAACCAGCTGCACCGGGTGGTGCTACGCGCGAATCGACTCAGTTGAGCCAGACAAGTATTGATGAATCTCAGGATATCGATAGCGCCAAAGTTGAAGAAATTCGTGACGCTATCCGCGAGGGCCGCCTTGAAATGAATGCTGATCGCATCGCAGATGGCCTAATTGCAAATCTTAAAGATTTTTAAGGGGGCGCTTTAAATGAGCCTTGCATCCTTGCTTACCGATCAACAACAACGGATTGATGAATTAATTTCGTTGTTGTCCAGCGAGCAAAATTTATTGACGCAGGGTGACATTGACGGTGAGGCACTATCTAAAGTCGCGCTAGATAAGCAGTCATTAATGAATGAATTAGAGCGCATAGAGACTGTGCGCCGCAACGTACAAAAACGTCTTGGATATGCCGACGGTGCTGACGGTGCCAAAACGGCAGCTCATGATGCAGGCTGCCAGACAGCCTGGAAAAGCTTGCTCGAAAAGAGTGAGCGCGCTTCGCGCATGAATGAGTTAACGGGACAGATGCTTTCAGTTCGGATGAAGCATAATCAGGCAATGCTTGATTACATTCGCCAAATCGCAGAAAAAACACTCTATAGGCCTGATGGTCGCAATAGCGCCCAACCGGGCAGAATCAACGCTTCCGCCTGATCTCTCTCGACAAGCCTTCTGCATAGCGTTTCAATGAAAGCCTTCACTAGCAGGATTGCAAAGGCTTCCCATGTTAAGTTTACTGCCTCATCACTATACAGCGCTGGTTGTAGGCGCATCGGGAGGAATAGGTGCTGCCATCATTGAGCAGTTACTCTCTTCCTCTCAGGTCGGCCACATTATTGCGGTAAGCCGGCAGCCACCACGAATTGACAACCCCCGTCTTACACACCTAATGCTTGATGTTTCTCAAGAGCAGGGACGGCAGGCACTTAAAACAGAACTAGCCTCGCAGCCAATCCACTTCTTTTTTAATGCCATCGGCATCCTTCATGATGAGGCGCAACGACTGTTGCCCGAGAAGCGCCTTGATCAGCTTAGTGTCGAAAGCCTTGCGCAAACAATGAACATCAATGCCTTTGTGCCAATTTTATTGCTAACGGCACTGAAAGACTCTTTCAAAGGGTCACACCCTTCAGTGATTGCCAGCCTTTCGGCTCGTGTTGGCTCAATAGAAGATAATCAGCTAGGAGGCTGGTACAGCTATCGTGCCAGCAAAGCAGCGCATAACATGTTGTTTAAGACAGCCTCCATTGAGCTCAAGCGGCTTAATAAGCAGTCGTTAGTGCTTTGTCTTCACCCTGGCACCACTGACACAGCCCTCTCTAAACCTTTTCAAAACCGAGTACCTAGCGAAAAGCTATTTACACCCGCATTTGTAGCAGAGAAGCTGCTGGCAGTCATCGCTCAGCGTACGCCTGAAGATAGTGGTACTTTTTGGGCTTGGGATGGCAAATCTATCGACTGGTGAGGTGTTGATGTTTACCCCTCACTCCTCACTATTTACCCCTCACGCTCATGCAAAAAAAATCCCCCAAGGCACCAGCCCTGGGGGATTTTTCATAATAAGTGCCTGACGATGACCTACTCTCGCATGGGGAGACCCCACACTACCATCGGCGCTAAGCGGTTTCACTTCTGAGTTCGGCAAGGGATCAGGTGGTTCACGCGTGCTATGGTCGTCAGGCGTAACGGGTAATGTACATCATGCTGACTGTTTTTAACTAAATTGTGAGCGTCTTATCGCCTGCCGCCCTGGCAGTCTGTTGCCTGGGCCACACGCTGCGTATCCGGCATTCATTCACGTCATCATCACGACCAGACCCCTTGGGTGTTATAGGGTCAAGCCTCACGGGCCATTAGTACACGTTAGCTCAACGCCTTGCAGCGCTTCCACACCGTGCCTATCAACCAGCTGGTCTCGCTGGGCCCTTCAGGAGG